>ERZ808037.1-NODE-1-length-348457-cov-18.818526_pt1 | contig 348457 bp, 319 predicted proteins | sample MGYA00380190_ERZ808037 | MGnify/ENA primary metagenome ERZ808037 (study PRJEB31490, sample SAMN06133399) | mouse gut metagenome | isolation source: J9 | host: mice | place: China: Chengdu | collected 2015-05 ...
TAATTAAACCCTCCTGATGTCTATTTTACATCAAGAGGGTTCTTTTTTCTATTGTCCATTTTTTACGGACTTGTTCAATAAGATTTACAAGGTCTTTTTATATTGCATTATTTTGTAGGCAAACCCTCTTTATCATACATACAGATTGTTTCACAAAGAATTTCAATACCTGCAGAAATAGCCTCAGGTCTTAAATTCTCAGGAGTATCAAGACGGGTATGATAATAACGAGGAGGATCAGGATTCATAGCAGCAAATCCTGTAGCCTTGATGCCGCGCTGTGTAAATGCAGCAGCATCAGAGCCGCCAATATAAATTGACTCAAATGACAAATCGTAGCCACAGTTAGCAGCAGCATTTTTAACAAGGTGCTTAACACCCCAGTCGTGCTGAACAGTACCTGAAAGGTCACGGTCATAAACAGCCATATCCTCTAAATCACGGAAGGTATCAATAGCAATAACTGCTGTCGGTAATTCCTTAAGCTCCTGCTCGTGAGCCTTAGCATATGCCTTAGCACCGCGAAGACCTGCCTCCTCTGAGCCTGAGCAAATCATAGTAACCTCAGTATTTTCAAACTCGATTCCTGCCTCGTCAAGAGCCTTGATTGCAGCCATACCGGCATAGCAGCCTGAAAGGTTATCTGATGCACCGGGAACTGATTTAGTCCAGCTCTGGAAGAAAAGAAACGCAATTTCAAACGGGATGAATACACAGGATACAACAAAGAAAAGGATGAAGAACCATCTTGTCTTTTCAATATCCATTGCTGCACCGCCCTTGCCGACAATAAGACAAACAACAGCATAAACTGTCTGAACAATAAGACCTACAACTGCAGGAATTTCAACACAAAGCTTTGCCTGCAAACCGCCCATAAGATAGTTGAGTGTCCACTCAAACTGACTATCGGAATGACCGACAAGAATTATTCTCTGTTTAACCTCACCCTTAGGGCTTCTTGTGGCAATCATATTATGAGATGTCTGCTTCGGGAAAAGGAAATCGTCAAATTCTTTATACATTAAAAATTCAAATACAAGTGGAATAAAAGCCAGTATGCAAAGCACCAATGCTGCAATAGGTGATGCAAACCAGTTAACAAAAACAGATGCTACACCGCAGGCAACAGTAAATGGAATAAAGCCCATAAAGCCCTGTCTGTGAAGTGTAAATTCTTCAATTTTTGTTTTGTCGCAATAGTTTTTCATATCCTTCTGCATCCACTGCTGAGCACGGAGCTCTTCAGGTGAGCCGGGCTTACGGGGACCGATTTTTTTACAAACCTTTGTAATACCCCTTACAGCATATTGCGTATTCTTTTCAATATCAATATTGGATGAATACTCGTTAGCAATCTTCATAATATGCTCCTCCAAAAAATAAAAATAATACCTTATTTAGTTTAACATATCAAACAGGCAAATGCAACCAAATTTATTCATAAAATAAGCCCTCCTTTTGCAAGGAAGGCAAATTGTTTATGATAAATGATGAATGAAAAGTCCCGAAAGGAGCTTTGGCTCAAACCAGGTTGACTTCGGAGGCATAATAAGCCCTGCATCGGCAATTGCCATTAAATCATCAACGGTTGTAGGGTACATCGCAAATGCAAGCTGCATATCGCTGTCTGCCCTTTTTTCAAGCTCGGCAAGTCCCCTGATGCCGCCGATAAAATCAATTCTGTCATCGGTTTTAGGATTTTTGATACCAAGAACAGCGTCAAGAAGATAATTCTGAAGAATTGAAACATCAAGTCTTTCAACAGGGTCATCCTCATTAATAATATCCGCCTTGGCCCTGAGCAGATACCACTGCTTGTTGAGGTACATACCGAAGGTGTGTTTGTCAGATGGTTTGCATCTGCCTTCAGTCTTTTCAACCTCAAAGAATTTTGAAACTGCAGTTATAAACTCATTTTCTTCAAGTCCGTTCAGGTCCTTTACAACTCTGTTATAGTCCATAATTTCAAGCTCTTCATCGGGGAAAGCAACCGCTAAAAAGTAGTTGAACTCCTCATTGCCTGTATAATCGGGATTCGCCTTTCTGCGCATTTCACCGACTCTGACAGCGGATGCACATCTGTGATGACCATCGGCAATATACATTGCAGGCACTGTATCAAACAGGGCACTGAGCTTTCCGACTGTATCAGCATCATCAACCACCCATACAGTCTGATTAACTTCGTCTGCCGTAAAATCATATGCAGGCTGATTGTTATGAATCCAGTTTTCAACAATGCCGCTGATTTCATCATTTTTTCTGTAGGTTAAAAATATAGGTCCTGTATTTGCATCACAGGTATTAACATGATTAATTCTGTCCTGCTCTTTTTTAGCAAGCGTGTGCTCGTGCTTCTTTATAACATTATTCATATAATCATCAATTGAAGCACAGCCGACAATACCAATCTGACTTCTGCCATTCATAACCTGCTTATAAATATAAAGACAAGGAGCAGAATCCTGAATTAAATCGCCGTTTTTTTCAAGGCTGATTAAGTTTTCCTTCGCCTTTTCATAAACGGCTGTATCGTACAAATCAGTGCCTAAAGGCAAATCAATTTCTGCCTTGTCAATATGTAAAAATGATAAAGGATTGTCCTTAACCATTTCTCTTGCCTCGTCACTGCTCATTACATCATATGGGAGTGCAGGGATAAGCGACTGATTTTTTTCTGCAGGACGAAATGCCCTGAAGCCACGAAATACTGCCATAATTTTAACCTCTTTTAATTATAATAGTTAATTGTTTTTTTCATAAATCATACGCAGACCATCAATAAGAAGATGCCTATCTACGATAATATCATTTTCACAATGCTGAGCAATCACGCCGCCAAGACCGCCTGTCACAATAACAGTTGCCTTTTCACCAAGCTCACGCTCAAATCTTTTAATAAGACCATCAAGCATAGCTGCTGTGCCGTAAACCGTACCGCTTCGCATTGAATCTGTTGTATTTGTACCGATAGCCTTTTCAGGTGCAACAATTTCAATCTGCGGAAGCTGTGCTGTTGACGAAGCAAGAGCATTCAGTGCTGTTTTAACTCCGCACAAAATCGCTCCGCCAAGAAAGCCGCCGTTCTTATCAATAACAGATACAGTAGTTGCAGTACCCAAATCAAATAAAATCTGCGGACAAGGATATTTCGCAATACTTGCCACAGCACCCACAACCATATCCGCACCAAGCTCGGCAGGATTATTTATTTTAATATTAAGTCCTGTTTTTACACCGGGGCCGACAACAATAGGCTTTTTGCCTGTAATCAGCATAAGGGCTTTTGATATAGTTCTGTTAAGCGGCGGAACAACTGAGGATAACACGCTGCCTTCAATACTTTTTTCATCAATATTGCATATTTCAAAAATACTGTGCAATTTAATTGCATATTCCTCAGCAGAATCGTCAGCCGATGTTGATAAACGGCATTCATTAACCAACTCACTGCCGTTTAAAAAGCCTAAAACAATATTTGTATTCCCTACATCTACTGCAAGTATCATAATTATTTATTTTCCTTTCTGCCAAGTCTTACAAGCTTGACAATTGTAGGTCCTAAAATCAGATTAATACCAAGCTCAAACAGGAAATTAAAGCCCACAAGACCTGTTATCATATACACAAATACATTTGTGCCTGCTGCCCATTCTTTAAGCGTGTCAAGGAAGAATATGCTGCAGCCTGCCAGGAAAACACCTGTATTGACAAACGGGCATACAATTGCGGCAGTAATTGTTGCTGCAATCTTGTTCTTGTTTTCAATCGCCTTGTAAACTGCACCTGCTGCCAAGCCTGCAAGCATACCCTTAAGCAAAACGGTAATAACCGTACCGACAGGGTCAATTGCTAAAAACGCAGCCGCATCACCTGATGCAAGCACTGTTACACCAAAGGCAAGACCGAGCCATGCACCTGAAAGCACTCCATATAGTGACGCACCGACTACTATTGGAATAAGCACAAGTGAGATTGAAAACGGTCCGAAGTGAATAGCACTGCCGACGAGCTGAAGCACAACCACAATGGCGGTGAGGAGTCCTACTCCTACAATTTTTTTTGTGTTTTTGTTCATATTAAATTTTCCTTTCTGCTACTGTTCCTGAGTTAAGTGCCAAACACAAAAGCACATCACTCGGCAAAGGTAATTTTTGCCGCGGATACAATGCTCTCATATTATATTATATTCATTTTGGATTGTAAAGAATTAAAATAAATTTGCACAGTAAATTTTATTGAATTATTACATATATAATGATATAATTTTACTATAATATGAAAAGATGTTCGGAGATAAAAATATGCCAAAAGAGGAAATACACAACGATAATTTAATAATAGGCAGAAATGCCGTTATTGAACTGCTTAAAAGCGGAAGAGAAATAGAAAATATACTGATTGCAAAAGGTGAACGTGAGGGCTCAATCAACCGCATAATATCAATGGCACGTGAAAAGGGTGTTGTTGTTAAAAATGTTGACCGGAAAAAGCTTGATTTTATGTGTGCAAACGGCAATCATCAGGGTGTTGCAGCAAATGTGCCTGCCCACAGCTATTCAACTGTTGATGAAATACTCGAGCTTGCTGAAAGCAGAGGCGAAGCACCCTTTATTGTTATCTGTGATGAGATTGAGGACAGCCATAACCTCGGTGCAATCATCCGAAGTGCTGAGGCATGCGGTGCTCACGGTATTATAATTCCGAAAAGAAGAAATGTAGGACTTAATTTTATAGTTGCAAAAACCTCCTGCGGTGCTCTTGAATATATGAAGGTTGCAAGAGTCAGCAATCTTGCCTCAACTATTGAGGAGCTGAAAAAGAAAAACATATGGGTTTACTGCGCAGATATGGACGGACAGCCGTGGTGCAAAACCGACTTTTCAGGAGGCTGTGCACTTGTTATCGGTAATGAGGGCAAGGGTGTAGGCAGATTGATTAAAGAAAAATGTGATGTAACAGTCGCTCTGCCTATGCGCGGAAAGGTTAATTCTCTTAACGCGTCAGTTGCGGCAGGAATATTAATGTACGAAATTACAAAACAAAGACTTGGACTTTAAGTGGTGAATATGAGCGAGAATTTATCAATTGATGAGATAATCAGGCAGGCTGAGGAAATACGAAAAAAAACAGTGGAAAAAGCACAGTCTGCAATAGAAGAAATAAAAGAAAATGCAGGGAAAGACATTCCGAAGCAGATTGAAACACAGCCCGACTGCAAGACTGACAAAACAGAAAAAACTGCAGTTGTTGACAGTCAGGCAGTAAAAGCTGCGGCTGAAAACGGCAAAACAAAAATTGCAGACCAAAAAACAAAGACTGTACAGATAAGTGAAAAAACAAATGTTATACCAAATGTAAATGGTGCTAAAAAAAGCTTTTTTAAAAACACACCAAGTGAGCCGCTATATTCAAAAACGCCGCCTGAAATTATGGAGCGCCCTGCAACAATAAAAAGCAAGTCAAGATTTGACAAAACCTCCGATTTACAGGAAATACCCACAATAGTGGCAGTTGACGAACTGGAGCACACTAAAATTTCATTCGGAAACAGTCAGAGTCCCAGAGCGGAGGAGGACTACAACAGTGACGAATCTGACCAGATTGTACTTGAAGGCTTTGAGGACTCAACAGATAAGATTGCAAAAATTGATGAAGAGATTGCCGAAAAACAATTAAAACAGCGCCGGCAGGAAAAGGTCAACAAGTTCAGGCTTTTCAGCCCCGAGAACATAAGCGGTGACAAGCATTCGGCTGTAAAAAATGAGTACAGACGTGATGATGACAAAACAGCCTTTATGGAAAAGCTTTTCGCATCAAAATCCTCCTTTACCTTAAAAGGCTCCATAACGGCGGTTATCGCAATACCGCTGTTGCTTCTGGCAATATTCAAGGACAGTGCATATATGCCGAGCTTTTTGCTTGACTATACCGCATATCTTATAACACAGCTTGTTTTATACATACTGCTGCTTGCAGTAAATATGAAAAATATTATATTTGGTTTTAAACTGTCAAAGGGTATAAACTACAGTTTTCCGATTTCGGTGGCAAGCATTTTGGTACTTGTTCACACCATACTGCTTGCAGCCGATTCAAATTTATATATTTCCGACGGCATTGCCCTGCCTCTGGTAATGGCATTTGCCTTTTTAATGACCAACTTCGGAAAATACTTATTGACACTCAGAATAATAGATAATTTTGAATATTTAATCAATCAGGATGAAAAATATACAGTTGAAACAATTGTTAACACGGTTGACGCAACAATAATAAGCAGAGGCTTATTATCAGGTGAGCCAAACCTGAAAACAAGTATTAAAACAGATTTTTCAACTAACTTTCTCGACATTAGCTGCAGTGATGAGCCTGCCGATAAAATTGCCAAAACCGCAGGTATGGTCATGCTTGTGCTGAGCATAATTCTTTTTGCAGTATTTTCAATAATCAATGGTGACTGGCATATCGGTCTTAATATCGGTATATGTGCTCTTTGTATATCACTGCCTACAATCTCAATCTTCAACACGAACAGTGCGCTTTTAGGAATATCAAAAATTCTGAAAAGCAGCGGTGCTATGATTAATGGCTTTGAGGGTGCTGTAATGGTTAACGATGCCAACGCTATTGTTATTGAAGCACAGGATTTATTCGGCAAAAACAGTTGTGAAATCCACGGCATTAAAACCTTTAACGGTGCCAAAGCAGATGATGTCATTTTAAAAACTGCTGCCGTAATTATGAAAACCAAAAGCCCGCTTTCCTATGTTTTTGATGATGTCATCATCGGCAAGCAGACAATCTTACCTGACGTTGATGGTGTTGTTTATGAGGACAAGCTCGGCACTTCAGCCTGGATTTACAGAAAAAAGATATTGGTCGGAACAAGGGATTTACTTATTCACCATGGTGTTCAGGTTCCTAAAGAGGAGTTTGAGGAAAAATACACACGTAAGGGAAGGAAAATCCTTTACCTTGCAGTTACCGGTCAGATTATGGCAATGTTTGTAGTATCATACAGTGCTGACCCTAAGCTGAAAAAAACGCTCCGCCGTCTTGAAAAAAGCGGTATTACAGTGCTCGTTAAAAGTGCCGACCCGTTCATTAACGACGAAAGCATTGCCGAGCTGTTTTCACTGCCTGACGGCTTTATCCGGGTAATGAACTCTTCAAATGCAAGGGTATTTGAAAAATATTCCGATATGTGTGTTGAAAAATCACCCGCATATGTTGTTCACAACGGCTCTGCGTTGGGCTTTGTATCCGCAATGGCGGCCGCAGAAAATCTTGAAGAAACAAGAATGCTTTTAAGTGTATTAATTACCTTCGGCTCTGCAATGGGTATAGGTCTTGTTACAATGCTGGCAATCCTCGGAGGAATAAGCCAGATAACGCCTGTGAATATTGTTATTTTTCAGGCAGCATGGTGTATATTTGTGGAAATTGTGTCAAAAATAAAAAGACTAGGATTATAGAATGGAGTGGTCTTTTTGAAAGATTTACAAGGCACAAAAACACAGGCTAATCTGCTTGCTGCCTTTGCAGGCGAAAGCCAGGCAAGAAACAAATACACCTACTTTGCCGGCAAGGCAGAGAAGGACGGTTTTGAACAGATTGCAGAAATTTTCCGAGAAACTGCACACAACGAGCAGGAGCACGCTGAAATTTGGTTTAAACTGCTGAACGGCGGTGAAATCAGTGACACTGCAACAAACTTAGGTGATGCGGCTGACGGCGAAAATTACGAGTGGACAAATATGTATAAAACCTTTGCTGAAGAGGCAAGGGAGGAAGGTTTTGACCATATCGCTTTTCTTTTTGACTCAGTGGCAAAAATTGAAAAGGAACATGAGGAAAGATTCAGAAAGCTCCTTGAAAATGTTGAAAACGGCTTGGTTTTCAGCAGAGATGAGGAAAAAATCTGGATATGCTCCAACTGCGGCAATATCGTTATCGGAAAGGAAGCACCTAATCAGTGCCCTGTCTGCAAAAAGCCAAAGGGCTACTTTAAAATCAAAGCAAATAATTATTAATATAAACGCCTGCTCCGCATTGAAACTTCGGGCAGGCAATGATACATAGATAATGAAAGAAAAAGAAAAATCAACCTTCAGAAAAATCGAATATCATAAAAAAGAAAGTTTTTACCTGATTGTGCGTGGTGTTGAAGTTGGGGTTTTTGCAGGTCTTATTTCTGTACTTTACCGATTTTTATTATCCGTGGCAGAAACTCAGCTTTACAAAATCCTTGACTGCATCAAAGAAAACCCTATAAAAATCATCATATGGCTTGCTGTTCTTGCTGCAATAGGTGCAGGTGTTGCACTGATATGCAAATGGGAACCAATGGCGGGAGGCTCAGGTATACCGCAGGTAAACGGTGAAATAAAAGGTCACTTTTCACCAAGCTGGTGGAGGGTAATTCTCGGCAAGCTTATAGGCGGAACTGCAAGTGTATTCTGCGGTCTGTCACTGGGCAGAGAAGGTCCCAGCGTTCAGCTTGGCGGCATGGCAGGCAAGGGCATTGCAAAAATCACAAAGGCAGACAAAACAACAGAGCTCAGAATGATAAGCTGCGGTGCGGGAGCAGGTATGGCTGCAGCTTTTAATGCCCCTCTTGCAGGTATTATATTTGTTCTTGAGGAAATACACCACACCTTTGACAAAAGCATTTTATGTATGGGCATTGTTGCCACGGTAACAGCCGATTTTACATCAAAGCTTTTCTTCGGTCAGAGCACGGTATTCAATTATGATACTGTTAACTTTCCCCTTCGCTACTATTGGCTGCTTATTCTTATGGGAATCGTTCTCGGAATAAGCGGTGTTCTTTACAATATAATAATGCTGAAAACACAGGATTTATATAAGAAGCTTGCCAAAATTCCAAATCTGATTAAGCTTCCTGTAATCTTTTTATTAAGCGGTATTGCAGGCTTGCTTATGCCCGAAATTCTGTGCGGCGGTCATTCAATGGTTGAGCTGCTTATGGCTGAAAAGCCCGGGCTATTCGCTATGTTTATATTCGTTACGGCAAAATTCCTGTTCGGTGCGGTATGTTTTGCATCGGGTGCACCGGGCGGAACACTTTACCCCCTTTGTATTCTCGGCACATATCTCGGTGCCATGTTCGGAACAGTATCAATAAACACATTAGGTTTAGGCAATGAGTTCTGGGAAGAATTTGCCGTACTCGGTATGGCTGGATTTTTTGCTGCAATCGTTCGTGCTCCGATAACGGGCATTGTGCTTGTGTTTGAATTAACAGGCAATATGCAGAATCTTCTGCCCATTGCAGTTGTCAGTCTGATCAGCTATGCACTGGCAAATCTCATAGGTGTCAGCCCTATGTATGAGGCACTGCTTGAAAGAATGGTTAATTCCGACCACACTGAACCAAAATTCAGAAAAATCAATGAAAAGGTTTTACAGACTTTTGTTGTACCTGTGGGGAGCCCTATTGCAGACAAAAAAATTATGGATATTGACTGGGGCAAGCACTGCTTGATTGTAAGCATTGAACGTGATGAGATTTCAGTAACACCAAAGGGCGAAACGAAAATCAGAGAGGGCGACGAGCTTGTTATACTTGTCAGTCAGCGACGATTTTCAAGAGATAAGGAAAGACTTGAAAAAATAATTAATTGAGGTAAAATTTATGGAAGAAAGGCAATGGTACAAAGGCGACACACATATGCACACAATCAACAGTGACGGTGTTCTGACAAAAGGACAGCTTGTTGACAAGTGCAAAAAGGCAGGTCTTGATTTTATGATAATCACAGACCACAACTTCAACTCTGTTGAAAAGACTTATTTTGACAAGGAAATGCTTGTTATTCAGGGTCAGGAGCTTACCGACGAACCGGGTCACGTAAACGTATGGGGTAAAAAAGTTCCCTTTGACCCTCCGCATACTCTTAATACGGCTGAGGATTACCACCGATACATAGATGCCTGTAAAAAGACCGGTGCTGTTGTTTCACTTAACCATCCGTTCTGCTCTAACTGTCCATTCAGATTAGAGCCTGAGGATTACCCCTTTGACTGTGTTGAGGTATGGAACACAATTCAGCACAGCGATAACATTAAAAATATGGAGTGGTGGCACAATCAGCTCCTTCAGGGCAAAAGAATCGCAGCAGTGGGCGGCTCTGATTTCCATAGGGACTATGTTATTCCTTTTATGGCAATGCCTACAACCTACGTTAATGCCGAAAGTAAAACCGAAAAGGATATTCTTGAGGCTATCTGTGAGGGAAGATGCTTTGTTACAAACACACCAAATTCAACAACAATTTTTCTGCACTGCGGTGATGCTGAAATCGGTGACACAGTAAAGCTTGCTGACAATAATAAGCTTGAGGTAAGAGTATCTGATTTCAAAAAGGGACACACCCTTAAGATATATAACAATAACAAGGTTATTTTTGAAAGCACTGCTGAAAAATCAGCCGAAGGATATATTGCCGAAATCGAGATTGAAGAAAAAGGCTTTGTAAGAGCTGAAATTACATACCGATTCAATCCCCTTATTGAAAAGATATATGCCTTTGCAGAGAAAAAGTTTTTGTCAAGCCGAGGTGTTCAGAGCGGCGACAGCCTTACCCTGCCGGATTTCTTCTACGCCTTCACAAATCCAATCTGGGTAGAATAGTAATTAAATCAGCACCCCTTCTAATCAATTAAAAAGGGGTGCTGATTCTTTGCAATTTAAGCCAATTCTATGATTCATAGGGTGACAAATACACCTTTTGGTGATAATATTTAATTGAAAGGTGGGATGAATTATGGAAAATAAAACAGGTGCATTTATTGCACAGCTAAGAAAAGAAAACAACTTAACACAAAAAGAGCTTGCCGAAAAAATCAATGTTACCGACAAAGCCGTATCACGCTGGGAAACAGGAAAGGGCTTTCCCGAGGTATCACTGCTGATACCGCTCAGCGACGCCCTTGACATTTCTGTTAACGAACTGCTGACAGGTGAAAGAATTGAAAAAGAAAAAATAATTGATAACTCCAACAAAATAATTGTTGAAACAATTACAAAAACAAACAATGACATAAGTACAACAGGTAAACTAATATTTATCATATTCTGCATTATTCAGCTTACTGTTTTTTACATCCTGCCGCTATTAGTAAGTCCACGCAGTGATTTGCCAATCGTGTTCCCATATATGTTGGCAGCGTATATTAACTCAATCAGCATTGGATTTATAAAAGGTAAACTAAAGTTTCTTGCTCCTGTTTTAACATCACTGATGTTTCTTCCGATGGGACTCATTGAATACGAGAGCATATCACGCTTTGACGGTGAAGAGCTCGCCATTTACGCATTTGTATTTATGGCATTATCATTGGGGGGCTTGTGCTTTGGAATGTTTATTAAATTCATAAGCGAAGTAATTAATAAAAAAATATTAAAATAAACAAAAGGACTTGTTCATAACTGAACAAGTCCTTGATTTATTTAAGGTATTTATTAACCAAGCTCTGAGAAGTACTTGATTGTACGAACCATCTGTGATGTGTAGCTGTTCTCGTTATCATACCAAGAAACAACCTGTACCTGATAAAGATCCTCACCGATAGGAAGAACCATTGTCTGAGTAGCATCAAAGAGTGAGCCGTATCTCATACCAACGATATCTGAAGAAACGATTTCATCAGTGTTGTATCCGAATGACTCTGTAGCAGCAGCCTTCATAGCAGCATTGATAGCGTCAACTGTAACGTCCTTGCCCTTAACAACAGCAGTAAGAATTGTTGTTGAACCTGTTGGGGTAGGAACTCTCTGTGCAGCACCGATGAGCTTGCCGTTAAGTGCAGGAATAACAAGACCGATAGCCTTAGCAGCACCTGTTGAGTTAGGAACGATGTTAACAGCAGCAGCTCTTGAACGACGAAGGTCACCCTTTCTCTGAGGACCGTCAAGAGTCATCTGATCGCCTGTGTAAGCGTGGATTGTGCACATAATACCTGACTGAATCTCAGCGAAATCGTTGAGAGCCTTAGCCATAGGAGCAAGACAGTTTGTTGTGCATGATGCAGCAGAAATAACTGTATCCTCAGCAGTAAGCTCTTCGTGGTTAACATTGTAAACGATTGTAGGAAGATCGTTGCCTGCAGGAGCAGAGATAACTACCTTTCTTGCACCGGCCTTAACGTGAGCTGAAGCCTTCTCCTTTGAGCAGTAGAAGCCTGTGCACTCAAGAACAACGTCAACACCAAGCTCGCCCCAAGGAAGCTCAGCAGCGTCAGCCTTAGCATAAATCTTAATTTCTTTACCGTCAACGATGATTGAATCATCAGTAGCAGATACTGTATCAGCAAGAGCATATTTACCCTGTGATGAATCATACTTAAGAAGATGAGCAAGCATCTTTGGGCTTGTTAAGTCATTGATAGCAACAACCTCATAACCCTCAGCACCGAACATCTGGCGGAATGCAAGACGACCGATACGTCCAAAACCATTAATAGCAACCTTTACCATTGGAAATACCTCCGTAAATAAATTTATTATTTGCTTTTATGCACTATTATTTTATACTGTTTATTTCAATTAATCAAGAAAAAAATACAAATTTTACACTTTATACAAAAAGATACATAATCTGGCAATTTGTTATAGTTAATTTTTTAACAATGGTTATGATTTTATATACACTTTTCAGTTATTGTCAAAATTCAGGTGTTCATCACCTTTTTTCATATTCTTTGCCTGTGCCATAATTTTCAATGTTTCGCTGAGCGTTTCAATATTTGACTCAGCGGTATCGAGCCTTACCGCAATATACGGACGCTTGCCTGCAGAAAGTGTTACCCTGCCCCTCATAAAGGCATTGAGTATTGCTACGGTTCTTATATCAACCTCGGCAGAATAGAACAGCAATGAGCCGTTTCTCTCCGTAACCTCTGTGATATTCAGTGCCAGTGCCGTATTTCTTAAAAGAGCAATTTCAATCAGTCCCCATACGGCAGACGGCGGAGCGCCGAAGCGGTCGGTCAGCTCGTCATAAACATCGTTGGCATCTGTATCATTTTTTATATTTGCAATACGCTTATACATCTCTAAACGCTGTGAGGTTGAAATAATATATTCCTCAGGAATATGGGCATCAATGGCAACGTCAATAAGACATTCCTTTTCCTCAGGCTCTTCGTCAGAACGGATTTCACCCTTTTCCATAGCCACAGCCTCTTCAAGGAGCTTAAGGTACATTTCATAACCGACAGCCTCCATATGACCATGCTGTCTGTTCCCAAGCAATGAGCCTGCACCACGGATTTCCAGATCACGCATGGCAATTTTAAAGCCTGAGCCGAACTCGGTATATTCTCTGATTGCCTCAAGTCTTTTCGTGGCAATGTCAGTAAGCTCCTTGCCCCTTGTAAAGGTGAAATATGCAAAGGCACGCCTTGATGACCTGCCGACTCTGCCACGGATTTGATGAAGCTGAGCCAGTCCCATTCTGTCAGCATTTTCGATTATCAGGGTATTACAGTTCGGAACATCAATACCTGTTTCAATAATAGTTGTACAGACAAGTATATCAAGCTCCCCTGCCATCAAATCATTCCATACTGCTGAAAGCTGCTCCTCGGTCATTTTTCCGTGAGCAATACCTACTCTTGCATCAGGGAGAGCCTTTTTTAGCTGTATTGCCTTGTGCTCAATCGTTTCAACTGCATTGTGAAGATAGTAGCACTGACCGCCGCGGTTAATTTCTCTCTCCAGTGCTTCAATAATGATTTCACTGTCATATTCCACAACATAGGTCTGCACGGGATGACGCTCGCCCGGTGCCTCCTCAAGCAGACTCATATCTCTGATTCCGCTCATTGCCATATTGAGTGTTCTCGGAATCGGTGTTGCTGACAATGTTAAAACATCAACCTTTGGGAATTTTTCTTTTATTTTTTCCTTTTGAGCAACACCGAAGCGCTGCTCCTCATCCACAATAAGAAGTCCTAAATCCTTAAACTTTATGCCCTTTCCGAGAAGCTTATGTGTGCCGATTAAAACATCAACATTGCCCTCTTCAAGCCTTTTGAGCACTTCCTTTTGCTTGGTAGGACTGACAAAGCGTGAAATCATTTCAACATTAACCGGATAATGCTCAAGCCTTTTTTGTGCAGTCTGGAAATGCTGCATTGCAAGAACGGTAGTAGGCACAAGGATTGCACACTGCTTGCTGTCGGTAATACACTTAAACACCGCCCTGAGTGCTACCTCGGTTTTACCAAAACCAACATCACCGCAAAGCAGTCTGTCCATAGGGGCACTTTTTTCCATATCACCCTTGATTTCCTCACTGCATCTCAGCTGGTCATCCGTTTCGTCATATTCAAACCGCAGCTCAAAGTCACGCTGCATATCACCATCCTCGCTGAAAGCGAAGCCCTTGGTGCTCATTCGCTTTGCATAAAGAGAAATAAGCTCCTTAGCCATATCCTTGACAGAAGCACGAACCCTTGCCTTGGTCTTTTTCCAGTCAGATGAGCCAAGGCGGTTGATTTTAACCCTTGTGTCTTCCTTGGGACCAATATACTTTGAAACCAAATCAAGCTGCGTAACAGGCACATAAAGCGTGTCACCCTTAGCATAACTGATTTTAATGTAATCCTTTTTTACCTTGTTAATTTCAAGAGCGTGGATACCTTCAAACACACCGATACCGTGGATGTTATGAACAATGAAATCACCCTTGGTCAATTCATCAAGAGAATGAATGGCATTTTTGCCTATTGCTCTCTTTTTCTTTTTTGACGACTGTGATGTTTTTGAGTGTGTTAAAACCGCAAGCTTTATCTGACTGAACTGAAAGCCTGCCATAATTGTACCGGTTATTACATTGATAGCTTTCGGCTGAAACTGACTTGGTCTTTTTTCAAAAAACACAGCATCATAGCCCATTTCAGCTATATCGTCATAAAGTGCCCTGCCTGCTCTGACAGTGCCTGCCATGATGCAAATGGTATAGCCTGCTTTAACAAGACCGAAAAGCTCCTCCTTAAGCTGCGTTAAAGTCCCCGACCACGCATTAAAGCTTTGGATGGTAAAGTCAGACAAGTGGCACACCGGTGTGTCAAAGCTGCCTCGCGGCAGCGAATCCATATATATAGCTTTATTTTTATTATATATCTCAGTAAGCTCATCAAAATTCAGACTGAATTTATCAAGCCCTGCACAGAGCGTGCCATCCTCGACAAACCACTTAAGCTCTTCTAAATTAAGACGCTCCTGCTTTGTGCATTTTTCCTTAACCCTTGCACTTTCAACAACAAACAGCCTGCCGTCAAAATAATCAAAAATACCGTTAGATTTGTAGCAAAGGGGCAGATATTTATCAAGACAGTTAAGGGACACACCCTCTCTCAGCCTATCACAATCAGCATAAAGCTTTTCTCTTGCTTTAACAGCCTTGCCCTTTAATGCCTTTGCAACCTGTTCAATTTTATCTGCAAGCACTTCATTGCTGTCAAAAAGCACCTCGTTGGCAGGAGAAATTTTGATGCTTTCGAGAGAATTTCCTCTTCTTTGGGTATCAATATCGAAGGATGATATGGTGTCAATGCTGTCACCCCACAGTTCAATACGCACAGGTTCATCAAGATGTGCAGGGAAAACATCAATAATTCCGCCGCGGACAGCAAACTGGCTTGTGCCGTCAACCTGGTCATAACGTGAATAACCTGCCATTACTAACCTTTTTTCAAGGTCATCTATATTCACGATATCATTAACAGACAACGTAAATGTACGCTTTTTCAGCTCATCCGGAGTAATTGTGTATTGACATGCAGCCGATGCAGACATAACAACTGCACTGTAATCCCCCTCAATTATTCTTGAAAGAACACCAATTCTGATATGCTCAAATTCTCTGCTGACACCGGCAACCTCCACAAAGGTCAGCTCTCTTGCTGGGTAAAGCAAAACACCCGGCTGCAGCTCGGAAAGGCATTCCTTAACCTTAACCGCCGTTGCCTCATCAGGTGTAATTACAAAGGCTTTACTGCCCTTTTCACAGATTGCATGAATGGCAAAGCATTTTGTTACATCACTCAGACCGATAGCCCCAACGGGAGCACTGAAGGTATCCATGCTTTCGCTGAGGCTTATAAATTCCTTACTCTTATTAAATTCGTTTGAAAAACAGGACATCCCTATTTCTCCTTTTTTATGCATTACTATGAATTATAAAGATTCATTGCCTTGTCAATATCTCCGCTGACAATAAGCTCGAGAGCGGAAACACTGTTTTCAAGAGCTGATTTCAAATTCTTTTCCTGCTCCTTCGGGAAACGGCCGAGCACCCAGTTCACAAGGTCATACTCGGGAGTTGGTTTTTTTCCTACGCCTACCTTTACACGCGGAAAATTCTCACTGCCGAGATGGGCAATAATACTCTTTATTCCGTTATGTCCCCCTGCAGAGCCTTTTCTTCTTATTCTTGTCTGCCCCACATCAAGGCTTATATCATCATAAACTATAATCACATTTTCAGGCGGAATTTTGTAAAACCTTACCGCCTCTCCTATCGCTTCACCGCTGTTGTTCATCATAGTCTGCGGCTTCATTATAAGGCAGCGTTTACCGCCTATCTGTGCATCTGCAACAAGCGAATGATGCTTTAATCTTTTTATATCTATATTCTTATTGATTGCAAGCAAATCCATAGCCAAAAAGCCTGCGTTATGCCTTGTCATTTCATACTTGGCACCGGGATTTCCTAAGCCTGCAACTATATAATCATATGATGAATTGTTAAAAAACTTACTCTTCAGCAGCATTTTCCTCTACCTCAACAGTGATTTTTATATCCTCTGCCCTTCTGCCGTCAACAGAAAGAACAACTGCAGTCAGCTTTCCGTTAGTGAAGGTGTCGTCAATTTCAGGTATTTTATCAAGATTCTGCATTATCCAGCCATTGACTGTTGATATTTCTGTTTTTTCCTGATAAACACCGAAATACTCAAAAAAGTCATCAACAGACATACTGCCCTGAACAAGATATTCATTATCGCTGAGCTTTTCAATATCATTCTGGATTTCGTCGTGCTCATCCCAGATTTCACCTACAAGCTCCTCCAGAATATCCTCCAGCGTAACTATGCCCTCCGTACCGCCGAATTCATCAATTACAACAGCAAGGTGTGTTTTATTTTTCTGAAGAATTCTTAACAGTTTTGAGATTTTTGTATCAGGTGAAACAGCAGGCACAGGTTTAAGAATCGTACGAAGTGATTTAAGGTTGCGCTTTCTTGCTGCTTCAAAATCCCTATGGTGAATAACACCGACAATACTGTCAATATCATCAATATAAACGGGCAGACGACTGAAATTGGTACGGTTAAAAACTGCCTCAATTTCAGTGAGTGGGGCATACTTATCAACGGCTTCCACATCAACACGCGGAACTAAAATGTCACTTACATCAATGTCATCAAATTCAATGGATGAACGTATAAGCTCACTTTCATTTTCATCAATTTCACCGCCGGTATGAGCCTCATCAACATAGGTTTTAAGCTCTTCTTCCGTTATGGTTTCAACACCGCCTGTTTTAAACACCTTGTTCATCAGCTTTTTCCATGCTTTAAAGAAAACATTGAGCGGCGAAAAAATAATAATAAAAGTTTTTATAATGGGTGTAATTGCAACAACTACCTTATCTGCCTTTTCTTTAGCGTAGGTTTTGGGAGTCACCTCACCGAAAATCAGAACAACAATTGTCATAACCACTGTTGATACGGTAGCGCCAAGATCGCTGTTATCACCAAGCAATCCTGTAAAAAATAATGTTGCAAGTGATGTGCAGGCAATATTAACAATATTATTGCCGATAAGCACGGTTGACAAAACAACATCATAATCCTCGGAAAGCTTCAGGGCTCTCTCAATTTTTTTGTTGCTTTCCCCCTCTTTCATCATTGCTTTAAGCTTTACCTTATTCAAAGATGAAAATGCCGTTTCCGACGCAGAAAAAAAGCCGCTCATCAATACAAGAACAATCATTGCAATCAATATGCCCGTGTTCATATTTTAAACTCCTTTATAGTACAAAAAGTGTGCAATACATTATTGCACACTGATTGTTGATATTTGCATTAATTATATTATAGGCAGAAGACCATAATAATTTACTCTGTTTTTTCAAACTCACCGAAAAGTCTGTCCTCGTCAGCAATTTCAAAATTATACATATTCTCATCTTTAATATGATTTTTGATGAATTTATCACGGTCAAACAGCTCATCAGCCTTAACCTTCCAAGCCTTTGCAGCGGCAATTGTTTTGTCAAACAGCTCATTTGCACTCTCAGGATTTTCCATCTCTGTTGAATATGCACCTGTTTCTGCAACCATTTTACTGATAGCACCGGGGTTATCAAGCACCGGGCAAGGACGCAGCATATTGTTATTGAAAGGCTGATTTTTCTTATACGCCATAAAGAGCGGGCTCTTCAGTGCATCAAGCACAGAGCACTCCTTAATATTAACATTTGAATAATGAACAAAAGCACAAGGCTCACAGTCACCGTTTGCATTGATATGGAAGTAATGACGTCCGCCTGCTATACAGCCCTGAACATACTCACCGTCATTCCAGAAATCCATTGCAAAAATAGGCTTTGTATGACGCCACTCGTGCACCTTTTTGTACATAAGACCTCTTTGCTCAGGTGACACCATTAAATCTGTAACCGCACCATTGCCTGTAGGCATATATGTAAAGAACCAAGCAAACATTACGCCCTGATCAATGAGCCAATCCATATACTCATCGGTTGACAGCACATCCGTATTTTTGCTTGTATAGCAAAGTGATGCACCAAATGGAATACCTCTATCCTTAAGACGCTTCATTGCAGCAGTACACTTTTTGAAAGTACCATCACCGCGGCGGAAATCGTTATCCTCCTCATATCCCTCAATTGAGAAAGCAGGAAGGAAATTGCCAACCTCACCGATTTCATCAGCAAAGCTGTCATCAATAAGAGTTCCGTTTGTAAAGCTCATAAAGATACAATCCGGATTTTCACGGCAAAGACGCATTAAATCAGCACGTCTGATTGTCGGCTCACCGCCTGTATAAAGGAACATATATGTACCAAGCTCTTTAGCCTCACGGATAATTCTTGCCAAATCATCATATGAAAGCTGGCTGTTCTTGCCGTATTCAGCAGCCCAGCAGCCCTTACATTTAAGATTGCAGGCAGCAGTCGGATCCATAAGAATTGCCCACGGAACATTACAGCCGTTTTCCTCAATAGCCTTCATTCTTTTTGAATAGCTGTTGATTGCAACATTGAGTGCAGGGGGGACAAGCTTTTCAACAACATTGATATTGGTATCACAAATAAGCTTTTTAGCAAAAATCATCCAGTTATTATCAGGGTCATCAATTACCTTATGTAAACCGGCATATGTACTTCTGTTAACCTTTTTAACATCGGCAGCTTCAAGCAGGCTGAGAATTTTCGGTGCATTGGCATTAAAATCCTTACGTGCATACTTAATAGCATTTTTAATTGCAACAGACATTACTGTCTCTTTTATAGATTTCATAATAATCCTCTCTTAATCTTATCATATAAAGGGTATTTTCCCCTTAATTCGATACAATAGAAAATATATTCCTTTTACATAGAAATGTCAAGTTAAATTTTTATAACATTTTAATAGACACCAAAACACTGAACACACTTAAGTTTAAAATCTGATTTGAAATTTCAGGCGATAAATCCTGTCCGTTTTATTTTTATACACATCATTACAGTGAGCACCCCAGCTATCGTAACCGCCCACACCCTGCTGTCTTGCAATAAGCCTTACAACAGTTTTATTATATTCAGGCAATTCCTTTTTATGCCAAGCCTCCTCAACTTCCTTAGGAAGATAGTGGCATATATTCATCTCCATCTGAGGCTGGGCAATCACGGAAAATACCTTTTTGTCACCGACAATTGTTGCATAGCGCACACCTGTTCTGTTTCCGCATTCCTGTGGTTTAAGATAATCAACCCACATATCGTTAACAGTTGTGTTATACAGTCCTATCATTGTACCGTTGCAGCGGTCAATGTAATTTTCCTCAGGTCCTCTGCCGAGATATGTTACATTTTCAAAATCCTTAGGCAGTTCAAATAATACTGAAACTTCAGGAATTTCAGGCAAAGTATCATCCGGTGAAAACTGCAAATCAACCTCAATACCCTTTGAGGTGATTGTATAAACCACAACAGCCTTGCATTCAGGCTGTGTGCACACCGTTGCACCGCAGGTAACGATAACCTTTCTGCCGTTTTCAAGTATTTTATAATTCTGAATTGACCATTTTGTGTTGTTGTAAATACCCGGTGTATCACCGGCATCACGCCAGCAGCCAAGCCTTGAGCCGGCCCTGCTGCCTCTGTCATTATCAGTAAGAGCTCTCCAGAAATTAAGACGCATAGGCTGCTGAAGCAGTTCTTCACCGCCTACCTTGATGGAATAAAGTTGATTACGCTCTCTCTTCTCAAAACGCACATTCACATCATCACTTATGATTCTGAGTGAGCCATAGGTATCATCAATTATCAATTCAGCATCAGATTCAAGCTCATCATATGTATTTTCAAATTCATTAATAATAAACTGCTCGCAGGCAACAATATGCCCCTCTTCACACCAGGAAGTTTCCTCTTTGGTTCTAAGCTCAAGGTTTAGATAACATTCGGTATTATTTACTCTGCTGAGCTCAAGATCAACAATTTTCTTCTGACCTGCAGGCAGATTAATATCAACCGTACCGCTGCAGAAAATACCCTTATCGGAGCACTGACACCAATAAAGCTCATATTCATTCAGATTTGTAAACATAAACTTATTTTTGATTTCAATCATACCCCTTTGAGCATCAACAGCATTGAAATCAACATTCTGATAAAGCTTTTTAATTTCGGCTAACTTTGGTGTTTCCTTTCTGTCACCAAACAAAAGACCGTTTCCGCAGAAATGACCATCGTGAGGATTTTCGCCAAAGTCACCGCCGTAGGCAAGGTATTCAACGCCGTTTTCGTCAGTGGTTAAAATGCTCTGGTCAACCCAGTCCCATACAAAGCCGCCCTGCAGACAGGGATACTTATCCCAAAGCTTTGTATATTCATCCGTTGAACCGCAGGAATTGCCCATCGCATGCGTGTATTCGCAAAGAATGAAGGGTCTGCCGTCACGCTGAGTCAATGCATACTCCTCACACTCCCATGGCTTATAGTACATTTTTGACTGAACATCGGAAAGTTCCTTTTCGTCGGGTGCACGGTGACACTCAAAATGCACAAAGCGTGTAGGATCTGCATTCTTAATATACTTATACATTTTTTTAGGTGTTTCGCCGCCCAATGACTCATTGCCCAGTGACCAGCAAACAACACTTGTAACATTTTTATCACGGTTATATGTAGCCTTCATACGCTCCATACAAGCCTTTTCCCATTCAGGTCTTGAGCCCGGAAGCTGAGGACAGCCGATTATTGTTGACCAGCCTGTACCATGGGTTTCCATATTATTTTCATCAATTACATAAAGACCGTATTCATCACAAAGCTCAAGAAAACGCGGAGCATTCGGATAATGTGAGGTACGCACTGCATTAATATTTGACCGTTTCATAACCTCAAGGTCATAACGCATGGTTTCATCTGTTACATATCTTCCTGTACGGCAGTCAAATTCATGGCGGTTTGTTCCCTTGAACACAACTCTTTCACCGTTAATTCTGATAATTCCGTCTTTGATTTCAACGGTTCTGAAACCAATTTTCTGGCTTATATATTCAATAGGAACACCATTATCCTTAAGTGTTAACACAAGCGTATAAAGATATGGACTTTCTGCAGACCACGGCTTAACATCGGCAACGATAGCCTTAAGCTTAGTAACATGATCCTCATCTGCATATTGGCAGTCGAGAGCAACAGTAAGCCCTGCATCATCAATAATACACATATCAATGCTCAGTGTTTCATATGTACCGTTCGTTCTGACCTCTGCCTCAGCATAACCATCACTTAATGTAACATCAGGATTTGCAGTAACCTTGAAATCTCGTATATACTGCCTTTCAGTGGTATAAATATAAACATCTCTGAATATACCGCCCATTCTCCACATATCCTGACATTCAAGCCAGGAGCCTGTACACCAGCGGTACACCTCAACACCGATAACATTTGAGCCTTCCACAAGATACCTTGTAATATCAAATTCACTGCGGTGGAAGGTTGATTCGCTGTAACCGACTCTTTCGCCGTTTATGTAAAGATAAAATGCAGATTCAACACCCTCAAAGCAAAGCACCACTCTTTTTGAAAGCAGACTCTGATTAACATTGATTTTTTTAACATAGCATCCGACAGGATTGTGTTTGGTGGGTGCATTAGGCGGACAGATATCCTCGCTTCCCTCCCATGGATAACGCACATTGCAGTACTGATTCTGATCATATCCCTGCATCTGCCATGAGCAGGGCACAATAACAGTATCCCAGTTATGCGTGTCATAATGGGGCTGTGCAAAATCAGTCGGTCTGTATGCATAATTCTTATAAAGCTTAAATTTCCATTTGCCGTTGAGCAGCTTACAGCGTGAGGATGCATATCTGTCGCATCTCTTAGCCTCCTCCATACTGTCATATGGCATAAAGGTCGCATGCTGCGGCAATCTGTTAACACCGACAATTTCGGGATTGGACTGCCACTCAGTATAACCGTCAATAAAATTTCTTTCCATAAAATATATCTCCAATATATATTCGCAATTTATCGTCTGTGGATAGTGCCCTCCTGATAACCCTCTTGCTTAAGAGCAACTCCGACACTTCTCAGAAGGATAACCAAATCAAGCTTAAGCGACCAGTTATCGCAGTAAAGCTTGTCAAATTTCATCTTTTTCATAAATGATATTTCATCTCTGCCGTTAATCTGCGCCATACCCGTAAGACCCGGTCTGAAACGATATACACCTGATTCAAGCCTGAAACGATGAGCCCTCATCTCTGACGAAATCAGGGGACGCGGACCGACAAAACTCATATCACCCTTTAAAATATTCCAGAGCTGAGGAAGCTCATCAAGACTGGTTTTTCGCAAAAATTTACCCACTCTTGTGATATACTGCTCCGGATTTTCAAGCTGTCCTGTTGCAACATTCGGTGTATTATTTTTCATTGTCTGAAATTTATATATTTTGAATGGTTTGCCCCTTCTTCCTCTTCTTTCATGAGAAAAGAAAACACTTGTATTCGGGGTAAGCAGATTAGCAATACAAATAATCAAAAACAGCGGTGACAGAATAATTAATGAAAAAAACGACACCACTATATCAAATAATCTTTTGAATTTTGTAGGTCCGAAATACTTTTTTAATTTATCATTCATTTATAACATCCTTAAAGATAAAAACGGAGCAATTCATATGAACACTCCATATTCGAGTCAATTTGATAAATAACTACATAATGTAGCCAGTCTACTGGATTATACCACATATGATTACAATATGCAATTTTTTTATAATAATTTTAAAAATTATTGCCAAAAAGTTTATAATTATATATAATAATATGCATATGCAGTAAATGCAGAAAAAGGAGTATTACATTTATGAAAAAAATTATCAGTGCGGCACTTTGTGCAATAATTATGCTATTGTGCTTTACAGCCTGCTCATCAACTAACAACGATATGACAGAGGCAAACATTACAAAAACCGTTGAAAACTCATTTGATGCACTCAAAAGCTTTGATACGGACGAACTAAAGAAGTATGTTGATTCACCCACGCTTACCATCATAATGGGCTATGCCGAAAAGCATCAGCAGTTCGCCGATTTAGGCAAAGCCATCTTTTCAAATCTCAGCTATGAAATAACGAACATTGATATTGACAATAAGCAGGTTACAGTTAAAATCATCAACAAGGATTTACAGGAGGTTGCAGGCACATTTGCCGATAATCTAAAAAAGAACTACTCAACCTTCCAGCTCCTCGCAAAGCTCAGTGACGACAATTTTCTTGACAGAAAGCTGTCTGAGCTTTCCGAGAATATCTCTGATGCACCAATGTTAAATGGCGAAATTGAAATAACGCTTGACATTGAGCAAGGCAATAAAAATCTCGTTCTTGTATTCGGTGATGAATCCGAAAACGCAGTTTCAGGCGGTGCACTGTCTGCCATCAAAAGCATTTACGGCAGCAAATAAAATAAAAAGTTAGTGACATAATATATATTTTGTGTTATTATATACTTTAGTTAATTTAAAGCATTATTTTGAGGTGTAAATATATGGCAAATAAATTTTTGACCGCCCTTTTCGGTGACTATTCAAAAAAAGAGGTCAAAAGGGTAAAAAAGACAGCCGATAAGGTTATCGCCCTTGAAAGCAAATATCAGGCAATGGATGATAAGGAACTGGCGAACCAGACCGTACTGTTCAAAGAAAGACTTGCAAACGGCGAAACTCTTGACGATATCCTTCCCGAAGCATTCGCAGTATGCCGTGAAGGTGCATGGAGAGTACTTGGAATGAAGCACTTCCCTGTTCAGATTATCGGCGGTATCGTTCTGCATCAGGGTCGTATTGCAGAAATGAAAACAGGTGAAGGCAAAACACTTGTGGCTACCCTCCCTGCATACTTAAATGCTCTTAACGGCGAAGGTGTTCATATCGTAACAGTCAATGACTATCTCGCAAAACGTGACAGTGAGTGGATGGGCAAGCTTTACCGTTTTCTCGGTCTCGAGGTTGGTCTTATTATCCACGAAAAAACAAATTCTCAGCGCCGTGAGGCTTATAATGCCGATATCACATACGGCACAAACAATGAAATGGGCTTTGACTACCTCCGTGACAACATGGTTCAGTATAAGGAGGAAAAGGTTCAAAGAGGTCATAAATTTGCAATTGTCGATGAGGTCGACTCAATTCTTATTGATGAGGCACGTACTCCGCTTATCATCAGCGGTAAGGGTGAGCAGTCAACCGATCTTTACAGACAGGCTAACAACTTTGCCAAGACTTTAAAAATGGTTAAGGTTGCCAAAATGGATGAAAAGCAGGACACCGAGTCTACTTATGACGGTGACTACATTGTTGACGAAAAGGCAAAAACCGCCACACTGACACAGGATGGTGTAAAAAAAGCTGAGCAATACTTCAATGTTGAAAATCTTATGGAGATTGATAATTCCACACTCCTTCACCATATTAATCAGGCCATCAAGGCTAATGGTGTAATGAGAAGAGATATTGACTACGTTGTAGCAGACGGACAGGTTAAAATCGTTGACGAGTTCACCGGCCGTATCATGGAAGGCAGACGCTATAACGAAGGTCTGCATCAGGCAATTGAGGCTAAAGAAAATGTTAAGGTAGAGCACGAAAGCAAAACCCTTGCCACCATTACCTTCCAAAACTATTTCCGTCTTTACGGCAAGCTTTCGGGTATGACCGGTACTGCATCAACCGAAGCCCCTGAATTCTCTGAAATCTATAAGCTTGATGTTGTTGAAATTCCAACAAACAAGCCGCTGGCAAGAATTGACAATCCCGATGTTATTTTCCAGACAGAACAGGGAAAATTCCATAATGCTATAGAGCAGATTAAAAAATGCCACGAAAAAGGACAGCCTGTTCTTGTGGGCACAATCAGCATTGAAAAGAGTGAACTGCTTTCAAAAATGCTAAAGAAAGCAAGAGTACCTCATAATGTGCTCAATGCTAAAAACCACGAGCGTGAAGCTGAAATCATTGCACAGGCAGGTAAGCTCGGTGCTGTAACAATTGCTACAAATATGGCAGGCCGTGGTACTGATATTATGCTTGGCGGTAATGCCGAATATCTTGCTAAGGCTGAAATGAGAAGAATGCAGTTTACTGATGAACTGATTGCAGAAGCAACAGGCTTTGCCGATACTGATGATGAGGAAATCATCAACGCAAGAAAAACCTTCCAGGAGCTTGAGGCTAAATATAAAGACGAAATCAAGGAAGAGGCTGACAAGGTACGTGAAGCAGGAGGCTTATTTATTCTCGGCACAGAGCGTCACGATTCACGCCGTATCGACAACCAGCTCCGCGGACGTTCGGGAAGACAGGGCGATCCGGGCGAAAGCCAGTTCTATCTCTCCTGCGAGGATGACCTTATGCGTCTGTTCGGCGGTGAAAGAATGCAGATGATGATGGGCAGATTAACACAGGACGAGGATATGCCTATTGAATCAAAAATGATTTCAAAAACTGTTGAGTCATCACAGAAAAAGGTTGAGGGCAGAAACTTCGGTATCCGTAAGAACACACTTCAGTATGACGATGTTATGAATAAGCAGAGAGAGCTTATTTACAAACAGAGAAACCAGGTGCTTGACGGCATGGACCTTAATGACACCATACTCAAAATGCTTGATACAAACATTGATGAAAATGTAAGAAATTATCTTGCAGGCGATAAAAAGGATGACTGGAATATCAACGGACTCAGAGAAAAATATCTCGGCTGGTTAACATCTGCCGATGACTTTGAGGATATTAACACCGTAGAAGTTGATGATGTTATTGAAACCTTAACAAACAGAGGTCATCAGCATCTTGCAGAAAAGAGAGAAATGCTCGGCGACGATATGTATAATGATTTCCAGCGTATGGTACTTTTAAGAAATGTTGACACACTCTGGATGGACCATATTGATGCGATGGACGATTTAAAGCAAGGCATTCACCTTCGCTCATATGCTCAGCAGGATCCTGTTGTTGCATTCCGTATGGAATCATATGATATGTTTGACGAAATGACCGCAACAATCCGTGAGAATACCGTACGTATGCTGTTAACGCTCATTCCAAGAAGACGTGAGGATGTTGAAAGAAAGGCTGTTGCTAAGGTAACAGCAACATCTTCAGGCGGCGATGATACAGTAAAATCATCTCCTGTAAGAAAGGGTAACAAAATCGGACCAAATGACCCTTGTCCCTGCGGCTCAGGCAAAAAGTATAAAAAGTGCTGCGGTGCACCGGGCAAAGAAAAATAAACATAATGAAACACGGCGGATATGATTCATCATCCGCCGTATTTTTATTGCGATATTGAAAAATCGTATACAATAATATATAATATGTTTTATTACATTTGAGGCTGTATATTATATGGAATTTTACGAGTTTTTTGAATTGATATATAAATATGTACCCGACAGTTATTCTGCTGTAAAAAACGCAATGCAGATAATGCTGCCTGTACTATTTGCAATCTTTACAGGTCTTTCCTGTTTTTTTGGTCATTTTGTACATAAAATCTGGAATGCATTTTTCTTTTTCGGCTTAGGCTTTATAAGTCCGCTTTTCATTTTCTTTGCAATCTTTGAGCCGCAGAACACTGCCTTCTGGATACTTGTTTTTATTTGTGCTGCAATCGGTATCGTGTGTGCTTATTACTCAAAACAGCTCTTAAAAACACAGATTTTCATTACCACATTTTTGATGGTGTTCATTGCTGTACCTGATTATTTCAGCTTTCTGGGCAATACAGCATCTGTCTTCATTGGTTTAGTCCTCGCATTGGCTGCATCACTCCTCAGTATTAAATATAAATATATAACCATAATATTTACAACTGCATTTTCAGGAGCACTTATGCTTTGGAATATTATTGAAAACACGTTTGAGTTAAATCATACGCTCACCGTTATTTTCGCTTTGCTTACAGGCATTGCCGGCTTAGCTGTTCAGTGCTATGTTGAACGCAATGAGCTGAAAAAAACATATGATGAAATAAAAGAAAAATCTAAAAAAGCCCGAAAAAAAATCAAGTGAAACTAATATTGAAAATTCATATAAATAAACCAAGAACGCTGTGTCTGTGCAAGACCGGCGTTCTTGGTTTTTAATGATCCTTATTCTTAAAAATCAAACCTTTAAGCATTTCTTTTGTCATAAGGTTATATGCAAATTTCAGTGTTGACAAAAGACGTTTAAACAAATCCTGATACCAATCACATCTCGGTGCTGGATTATAACCTTTGTTTTTAAGAATATTACAATAAAATTCTGCATCCTCCGCAAACTTTTTATAATCCTTTTTAGTATTTCCGTTCCATACAGCATCCGCAACAGCAAACCGCCTTGGAAAACACATAGATGACATCTGCTCAAAGCGCGTAATATATTCTGTCCATATGGGAGTTTCAATTCCGATAATTGACTTTTTTCCGACACCATCAAGCCCTTTAAATTTTTTGGAATTAAAGTTATAAGTACTTGATAACGGAAACATACCATAAGGATAATCGGAATAATGCGGATTGAATTTTTCAATAATTATCGGATTGCCTGCATTTGCCCATTCCACACCATTCCCTGATTTGATACAATGTCACAAAACATAATACACGCCGCTTTCATCCGAACTCTCTATCATCACGCCATTTTCATCAATTGTAAGTCTGTAGCTTTCGCCTGTGTTAAAAGTCTGTACAATTGTCGTTTTAATATCGTGCGAATTAATAACAGTTCGATTATCTTCCTTTGGCTGCGGAATCAGCTTTATATCATCATCCCCCTAAAAACAATACAACAGAATAATCAGCGCATTACAAGTGCAGGCATTAACAATTCAATAAATAATTAAAGCCATAGCTTTCACCATGGCTTTAACCAACTGAATACTTTATTTATTTCTTACAATAACAACACCCGGCAGAACTTCTTTGTACAGCTTATACAAAAGCAGCTCATTGTTATCCGGTACAGCATCATTATAAATTGGAGAATAACCAATTACCCTAAGCTTTTTCCCGCGCCATACAAACTGTTTATTCTCTAGGCTTAACCCACTTATTCCTGCAATATTAGATAACAGTGGATTAAAATAGAATTCTCCCGGCGGTACTCTGTCCGTAACCGTAACATCCCAGCTCAGTGTAAGAGTTGTTCCGCTGTGTGTTTTAATGTATTCAGAATCATAATCATATCTGAATACTGAAAATCTTTGAGGCAAATACTCATACCCGGTTAGAAGCATATACAGACATTTATACCTAAGTTCACATTCCCTTGCAACTGCAAGATAAACATCACTTTCCCCCGTTACACCTGCTTCATCATAAAATTCACGGCACATCTTTATATGATTCTCCATTTCACTTATTTGCTGTTCAAGCTCTTCAGAATATTTTGAATATTCTTCTTCAGTTATATGACCATTCGCATAATCTTCATACAATTCTGCTTTAGCGTCAATAACCATTTGGTCAAAATTGCTCTCAAGCTCTATAAATTCCTTATATTCCTCAATAGCCCGAGGTATTTCGTTTTCAATTTCTTCCTGCATACCTCTTTCCTGTTCTTTCAAGGCGTCAATATATTCATCACTGCTATACTCCGTTATTTCAAAAGAATAGCTTCCCGCCTCATCAGTTACATCGTTTCCATATTGATCTGTAACCTTAAATTTATAATCAAAATTGTCACTCAACGGAAAATAAATATGTGCATCATCAATAGTATTAATCCATTTTTGCTCGTACTTTTCCAGACTTGGCATGTCCTGAATAATAGTAAAAGCAAACTTATCCCCAACTGTTAACTCTGATTTGTTTAACAGCGCATCTGAAAGCTCACCAATTTTTATTTTTGGGAAAATACCGTCAAGGAAATCAACTGAAACGCTCTCCGCCTCATCGTAAGTTGGCATTTCTGTTGTATCTATATCACCTGCATAAGCGTATGATACCGGAATTAACATTACAATAGCCATCGTAATTGCCGTCAATAAAGATATTAACTTTTTCATTTCTTTCTCCTTATCCTGATTTAAAATAGATGAATATTCTAACAACCATTTTTTCACTCATACATAGCCTGTACCTCCTTTTATAAATTTTAATAATAATCATTCTATCTTCAAAAAAATGATAATATAAAATCACTGCATATTTTGTCTAAATATGTATCAAGCAGAAAACATATTCATTAATAACTTCGGTACAAAAAATACTTTATTTTAAAAATCAAAATAAACAACAAAAAAGACAAGCTCCTAAAAGCTTGTCTTTTTTTGGTGGAGGAGGGTGGATTCGAACCACCGAAGTCACTGACGACAGATTTACAGTCTGTTCCCTTTGGCCACTCGGGAACTCCTCCATATTTAACTACCGTACCATTTCTGATACGGCAGCTTTGGAGCTGGTGAACGGACTCTCCTCTTGCTATCGAAAGCTCTTGAAGAGCTTTCTCCCAAATTTATCCAGCTAAAGCACGATAAATTTGGAGCCACGTCTTCTCGCCGTTCTGCGGAGAGTATATTGACCAGATGGAGCTGGTGAACGGACTCGAACCCCTGACCTGCTGATTACAAATCAGCTGCTCTACCAACTGAGCTACACCAGCGTTTCTTAACGCTCTAATAATATATCATAAGTCTTAACGATAGTCAAGACTTTTTTTAACATTTTTTATAACTTTCAAGCTCAAGGATTTTGTCAAATTCAACTTTGACCTTTTTTCTGCTGTTTTTTCAGCTCGGGCTTTGCTGTTGTTTTAACTGCAGTAATGGTCATAATACCGATTACGGCGAATAATTTCTTTTTCATAATATAACCTCCTTGGTTGATATATTTTCCATCTCATTAAGTATAGTGTCAAAAATCACAAAAGGTAACACAATTTTTTATATGCGGCTAATTCATCATAAAACATTCACTTTTCAAGGTTCAGGACAATAAAAAGATTGACTTATCAGTAATATAAGGATATAATAAAAGTGAACAAGGAGCTATCCTATAGACGGTTAGCCCAAATAGTTTGGTAAAGAAATACCGCCCTGCATTTGGAACTGAGGGGCGGTTATTTCTTTATGCTTAAAATGTAGCCAGTGGCTGCAATCAGAATAATAACAATAAATGTTAAATACTCCATGAGCATTGCCCTCCTTATACAAATCCCCTAAAAGGGTTTCTATGTAAACAGAGGGTCACAGTCCCTCCGCAGTGACAAATGTCATTAAGAGGGCTAACCGCCTATGTCTTCAGATAACTCCTTGCCGGACAACTTAACGTCCTTGTAATATTATATTAGATATAATATTATTTTCAAGATTAAATTGTTTTACTGATTCTCTGCATCATTCATAATTTCAGCAAACGTAGAAAACAGCTTGTCTTTATCAACATTGCAATTGTTTACATAATTGATTAATGATAATGCAGAGCAGAAGCTGACACCATGCTCTAAGTTTGAATAGGAACGCAGTGATATATTTAATTTTTCTGCCATTTCCTCCTGTGACAATTCAAGCTCTGCACGTTTTGTATTCAGCTCGTTTTTGAATTTCTTTTTCAACGGATCAAGTGTTGACATTTCCAACACCTGCCTAGATGTGCTAACAGAGCGGATTGTTGCTTCATCCAATATATTAGTTGTTAAATACAGCAAATGTAACACAAGTTTTTATTACAGCAATTGGTATATTATTACATAAATAAGAGCAAGCCTATCAAAAAAAGGTTCGGTACTGCTTTCACAGGGAAAAATTATCAAAAATTTACGCAAGGGAATTACGTCAACTTCATAAAATTCAAAGAATAAACCTTACTCTGAGTGAGGGTTCAAATCTCTCCGCCGAAAACGCAAAAATATCTTTTTTGTAAGAGCCATTCATTAAAATTCACTTTAACAAATCGACACTTTCATTTATATTTGTTTTATAACAAAAGATTCTGACACGATTTTATACTATTTTATTGCATTATACTTCGCCATATGTTAGACTAAAATTACAAAATAAATTGAAATGAAGGAGAATTTTTATGGAAGTTGTTGCGCAAAGAGTGTTTGAGCCATTCTATATGTGGCTTGATATCTCATTTTTGGTTCTTTTTATAGGACTGCTCTTGTACAAGAAAAAGTACACCACAATTATCGTCGGTGTTTTAGCAGGTATCCTTTATCAGATTGTCGATTTTGGTATATTCCATCTCGCAACCGGCTCACGTCATCTGCTGATGAACGGTGCTGAGGGTACTGAAAGTCAGCTATTCTGGGTACTTATGTGGATGTCAATGAGCTACGGCTTTACAAACTTTGCATGGATATGGCTTTGGATTTCAAAAGACAAAAATCTGTTTGAATGGACAACACTGATACTTGGTTGGTGGATATGCTGTCCGTTGCTCACAAAAACATTCGGTCCGCATGATTACACCATTACAATCTGGCGTGAAACCGGGGCATATCATGGATGGATGGCGCTGATACTGTTTGTTGGTTATGTGCTGCTGTTTGTATGGAATATGTCACGCAAGAAGAAAAACGAACGTGTAAATATCCCATGGCTTCTGATAATCGGTATTCTTGTTCAAGCCGGATGGGAAGTTGGTTTGTATCTTGGCGGTATCCGCTCTGCAAACCTTGATGTTACAGGTATGAATGTAAATGCACTTTCACCGATGATTATCAACTCATTGCTTGAAACAAATCTTGGTATGCCTTATATCTTTATTATCTTTATTGCCGTATCAAGAAGATTTACCGAGTCACTCAAAAAGAGAAAGACAAAGCTTTCATTTACCGACAGAGTTGTTGAAAACAACCTTGAAAAAGTTAAGGACAGCGAAAACGTATCTGAATATTTAGCATAACAAAAAAACCTCAGCTAAAGCTGAGGTTTTTTAATTTCCCTACTTGGTCTTGTATTGGTCACCCATTCCGAAATACGGCTCTCCATCTCGTGTATAGGAAACACCTAAAACCTGCCCGCAGATATTTCCATCACTGTCAACGTATGCCCAATCTGTTATCGTATCTTCATTCAAATCATCACGTATGTCAACGCTGTTATCTTTATCCATAAATACATAACCGTCGGCATAAACATAAAAATCACTGATATTATATTCATTGCCATTTTCGTCAGTCATCTCACCAACATAAGCATACCATTCATCTGAATATTCTTCAACAGGATGATTATATGTCTGATAATACACATTTCCGTCCCTGTCGTAATAAGGTACATCCTCATTTGATTCATATTTATTGCCGTTAATATCATAATAAGCATTATAGAATTCACCATTTTCATATATTGAGTCCTTGGCAAATTCAGAAATAGTCACTGCACCCTTTACAGCAGAACCGACACAAATCAAAGCCATTACTGCTATAAGAACAGATTTAAGCTTTTTCTTTTCAATGCCAAAAACAAGCGACGCAAGATAGGATATTAAAATCGGAAAAACAGAACCGATAACAAAAGCAATCAGATAAACTGTATTAAAATCGTGTTCATTAAATATTCCCGCAAAAGCGGTTGAAAGCGGAAAAATAATCATACCTGCCCATACAGCCGTATCACCGCTTACATACATTCCAACTGCACAGGCAATTCCGCCTGCAAGTACAAGGATTGTTGTGAAAATCAAAGAATAATTTCTGATTTTTGAATCCTTTATTTTATGCAGAATAATTCCGCCTATAAAAACATAAATAATCAACGAAATCATTTGCATAAACGAAATTGCAACAACCGTTGAAAGAAAAAACAAAGCAGCATTAACCGCAGCCGCCAAAACCACTGTTAGAGGATAAGCTGAAAATTTCAATAATTTTTTCATAATGAATCCCTTTCTTCTTTTATTCCCTGCAAGTCAAATATACCATACGCATTCGTCTGATACAATAAAATAATTATAAAATCTTAATAAATAAAATATAAACTGTTATGATATATTCTTATTGAAAATGTCGTATAGTTCTGTTACAATATTATAGTAAATTATTTATTATCGGAGGTATTTTTTATGGATAATAAAAGACCCGAAACAATGGCTCGTATTAACACCAAAAAGCTTGCTGATGAATTTATTGCAGAACAGGTTGCAGAAATCCGGAATCAGGTGGGTGACAAGAAAGTTCTTCTTGCACTTTCAGGCGGTGTTGATTCATCCGTTGTTGCTGCTCTTCTTATTAAGGCTGTCGGCAAACAGCTTGTTTGCGTTCATGTTAATCATGGCTTACTCCGTAAAGGTGAGCCGGAACAGGTTGTTGAGGTTTTCCGCAACCAGATGGACGCTAATCTGATTTATGTTGATGCCGTTGACAGATTTTTGGACAAGCTTGCAGGCGTTGCAGAGCCCGAAAAAAAGCGTAAAATCATAGGTGCAGAATTTATAAGAGTATTTGAAGAGGAAGCAAGAAAGCAGGAAGGTATTGAGTTCCTTGCACAGGGTACAATTTATCCTGATATTATTGAAAGTGACGGAGTCAAGGCTCATCATAATGTTGGCGGACTTCCTGAGGATTTACAATTCCAGCTTGTTGAACCGCTCAAATTCCTTTATAAAGACGAGGTAAGAGTTGTGGGTGACGCACTCGGATTACCTGAAGGAATGGTATATCGTCAACCGTTCCCCGGTCCTGGTCTTGGTGTTCGCTGTCTTGGTGCAATCACACGTGATCGTCTTGAATGCGTTCGTGAATCTGATGCAATTCTAAGAGAGGAATTTGCAAAAAACGGCTTAGAGGGCAAGGTTTGGCAGTATTTCACTGCTGTGCCTGAGTTCAGATCAGTTGGTGTTAAGGATGGTGCACGAACATATGCGTACCCTGTAATTATACGTGCGGTTAATACAGTTGATGCAATGACAGCAACTGTTGAGGACATTCCTTTTGCACTTCTGCAGCATATAACAGAGCGTATCACGAACGAGGTTGATGGTGTTAACCGAGTTCTTTATGACCTTACTCCAAAGCCTTGCGGCACAATCGAGTGGGAATAAAATAGAATAATAAAAAATCAAAGCTGATTGACTAAATGTCAATCAGCTTTTTTGTTTGGAATGTGCTTAATTGTTTCCGGTATCGTTGATGATTTCATCAAACATTGCAAAAAGCTTGTCCTTATCAACATTACAGTTATTGACATAATTTATCAATGAAACTGCTGAACAGAAGCTGTTGCCGTGCTCCAATTCCAAATAAGAACGCGGTGATATATCCAACCGTTCTGCCATTTTCTCCTGTGACAATTCAAGCTCTGCTCGTTTTGTTATAAGCTCATTTTTCAAACTGTTTTTCAATCGGTCAAGTGTTGACATCCTCAACACCCGCCCAGATGTGCTAACAGTGCTGCTTTGTTGCGGCATCCATTATATTAGTTACTGAATCTATTAAATATAACATAAAAATATAAACCCTTACTGTTTCAGCAAGGGTCTTGAAATCATTTATTATTTGCCCCAGTTATCAATAACTTTTTTTATCATATCGGGGTTTTTAGTTGTAATGTTATCGGGCTTTATAGCAAGCATTTTTTTTGCTGTGCGTTCTTTATCAACTGTCCACACAGAGAGCTTATAGCCCTTTTTATGAAGCAACGATGACAATTGAGAGCTTGCATATTTATGATTACAGTTAATTCCCACTGCACCGGTTTCCTCAAGCAAATCAATAAGCTTCTGCCTGTATTCATCAAAAAACACACGTGCTCTTGACGGCATATAATTCAAATAATAATCCATATCGGCACATGCAGACTCTTTAACTGCCTTAACATTAATCATTTCAATGCCTGTTAAAAATGACCTTTCAACAAGATTATATTTAACAAGCAGATTATAAAGATTATCCAGCGATTTGGTTTCTTTAATATCAAGATTTATTTTAATATCTGCATTCTGCAAAATTACAAATGCCTCTTCTATGGGGTTGCCGTCATTGTTGGTAACAACAAAATCATGACTCATTACCACTGTTCCGTCAGGTCTTTGACGAATGTCAAGTTCAACAATATCAGCATTGTTATCCACCGCTGCCTGAACTGACTGAATTGTATTCATTTCAGTATCATAAGCACCTGAATGTGCGGTAACTGTAAAATCATCCACAAAGCTCAGCTCCATTTCATCATAGGTTTTTGTTACGGCATAATCCGCCACGCCGATTACCATTGCAACAGATACCAGAAAGGAAAACACCTGATAGCCAAAGTGTTTCGCCCATGTGGGAGTCATATTGCGTTTCAGAAATCGTTTAAATTTTACCCATTTCGATATTTTTTCCGCCATAAAACACAACCCTAAATCAGAACACAACAGGCGACACAAAGCCGCCTGTAGATATTATAGATTTCTTTATCTGCTTCCAGAATAGTTAGGAGCTTCCTTCGTAATTGTTACATCGTGCGGATGGCTTTCTGCCAGACCGGCACCTGTAATCTTAATGAACTTAGCATCTGTTCTGAGTTCCTCAATAGTATGGCAGCCACAGTAGCCCATACCTGAGCGAAGACCGCCCATCATCTGATAAACTGTATCACCAAGAGGTCCCTTATAAGGCACTCGACCCTCAACACCTTCCGGAACAAACTTCTTTGAACCTTTCTGGAAATAACGGTCAGCACTGCCGTGATTCATCGCACCAAGCGAACCCATGCCACGATAAACCTTGAACTGACGACCCTGATAAATCTCTGTATCACCGGGTGACTCTTCACAACCTGCAACAAGTGAACCAACCATAACAACTGAGCCGCCTGCTGCGATAGCCTTAACGATTTCACCGCTATACTTAATACCGCCGTCTGCAATAATCGGAACACCAAACTTATCAGCACGCTCTGCTGAATCATAAATAGCTGTAATCTGAGGAACACCGATACCTGCAACAATACGGGTTGTACAGATAGAACCCGGACCGATACCTACCTTAACAGCATCTGCGCCTGCTCTGATTAATGCTTCTGTCGCATCTGCAGTTGCAACATTGCCTGCAATAAGTGAAACCTGTGGGAACGCATTCTTAACAAGCTCAACAGATTTCATAATATTTTTACTATGACCGTGTGCTGAGTCAAGAACAAAAGCATCAACACCTGCATCTGCAAGCGCCTTGGCACGGTCAAGAACATCATTCGTCACACCAAGAGCTGCAGCACAAAGCAGTCTGCCATCCTTATCTCTTGCAGTATTCGGATACTTAACACTCTTTTCGATATCCTTAATTGTAACAAGACCTGTTAATTTACCGTTTTTATCAATTAACGGCAGCTTTTCAACCTTGGAGCCCATAAGGATTTTTTTAGCCTCTTCAAGAGTAGTACCCTCTTTTGCTGTAACAAGCTGATTTTTCGGAGTCATCACTGTTGAAATTTTAACACTGTAATCGCTCATAAAACGCATATCACGGTTTGTTAAAATACCAACAAGAGTTCCATCCTCCTCACAAATAGGTACGCCGCTGATGCGGTATTTATTCATCAAAGCCTCTGCATCTGATGCAAGATGATTTGGTGAAAGGAAAAACGGATTTGTAATTACACCATTTTCAGATCTTTTAACCTTATCAACCTCAGTTGCCTGATCTTCAATAGTCATATTTTTATGAATAACACCAATACCGCCCTCACGTGCAATCGCAATTGCCATACGTGATTCTGTAACAGTATCCATAGCTGCTGTCATAAGCGGAATATTAAGTGTAATATCCTTAGTAAGCTTTGTCTGAAGCTGAACTTTATCCGGTGTAACATCACTTTCAGCCGGAATTAACAGAACATCATCAAAGGTCAAGCCCTCTTTAACAAACTTTGCGCCGTAATCGCCCATTAAAATTACCTCCGTTTTCTTAAAAATTAAATCATATGATATTATATTTTTACAATTATAACACTTTTAAACTGTATGTTCAAGTATTATTTTTTGCAAATTTTTCAATCTCCCGTGCTGTCTGTTCAACAGAGTTATTGCTGCAGTCAATGACTGTATCTGCCCATTTCCGATAGAGCGGCAGTCGTTCGTCATACATATCCTTTAAGGTTTCACCATTCTTGATTAAAACACCTCTTGTGCTGAGGTTACTTATTCGCCCGCACATATTCTCATAATCAATATGAAGATATATTATTTTACCGAGCCTTTTTAAATGCTCCATTGCTTTATCGGAATAAACAACAGAGCCGCCCGTTGCAATAACAGTGCCGTTAATATCAAGTGAAAGGATTGCAGACTCTTCTGCCCTCGCAAAATAATCATTGCCTTTATTATTAATAATATCCTGCAAAGCTGAATTTTCAATATTCTGAATCAGCAAATCAGTATCATAAAAATTCTTCAAAAGCATTTTGGCTGCCACGACACCGCAAGTTGATTTACCACTGCCCGGCATACCGATAAGGACTATATTACTCACTTTTTAACACCAACCCTTTTGCAGTAATCGGCAAGCCTGCAGGACTCACAAAGCGGTTTTCTTGCTGAACAGGTATCCCGTCCGAAAAGAACAATCCTGTGGCAGAAATCTGAGCCCTCCTCAGGCGGAACAATCTTTTTCAGTGCAAACTCAATCTTTTTCGGGTCTTTTTCGGCAACGAGTCCGATACGGTTTGCAATTCTTATCATATGTGTATCAACAACGATACTTTCCTTGCCGTAAATATCACCGACAATAAGATTAGCGGTTTTTCTGCCCACACCGGGAAGTGTAATTAAATCATCAATATTGTCAGGTACTGCACCGTCAAATTCATCCCTTATTTTCGTTGCCATTCCGATTATAGATTCTGCCTTGCTTTTGTAAAAGCCACAGCTATGTATGAGCCTTTCAATATCCTTTACATCAGCATTACAGTAATCATCAAGGGTCTTGTAATTTTCAAAAAGTGCAGGGGTAACAATATTGACTCTTGCATCCGTGCACTGTGCAGAAAGTCTTACTGCTACAAGAAGCTCAAAAGGATTTGAAGCAGTCAGTGAGCAAAGTGCATCGGGATAAAGCTCCTTTAATATTTCAATAACCTTTAAGACTCTTTCCTTTTTAGTCATATCATTTCCTCTTTATGTAAATTCAAATATTTCATACCTTTTTTTGCCTGAGAATATTCATCGTGATGCTTTATTTTATAGTGCTTGCCATTCATAACAAAATTTGAGCCTGTCTGATGAAAATCGAATTTAACTCCATATTTATCGCATTCACGTTTAATATGCTTAATCCATTCAAAATCACAGACCCTTGCATTAGCATAGGATTCACCGCCAACAGAAACCAAGTCTATTTCTCCGCTTTGAAGATAAGCGCTTAAGTCAATATCCTCCAAAATGGGAGAATTAAAAATATATTTTCTTTTAGCCTTTATTTCAGTGAGTATCGGTATACGTTCATCAGCCTTTTGCTGATTTTCACAGGTCACGGCAATAATAACATTATCATAACCCTCACCCCAGTCATCAGGCAGGCAATCGTTAAAGCGCTCTATCCGCTTCGTGCAGATTAAAAAATCAACATCCGGTCTTTGCCTGATAATCTGCCATGCTTCATTCCTCCAGCCATCTGCCTCAGCTATAAAAAAGTCAGAGGTAAAGCATGTTGCAGCCTCACTGCCGGATGGAATTTTAAACTCACCTGAACGATTTTTCTTTAACGGTAAATTAAAATTGGTTTTGTTTCTTGTTATAACATTTGTATCTCTGTCTCGTTTTTCATCAAGATAAAAAACGTAACAATTCAAGCATCCGGGAGAGCATTTATGACAGCCGTGCCAAGGATTCCAAAGAACATTACCCACTGCTGTTCCCTCCTCCGTTAATTACTTTTTGCCTTTAATCTTATCCCAATAGGCTTTAAAAGCCTGCTCATTTTTATTGGGACCATAGGTATAATACTGCTTGTTTTTGATTGCATCAGGCAGATACTGCTGATATGTCCAGTGATTTTCATAATTATGGGGATAAATATAATTCTGCCCTTTATTTTTAACATCGTCACCATCATAATGAACATTCTGGAGCTGACGCGGTATAGGACCGTAGTTGCCGTTCTGAACATCGGAAACAGCAAGATTGACAGCCTCATAGGCTGAATTACTTTTAGGTGAGGTTGCTACAAGAACGACCGCATCCGCAAGGGGTATTCTTGCCTCGGGCAGACCAACCGCCTGAGCAATATCCACACAGGACTTTACAATGGGAATAATCTGAGGATATGCAAGGCCCACATCCTCACAGGCGCAAACCATCAACCGCCTGCAGGCTGACGGTAAATCCCCTGCCTCCAAAAGTCTTGCCAGATAATGCAGTGCCGCATCAGGGTCAGAGCCGCGCATACTTTTCTGATACGCAGATATTATATCAAAATGCTCATCGCCCTCACGGTCATACCTGACAGCACTTTTTTGTGTTAACTGCTGTGCAAGGTCCAGGGTTATTGTTTTTTCGCCGTCAACTGTAAGAGCTGCATAAAAACAATTCTCTACACTGTTGAGAGCTTTTCTCACATCACCGCCGCAGCCGTTGGCAATTTTTTTCAGTACCCCATCCTCCAGATTAAGTGAAATATCATTTTCAACTGACAGAATATTAAATCCTCTTTCAACAGCAGGAATAACATCATCCATTTCAATAGGCTTGAATTCAAATACCGTTGAACGTGATAGTATGGCAGGATATATGTAAAAATAAGGATTTTCGGTAGTCGATGCAATAAGTGTTATTTTACCGTTTTCAATATACTCAAGCAGGCTTTGCTGCTGACGCTTGTTGAAATACTGTATCTCATCAAGATAAAGAAGAATACCGTTTGGTGCAGAAAATGTATCAAGCTCTGCAACAATATCCTTAATGTCCTGAGTAGAAGCATTTGTACCATTAAGCTTTCTAAGACTTTTTTTCGTCGCATTGGCAATGATTGAGGCAACTGTTGTTTTGCCGACACCGCTTGGACCATAAAATATCAGATTAGGTATTTCACCTGACATGATCAGATTATATAAAGCCTTGCCCTCACCAAGCAAGTGACGCTGACCCACCACATCTTCAAGGCAGTCAGGTCTTATTCTGTCTGCTAAAGGGTTATTCATTCTCTGCCTCCCTTCGTGAATACACACAGCCGCAAAAATTTTGCCTGTACAAGTTATATTCCTTTGATAATTCTATTGACCGCTTATAGCCCTCACGTTTTTTGAAATCTGACGGGAGCCACAATACGCCGTATTCCTCACTCAGCCTTTCACCAATTTCATTAATCTTTTGAGCATTTTTCATCGGACTGATTGAAAGCGTTGTGCAAAAATAATCATAACCGCCTTTTTGGGCTTCCTGCGCTGTTCTTCTCAAACGCTGTTCATAGCATCTGAAGCAGCGTTCACCACCCTCACGGCAGTCTTCATAACCCTTTGCAATTTTAAAAAACTCATTGCAATCATAGTCGCAGTCGGCAAAGTTTACATCATTCTTAACAGGCATTGATTCAATCAGCCTTATCTGCTCTGCCTTTCTTTTTTCATATTCCTCACGCGGTGAAATATTCGGATTATAATAAAGCACTGAAATTTTAAAATAGTCTGACAGATACTCAATTGTATAGCTTGAGCAGGGTGCACAGCAGCTATGCAGTAAAAGAGAGGGCAAAATGTCCTCTCTCTTATTGCGTTCAATTATATTTTCTAATTTTTTCTGATAGTTGATTTTGTTCATCTGCTTAAATAATGGGTCGGATTAACCTTAGCTCCGTTAAATCTTAATTCAAAATGGCAGTGAGGACCTGTTGAATTACCGGTTGAACCGCTTTTCGCAATCTGCTGGCCACGTTTAACACTGTCACCTGCTGACACCAATATTGATGAATTGTGTGCATAAAGTGTAACAACAGAACGACCCTTAGAGTCCGTGCCGTGATAAATCATTACATAATAGCCGTAGCTGTAATCAAGTCTTTTAACCGTAATTACAATACCATCCTGTGCCGCAACGACAGGAGAACCTGTCGAACACGGGAAATCAATACCGCCGTGATATTTACCCGATGAGTAGTTCGGAAATCCTGCGGAAACACCATAGTAACCCGGAACGGGATATGTCATATTAAGCACAGCATCACTGTTGGAATATACATCGGATTTTCCGCCCTGAATATTATTTGTATTATTACTCGGCTTATCTGACTTAACAGCAGTTGTGACCTCATCAGGTGATTTAATACCTGCAATCAAATCCTGAATTTCCTTTTCAACAGCCTCAACCAAAGCACTGTCCTCATTTCTGAATTCAGTATACTGCTGATTCTGTGCCGTAAGCTTTGCAAGCAGGCTGTCACTTTCAGCCCTGTCGGTTGCAAGTGAAATCTTTTGTGCTGCAATTTCCTCAGAATTGCTTTCAATCTTTTTCTGCTTCGCCACAAGTAAAGCCTTCTGCTCATCGTGTTTTGACTTGATATTTGTATATTCCCTGAGCTTTTCATCAAGCCCGTCTTTTTTTGTGACAATTTCTTTTGTTTTGTCGTTAACCTCCTTCAAAAGCTCTGTATCGCTTTTTGAAACAGATTTAATCATTTCATACCTTGTAAAAAAGCTTGACACGTCCTTACAGGTGATAAGTGCAGTCAGAATGTTATAGTCACCGCTTATGTACATTACACGCAGACGCATACAATATGCATCATAAACACTTTGGAATTTATCTTCAAGCTTTTTCAGCTCCGCCTGTGCTTTGTCAACCTGCTCTGACAGTTCTTTAAGAACCTTTTCATTTTCTTCTATTTCAGGCTTCAATTTATTAATATCGCCCTGAATCTGCTGATTCTCATTTTCAAGCATTGTCAGACGCTCGTTGATATAGCCGATTTTCTGATCAAGAGTATCAATATACTCTTCAGTAACCTTAGAGTCCTTTTCCAACTCTGCTAATTTTTCCTCAGCGTTTTTTATATTATCCTCCAGCTCCTTCTGCTGCTTTTCAAGCATAAGCTGAGCCTCATGCCTTGCCTCTTCATCCTGCTCGGTAGTAGACTCCTCCTCACTTGCATCAGTAGCTATACCCGTTGTGCTTGTGCTGCTTTTTGCACTGTCTGCCGTGGTATCAGCAGCCAGTGCAATATAAGGAATTGTAGCTGAAAATATTAAAGTTAATGCCATAACAACAGAAATCAATTTAATTTTCAATTGTTATACCCCTTTCTTTCATTACCTAAGGTAAATACCGTGCCGGATTGACGCAGTCACTATAGCTTGCACTTGGTGTCCTTACCTCAAAATGACAGTGAGGACCCGATGAATTACCTGTTGAACCGCTGACAGCAATCTGCTGTCCCTTTTTAACCTTTTGATTTACGGACACAAGTCTTTGAGAATTGTGTGCGTACAGAGTATATACACGATTACCTGATGAATCTCGCTTATCATGTGCAATTACAATATATCTGCCATAGCTGCAATAGCCGCCTCCATGATAGGAGTTTGAACAGCCGTTACACCTGATATCTGTCGATATAATAACCTCACCGTCCTCAGCAGCAACCACCTTTGAACCGCTGTCACAGGCAAAATCGGCACCGGTATGGTTTGCATAACCCATCCAAGGACAGGTAATTCTTGTCTGACTCGGAACAGGATATGTTAAACTCAGCTTATTTGAACCTGTTGTCGGCTTGGGCTTTTCAGTTGTTGTCGGCTTTGTAGTTGACGTACTATTATTGCCGCCTGTTTCAGGCTTGGAAGTAGTTGTTGTGGTCGTAGTTGTGGTCTGACTTTCCTGCCTTTTTTCCCACTCCAGAGCCGCCTGCTCAATTTCAGCATTGATTGCATTGAGCATTTCCAAATCCTGATTTCGGTACTCGCTGTAGGTTTTTGTATCCCGGTGAAGCTTCAGCAGAAGTCTGTCCGCCTCAGCCTTTTCATCCATATAGGATTTTTCTTTTTCATTATAGCTTACCTGCTGAATTTCAAGAGTCTTAATTGTCTGGTTAAGATTTTCTTTAGTAGCAACCAGATTTTCCTGATTTGCAGACAATGTAATCTTTTTATCCTCAAGACTTGTTTTGGTATTCAGAAGCTCCGTTCCCTCATTCTGCAGGTTTTCGAGGAGCATTTTGTCATATCTTGAAACACGTTTAATCATTTCAAGCCTTGTAAACAATGTTGAAATATCCGTACTTGTAAGAAGCATTTCAAGCATACTGTTGTTTCCGCTGATATAAAGTGCTCTTGCCCTCTGTGCATAATCACTGTAACTGAGATTGAATTCCTCCTGCAGAGTATCCATTTTAGCTGTTAAATCAATTATATCCTGTTCAAGAGTTTTTATTTCTGCCTCATTACTTTTATATTCATTTTCAAGTGCTGTTATCTTTTTCTTTGAGCTTTCAATTGTATTTTTTGAAAGCGACAGTTCCTTTTGCAGATAGCTTATTTTCTGATCAAGGGTATTAATATATTCCTCTGTTTCGGTTGACTGCGCACCAAGAGATGACAGCTTTGCGTTAACCTCTTTAAGCTTCTGCTCCAGATAAGCCTGCTTTTCGGCAGGGGTCATATCATCATAATTCTCACTATATTCATTGCCTGCTGCAAAAATAACACAGTTTGAACCGATTGATGCAAAAATAAAACAGAAGGTCAGCAAAACAGACATAATCTTAACAAATAAACCTGACTGTTTCATTGACCTTCACTTCCTTTAAATTAATTTTAGAATTATTGTATTTTAAGTATATCACATATTATAAGTAATTGAAAGGATTAACCTGTGAACCGTTAACACGAACTTCAAAGTGGCAATGAGGTCCTGTTGAATTACCGGTTGAGCCGCTGGCAGCAATAACCTGACCTCTGGATACAGTGTCACCTACACCTACATAGAGTGCACTGTTATGTGCATAAAGAGTTGAAAGACCGTCACCATGGTCAATCAGAAGATAATAACCATAGCTGTAATTGAGTGTTTTTGCCAAGATTACCGTTCCGCTTGCAGCCGCGTAAATATTTGAACCGACAGGAACAGGAAAATCTATACCGCCGTGATAACCACCGCTGCTGTAATATGGAAATCCTGCTGAAATACTTCTTGAATCTGTAGGATAACCAAGTGCACCGCTGCCTGAGCCCTGCGAGCCTGAAATTGAGCCTGAGCCGGTTGAAGCTGCTGCAGTAGCTCTTCTGATTTCATTCTCAACTTCCTGCAAACGCTCACGATTCGTATCAATCATTTCCATATACTCACTGGTCTGTGATGACAGCTTTTTCATTAATTCGTTGGCTTTTGCAGCCTCAGCATCAACCTCACGCTTTGAAGAATCTATCTCATCAATTCTGCTTTGAAGTGACTGCTTGTTTTCCTCAAGCTTGGTCTTATCCTCATTAAGCTCGTTACGCTTAATCTCAAGTTCTTTTTTCTTAGCCTCGATTTCCTCCATTTTCTTCATAAGGTCATCGAGCTGAGCACTGTCCTGCTCTGAAACCGATTTTATCATCTGTGAACGGGTGAGCATTGCACTCATATCAGTGCAGGTAAGTAAAACCTCAAGATTTGACACTGAGCCGGATACATACATAGCTCTGAGTCTTTGACAATAAAGCTCATAGCTTTTGTCAAATTCCGCTTGTTTTTTATCAATTTCCTTCTGATTTTTCTCTAATTCATCCTCAGTTTTAACAATATTATCCTGAATAGCATTAATCTCTTTCTGCAGGGCACTTTTATCTGCCTCAAGGGAATCAATCTTATCCTGCATCAGATTTATTTTTGACCTTAATGCTGTTAAATATTCCTCTGTTTCTGATTTTTGAGCTGCAAGCTCATCAATTTTATCCTGAGCACTGTTGATTTGGCTCTGGATTTTTTCTCGTTCATTTCTAAGCTGTGAGGTAGATTTAGCCTGTGCTGTAATTCCGAAGCTTGAAAAAGCAAAAGCAGCACACAAAAATACAGAAAAAATTCTTAATTTTGACTTAGACACCGCTGATCTCACTACCTTCCTTGTTAAGATACTTTCTCATAGTTACAAGTGAGCCGCCAACACCGCATACAACACCGATTAATACAAACACGCCAAGCATAGGCAATGCATATTCCGTAAACGGGATAGCAGTCAGATTCAGCTCACGCAGCAATCCGTTAAACTGTGTAACAGCAAGCTCATACAGACCCCATACAAAACCGAGTCCTACAGCACCGCTGAGCACACCTAAAATGATACCCTCAATAACAAACGGGAAACGGACAAAGCTGTTGGTCGCACCAACTGATTTCATAATGCTGATTTCAAGTCTGCGGCTGTAAACAGTAAGTCTGATTGTATTTGAAATAATAAACAGCGAAATAACAAACAAAACAGCTACAATCACAATTGATATAATTGAAATACCATGTCTGATTGCAACAAGTTTCTGTGCAAGGTCCTTATTTTCCCTGATTGTATCAATATGGTCAAGACCCTTTAAATCCTCAACAGTCTTGTCAAAGCTGTCAAGATTCTCAACTGTTACCTTATAAGCATCAGGCAACGGAATATCACTGCTTATCTGTGTGAAAAATTCTGCCTGTGCCTCCTCCATCGTATCAAGCTGTTCTGCCCAGGCATCTACTTTTGAAACAAATTCAACCTTGCTTATATTGCCAAGTGCATTAATCCGGCTTTCCATATCAGCAAGCTCAGCATCGGTTGTTTCATCCTCAACATAAACCATTACGACATTTTCTTCCTCAATCTTAGAAAGAAGAGAGTCAATGTTAACAAACATCATTGCCGCTGAGCCGATAAGTACAAGACAGCTCATTAATACAGCAATTGAAGCAAGGGACATCATTCTGTTTGTCCAAACATTTCTGAAGCCCTCTTTAGTCAAATATTTAAAACTGGAACCTGTCATTACTCCTCACCTCCGGCACTTTCTGCTTCAAGCTTATCTGAAACCACATCTTCAAGATTATCAAAAACATCCTCAAGATCAACCTTGTCAATGGATACATTCTCTTCAAAGAAAAACATATCGGTTGCCTGCTGCGGAGTTGAAGCGGTTTCAAACTGTGCATGGGTCGGATCAGGTGTATCGGACACAACCTCGCCGTTTTTAATAACAATAACTCTTCTCTGGAAAGAGCGCACAAGGTCGTGCTCGTGTGTAACCATAATTACTGTTGTGCCTGCATTATTGATTTTAGTTAAAAGACCAACAATCTCGTGGCTCATTTCCGGGTCAACATTACCTGTAGGCTCGTCCGCAATAATAACCTTTGGATTATTAACCAACGCTCTTGCAAGTGACACACGCTGCTGCTCACCGCCTGAAAGCTCATTAGGCAGTGCTCGTGCTTTTTGTGATAGACCAACAAGCTGCAGAATGTACGGAACTCTCTTTCTTATATCCTTTTCCTTGGCGCCGATAACACGCATTGCAAATGCAACATTATCGTAAACAGTCATTTTTGGAATCAAACGGAAATCCTGGAACACGATACCCATATCACGTCTGTAGTAGGGCACCTGTCTTTTTTTCAGAGTGGATGAGTTATAATCATTGAAAATAATCTCACCCTCAGTTGGCTTCTCCTCGTGCATAATAAGCTTTAGAAAGGTACTTTTACCTGCACCGGAAGAGCCTACAACAAATACAAACTCACCGTCTTCGATTTTAATATTTACGTTCGATAATGCGTGAGTACCATTGCTGTCATAGACCTTCGATACATTTCTAAATTCAATCACAATAATTACCTCGTTAAATCGTAAATTTTGTGGACATAACACCACAGCAATTCATTTTTCCTTATATATAATATAACAACTTATATGATAAATCAAGCCTTTTTTGTAACCATTTTGTAAACTGCCGTCTTTTATAATGGAAATTTTGTTAATAATATCCAAAAATCAAATGACCCAACCGCTATATATGCAACGCTTTTAAATACGCACCTCAAAATACAGAAAATATTACAAAATTATTTTTCAAGGTATTCCTCAAGACATATTTTTCTGTCAAAAATTTCCTTTGCTGCCTTTTCACCGACATAACGGTAATGCCACGGCTCATAGCTGATTTTGGTAATATCGGTTTTATCCTTAGGATAGCGAAGAATAAATCCGTATTTCCAGCTATTTTCAAGCAGCCATTGCTGAGCCGGAGTATCCTCCTGCTTTTCATCAAGAATCTGATATGAAATATCAACAATATCAAGTGCAAGACCAAGCTGATGCTCGCTTGTGCCGGGAACAGCTACAAGTCTGCCTGCTTCAATTTTTGCTTCATCCTCTGAATAACCCTGTTTTTTCCATTTTTCGACCTGATTGTCAAACAACTGCTGTTGTTTTTCCTGTGTACGGTATGATGAACAGATAACCGGACTGAAGCCTGCACCCCGGCAGTCATCCATCATACTCTGCAAAGCATCATAGCACCTTTCATCAACAGCCTGTCCGTTATTAAGCTGCTTAACAGCAATTTCATAATTCTCAGGCATTGGAGTATCCGGATTAACAAGCATAAGATTCCACTGTGTTCTGTCAATATCCTCGGTTTTAGTACTGTTTTCTGTAGTTGAGGAAATCTCTGTAATAAACAAATCCGTATGTTCATTCTCTGTTTTTATATGATTAACCATAATACACGCTATTGTAATTATGATTGAAACAATTAATACAACACTTAATACTCTGATTATCTGTTTTATTCTTTTCTTTGTCATAAAATCACCACTTATATTATTCTCCGACAAAGAGTATAAAAAAACAAATCATCAAAAACACAACAAAAAAGCATCAAAATATTATCAAATATTGAAAAACAGCAGCTCTCTGTTCAGCCATCTAACAGAAATCGAATACACCAAACTCTCGTTAACAATCACATCAATGTAATAGAATTCATCTGTTTCCTTTCTGCACTGTACCTTGTCCGCCTGATAATGACCAAGGCAATATCTGCCTAAATCATATACTATCTCAGGAATTTCGCTGTCAGTTTCATCTTCATAGGACATCATCAGACTAACCATCTGACCGCTCTTGTCATCAATCCAGACTGCTGTAGCCTGTGCGTCCTTATCAATCCACAGACACCGCCAGTATATTCCGGATTTCACAGCAATATCGTCATTTGAACGAGTAAGCAAATTAGGTATAACCTCCGTCGGTTCGCCGTCAGCAATACTTTCTTCGGGAAAATTCTCCAAAGTCTCTGCTGCAAGCTTCTTTACCTTCTGCTCATTAAGTCTGCAAACCTGAGAATACTCCGACAATTCAACTACAGATAAATCGCCATATCCCGAATAAGAATCATAATCTGAAACAGCATCGGAATCTTGGCTATAATCTCTGCTATATAATAATTCATAAAACAAATTGACACTTTCCAAAATTTCCATATTATCGGACAGCTGCAAGGATATATCATTATTGCCCATTTTCCTTATTTGTGTGCCGAGGTGATAGTCAACTGTCAAAGAGGATATATATGGTAAAAAAAGACTGAAAACAATTACCAATACAGTAACTGCAAAAATTGATATTTTTTTTACTGCTTTCATAAAATCCCTCCTTTAAACTCAACTGTGACAGTTGTACCAACACCGAGCTCACTTTCAAAGCCAATACTTCCATTATGAAGAGAAGCTATTTCCTTGCACAGCGCAAGCCCTATTCCTGCACCGCCCTGAGCACGTGAGCGTGACTTATCCACTCTGTAAAAGGCTTCTGTCAGGTGAGAAAGCGATTCATCAGGTATACCTGTACCATTGTCACTGACCGTTATGCGGCAGCCGTCATCCGTCATTACTGATTTTACTGAAATTGTTCCGCCGTTTTCCATTGCTTTTCGTGCATTATCCCACAAATTAATGAGCAGTGATTTAAACAAATCACTTTCCAAAAGACAGCAGCCGGCTTCACACGCACACTTCAAAATTATACCCTGTTTTTCATAAACAGGCGCTAAATGAGATACTAATTCTTCAATCAATAATGACGGACTTGCAGACGAAAGAACAGCAGCCTTTTCTTTAAGAACAAACAGTTCAAGCAGCTTTTGCGACAATCCTTCAAGCCGTCTGCCCTCGGACACTATAAAATTAGCAGACTCATAGACTTCCTTTTCACTTAACATCTGACTCCTGATTAAATCAGCATAGCCTATAACCGAGGTCATAGGTGTTTTCATTTCATGAGCAAAGCTGCTTATAAAGCTCTCCTGCTGCTTAATATTGTTTTCAAGTTCATCAACCATTGTATTGAAGTCAACAGCAAGCCTGCCAACTTCATCATTGCTTTTAACATCACATCTTTTTGAAAAATTGCCGTTGGATATTGCCTGTGAGGTTTTTGAAAGCTCAGACAACGGACGTGTAAGTATGCGGGAAATACTGTATGACAGCAAAGCACAAATTACAATCAGAAACAGAAACACACTCTGATAGACCTTTTCCTGTGCACTGCGCGTTTCAAATAATGGTGTTATATTATACGCCATATCAAGAAACATTGTTTCACCGCCTACCTGAAGTGCCCCTGAAACAATCAGATAACGCTTGTCATCATTTGTTACAAGCTGCTGAACGATATTTTGTTTTGCAAGGTCTTTTTCAGAAACATCGGAAAAATCAAACACACCAACCTCATATACAGATTTTTCAGAATTATAAAGTCTTAATGCTGTCCATGATTCGGTTTTCTGATTAGAAAGCTGATTCAGAATATTGCCGATATCATCATAATCAACCTGTCGGTCAATACCGTTAACTATCTGCAGTGTGTTCAGTACCATCTGGTATGAATTATAGGCAGAGCTTCGTTCTCTTTCAAGCGAATCATTGAAGGATAGAGAAATCATCAGACTGCCGCCGATACCAAAAAGCAAAGACAGCAGGCAAAGCATAGAAAGCATAATTTTAACTGAAAATTTCACGTTTTACCTCCAGCCGATATCCTATCTTATTAACTGCCTTAAGCTGTTTTTCCCAGCCTGTTTTCTTACGCAGACGCTGAACATGTAAATCCACGGTCTTGCTCCCGTACTGAAACTCTTCGCCCCACACACGTTCATAAATCGTTTCACGGTACATAGCTCTTCCGGGATTCTGAGCAAAAAGCAAAAGCAAATCATATTCCTTGGGTGTAAGACGTATTTCATCATCATCTTTTGTCACACGTCTGGAGTAGGTATCTATCACAAGTCCGCCGATTTTTATAACATCATCCAGCTTCTTGTATCGTCTTAAAACAACATCAACCCTTGCAAGCAGCTCCACAATCTCAAAAGGCTTTACTATATAATCCTCTGCCCCTGCACGCAAGCCTTTTACACGGTCATTTATACCGCTTCTCGCTGTTATGAAAATGACAGGTATTTCCATAGGACGAATATAATCCATAAGCTCAAAGCCATCATATCCGGGCAGCATAATATCAAGAAGAATCAAATCATATCTGTTTTTCTCAATCAAATCTGCCGCCATTACACCATCATAAGCACAGGTGCAGGAATAGCCTTCTTTTGAAAGGCTCATTTTTATGAGGTTTGAAATAGGCTTTTCATCCTCTACTATCAGAATTTCAGTCATCTTTATGCTCCTCTTAAATAAATCTGCAGTATTATTATACATCATAACGGCATCAAAACAGCATATAAAAAAGCAGAACGCAAAAAACGTTCTGCCAATAATCAGTATTTTATAGGACTTGATGCCAGATACTTGTTAACCATAAGTGCTACCTTAAATACAATAGCATCATCAAACTCCCTTAAATCAAGACCTGTGAGCTTTTTAATCTTCTCAAGTCTGTAAACTAACGTGTTTCTGTGAACAAAAAGCTTTCTTGATGTTTCGGACACATTAAGATTATTCTCAAAAAATTTCTGAATCGTAAACAGGGTTTCCTGATCAAGCGAATCAATTGAGCCACGCTTAAACACTTCCTTTAAGAACATATCACAAAGAGTAGTAGGAAGCTGATAAATAAGCCTTGCTATTCCAAGATTTTCATAGCTTATAATCGTTTTCTCAGTATCAAAAACCTTGCCGACCTCAAGAGCAACCTGTGCCTCCTTAAAGGAATGAGCAAGCTCCTTGACACCCGTAACACAGGTACCGATACCGATAACCGCATTACAGTAAAACTCCGACAACAATGTATCATTAATTGAACGTGCAAGCTTCTCTAAATCCTTGCCGTCAACATTAGGTCTTACCTCTTTTACCAACGCAATTTCACTTTCGTTGATGCTGATAACAAAATCCTTTGTTTTATCCGGGAAGAAATTCTGAATAATATCAAAAACAGAAACATCTGTCTGCTGCGTAGTACGTATTAAAAACACAACTCTTGAAGCATCATTATTAAAATGCAGCTCCCTTGCTTTGATATAAATATCACCCGGCAGAATATTATCCAAAATAACATTCTTCACAAAGTTTGAGCGGTCAAACTTTTCATCATTATTTTGCTTAATCTGATCAAGGGCAACCGCAATAAGCTGTGAATAACGTCGGCTGAGCTCATCAGTTCCATCAACAAATACAGCGTATTCAGGACGTATAAGAACATCAAAGGTGGTATAGGTTGAATCATCAACACAGGTCTGTGTACCATTGAACACACCTGCGACAATTACACCCTTTCGTACCTCTCCGATAACACTGAGGTCGCTGCAGGCAATAACAGTTCCTGCCTCGTCAACCACACCGATAGTACGGTCAATAGCATCACGCATCTGATTAATTATTCCCTGAAATAATCTGTTAGGCATTAATTTACACCCCTCTAATCTGATTAAAATACACGATATAAAGCATCAAGCACAAGTATTTTGAACATAAAATGCGAAAAACTTGCACAAAAATATTATGCCTATCTTGTTCATATTATACAAGACGTTTAACGAATTTGCAACTATTTTAACAAAAAAATATATATTTTTTTGTTATAGTTGCATAAAGAAATATTTTCGACACCTTATAACACAACATATAGTGAGGCTATATTTTTTATTTCAATTTATAGTTATATTTCAGGATTTAATTTGTTCAAGCTCATCAGGCGTAATATATCTGCACTCGCCAAGCTTAAGCACTTCATCAAGCTCAAGCCCGCCCATTTTTATTCTTTTAAGCCCAAGCACAGTTATACCAAACTTCTTAAACATTCGTTTTATCTGGTGATACATTCCCTGTTTAATTGTAACAAGTGCCTTAGTATGATCACCGTCAACACAACAGATTTCTGCAGGCATACACAAATCCTCCTTAAGCTCAACACCCTGTTCAAAGGCAGAAATAACGGTGTCATCAAAGGGCTTGTCCAACTCTGCAATATAGGTTTTAGGAATATGATTTTTAGGGCTTAAAATACGGTGTGCAAAATCACCGTCATCAGTAATGAGAACAAAGCCGGTTGTATCCTTGTCAAGCCTGCCTGCGGGGAAGAGATTTTTTCTTTTCATATGGTCGGGAAGGATGTCCACAACCGTTTTTTCACTGCCGCCCTCACTTGCAGAAATAACACCCTGCGGCTTATTCATCATTATGTATACAAATTTGCTGTAACAGAGTTTTTCACCCCTGCTGCATATAATATCGTTTTTTTCATCTGCTTTTAAACCGATATCCTTTACAACAGCACCATTAACCGACACAAGACCCTTTTTAATCAGGGCTCTTGCATCGGCTCTTGAAACACCTGATGCTACTGAAATGATTTTGTCAATTCTTTCCATTATTTACCGTTAAATCCCACTAAAAATCCGTTTTCTGCAGAGGTATTGCAAACATCTCCGCCGATTAAATTGCCATCGCACACAAGCATGTCAGCAACAACACCCTCAGACAAATCCTTATAATTTGTTATTGTATAAGTGTAAAGTGTAACCTTTTTACCCTTATAATTGCTCAAATCAAAGCCCTGATTAAGCTGCACCTCATTATAATCATTATACACGTTGTTCCAGCTCTCAGGTATAGTAAGCTCCTTTGTTTCAAACTCAGTATCGGTTTCCCATCCCATACTTTCAAGGTATGTTCTGCGTTCCTCATCAGTAGAAGCACTGATTATGGCTGAAACACTTTTGCTTTCACTGCCGATATGATTTGTCACAAAGGTAATGGCTATAACAACAATTCCGGTTATAGTCAGAATAATACCGAAAATTGTTTTCGGCTTTAATTTGAATGTCAGCATTTTCATAAAATCACCTAAGTAATTCTATGAAGCAAAATCAGATAATATAATCTTTTATTGTATCAAGATATGAAATTTCTGCAGTTGCCTCGATAACAAGTCCGTTTTCCGTGTATTCCTCGGAATGAATAACACCGTCCTGTCTTATTTTTGCTGCAACAGCACCCTTATCAAATGGTATTAAAAGCTTTACTCTTTTTCTTGTCTGCGGCAGAGCATTCTGTACAGCAAGCAGTAAATCGTCAACACCCTCTCCTGTTTTGGCACTGATTTTAACACAGGGAGAACCGCTGCCGTAAAAATAGATTTTATCCTCTGCCGTCTGTGCAATATCGCATTTATTAAACACATTAATAATGGGTACGGGAATAATACCGTCATCAAACAAGCCTTCTAATATTTCATTCGTTGTTCTGATATGATTATGACATTCGTCGCTCGATGCATCACACACATTCAGTATAACATCTGCAAAGGTTGCCTCCTCAAGCGTTGAACGGAAGGCATCCACAAGCTGATGCGGCAATCTGCTGATAAAGCCGACAGTATCAACAATCATAATCTGCTGTCCGTCAGGAAGATAAAGCTTTCTTGCAGTGGGGTCAAGGGTTGCAAACAGCTTGTCCTCCTGCAGAACGCCTGCATCTGTCAGTCTGTTCATAAGCGTTGACTTGCCCGCATTGGTATAGCCGACGATTGCCACTGCCATTACACCATTCTTTTTTCTGCGGCTGTGCTGCATATTACGGCGTTTTTCAACATCGGCAAGTTCTTCCTTGATATACTGAATTTTACGTCTTATATGCCGTTTATCGCTTTCCAGCTTAGTTTCACCGGGACCTCTTGTACCGATGCCGCCGCCGAGCCTTGAAAGACTTGTGCCCTTGCCTGTAAGCCTTGGCAAGGAATACCTGAGCTGAGCAAGTTCAACCTGAAGCTTACCCTCCTTTGATCTCGCCCTGCCTGCAAAAATATCAAGAATCAGAGTTGTTCTGTCAACAACTCTCGTATCTGTTCGGTCCTCAATATTTCTTACCTGAACAGGCGTCAGCTCGCCGTCGGCAATTATCAGATCAATATCATTGCTTTCACAGAATTCAGCAATCTCCTCAAGCCTACCCTTGCCAACAAAGGTTGCACCTTCAATCGTGGGTCGCTTCTGTATCATTTCACCGACGACCTCAGCTCCTGCTGTTTTGGCAAGCTCACTAAGCTCGGCAATTGACACCTCGGCATCATAGTCACCTGTATCAACCGCAATCAGCAGTGCTTTTTCCTGCTTTTCTTTATTTATAATATCCAAATCCATAAATTATCCTTATTTATTAACCAATGCCTGAAGAACCTTGTTTGCAATCGGTCCTGCTGTCTGCGAGCCTGAATTACCCTTTTCAACCATCACAACAAAGGCATAGGGATTTTTTTCATCATCCATAAAGCCTGCAAACCATGCAGTGTTGTTCGAGTTGATTTCATCTATCTGGGCAGTACCCGACTTTGCACAAAGGTTAAGCCCCTCATAATTATAATCGCCATATTGCTCTAAAACATTATTGCGCATAAGACTTTTCATCTGTGCGGCAGTTTCACTGTCAAGGAGCTGAGTTTCACGCTTTGCAAAATCAAGGTCGAGTGCCTTGCCTGCTTTATTGAACAGAGAATCAACAAGATTATATGAAACAGCCTTGCCGTCATTCGCAATAGCACCCACAAGCCTGAGCATAGCCACAGGTGGTATTCTTGTATCGCCCTGTCCTATTCCTGTCCATCCGATATAATCATCAGCATCTCCCTTTTCGAGGAAAAATTTGCCCTGCAGGGAGTTAATATCACCGCTGATTGATACTGCCGAGGTAAGTCCTAAATTTTTAGTCGTTTCTGCCAGCTTTTCAGGTCCAAGCTCAATGGCAATCTGAGCAAAGACAGCGTTGCAGGATTTTGCCAATGCTTCTTTAAAAGTAAGCGTTCCGTGATATGCATTGCATTCGATAGGCTTGCCCTTTCCCGGGTCATATTCACCTACACAGTTAAATTCCCTGCTCATAATATCAGGAATATTTTCAATAGCACATATAGCAGTAACAAGCTTAAAGGTTGAGCCGGGCGTATACAAACCGCCCAAAAGCCTGTTGATATATGCACCATTATAATATTCATTTGTATCAATATCATCGGGCTTATTTTCAACATCATAGCTTGGAGTTGATACCATACAAACCAAATCACCTGTTTTATAGTTGACAACACCTACACAGCCTGCCCTGTAATCACGCAGTGCATCATATGCTGCATTACATACATCTGCATCAATAGTAAGCTCCAAATCATTACCGCTGCCGTTTTTCATAACGGAATAAATGCCTGTCAATGCATTATAGCCTGTTAATTTTGACTTATACACACTCTGTACACCGGTTGAAATAAAACCTGCTGTGTCGCCGACTGTATGGAGCGTGCTTTTTCTTGTCGTGTCTGATTCGTTATAAACTCTTTTTCCGTTCACTGTTTCAGCCAGCACGGTGCCGTTCGTATCGGTTATTTTGCCTGCACCAATCATTTCACCATTATAGTATAAATGACTGTTATAAGGCATCATAACCCATTTTGAGCCCTCACTCATAACACTATAGGTCAGAAAACCGATACCGCCGATAAAGGCAATAATTAAAATGAGGAGAAAAAGACCTCGTCTTGTAATCATTTTCATTTCTTCTTCGTACCTCCTTTAATACCGCCGAGGTAGCTATAGGTGCGTATATCGGATGCCTTAATGAAAGCAAGCACTGCCCAGCAGCTAATCATCGAGCTGCCGCCCTGACTGATAAAGGGCAGCGTAACTCCTGTAAGCGGAAGCACATCTGTTATTCCGAAAACATTGAGTGCGGTCTGGAACAAAAGCATCCCTGCACCTGCAACGGCACAGATTGAATAAAAGGTTGACCTTGCCGCAATGGAATTAACAAGAGCTGAAACTGCAATTGCAACAAAAGACAGAATTAAAATAATACCGAAAAGAAAGCCCCATTCTTCACATATAAGACCGAAAATATCATCGGTTATTGTTAAATATGCCTGCAGATAACGTCTTACATTACCGTTACCGATACCCAAACCAAGCAGTCCGCCCGATGCAATACCTGTAAGCACATGCGTCTGCTGATAGCCGTTGCCGTAGATTATGTCATTATTATCCCATATATGCCTGTATGATGCAAAACGGTTTGTTACATAGCTTTTATACTTAATGACAATTGCACCGCCAAGACCTGCCGCAGATACGGCAAGTCCTACTGTTTTAAAATCACCTGAATTCATAAAAGCAATAATCAGGAATGTCACAAAGAAAATAAGTGCTGTGCCGAAATCCCGTATTAATATAAGTGTTCCTACACAGGCAATTGAAAATGCAATGAATTTAATAATATTTTTTGATGTCTGTATCTTTTCAAGAGTTGCCGCACCAACAAAAATAAATGCAACCTTAACAAATTCAGATGGCTGAATTGTAACACCGCCGATTTCAATCCAGTTCTGTGCACCATGGTTAACCTTACCTATGATAAGATTAAGCAAAAGAAGAACCAAAGCACCGATTGCAACAGGCAGTCTTAATTTCATACAAAGCTCAATATTGCCGAGTATAAACACTAAAACTATAAAGCCGATAATTCCGCAAACAGAAATAAGAAGCTGCTTAAAGCAAGCATTTGGTGCAACAGAGCCGATTGCTGTCAGACCCACACCCGTCAAAAAAAACGCAATAAGCTCAAGCTCAAAATTTCTTCTGTGCAGTACAAAATAGAATACCGAAACATAAACCCACTCAACCGCAATAAGTATTGCTGCCGACAAAATAACCTTAACCGCAAGCTCATCACCTGCCGTTGCTGCACTGTAGCCTGTTATAAGCTGAAAAACCGTCAGCACAAAAAGCATTGCAAAATTATTAATCGGCTTTATATGTGGCATTTTTTTAGCTTTTTTTGCCGTATTAGCCATAATTTTCACTCCTTGCTTTTTACTGTTCATAGAAAATGAACACCCTGTCACCAAAGGTTATCATATCCATATCAAAAATAAGCTGCGGCTCAGTAATATATCTGCCGTTCAGCTTTGTGCCGTTATGGCTGTTCAAATCGGACAATGCCCAGCCACGGCTTGTAAGATGAATGCGTGCGTGACGTCCGCTTACAGTATCAAGATTAATCTGTATATCAGACTCATCACCTCTGCCGATTAAAACATCCTTTTTTCTTAAATAAATCGGTCTGCGTGTTTTAGCATCAACCAAAACCGCATATGCAATATTTCTGTTAACCTGATTATTCATTTGTGCAGCCTCATTTCTGATTTGTGTTTTCAGTTCATCTGAAAGTGCCTCGGCACATAAAAACTTAAGCGGTATTGTACCGATTGTAATAATATCCCCATCCTCAATAACAGCCTGACCTTCAACCCTTTCATCATTAACAAGCACACCTGTTTTTGAAAAGGTGTCAGTTATAACCCACTCCTTCTGCTTTTTTGCAATAACAGCGTGAAAGCGTGAAATATCCTCCTGCGGCAGAACAATATCATTCGACTTACTCTTGCCTATTGAGGTTTCCCATCTGTCAATATCAATAACAGAACTGTCATTTTCATTAACAAGCTGTGCAAGCTTATGAAGCCTCGGTCTGTTTCTGAACAGCGATATAACACAGGTGGCTATAATAATAACAGCAAATATCGGCAGAATATATCTTATTCCGCCTGTAAAAATCACATTGAATTTATCCAAGCTTATCACTCCTATATTTTATAAATATAACACACACTTTAAAATCTTATACTAATAAAATACTTTTATTATCTGCAAAAGTCAAGAAAGTATTGAATTTGTTCATATTTTATCTTATACTTTAATTAAATATTAATTGAGGGGTACTTAATATGAGCATTGAAAAATCAAGCTTCGGCAAAATCAACGATAAAGAGGTTGAGCTTTATAAAATCATAAATAAGAGCGGAGCAAGTGTATCACTTATGACGCTCGGAGGCGGTATTCAGTCACTCTGTATGCCTGACAAAGACGGTATTATGGGTGATGTTGTGCTCGGCTTTGACGATGTTGAAAACTATATCAATCCTGATTTAGGATATCAGGGACTGCTTGTGGGCAGATATGCAAACCGTATCCGTGATGCAAAATTCAGTATTGACGGCATTGAATATAACACACCTGAAAATCAGGGTACATGGACACTGCACGGCGGCGGACGCTTCAGCTTTAACCTCTGGGAGGTTGAGGAAACAAGCAATGACAGTGTAACCTTCTCTTTTTTCTCACCTGATATGGAGGACGGCTTCCCCGGTGATTTCAAAATGACTGTTAAATACACACTGACCGATGACAATGTGCTCAGACTTGACTATACTGTAATATCAGACAAAAAAACTGTTGCTAACCCAACCAACCATTCATATTTCAATTTATCCTGCAATCCGGATGAAACTGTCGAAAATCATCTGCTGCAGATAAATGCGGATTATTTTACCGAAACAGACGGCGATCAGCTCCCGACAGGTGAGCTTGGCGAGGTTAAGGGCACAATGATGGACTTTACAGCTATGCACAAAATCGGTGACAGAATTGATGAGCCGTTCAGAGCAATCATTGATGGTATCGGCTATGATAACAACTACTGCCTGCGAAATAAAGAAATCGGCAAAATGGCACAGGCGGCAATCCTTGCCCACGAGGAAAGCGGCAGAAAAATGGAGGTATGGACTGATTTGCCGGGTGTTCAGCTTTACTGCGGCGGCTGGCTTGAAAAGGACTACACCCTTGGTAAAGGAAACAGCATTGTAAAATTCCGCAGGGGTGCTGCACTTGAAACACAGTTTTATCCCAATTCACTTAATCTGAACAATTTCCCATTCAAATACGTTGAACCGAACAAAGAATTCAAAACGACAACCGAATTCAGATTTTCAATTTTATAATTAAAAAATGCAGCACTCCGAACAAACGGAGTGCTGCGCTTGCGTAAAGCTCATCTCTTATTATAATGTTTTGTTTTTATATAGTCTAAGAAATAGAAAAGCCCGCCACTTACGCAGCGAGCTTCTCTACATTAAAGGCAAAACTCAAAAAACCACTCCACAGACATTGTGAAGCAATTATTTGACGCAGGGGGTGATGTCGTCCCCCTAAAAAACATTATACAACATACGTTGTATTTTGTCAATAACGAATGTTGTATTGTGCAATAATACTTTTGTGAGGTGTTATTATGCAATACTATCCAAGAATAAGAGATTTGCGTGAGGACCGTGATTTAACACAGACTCAGCTTGTTCAAATCCTGAAGATGCACAAAACAACATACACAAACTATGAGCAGGGCAAGCGTGAGCCGCCCCTTGAATTCATTGTTAAGCTTGCAAAGTTTTATGATGTAACAATTGATTATATCGCAGGTTTAACAAATACACCCTCACCCTATAACAAAAATTAAAGGTACTGACCAATTAAGGACAGTACCTTTTTTATTTTCAGCGTTCAGGATAATCCAAATCCTTTGGCAAGCCTAAAATATAGTCGGCTGATACACCATAGAATTTGCATAATTTTACAACATCATCTGCTTTCAAAAAAGCTACCCCATTTTCAATGTATGAATAATTAGCTTGTGTAACATTAAGAACTTCCGCAAGTTTTGATTGCGTTAACTCTTTATCTTCTCGTAATTCTCTAATTCGTTTATAATGCATAGTGTCACCTTCTAACGACATTATACTATATAAGAAATTCTTATGTTGACAATTATAAGAATTTCTTATATAATTGCAATTGTGCAAAGGGAGGTGAAAAGAAATATGTCAGATAACAATAATTATTATACGTTAATCGACAAAGAAGAATATGAAAAATACAAAAAACTCAAGAAATTCAGATTAGAGGCTTCGGATAAAATTGATTTTGTAAGAATGCTATCCTTAAGGCTTTTTATTTTCATTGATTTGCTGGATAATGATTTGTATGATTATAATGAGCTATTAACAGAAATCAGAATGACTGTCACGGATTTATATAACTATTCACTTGATTGCAGTAATATGCTTAATGATTACTTAAAACAAGACAATTAGAACACGGCTCATAATAACGTCGCCATCCAAAGTTAAACAAATAAAAAAGGACCTGGTAAAACCAAGTCCTTTTGATTTGCTGTTAAGCTGAACTTATTTAAGCTCAATCTTAGCGCCAGCCTCTTCAAGCTTAGCCTTGAGAGCCTCAGCATCTGCTGTTGGCATAGCCTCTTTGATAGTTGAAGGAGCACCGTCAACAATCTCCTTAGCCTCTTTAAGACCAAGACCTGTTGCCTCACGAACTGCCTTGATAACCTGAATCTTGTTGCCGCCTACTTCTGCAAGTACTACGTCAAACTCAGTCTTCTCGTCAGCTGCTGCTGCACCACCGTCTGCCGGTGCTGCTACTGCTACTGCTGCTGCAGCGCTTACGCCGAACTCTTCTTCTACTGCTGATACGAGCTCTGAAAGCTCAAGAACTGTGAGAACCTTAAGCTCTTCAACAATTGCCATAACTTTTTCTGATGCCATTTTATTTTCCTCCAATAAAATTTTATTTTTTAAAGATATAATTTGAATTTAATTATTCTGCTGTTTCTTCAGCAGGTGCTTCCTCTGCAGGAGCCTCCTCAACCGGAGCAGCTTCCTCTGCAGCCGGTGCGCAAGCCTCAACGCCGCCCTTATCAACGATAGCCTGAACTCCACGAGCAAAAGCTGCGATAGGTGCATTGAATACGTTGCAAACTGTAGCAAGAAGAACCTCTCTTGATGGCAGCTTTGACAGAGCGACGAGCTTCTCAAGAGTGATAACCTCACCGTCTAAATAACCGCTCTTTAATGAGAAGTTATTGTGTGTGTCAGCATACTTACCAAGAATACGTGCTGATGCTACGTAATCATCTGTTGATGTTGCGATTGCTGTTGTACCTTCAAGAACTGCATCAAGACCTTCAAGACCTGCGTCCTGTGCTGCTCTGCCCAGGATTGAGTTTTTAACTACTGTGTACTCAACGCCTGCTTCACGAAGCTCTCTACGAAGCTTTGTGTCGTCCTCAACGTTAATACCCTTGTAGTCAACAACTACACCTGCACAAGAATTCTTAATTCTTTCTGAAAGGTCAGCAACCATTTGCTTTTTCTTTTCAAGAATTGCTGTACTTGGCATTCATTAAACCTCCATAAATATTTGCCGCAAAAGCGGTCTTTATGGCTGTATCAGCTAAATAAAAAGTGCATTCCAAAGATATGGAATGCACGTAACAATCAATAAACATGAGTTAGTTGAAAGTTCATTCCTCGGCAGGCGTTAAACTTACGCAGAAAACTGCACCTGCTGTCTTTGGCTGAACAGCTATTGTATTTTAACACAAGGCTTTCACCCTGTCAATACCAAAATAATAAATTACTCAGCAGTAACTGCTGCAGTGCCAACCTTGTTAGGATTGATTTTGATGCCGGGGCCCATTGTTGAAGCAACTGCTACTGACTTAATGTACTGACCCTTAGCTGCTGCAGGCTTAGCCTTGATGATAGCGTCAAGAAGAGCATTGAAGTTCTCCATAAGCTTATCAGTACCGAATGAAGCCTTACCGATTGGGCAGTGAATGATGTTTGTTTTGTCAAGACGGTATTCAATCTTACCAGCCTTAGCCTCCTGAACAGCCTTAGCAACATCCATTGTTACTGTGCCTGCCTTTGGTGATGGCATAAGACCACGAGGACCGAGAACCTTACCAAGACGACCAACAAAGCCCATCATATCAGGTGAAGCAATTGCAACGTCGAAATCCATCCAGCCGCCTGAAATCTTCTGAACGAGGTCTGCATCACCAACAACGTCAGCACCTGCCTCCTCAGCAGCCTTTGCAAGGTCACCCTTAGCGAAAACTGCAACTCTTACATCCTTACCTGTACCGTTTGGCAGAACAACTGCACCACGAACCTGCTGGTCAGCGTGACGTGAGTCAACACCAAGACGGATATGAGCCTCAATAGTTTCATCAAACTTAGCTGTTGCAGTCTTGATTGAAAGGTCAAGAGCCTCAGCTGTTTCATATAAATTTGAACGGTCAATTAATTTTGCACCGTCTACATATTTCTTACCATGTTTCATATTAAATTACCTCCAGTGGTTAATCGGATACTTCCTCCCACAAGGGAATTAGTCTTCTACTACTATACCCATGCTGCGTGCTGTGCCGGCGATCATTGACATTGCTGCCTCAAGTGAAGCTGCATTTAAGTCAGGCATCTTGGTTTCTGCAATCTTCTGAACATCAGCCTTTGTGATTGTAGCAACCTTATTCTTGTTAGGAACACCTGATGCCTTGTCGATACCGCAAGCCTTCTTGATAAGAACTGCTGCAGGTGGTGTTTTTGTAACGAATGTGAATGAACGGTCTTCGTAAACTGTAATTACAACAGGGATGATAAGACCAACATCATTCTTTGTTCTTTCATTGAACTCTTTTGTGAATGACATAATGTTTACACCATGCTGACCAAGAGCAGGACCAACAGGTGGTGCCGGTGTAGCTTTTCCGGCAGGAATTTGAAGTTTAATTAAACCTACTACCTTCTGTGCCATAATAATTTCCTCCTAATAATGTGGTAAATGGCGAAATACAGGGCATCGGAACAATCCGAGCACGGTTTTCTCCCACCATCATAGGTAAAACGGCAATTTCACCTACAATGATAATAAGCAGATATACTGCGAATTACTGAATTTATTCATCGACCTTTTCAAGCTGGTCAAGCTCAAATTCAACAGTGTTCTCCCTGCCGAACATAGACACGGTAACATGAACGCTGTTGTTAGGAATATCAATTTCATCAACAGTACCGGAGAAGCCCTCAAGCGGACCGTCAATAACATGAACAAGGTCACCGACCTCATACTGAACCTCAACGCTTACCTTTTCAAGGCAATTGTTCTTAACCTCTTCATCAGTAAGAGGCATAGGCTCACCCTCAGGACCTACAAAGCCTGTGCAGCCACGGATGTTGCGCACAACATACCAGCTATCATCAGTCATTACCATCTTCACGAAAACATAGCCGGGCATAAGCTTTCTTTGGTATTCCTTTTCAGTTCCGTCGCTTTTAAGCTCCTTAACTGTTTCTGTTGGGATTGCAACCTCGTGAATCAAATCATGAAGATTACGATTTTCCACAACTGTTAAAATGTTGCTTGCAACCTTGTTCTCATAGCCTGAGAAGGTATGTGCAACATACCATTTTGCTTCTTCCATTTATTAACAAGCCTCCCGAAATAAAATACTTAACAAAAACTGCAAATAATTACTCGGCTGCTTCTGTTGTGCTTTCAGCAGTAGTATCTTCCTGAGTTGTTTCACCGTCTGCTGTTGTATCAACGTCCTGTGATACAGAGGTTGACTCTTTATCAGCAAGGCTCTTGATTCCCTTCATACCGAGAGAAAGAACAGTATCAACACCATAAATTGCCACACCGGCAATTGTGCAGACTATGATAACGATAATTGTATTTCTGAGCACCTCTTTAGGCTTAGCCCATACAACCTTCTTGCCCTCTGATTTTACACTTTTAAAGAATGACGCAATGGATTTAAAAGGATTCTTCTTTGACTTCTTTTTTGTGTCCTTGGACTTTTCAGCTTTTTCAGCCTGCTTTGAAGTCTTCTTTTCTTCAGCCATTTTCGTCCTCCTATTACTTTGTTTCTCTGTGAAGTGTGTGCTTCTTACAGAAACGGCAATACTTGTTCATTTCAAGTCTGTCAGGTGAATTCTTCTTGTTTTTCATTGTGTTGTAGTTGCGTTGTTTGCATTCAGTGCAAGCTAAGGTAATCTTAACTCTCATAAATAGCACCTCCGTTAAAATTTCGATAAATAATCTCCCTCGTGCTGCAAAAGCAGAATACAGGCAAAAAAATAAGACCTATCGGTCAATTCAACCTATTTACGAGGTACAACTACTATAGCACAGAGTCAAATCATAGTCAAGCATTTTTCATAAAAAAGTTTGCAATTATCAGCAATTTATATTATTATATATTAACAACACTATGTATAGTGCAGGAGAGTCAATATGACCACAATTATAATCGGTGCAGGCGCAAGCGGTCTTGCCTGTGCCATAAGGCTGAAACAGAATAACAGTGACAATGAGGTTATCGTTCTTGAGCGTTTAAGTACGGCAGGAAAAAAGATACTCGCTACAGGCAATGGCAGATGCAACCTCTCAAACAGCTCTGCCGCGGGCTGTGAAAAGGTGCTTGATTTTTTCAGCAGTCTGGGTCTTGTTACAAGAACAGACGAGGAGGGCAGAATTTATCCCTACTCTAATCAGGCAGTAACCGTGCTTGACATACTGCTTGAAAGCTGTGAAAAGCTTGGAGTTGAAATCATAACCGACTGTACAGTTGAAGCTGTTGATAAAGATTTAACCATAACAACAAGCCAAGGCATATTTATGGCAGACAAAGTTGTAATCGCCTGCGGCGGTATGGCACAGGAAAAGTTAGGCTCAGACGGCAGTGGGTTCAAAATACTGAAAAGCCTGGGTCACAAAATAACCCCTCTGTCGCCTGCTCTCGTTCAGCTCACATCACCGAGCAAATACCCAAGACAGCTTAAGGGGCACAGAGTGAAATGCAATATGTCCATACTCCTTGACAACGAAGTCGCAGACAGTGAATATGGCGAGGTGCTCTTTGCTGACTACGGACTGTCGGGCATTGTTACAATGAATCTTTCACACATTGCAGGTGAAAATTTTATATCGGGCAAGCCGAAAAAATGCCACGCAGTGCTTGACCTTATCCCTGAAATGAACACTGATGAACTGATAAAATACATCAATAAATATAAATCGTTAAAAGGAATACTCGGCACAAGACTTTCGGCAATTCTTGAAAAACAGGCTGACGGCAATGCAGACAAAATGGCTGAATTTGCAAAAAACTGGAAGCTGATTATCAACGGCACAAAGGGCTTTGCCTTTGCACAGATAACAAACGGCGGTGTAAAAGCCGACGAACTGACTGATTATCAATCAAACTTAATGGATAACATTTACATCTGCGGTGAAATTATTGAGGGCAATCTCCCCTGCGGCGGATATAATCTAAACCAAGCCTGGCTCAGCGGAATAACTGCTGCCGATAATATAGGTGAAAAATATGATAAGAATTAATGAAATAAAGCTGTCACTTGATGAGGAAGAAAGCCTGCTCATTGACAAGGCAGCAAAAACTCTGAAAATAAACAAAAAATATATAGATTCGTATACTATTTATAAAAAGAGCATTGACGCAAGAAAAAAGGATGACGTACATTTTACCTATTCGGTTGACGTTATCATCACGCTTGATGAAGAGCAGATTGTGTCAAAATGCAAATCAAACAAGGTACAGCTTGTTAAACCTTATAAATACGAGCTGCCCGTCAGCAACCGCACGAGTAAATTCAGACCCATCGTTGTCGGATTTGGTCCGGCAGGAATGTTTGCAGGCTTAATTCTTGCAGAAGCAGGCTTAAAGCCGATAATCCTTGAACGAGGAACAGATGTTGACACCCGAACAAAAGACGTTAACAAATTCTGGAAGGACAAGGTACTCAACGAGGAATCAAATGTTCAGTTCGGTGAGGGCGGTGCAGGCACATTTTCCGACGGCAAGCTGACCACAGGAATTAAAAGTCCTTTTATCAGAAAAATTCTTGAGGAGCTTTACGAAGCAGGTGCACCCGAGGAAATTCTCTATTCATCAAAACCGCACATAGGCACAGACAGATTAGTTATAGTAGTTAAAAATATAAGAAAAAAGATTGAAAAGCTCGGCGGTGAGGTAAAGCTTCAATGCAAGCTCGAAAAGCTGATTTGTGCAAACAGCTTTGTTCATGGAATATCCTATTCTCATAATGGTGAGCTTATTGACCTTGAAACAGACAGTGTTATTATGGCAATCGGTCACAGTGCACGGGATACTGTTGAAATGATGTACAATATGGGTGCTGAAATCATTCAAAAGCCGTTTTCGGTCGGTGCAAGAATTGAGCATCCGCAAAAGCTGATTAACGCTGCACAATACGGCAAATTCGCCAATCATCCAAAGCTTGGTGCTGCTGACTACAAGCTAGCCTGCCACGGGCTTCACGAGCGTGGTGCTTATACCTTCTGTATGTGTCCCGGCGGAACAGTTGTTGCTGCCGCCAGTGAAAAAGAGGGCGTTATTGTTAACGGTATGAGTTCTTTGGCACGTGACGGCGAGAATGCAAATTCCGCACTGCTTGTGGGTATTGAACCAAAGGATTTTCCGAGCGAGCATCCTCTGGCAGGTATATACTACCAACGAGAAATTGAGAACACGGCATACAAGCTTGCAGGCAGCAACTACAATGCACCGGCTCAGCTTGTGGGTGATTTTCTCAAAGGAATTGAGAGCAAGGCTCTCGGCAATGTCAGACCGACCTGTCCCACAGGCGTAACCCTGACAAACCTTGATGATTGTCTGCCCCAAAAGGTATCGGCAACTATGAAATCCGCCATTGTTGAAATGGATAAGAAGCTGAAAGGCTTTAATATGTATGACGCAGTTTTAACTGCCCCCGAAACACGCTCATCAAGCTCGGTCAGAATTTTAAGAGATGAATTTTTACAATGCAATATAAGAGGTGTATACCCCTGCGGTGAGGGTGCCGGCTATGCAGGCGGTATCGTTTCAGCTGCAGTGGACGGTGTAAAATGTGCCCACGCAGTGCTAAGCGATGAGCATTAAACTTTCGTTTAAACGGAGAACAAATTATGAGAATGAAAAGAAAGAAAAATCTGGAGGAGCGTATTCAGGCATCCTCGGATTACCTCACAATCATGCACAACGACTCGCTGAATTATAACGATGCTGTCAGCGAGAACCACAAACTGAACTTCCAAGAATTATTCGGCAATGACAAGCCCGTTTATTTAGAGGTCGGCAGCGGCAAGGGACAGTTTGGCTGTACCTTTGCACAGCGTAACCCCGACAAAAATATTCTTTGTGTTGAAAGAAACAGGAATGTATTAATTCTTGCAATCGACAGTGCCAGAGAAATGGGACTTGACAACATCCGTTTTCTTTGCGGAACTGCGGAATACCTGCCGTCTTACATAGAGGAAAATTCGGTGGAAGAAATTTATCTTAATTTCTCCTGCCCATTCCCTAAGCACAGACACATTGCTCACAGACTCACCAATCCACGCTTTTTGGAAATATTCAAAAGAGTAATGAAACCAAATGGTGTAATTTGCCAGAAAACAGACAATATGCACTTTTTTGAATATTCACTGGAGCAGTTTTCATCCTGCGGCTTTAAGCTCTCCAACATTTCACTTGATTTGCATAACAGTGATTTTGAAGGAAATATTGTAACGGAATACGAGCAAAAATTCTCATCACAGGGCTTCCCCATCTACCGATTAGAAGCAAGGCTGAAATAAATCAAAAAATAAACTTGAAAAAATTACAAACTTTTTCAGACACTTTTTATTTTTCTTCGTCTATATAAGTGAAAGCTTTCAAATAAGCAGGAAAGGACGAGAGATTATGTCATTATTCAAAAAGAAAAATCCGGAAAACAAAAAGAACGAAATCAATGCTGCAAGTATTGATTTAAGAAACTACACTGCAAATGCACTCAGAGAAATCGACAGGATAAATGCTGCGGTTATTATTATTCCCAAAAATCCCGACAGTGAATTAATTGAAGCATATGCCTCAATTAAGGAAAAGAATTTTGCCGAGGAATTAACGCTTGATGATAACGAAAGCTTAATAAATATGAGCGGCATAAAAACAATCAGCAACAACCTTGAGGATGAAAACGGAATATATGTTGTCAGCGGTATAACGATCATCAAAGGCTTAACAAAGCCAATCAGAATGATAGCAAGCGGTATAACTGTTATGGACAAGGACAGCAAGGTTAACTTTATTTCCAAAAGCGGAATTACTGCTGAAGTAAATTTTTCAATCAGCGAAGCAAAAATCTTTTCAAAGGACATTGAGCTTGACAACAGATTTATTGAGCTTCTGCCTGACTGCTCTGTTGTTTTGGGCTGCGGTGACATCGTTTTCAATAAGGATGTAACTGAAGAAAGTATCATCAGTAAAAACATTTATTTTATTGCAGCCAAAAATATTGAATGCAGCAAAAAAATCCGCAGTGCAGTTATGGCAAAATCACTTATAACCAACAAAATAATAAGCCATGGATAATGACAACATCGTAGCCGTTTTTAACGAAATCTATGACAAATACTACAAAAAGATTTTTGCGTATTTCAGAAAGGATTTCGGCAAAGACGATGCTGAGGATTTGACCCAGCAAGCCTTTATGCAGCTTTGGGCTTGGCTGCCGAACAGATATATCATAGAAAATAAAAAAGCATTAATCTATCAGATTGCGAAAAATGTTAAGCTTGACAAGTTCCGCAAAAATAAATTAATGCTTGAAACAATGCTGCTACCCGAGGATTTTGACCCTATGGACAGAAACAGCTTTTCTAATATGATTGATTATAAAATGTCTGTGTACCAACTCAAGCCAAAGGAGCAAAACCTTCTGCTTATGTCACTGCAGGGCTATAACAGCAAGGAAATCGGCAAGGCAATGGGCATAACCCCCTCTGCCGTCAGATCACGGCTGCAAAAAATCAGAAACAAATTAAAATGAATTACGATTTAATCACATTTGTTATCAACGCAGCAATTGCCGCAGTATCAATTTTAATTTGTGCGGCAGGCATTGCAAAAAACTGAACAACAGGGGCTGTAAAATGCAGAAGCTTTTACAGCCCCTGTTTGCTTTATTCATCCTTAGCATTATCTATATTTTCAAGTGCAAATCTAACTGCTGCTATTACAAAGGCTGTAAATGTGCAGTTTTTGTTCTCTGTTACTCTGTTGATTTCAGCAATTAAATTCTCAGGAAATCTTATTGTTTTATTTGTTGTTTGTTTTGATTTCATTGGTATTTTAAATTCTCTCATTTTCTCACCCTCTAATATTGATACACTCATATTATATTCCAATCAAGACTTTTTGTCAATAGTCTTAATCGGAATGTTGTATAATATCTTTCGGAGGAATTATTATGGATTATATAGACAGATTAACCGAACTCAGAAATGAAAATGATTTGAAACAATCGGAATTATCGGATTTATTAGGTGTAAAGCAATCGGCAATATCAAAGTATGAGAACAGAAGAGCACAATATACAATTGATGATTTAATAAAGCTATGCAAATTTTATAATGTATCGGCAGACTACATTTTAGGGTTGCCAAAAGGATTGAATTACCCTGAAAGATAAATATTGACATAGAGGATTTTCCAAGCTCTCCCGATTATGAACGGATAATATCCGCCCCTACGAAAAAACTAACATAACGTATAAATGACAAACACCCGAAGGGATTAGCCTTCGGGTGTTTAGCTTTTTTATTAGTCAGCTGTGTATGGTAAAAGTGCAATATGTCTTGCTCTTTTGATAGCTGTGGTAAGCTCTCTCTGATGCTTTGCACATGTACCGGTTACACGACGAGGAAGAATCTTTGCTCTTTCGGAAACAAATCTCTTTAATTTAGTAACGTCTTTGTAATCGATTACTTCGGTCTTTTCAACACAGAAAGTACAAACCTTTCTACGGCCCTTACGGGGACCGCCGGCTCTGTTATATGCCATAGTTAGTTTCCTCCTTTAAAATGGTAAATCGTCGTCATCATCGACAATTTCTTCAAAATCCGAATTATCAGCGCTTGCATAACTTGGTGCAGGCTGTGAGAATGCAGGATTTGATGTACCGCTCTCAGCTTTTGAGCCGCAGAATGATACATTGTTCGCAACAACTGTTACTGACTTTCTCTTATTACCATCCTTGTCAGTGAAATTTTCTGTCTGGATTGAACCCTCAACAGCAATCATTGAACCCTTATGGAAATAACGAGAAATAAATTCAGCAGTTTGACGCCAAGCTGTAACATCAATGAAGTCAGCCTTTCTTTCTTCGCCCCTTGCCTGATACTGTCTGTCGCAGGCAATCTGGAAGCTGATTACTGAAAGACCGCTTGGTGTTGTTCTGAGCTCAGGCTCATAAGTTAATCTGCCCATTAAAACAACAGAATTAATCATAAATCAGCCCTCCATTATTCGCCCTTAGCAACGATTAATGAGCGAAGAACACCGTCAGTGATGTTGATTACACGGTCAAGCTCTGCAGGGAATGCTTCATCACAAGCAAAGTTAATAACAGTGTAGAAGCCCTCATTTTCGTAGTTGATAGGATATGCAAGTCTGCGCTTACCCCAATCCTCAACTTCGCCAAGAGTGCCATTTTTGCTGATGAGGTCAGTAAACTTTGTCTTTAAAGCCTCAACTGCATCCTCTCCGTTTGTAACAGAGAAAACCATTACGATTTCATAATTTCTTAATGCCATTCTTTAGCACCTCCTTCTGGACATTATGGTCTGTATCTCTTAATACAGACAAGGATTGCCTATTAATTAAATTAAAGGCTTGTGTATTATAACAAAAAAGACTTAATCTGTCAAGAAAATCTTTTTATTATACATATTTTAAAACATCTATAATTTTATCAATAACAGGAACATCGGCACTTAAATCCACGCCCTTAAACCAGCCATAGTTCATTCTGATAGCCTTCATTCCCGATTCCAGTGCTCCCTGAATATCATTAACAGGGTGGTCGCCTACATAAACACATTCCTCAGTTTTAAGACCGAGCTTGTCTGCCGTGTACCTGAAAATCTCAGGATCCGGCTTGTGAATACCGATATCACCGCTGACAATAACAATATCACAGTACTGCGTAAGTCCGCTGTTGTCAAGCTTATGATGCTGTAAATAAGACGGACCGTTTGTGATAACACCCACAATACAGCCCCTGTTTTTCAACTCGGCAAGCAGCTTTGGTGAATCGGGGAAAATAACATTATGGTCACCGAACTCCGTATCATAATGATTTGCAAGCGTTTCGGCACAAGGTGCATCCTCCCAGCCCCACATATCGCAAAGCTGTGCACACCACTCAATTCTGTTGACATAGCCGCCGTTACCCGTAACACGCATATCCTGTTTGCGTTTTTCCTTTTCATCAAATGAAATATCAGGACAAAAGGCATCGAGAAATGAATCCATATAGCTCTCAAAGGCAGCAGTTCTGTCCTGAAGAGTTTCATCAAAATCAAACAATACTGCTTTTATCATTTATAAGCTGTGCCTCCAGTTCTTCAACATTTTTAAAAACCTTTTCACCTCTCAGATATCTGAGAAGTTCAACTCTGATTACTTTACCGTACAAATCGCCGCTGAAATCAAAAATATGTGTTTCGCACAGCGTATTTTTCACCCTCCAGGTGGGACGGTTGCCTATATTGGTAAAGGCTTTATACTCCCTGCCGTCAACAAAAACACGGCTTTCATAAACACCGAACTTAACCTGCGAAAGTCCGTCAGGGTAATTCTGATTAATTGTTGGGAAGCCGATTGTACGTCCCCTTTTATCACCCTGCAGAACCTCTGCCTCAAAGGTAAAATGATAGCCGAGCATTTCATTCGCTCTGCCGATTTCACCATTTTCAAGTGCTTTTCTTATCCTTGTGGAAGAAATCGGTTCACCGTCAAAATCAAGATGCTCAAGAATTCTTACCCAGACATCCTTATCTTCAAGATATTTTCTCATATCAAGCGCAGACCAGGAAGCCTTTTTACCAAAACGAAAGTTAAAGCCACACAAAATCATACCTGCATGAAATTTATCAATAAGGATTTTTTCAATAAAATCCTCACCGGTCATATTTTTAATTTCATCAAAATCGGCAAACACCACATTGGGGCAGCGTTTTTCAAAAACACTTTTCTGCATTAAAGAAAAACGGTTGTTCACCGAATAAATTATTACATCGCTTGCACCAGTAATAACCAGTTGGTGTGCCCTGTGCATACCGTCAAAATCACCGAGTGCAACCGCTGTTCTTTTTTCTTTTTCTGAATTATTCATACTAATCACGTTTTACTAAAAGCCGTTTGACCGCCAGTTCGTTTTTATCTGCGCACGCTTCGCCCAGTCCCAAAAACAAGCCGTTCTGCGAATAAACCCTGTATAATCCTGCATCAAGCCTTTTTCTTATTCTGTCAAGTGCCAATGCACCGCCGTTTGAAAAGCGTTTTGCCTGAGCTTCCGACACATAAACACTGTCATATGCCTTTAGTATTTCTTCAATATCAATCAGCAAGTCATCAAATCCAAGCTCATTGTCACGCCTATGCTGAAGCTCGGCAAGTGTAACACAATCCTCTGTTTTAAAGCCCATAGCAAGTGTTCTTTCAAGAGAGGTCATTGTCGCACCGCAGCCAAGCACCTTGCCTATATTATCAATCAGTGTACGGATATAAGTTCCCTTGCTGCAAACTACATCAATAATATATTCATTATCGTGTGCACTTACAAGCTTAAGCTCTTTAATTTCCGCCTCACGTGCCTTGCGTTCAACCTCAATACCCTGCCTTGCTAAGTCGTAAAGTCTTTTGCCGTCAACCGAAACAGCCGAATACATAGGCGGAACCTGTGATATTTTGCCCCTGAATTTCCCCAGTGCAGCTTCAACGTCTTCCTTGCCTGCATTAACCTCATACTCACCTGTAACATTTCCGGTAATATCAAGTGTATCGGTCGTTTTACCAAGCACAAAACCTGCTCTGTAGCCCTTATCACTGTCAGGCAGATAGTCAAGAAAGCGTGTTGCACCGCCCAGCATAACAGGCAGAACGCCTGTTGCCATAGGGTCAAGCGTTCCTGTGTGCCCCGCTTTTCTTTCACGGGTAATTCCTCTGACCTTAGCAACCACGCCGAAAGAGGTTATATCCTTATCCTTGCTGATACAAATTATACCTGTCATTTAAGTAATTCTCCGCATTTTTCAACAAGCTGTGCCTTAGCCGCATCAACACCGCAGTCAAATCTGCAGGCTGCTGCCTGATTATGACCGCCGCCGCCGAAAAATCTTGCAAGCTCTGCAGCATTAACACTTTCAAAGGTGCGAAGCGATGCCTTGCAGGTACCATCAGTCTTTTCCCTGATTGTAATACCGATTTCAACGCCTTCTACCTGACGTGTGAGCGGTGCAAGTGCCTCGGTTTCCTGCTCATTAGAGCCTGTCTTTTTATACATATCCTGTGTAACAGTGATAACAGCCACTCTTTCGTTCTCGAAAAATTCCATAGATTCAAGAGCCATACGCTCAAGACGTGCATATGTTTTGGTCTTCGTTTCAAACATAACACGGTTGATAGTTCCGTTATCAGCACCAAGCTCAATTAAATCGGCTGCGGCACGATAGGTCTTTGCCGTTGTGGATGCATATCTGAAGCAGCCCGTATCAGTAGTAAGCCCTGTATAAAGACAGCCAGCCATTTTACTGTCAATCTCTACACCGAGAGCCTTGATTACATCATACATAATTTCACAGGCTGCAGGCGTATCCTCCAGCAGCAGATTATCCGCATATTCAGTATTTGTACTGTGATGGTCAATACACAAATCAATATGGTACTGACCATTCAGGTCACCCAAAAGGTTAGGTGTGGCAACATCAACTGCCACAACATAACCCGGTTTAAATCTTATTGGTGCAATATCGTCAAAAAGATAATCATATTTTTTCGGTATTACATCGCTATTAATAACAGCACAGATTTTGCCGAGCTTCATTAATGCACGGCAAAGTGCAAATCCGCAGCCCAGAGTGTCACCGTCAGGGTGAGCATGGGTGAGAATTAAAATATTATCATTATCCTTAAGAAGTTGTGCACACTGATTAACGTCAATTCTCATTACTTATTTCCTTGATTTTTTCAAAAAGGTCCATACCCTTTGCAATAGAATCATCAGCAATGAACTTGAGCTCAGGACTCTTTCTTAAGTGAAGTCTTGAGCCAAGCTGCTTTCTGATATAACCGCCTGCACTTTCAAGCCCTTTGACCGAGCTTTTTGCAGCATCAATACCTTCCATTGCACTGATATATACTTTAGCGTAGCTCAAATCACCGCTTACCTCAACCTTAACAACAGTTAACATTCCGCTGATTCTGGGGTCTTTAAGCTCACGCATAATAGATATAATTTCTCTTTTTATATCCTCTGATATTCTGTCAATATGAAATCCTGCCATAATTAATCCCTGTATTCCTCAACAATGTATGCCTGAAGAATATCGCCTGCCTGAATATCGTCCCAGCCCTCAAGACTGATACCGCATTCATAGCCTGAGGAAACCTCTTTAACCTCATCCTTAAATCTCTTTAAGTTAGCAAGCTTGACGTTGGCAATTTCCTTGCCCTTTCTGATAACTCTTACCTTACCGTCACGTCTGATGTTACCTGAGGTTACCAATGAGCCTGCAATCGTACCTGCTGAGGAAATTTTGTAAACCTCTCTTACCTCAACCTCACCGGTATCAACATCACGATACTTAGGTGCTCTCATACCACGCATTGCTCTTTCAATATCTTCAATGGCATCATAAATGATATCATAATTTTTAATTTCTACGCCGTCACGGTTTGCGTTATCTGCAGCAATCTGGTCAACAGCAGTGTTAAAGCCGACAATAATTGCATTTGATGCACTTGCAAGCATAACATCACTTTCACTGACTGCACCAACGGCACCGTGAACAATTTTAACATTAACCTCGTCATTTTCAATTTTGAGAAGTGACTGCTTAACTGCTTCAACAGAGCCCTGAACATCAGCCTTGATGATAATGTTCAGCTCTTTCATTTCACCCTCCTGAATGGTATCAAACAGGGTATCAAGTGTAACCTTCTGGAACAGGCTGAACTCCTCTTCCTTAGCCTTTGCTCTTCTCTGCTCAACAAGCGTTCTTGCAAGCTTTTCATCTGATACGGCATTGAACTCGTCACCACTCATAGGTGCAGTATCAAGACCCATAATCTCAACAGGTACTGACGGACCTGCACTTGTAACATGATTACCATGGTAATCTGTCATTGCTCTTATTTTACCTACAGATGTGCCTGCAACAACAATGTCACCTGCATTAAGTGTACCATTCTGTACAAGGAGAGTTGCAACAGGACCTCTGCCCTTATCAAGCTTAGCCTCAATAACAACACCCTTTGCACTTCTGTTTGGATTCGCCTTCAGCTCGCCCATTTCAGCAACAAGAAGAATGGTTTCAAGCAGCTTATCAATACCCATTTTGGTTTTTGCAGAAACAGGAACACAGATAATATCACCGCCCCATTCCTCGGGAACAAGCTCATGCTCAGTAAGCTGCTGTAAAATTCTGTCAGGGTTTGCACCCTCTTTATCCATTTTATTGATAGCAACAATAATTTCAATGCCTGCTGCTTTGGCATGATTAATAGCCTCAATCGTCTGCGGCATAATACCATCATCAGCAGCAACAACAAGCACTGCAATATCTGTTGCCATTGCGCCCCTTGCTCTCATTGCAGTAAATGCAGCGTGACCGGGCGTATCAAGGAAGGTGATTTTTTCACCATTGACTTCAACCTGATAAGCACCGATTGCCTGTGTAATACCGCCTGCCTCTGTTGAGGTTACGTCCGTATCACGGATAGCATCAAGGATTGAGGTTTTACCATGGTCAACGTGACCCATAACACAGACAACAGGAGGTCTTGTGACAGCATTTTCATCATCCTCAATTTCCTCTTCTATAATCTGCTCCTCAATTGTAACAACAACCTGAGGCTTAACCTTTGCACCAAGCTCGGTAGCAACAATTTCCGCAGTATCGTAGTCGATAACCTCATTAACAGTTGCCATTACACCAAGCACCATAAGCTTTTTAATAACCTCGGTAGCAGTCATACGAAGCATTGCCGCAAGATCACCGACAGTAATTTCAGCAGGAACCTCAATTGTAATCTGCTGCTTCTTTCTCTGCTCAGCAATACGTGCAAGACGCTGTGCCTCGGTTTCCTTCTTTGAACGGGCATGCATACCCTGTGGTTTTTTCTTTCTGTACTGCTTTGATTTCTGATTAAGCTTCTGCTTGCTCTGATAATCTTTCATCTGTGATGCAGGAGCAATATCCTCATATTTCTGATTATACTTTTCTAAATCAACAGTATTTACACGGGTGTCAATATGCCTTGCCTCACCCTTTGTTCTTGCCTGAGGGGCTTTATTGGCTCTTTTTTTTGCCTTTTCTTCGTCCCTTTTGGCAGCCTGCTCAGCCATCTGAAGAATAGCTGCCTGACTCTGATGCTTTTTGTTGCCGCTTTTTTTAGCGTTATCCTTTTTGAAATCCTTCTTATTATCTGCTTTTTTCTTCTTGTTAAAATAGGAGTCAAAGCTCTTTACACTATTTTCCTGTGTCAGCTTTTCAAAAATAATATTTAACTCTTTTTCCTCCAGTACTGTATTGGCAGATCTTTTGCCGTCACAATACTTTGAAAGAATGCCAATAATATCCTTGTTGGATTTTCCAAAATCCTTTGCAACATCTGATACTTTAACTTTATTCATTACCATTCGCATTTTCCTCCTGTTCGATTAGTGAAATGATTTTTTTCGAGAAATTCACATCGTCAACGGTCATAATGCCAGCTTTATAGCCCACTGCAAAATGTATTTCATTAATAGTTATGTCTGCCACTATCAGCGGAATGTCATGCTTGAAATTTTCAAGTGTTCTTTCAAATTCCTTAACAAGCCGTTTTGATGCATCACTGCAAATCAGCACCATTTGTGCCTTATGTGCTTTTATGGACTTCTCCGCCATATCGTGACCCATAGAGAGTTTGCCCGCCCTGCGTGCCATACCGAGCATTGACAATGTTTTATTTTTCTGCATTCATCATTTCTTCTTCCATATTATTGAAAACCTCTTCGCTTATCTGCATTTGAAATGCCCGCTCAAAGGCTCTTTTTTTTCTTGCCTTTTTTAAACATTCGGGATTGTTACAAACATAAGCACCTCTGCCTGCCTTTTTGCCTGTTAAATCGAGCGAAACCTCACCCTCTCGGCTTTTAACAACCCTTACAAGTGTGCGCTTGTCAAACATTTCACCGCAGCCCACACACATTCTTAAAGGCACTTTTTTTGCTTTCATACCATCTCTCCCAATTATTCCTGACCTTCAAAAAAGCCGGACTCAGGCTTAATGTCAATATTCCAGCCTGTCAGTCTTACTGCAAGCCTTACATTCTGACCCTTGTTGCCGATAGCTAATGAAAGCTGATCATCAGGAACTGTTGCTCTGCAGGTCTTAACCTCTTCATCAAGAATTTCAATTGAGCAAACCTCTGACGGTGCAAGTGCTGCTGCAATATATTCTGACGGATCCTCACTGAATTTAATAATATCTATCTTCTCGCCGCCGAGAACCTCAACAATATTTGAAACTCTCTGTCCGCGAGGACCGATGCAAGCACCAACAGGATCAATATCCTCATCCTTGGTATAAACTGAAATCTTTGTTCTTGAGCCTGCCTCACGTGAAACGGATTTGATTTCAATAGTGCCGTCATAGATTTCAGGAACCTCCTGCTCAAATAAACGGCGTACAAGACCCGGATGTGTTCTTGAAATCATAATCTTAGGACCTTTTCCGCCTTCCTTAACATCAACGATGAACACCTTAATTGTCTGTCCCTCAGTGAGAACTTCACCGGGAACCTGCTCACTCTTCGGAAGAACGGTCTGATTTTTGCCGATTTCAATTGTTGCATTGCCTGTAATCGGGTCAATTCTTTCAACCTTAGCTGAGATAAGCTCCTGATTCTTTGATTTGAATTCCTGGAGCATCTGACCTCTCTCTGCCTCTCGTATACCCTGACGGATAACGTGCTTAGCTGTCTGGGCAACAATTCTGCCGAAATCCTTTGTTTTCAAAGGAATATCAATTGTCTTGCCAACCTTAGCAGATTTGCGGTAAACCTGTGCCTCCTCAAGAGTAAGGTCCGTATCAGGGTCCTCAATCTCGTCAACAACATTTTTTGTTACGTAAACCTTGATTTTCTGCTTCTCTTCATCAATATCACAATGAACAATATCCTTGCCGTTGTAATCATGCTTTGCAGCAACAATGATTGCTGCAGAAATCTTTTCATACAAATAATCCGCAGGGATTCCTTTTTCTGCCTCCAGAAGCTTTACTGCTTCAAAAAACTCTTTACTCATTTTTCCTATCATCCTTTCTCTGCAATTGTAACAACTTAATTATTAAAATCGTTTATATCAAAATCATCCAGCTTAACAAAAGAGGTTTCTTTTTTGTTAACGCTGATACTTTCACCATTTTCAAGTGTAACAGTAAGCTCACCATTATTATATGAGCTGAGCACACCGCTGAAGTCCCTGACCTTATCAATAGGTCTGATTAATCTTAACATTACAGGACTGCCCACATATTTTTCAAAATGTGAATCTGTAACAAGCTCTCTTTCAACACCCGGTGAGCTGACCTCCAATGTATAACTCTGGCTGATTGGGTCAGCCTCATCAAGGGGCTTTGTGATTGCGTGTGTCAAATCAACACAGTCATCTATTGAAATGCCGCCCTCTTTATCTATAAATATTCTCAGATACCAATCAGTACCCTCCTTAACAAAGCGAATGTCCCATAAATCAAGACCAAGTTCCTTTGCATAAGGCTCAACAATCTCCGTAACCCTTGATACGGTATTACCCTTGCCTGCCATAAAAACCTCCTTACAATAATAAGAGAGCGAGCCGTTCGGCTCACTCTCACCCTGAGATTATGAATAATGCTAAATACTATAATAACACTTTATTTTAAAATGTCAATACCTAATTAAAATTAAAGATCATCCGCATCCTGAACAGGCTCTTCAAGCTCCTCACCGTAATAAGTGCTTTCCGTAACGCCGGTATAACTGCCGTTAACATCACTGTTGACCATTTCGGGGCTTATATAGGATGTTAAATCTATAATTTCCTTTTTATTCTGCTTTTTATTTTTCTTTTCCATAAAAAATCACCTCTGCATTATTCTTTGCAGAGGTGTTATTTTTATTATAATTTTTCCACATCAATATTTGCAATTTTATTCATAAACTGCTTTGGACTGATAATTTCGCCCATTTCTAAAAGGTCGTCCATATTGAGATTAAAATTATTGACGAAAACAGGAATATCATTATACTCTATATCAATATGCAGCACAGCGGCATCAGCCATAATCTGCTTTGGGTCATAGGTGTTGACATTATAGCATTTTTTAACAACGGTTTCGTGGTTTCTCACATATTCAAGCACGACGCTGCGCTGACTTTTTGAAACAGTAATGTATTTGTCATCATCCTTTGAAACTGCGAGAGCCATAGGCATCTGAGCAACCGCCTTGCAGGCACCGGAATTCACAAAAAACTCATTCAAAAAAATTGACTCCAGCTTTGTGGTGTCATCGGGAACAATGATTGCCAATATATATTTACTGAGCTTTTTGCCGTAATTTTCTTTCATAAACTCTTTAAAATAATATTGGCTTTCAGCAATTTTCTCAGCATATTCATGATAAAACGGAATATTAGGCAACGGATTTAACGAGGGCAGATTAAACGGTTTGAAACCCTCACCGTCCCTGTCCTTAACAAGAATACTGTTATTCGTAACAATCATCGGAATTGTTTTTGCCATTATGTCACCCCGGCATTTTAATATATCTGATAAATATATATTTTACTATAATTCCCTCATTAAATCAACAACAGCATTAAATTTTTATTTTTATAAAAATTTAATGAAATCTGCTTATATTTGTGGTACAATGTAGAAAAGTAAATATTTCAGTTAGGGAGTGATTAAAATGCCTGATTCAGAAGAATTAGACAAAATTTTAAAAGAACTAAAGCAAAAAGGCGATCCACAGGCACCTATCCCTGCTGATGATAACCAAATCAAAGCAGAAGAGCCTGAAGCTGACGTGCCCGAAGAAACAGTATCGGAAGAGCTATCTTCCGAACAGACACCGACAGAAAAAATATCAGCGGATTTTAAAATATCCGAACAAAACGACTCACCAAAAATAACAATCAGTGATGAGCCGGAATATGAAGAATACGAGGAAATTAATGTGTCAGATTCAAACAATAACAAAAAGAAAATCATAGCAATCGCTGCTGCGGTAATAGCAGTTATAGCAATAATAGTTGCTGTCATTCTTATCAAAGGCAACAGCAAGGAGCCCGAAACAACTGCTCCGATCAGCACAACAGAGCCTACAACAGCAGCTCCTGTTATCGTAAACAATCCTTTAACTAACGAAGGAAACTATAACCAGAATGCGGCTAAGGCAAGACCTGCTGCAATAGTAGTTGAAAATGCGGCACAGGCAAGACCGCAGTGGGGAATCAATGATGAAACAAATTCACCCGACATCATTGTTGAGGGTGAGGTTGAAGGCGGAGAAGCCAGAATGCTTTGGCTCTATGCAGATTACACTGCACTTCCCGATCAGATCGGACCTATTAGAAGTGCAAGACCTCCGTTCATTAAATTCAGTGAAATGTTTGATGCAATATTTATTCACTGGGGTCAGAGCTCCAGCAAGGGCAGCTACATAGGTGCAAACACTGTTTTTCAGGAGGATGGAGTTGACCATATCAATCAGATGGCATTCAGCGACAAGGTAGGTCTTTTCGGCAGAGATAAATCAAGAGGTGTATCATCAGAGCACACAGGTGTGATTTATGGTGATAAGCTTGCAGATGCAATTGCTCAGGAGGGCTTCAGAACTGAGGCTAAGGATGGCAGCTATACAAAATTCAATTTCAACAATGAGGACAAAACTGTCAGCGAAACAGTCTGCAGCACAATTGATGTAAGATTTTCAAGCAGGTCCAAAACAAGAACATGGGCATTCAGTGACGAGGATAAAATGTATCACTCAAGTGATTACCAGACAGATGTTGCAAGAAAAAATATTCTTGTTTTATATGACAACACAGAGTATGTTGTTAAAGATAACTACAAGGGCAGCGGCAGAAGCGAAACCTACTGTGAATATAAATTAGCAGGCGGAACCGGTAAGCTTGCCACAATGGGGACAATCACAGACATAACTTGGTCAGTTGAAAACGGTATGCTTGTGCTTAAAGACAGTCAGGGCAAGGCATTAAGCCTTAACACAGGAAAAACATGGATTGGCTGGGCATCAGCAAACAACGGCGGCAGCGACACCGAATAAAAAAGCGACCTTTGAATAAAACAAAACCTCAGAAATGCAAATTTCTGAGGTTTTGTTTTATCTATTAAAAATATTTTTAACTGTTTTAACGATTTTACCGTTTCGGTAATAAACACGCGGAACACGTCTTGCTATTTTACAGGGCAGCTCATAATTGAAGGAATGTGCGTTATTTGAAATTTCCTCCATTGTAAGAACAGCATCGCCGTCAGTACCAACGAGCGTTACCTCATCCTCAACCTTAATATAAGGTATATCGGTAACATCAATCATAAACTGGTCCATACACACCCGACCGATAATATTGGCATAATGACCATTAACAATTACTCTGCCGACATTACTTAAACACCTTGGATAACCATCTGCATAGCCGACAGGAACAGTAGCAACAACCGTAGCCTTTTCCGTTACATACGTACCGCCGTAGGATATTTCTCTGCCTGCCTCAAGCTTTTTTACATAGCTGATATGCGTTTTCCATTCCATAGCAGGCTTTAAGGAAAGCCTTGACTTATCAACATCCTCACTTGGATACAGCCCATATGTAACAATACCGGAACGCACCATATCAAAGCAATCATCAATCATCATAATACCTGCAGAATTATTTAAATGCTTAATCGTAATATTCATCCCTCTGTCACTGAGCATTTTACTAAACTCTTTAAACAGCTCAAGCTGTTTATATGTCTTGGTCAGATCACTTTCATCTGCCGTTGCAAAATGAGAAAACAAGCCCTCTGCTTTTATATTCGGCAATTCAGTAATTTTTCTGCACATATCGGCATTTTCTTCATTAACCTGAAATCCAATACGGCTCATTCCTGTATCGACACAAAAATGGAATGGAATTATTTTACCCTGCCTTTCAGCCTCGGCAGAAAGAGCAAGAGCGTTTTCATACGTAAAAATCGGTATACGGATATCGTATTTAACAACTGTTTCATACTCGCTTGGTGAAACATAGCCAAGCACAAGCAACGGCTTATCAATACCTGCTTCCACAAGCTCCATTGCCTCATCAACACAGGCAATGCCAAAAAAATCGCACTTATCCTGCAAAAATTTGCTGATTTCAACAGAGCCGTGACCATAGGAATCTGCTTTAACAACAATCAGCAATTTGGATTTATTATCTATTCTTTCAAGAATATTATTAACATTATATTCAATTGCATCTAAATCTACTTTAACATAAGTTCTTTGATACATAAATTACGCCCCATTAAAATATATTAGATATATTTTAATACTATGTGCCGGAAAAGTAAAGAGAATAAAAATAAAACTATTATAAACAAAAGAAAGAAGGTCGCAACTGCACTTGCGACCTTCCCCTCTCTGTTATTACAAACCATGGAGGACCATTCAGTACGGAATGGTGCGGCCCATTCCGTATCTTCAAGCTAATTATAGTCAATATTGCACAGTTTGTCAATAGCTTTGCTGAAATATTTTATTTATTTTGATATGCTTTTGTATATTAAAGCATCGGTAAATTTAGGTAACAAAAAAATTTTTTTAAAGTTCTGTTTTTGGGACAGAAGCACATCAAATAATTTACACCGAACGATTGTTCTGCTACCATAGTAATTGTCCACTCAATATATTTTGAAAGAAGGGTAGCAATGACTATTGATGAATTGGCTCGTGAATACGAGGGACAGCACAAAATCCTGCAGAATAAAATCAAAGGCTTAAAACCATTGCTTTGTATTTATTCAGGCGAGGATTTACTGCTGCTCAGAAAAAGAATTTCAGTTTATTACGATATGGCTTGTGAATGCAAAAGAATTTCAGCTTTGCTTTCCCGCTATTATAATGAAGAGGAGGAAACCGTATGATAAGCTTTGTTGAGGAATATATGTCAGACAAAAATGTTAATAATGATTCGTATGAATGTGATGGTCAGAGAATAATGCTCAAAGCAATGTCAAAGGTGCTTCCGCTTATAATAAAAAACGAACTGACCGACAGGCAGAGCATTTGCCTCAGATTGTTTTATGTACATAACAAATCACAGCTTGAAATAGCCAAAGAGCTAAAGCTGTCACAGCCTACGGTCAGCAGACACATAAGCACTGCAAAGGATATCGTTGCTAAACACCTTAATTACTGCCTTTACACCGTAAATTCGGCGAATGAGCAGTGGCTGAAAATTTAATTCCCAGCCACGCTCTATATAAACAGCGGATAAGGCTCAGGCTGTTTTATAGCCTGTCAGGCACCTGAACTAATCACCGCTGATAAGCAAAGTGCAGATAATAAAAATTAATCTTACACTTTAAAACAACAATAAAAAACGCACCTCTTTATACTATGAGGTGCGCTCTTTTTTGTTAAGAATATTATGAAATTATAAGCCCGATTACAAGCATTATTCCGTAAATAACAGGCTGATGTGCAAGGTATACCCAAAGACTGTTTCTGCCAACAATGCTGAGAAATCTGCTCCTTTTTTTATACGCAGCATCAGGCAATTTCCCCTCACTTACAGGCTTGCCGAGAAATGCCCCTGTGAAAAACATAAATATCCAAGGGATTAACGGAAAATAGTCTGCACTGTAAAAAACGGCATTATGCAGACCCAGCGGTGCAAACAGATTGTTCTGCATAAGTGATGACGGCAAATCAATAAGTCCGAAGCAAATACTTCCACCGTCGATGCCGTAAAAAAACAAAAACAAAACTGCTGACACAATTGCCCCTGCTTTATAATTAATTTTTTTAATCAGAGGCATTGCAAGGCCTGCTGCTATCATACAAAAACCAAGACAATGCAGAATACCAAAATAAATTTCACATTCAATAAAACCGAAAATCGGCATAATCAGTGCTGTAACGAGCGTTATCATTCCGCTGCAAACAAGCACTAAAAAGCCCCTTTTAACCGCATTTCTTGAAAGACCCGTGCACACACCCGAAATAATTATAAATGCTGCCCAGAATACAGGCTGAACAAGGCAAAGTGCATTAAAAATTCTATAACCCCAGTTAAGTCCAAGCACATCACCCACATCAAGGAAGGAATGATGTATGATCATACAGATTATCGCAAAGCCGCGGATTTCATCAAGCAGATGAATTCGTTTCTTCTTTTCTTCCAAAGATATGCCTCCTGTATTTTAATCTAATACATATTGTATCACAATTCTTTTATATTGTATATAATAAAAAAATATGTTATACTATACCAAATAAATTCAAAAGGTGATCGTATGAAGACTTTTTCATCTCTCCCTGTGGGGGAAGCAGTCACAACAGTTAATGACACCAATTGTGCTGCAGCAGTTAAATCAGGAGCATTAGAGGTTTTTGCCACACCAATGATGCTTGCATTAATGGAAGAGGCAACCTGTAATGCAGTTGCTCCGCTGTTAGAGAATGACGAAACCACTGTCGGCACAAAAATTGCCGTTACACACGACAAAGCAAGCGGTATCGGCACCCGAATAACCGCCTTTGCAACCCTCACCGAGGTTGACGGAAGAAGACTTGTTTTTGAGGTTTATGCCAAGGATGACAAGGGTGACATTATCGGTAAGGGCACTGTTGAACGCTTTGTTGTTTACAGTGAAAAATTTATGAATAGGGTTAACGGAAAATGAGATATAATACAGTAATATTTGATTTTGACGGCACCATCTGCGATACAGGGGAAGGTATACTAAAAAGTGCAAAATTTGCACTTGACTATTTCGGCTATAACACGCCTGAGGATTACAGAGAGCTGACCTGTTTTATCGGTCCTCCGCTTCTTATTACATTTCAGGAAAAATTCGGTGCTGACCCTGTTAAGGCTGAAGAGCTTGTAAAAAAATTCCGTGAAAGATACACCAATACAGGTCTTTACGAGAGCTGTCTTTATGACGGTATAATCAGCCTGTTGAAAAAGCTTAAGTCTAACAATATTAAGCTTGGAATTGCTTCCTCAAAGCCACAGCACTACATTGAGGCTCTCCTTGAAAAATTCGGTATCAAATCACTGTTTGACTGTGTATGCGGCGTTTCGTTCAAGGCAGACTGTGAATCAAAGTCCAGCATTATAGGCAGATGCCTTAACGAACTTGGTGCAAACAGCAAAGATGCTGTTATGGTTGGTGACACACATTTTGACATTGATGGTGCCAAGCTCAATCAACTTGACAGCATCGGTGTGTTATGGGGCTACGGCTCAAAATTTGAGTTGATTGAAGCACAGGCAAAATTCATTGCAGAAAAGGTTGACGACATTGAAGCAGTTGCTCTTGGTTTTTTTGAACAGACCGAGGAGGTTAACTGGAAATTCAAGGGAAACATAATCAATGTTCACCATGACAGTATTACATTAGCTGACGGCACACCTGCAATGCGAGAGGTTGTTGACCATCCGGGCGGTGTAGCAATTGTAGGCTTAACCGATAATAACGAGATTTTGCTTGTAAGACAGTTCCGTTATCCTTATAAAGAAACCATTTATGAAATCCCTGCAGGAAAGCTTGAATACGGTGAAAACCCACGTGACACAGCAATCCGTGAATTCAGTGAGGAATGCGGTGCATCTGCAGAAATATTTGAAAGTCTTGGTGAAATATATCCTACACCCGGCTACTGCGGTGAAATCATAAGAATTTTTTATGCTGCAGAACTTAGCTATGGCGAGCAGCATCTTGATGATGACGAATACCTTGATGTAATAAAAATGCCCTTTGAAGAATGTGTCAGCAGAATCATGAGCGGTGAAATCAAGGATGCAAAAACAATAGCCGGTATACTTAAACTAAAGGAACTCAAAAGATTATGACAGCATATCTTGACAACTCAGCAACAACAAAACCAAGTAAAGCCTGCGTTGATGCAATAAACAAAATACTTACTGAAAGCTGGGGCAATCCCTCAAGCCTGCACGCTCTCGGTGTAAGCTCTGCAAAAGAAATTATTCTTGCACGCTCTGCTGTTGCAGAAAGCCTTGGTGCTGAAAAAGAGGAAATCTACTTTACATCAGGCGGAACAGAAGCAAATAATCTCGCACTATTCGGTGCTGTAAAGGCTAAAAAAAGACTTGGAAACAGAATTGTTACTACTGCAATCGAACACGAAAGCGTTCTTCAGTCGGCACAGGAGCTTGAAAAGCAAGGCTTTGAAGTCATTTATATTCAGCCGGATAAATACGGCTTTATCAGTGAAGAACAGATCAAAGAAGCTGTCAATGACAAAACGATTCTTGTTTCAATCATGTATATCAACAACGAGGCAGGTTCTGTTATGCCTGTTGAAAAAATCAGGCGTATTGTCACAAAAGCAGGCAGTCCTGCACTGATACATATTGACTGTGTTCAGGCATATGGCAAAATTCCGATAAACGTGAAAAAGCTTGATGCAGACTTAGTTACCGTATCGGCACATAAAATACACGGTCCAAAGGGTGTGGGTGCACTTTATGTGAATAAAGCCGCAAATCTTACAAACCAGAATTTTGCAAGGACCTTCGGCGGTGAACAGGAGCGAAAAATACGCCCCGGTACAGAAGCTGCAACGCTGATTGCAGGCTTTGCGGCCGCTGTTAAAGAGCTTGATTTGTCAAAACAGCAGAAGGATAAAATAAAAGAGCTTAACGCCTATGCAAAAGCCGGACTAAGCGAAATTGACGGTATTAAATTCAACAGCAGTGAAAACGCATCACCTTATATCATAAACATTTATGTACCCACATTTATGCGCAGCCAGACAATTTTGCAGGAGCTTTCATCAAACTATAATGTTTATGTCAGTAACGGCTCTGCCTGTGCCAAGGGTAAAAAGAGCCACGTGCTCAGCGCAATGGGGCTGTCAAACGAAGCACTGGACAAAAGCATAAGAATTAGCTTTTCAAGATACAACACAAAGGAAGAGGTTGATTTATTCGTTAACGCACTTAAAGAGCTGATAGAAAAACACCCTCTGTAAGGATAAAACTATGAAAGAAATTATACTTGTTAAAAACGGTGAGCTTGCACTCAAAGGACTTAACAGAAGCTCATTTGAGGACATTCTCATAAAGAATATGAAAAGAAGACTCAATGACCTCGGTAAATTTGAGTTTACAAAAAGCCAGTCAACAATTATGGTGGACCCGATTGACGACGATATTGACCTTGATGATGCAGTTGATGTTGTTTCAAGGGTTTTCGGCATTGCGGCACTGTCACGTGCCTGCGTTTGCGAAAAGGATTTCGAGGACATCAAAACAACTGCACTCAATTATCTGAGCGAGGAGCTTGAGGATGCCAAAACCTTTAAGGTTGAGGCAAAGCGCAGCGACAAAAAATTCCCTATGAAATCACCTGAAATATGCAGAGAGCTTGGCGGATTTCTTTTGTCAAAATTTCACAATCTCAGTGTAGATGTTCATAATCCTGATATAATCGTTACTGTTGAGGTAAGGGACAAATATGCATTTGTAAGAGGTAATAATATCAAGGGTGCAGGCGGTATGCCCACAGGCACCAGCGGCAGAGCAGGCATCTTAATCAGCGGCGGAATCGACTCTCCTGTTGCTGCATATATGATGGCAAAACGCGGTATTGAGCTGTGTGCAATTCATTTTGCTTCACCGCCGTACACCTCAGAGCTTGCTGAAATGAAGGTTATGGAGCTTCTTAAAAAGGTTGCTCGTTACTCAGGTGTTATCACCACATATGTTGTGCCATTCACAAAAATTCAGGAGGCAATCCGTGACCTTTGCCCTGAGGAATATTTTACAATAATTATGCGCAGAATTATGATGATGATAAGCGAAAAGCTTGCTGTTCACCAAAACTGCTATGCACTGATTACAGGTGAAAGTGTGGGACAGGTAGCAAGCCAGACTATGTATGCCCTTGCCTGCACAGACTGTGCGGTGAATATGCCTGTATTCAGACCTTGTATCGGGATGGATAAGGAGGAAATCATTTCAATATCACGCAAGATTGATACTTTCCAGACATCTATTCAGCCATACGAGGACTGCTGCACTGTATTCACACCAAAGCACCCCAAAACCAAACCGCACCTTGATGATGTAATCAAGGCTGAGGCTAACATCGAAAACCTTGAAGAACTGATGAACGAAGCAATTCAAAATGTGAAAAAGGTGATTATAAAATAATGAGTGATAATAACAATAATAACACCATTGATGAAATTTTAAGCGACTATAAAAACCAGAAGGAGCAAAGGGACATCCGTGAGATAGAACCTCTTGAGCCACCAAAAAGACGTGAAGAGCTGATTGACTTTTCCGCAGACAACATTGAGGACGCACCTGCGAAAAAGGCAAAGCAGAAAAAAGAGCGTCCCCAAAAAACACCTGAAGAAAAAGCAGAGCTGAAAGCTAAGAGAAATGAGAAAACCAAAAAAATCATTAAAGCTGTTTTCAGCAAAAAGGTCATTCTTCCCATACTCGCTGCAGCAATAGCTGTCGGAGCAGGCTTTGGTATAAAATACGCTGTTGACTACTCCAAAACTGCTTATCTTAAGCCCTATACAGAAAAGTATCCTGATGTTGAATTTCCGAGCGGAATACTTGAAAAGTATTGCGACACCTACGGCTCCAACCCTGATGCTGTCGGTCATATCGCAATCAGCGACGTCGGCATTGATATGCTTGTTGACAAAAGTATATCCGCACCTGTGACCGATGGGGCAGTAACTGCAAACTATGTTGTTTATCTTGAGGACAACAAGCTTGAAGAGCATTATAAAAATGCGGATGCCTATAACAGCTCATCAAAATCAGTTACTTATACCAACTGGCTTCAGGACTATAACTTTCAGGTGCTCGGTGCATTTTATACCAACACGGATGAAAAAGACGATGACGGCTATATTTTTCCATATAATGTAACGGAAAAAATGACATTTGAAAGTACGAACCAATATCTTGACAGAATAAAAAGCAGGTTCATTTATAATGTATCCGGAATAGAGCCGCAAAGAAGTGACACCTTTTTAACACTGTCCTGCCCGACCGATTACAAAGACGGATACAGATTTGTTGTAATCTGCAAGGCTGTTGATGAAATTGACAGCACTGCACAGGCAAAGGATAAGAACACAAAAGATGTACGTAAAACTGCCAGTGAATATAAAAACGAAAATGATAATCAGTTCCGCTTTTCAAGTCACTGGTATCCTGAAATTGTACTGATAAATGATGAGGGTACAGAATCAACGGTTCAGAAAACAATTGATGATTACAAAAAAACTAAATAATTACACAAAAAATGCAGTACGTTATGTACTGCATTTTTATTTAACAAGATTATCTTAAAGTAACAACAGATTTGACACCGCTGTTCCAACTTGAATAGAAGGTACCGTTGCCGATTTTCTTGTAAGTTCTTACCCTTACATAATATCTTGTATTACCGGCTCTTCCCTTACTTGTGTAGCTTGTGGTATTCGGATTTGCAATTGTAATTGTTGCAGCATTTGAGAAATCTCTCTTTGTTGCATACTGAATCTGATAACCTGTTGTCTGGCTTGCCTGCTTATTCCACTTAATGGTAAAGCCCCTTGATATTGCTTTAAAGCCGCCCTTATTGCTTGGCACAAACTCCGTTGGCTTTGGATTGATATAGTACGGGAAGGTCTTTGTTCCGCTGTAATTGCCAATTAATTTAACCGTTACAGTATAACGTCCTACATTCTTTGAATTAAAGTTTGAATAGCTTACAGTAAAATCTTTTTTGTAGGTCAGTGCCTTGCCCTTGCTGTCGGTTACAGTTATTGACGGTCTTTGTACAGTTCCGTTTGTTGTAATCACATTTCTGTTCAGCTTGATTGTTTTAGCATAGTTTATAGTAGTTGTTTTTGAAATCTTACCGCAAACAGAGCACTTATTATCAATCTTTCCGTTTTTGCTCAAAGTAGCCTTTGTAACAATATTTTTATAGGTGTGACCTGTTTTTGCAATGGTTTCCGTCTTTGTTTCTCCGCACAGTGAACAGGTATAGGTTTTAATTCCTGTTGCTTTGCAGGTTGCTTTTTTTGTTACCTTACCATTTCCGAAATTGTGCCTGCACTGTGCACCAATCACTTCAAATCTGATATTAAGTGCTTCAGCATACCTTTGTGCAGTCGAATTATCATAGCCGGCAATTGTAAGCCTTTCTGTATCGGTAACCATTGTAAGCAGCTCAGGCAGAGAAAGCTTGGGATTTAAGATTGTTATTTTTTCAACGGCTGATTTTTCACCTGTGAACACTTCATCACCTAACACGGTAACACTTTCGGGAATAACAACCTCTTTCAGATTAACACAATTAACCGCAGCCTTGTCAACAATTGTTTTTACGGTGTTCGGAATTTCAAGCTGAGTGGTACTGCCTGCCGCAGGCACAAGATAAAGTGTTTCCTTACTTTTATCAAAAAGCATACCATTCACATCGGTAAAGCTTTTATTGTTCTTGTCAACAAAAACACCCTTGAAGTCTACACCGTTTGTTCTGAAAGCACCAGCACCTATGGTTTCAACAGATGCCGGAAGATTAACTGACTTAAGAAGAATACTGCCTGAAAACGCATTTCTTCCGATGCTTTTTACAGTATTCGGAATTGAAACATTCTCAAGTCTGAGCATACCTGCAAAGGCACTGTTGCCGATATGTGTAATATCTTCACCGATTATTACATCCGTTATATTGTACACCGAACCGCCTGCCCATGGCGAAACAGTGTAATCCTTCATTGCTCCGCTGCCTGATAGAGTCAGAGTGTTCTGGCTTGCACTGTACTTAGCAACAACATTTCCTCCTTTATCTCCGCAGTTTATGCTGCTGTCTGCAAACACAATTGTATTTACACTGAAAACAGCACTGATTATCATAAATACTGACAATGTCAGTGATAAAAATCTTTTCATCAAATCATCCCTTTTAAAAAAGCTTGTACATCCATTATACAAAATAAGACGGTGAAGGTCAACACCTTCGCCGTCTTACTATAATTTGTTAAATATTATTCAGCATTTTTTCTTCTTGCTGCAAGCTCTGAAGCAATCTTAGCTTTCTTCTCACCAACAACATCATATTTGAAGATTGGGAAAATCGAAAGAAGTGCAAGAATACCGGGAACAACTGTATAGGCAAAGAACACCAGGTCCTTTGTACCAAGGTCAAAGCCTGTAGCTGCACCATTTGCAATCTGAGTTACCGTATCTGAATAGCCCGAAACCTGAATAAATACAAGACCAAGAGCAGTACCAAGTGCAAGACAAACCTTGATTGTTAAGGTAAGGATTGAATAGGCAGCACCCTCCATTCTCTTGCCTGTTTCATACTCATAATAGTCAACACAGTCAGCAGTCATAATCATCGGCATAAGTGTTACTGCACCAAACTGTAAACCGATTAAGAACAGTGACAGATAGAACAGTACCATAAGCACCTTATTTTCAGGACTGATGAAATAGAAATGACCAATAATAAATGACAATACCGATACTGCAAAGCCGTAAACAGAAAGCAAAATATATGTCTTTTTCTCACCCATTTTCTTAATAAGAACCGGGCAGAGAGCCATACTTATCATTGAGCCTACTGCAGTTACAATACCGAGAACTGCAACAAGATTCTGTGAACCAAGAATAACATTAGCAGCCTGTACCTGAATGCCCATTGCCATCTGTCTTCCAAAGCCGAGGAAATATGAAACAATTACGAGCATAAACGGCTTGTTGTTCTTAAGTGCACCAATCATATCCTTGAATGTGGTTTTTTCCGACGCAACATAAGCAACACGCTCTTTATTAAGCATGGGAATAAGTGCAAACAATACACAGCCAAGCACTGCTGTTAAAAGAGCAGTGAAAAAGTACTCGCTCGAAATCATTGGTGTATCCGTTTCACCACTGGCAACGAATACCTTTGAACCATTCGGAATAATTAAGCATACAATCGGAACAATTACTACACAGGCAGAAAATCCAACCTGCTTAAAGGTGTTAGAAATTGAAACGACATTTGTTCTTTCTGTCGGGTTTGGAGTAAGTACTGATGCAATACCCTGTGACGGAACATCACCCAAGGTCATTGCCAGTGACCAAATCAGATATGTAACAAAAATCCACACATAAAGACCAACACCTGTAAAAGGAACCTTTAAGAACACAACTGCTGTCATAACAAGCAGAGGTGCAAGTGAATACATAATCATTGATTTGAATTTGCCGTTTTTGCTTTTTGAGCGGTCAATCATATTACCTACAATAGGATCAAACACTGCCGAAACAATTTTTGCAATCAAAATCAAAATACCGACAACGGCAATATCAGCACCGAGAATTGATGAATCAAATTCTGCCTGATAGGAATTGAGCAGACCTACAATTGCCTGAAAACCAAAAAGTCCCAGTGAATAAGCCGCAATTTCCTTGAAATTCATATGCTTTTGCTTAGTAATATCCTGTGCCATAAATCTCTCCCCAAAATACGTTTAAAGCAAAAGGGCGAAAATGTCTCTTTACAGACATCCTCGTCCCTGCCTATAAACTGAAATCAGTCTTTAAATACCTCATTGAATAAGTCAATATCTGCAACCTTCATTACAAATGAGAACAGCTCACTGCCCTTAACAGGAAGCATTCTGTTGAATATTGACATTGCGTGAGCATCAAGTCCGTGAATCATAAGCGGACGCTTGTGCTCAATACCAAACATAATCATCTTAACCATACGGTCACAGTCAGTTGAAATCATATCCATAACCTTCTGACCCTTACCGCCGTCATTCTTCTGGTCACGGAAAATGTCTGTCTTAGTAAAGCCCGGACAAACCAAACCTACATACATTTTTCCCTTGAACTCAACTCTGAGCGCTTCGGTAAAGCCCTTTAATGCTGCCTTTGAAGCACTGTACATTGATGTGCCTGCGAGAGTCATTAATGCAGCAGATGAGTCAATATTAATGATAGCCGGATTTTCCTGCTGAAGAAGAACAGGTAAAAATGTCTTTACACCATATACGCAGGAGAAGAAGTTGATATTCATAGCTCTCTCGATCTCGTCATATGAATATCTGTCAAATCTCTTGAACTTTGGAAGAATACCTGCATTGTTGATGAGAACTGAAGGAACAATTCCCTCTTCCTCTAACTCTTTAGCAAAATTCTCCCAGTTTTCCTTAACTGATACATCAAAAAGCTTATAAGAAAACTGCTCTGCATATGTTGGACCAAGTTCCTCAATGAAAGCAAGCATCTTAGCTTCACTTCTTGCAACACCCACTACCTGACAGCCGTGCTTCTTGATAAGGGTTGCTGCAATTCCTGCACCCATACCACCGGATGCACCTGTTACAATAACGGTTTTTCCTGAAAGCCAATCACCATTACAGCATTTACAATTGCTCATAATATATCCTCCTGAAAGTAAGTATCATATTCCCATATATTATACAATACTAAAATTAAATTTACAATATTTATTTTTTTATTTAACCATTTTTTTCGTGTTCAACCTGTTTGTAAATCAGTTTTATTGTTTTTTTAGTATTATTCAACAAATTATTATCTTGTTTTTTATAACAAATGCCGAATATTGTGCATATTGTTGAAAAGTGTTCTTTATTGTGATATGATTATTTTATATGATATTCTACGAAAAGAGCATCGAGTTATGGACAGAAGAATAAAAAGAACAAAAGCCGCTGTTTTTAATGCAATGCTTGACCTGATGGTCGAGAAAGATGCAGGAAAAATCACAGTGTTGGAGCTGTGTAAGAGGGCGGATATTAACAAAAGCACCTTCTATTTGCATTACAAAAGCATGGAGGATTGCCTTGAAAGCTGTTTCCAGATAATTATGAACGGCGTTGTTGATATATCCAAGCTTGTGAATTACAGCGAAATCGGCAAAAATCCAAAAATATTTGTGGACAGAGTAATTGATGAGGTTGAAAAAAGTTCCGAATATCTTTGCAAATTCAAAGCAAGCACCATCTGCGGTCCGTCAATTAAAATGCTTAAGCAAAATCTTGTTGAAAATATTGCAGAACACAATGGTTTCAATAAAGAAAACAATTATTACGAATACGCAAATATTACATTCGCCGTAGGCGGATTGATAGATTTGCTTATTGAAATGATTCCGAATCTGAACAAAGAGCTTTTAAGCAAAGCAATGTGCACAATGCTTCAGTCGTATAACAATTAAAATATTAAACAGCACCCCGAATCGGAGTGCTGTTTTTTCGCTATAATATCAGCACCCGAAGATTAACCTTCAGGTGCTTGTTTTTTATATTTATTATGCAAGGAATAATGCTGAAATGTCAATATTTGTATCATCAACATACCAGCTGTTACCGATTTTTACAACATAAAGCTCCTGTGTTGCAACAACCGTACCATCGTCAAGAGTTACATCAACAATTGCCTTTGCAACTGAATCAATATTCTCTGAACAATCAAGCTTTGCAAACGCATCAATCATATCAGATTTCTTTGTATCTTTTTTATCAGCATCAACAAGACCATACTGGTCAGCCTTTGCTGCACCTGACTCTGCTACAGGTTTAATTCTTGCGGAATATTCCTCAACATAAGCCTTTGCTTCATCCGCTGAAAGCTCATTGCACTCTTTGACTGTTGTGGTGAACTTATAGTCCTTACCAAACTTCTCCTGATAAACACCTGTTGATTCTTCCTGAATAACAGTCTTTTCATCCTGAGCGAGCTTTCTTTCAGTACCGGTTAAAGATTTGCCGTAACGATCAACATTTGACTCAAACGCACCGAACATAAATTCAGTGTCCATATATTCGTCACCGTAAACAGCATTTCTAACCTCGCTGAGCTTAGCAAAATAGTTATTGTAAAACTCATCATAATTGTCAAGACCGCAAGTGCTGAGAAGTTCAACATAGTAATCATACATTGTGTTGTACACTTCGTCAATTGCAGCAGCCTCTTTGTCATTACCTGTGCCGACAAAATCAGCCTGCTTAACATCATCACTGTCATTAACGTATGGCAGCATATAAGCATTAATTACAAAATCACCATATTTCTGATTCTTTGAAACCAGTGTATTTTTGTAAGCGTTATATCCATCACCTGTCTGAACTACAGTATCCGTATAAAACTGTGCAACCTTCTCAGGTGAAAAAGCAGTGTATCTTATTGCGAAAGCAAAAATTGTCATCAGAACAAGAACAACAGCAACTGTTACACAGGCAATAATTGAGTAAGCTCCGGTCTTAAAGCCCTTTTTCTCTTTTGTTTCAGCCATTTTCACTTACCCCCTTACTCTGCATTTTCACTGATGCTGACATCTTCTGTTTCATCAGTTTCTTCAGTATTTGCAGCCGCTCTTCTTTCTGCAAGTGCAGCAGTAATTCTGTCCTTCTTTTCGCCTACCATATCATAGAAGAAAATCGGAACAGCCTGTAAAAGAACGAAAGCTGCAGGAATAATGGTATAAATAGCAAGGAACTTCATCAATACGTCATTGGTCTGGTCTGCATATGCAATATTTGTACTCTGTGAGAACTGATAGCCGCTCCATGTGTAAACAAGCATAGGTGCAAGCCACTTAGTACCTGCAGATGCAATCTTTGAAAACAAGCCATAGCCGGCATAAGCAAGACCTTCCTGTCTCTTGCCTGTTTTATATTCCATTTCGTCAATACAGTCAGCAATCATAATATTAGGTGTAACATTTGTGTTACCATGCTGAATACCGCAGAAGAAATTGAGAATGAGGAACGGAACAATAAGTGTTGAGTTAAAGCCAATTCCCTTTGACATAAAGAACAAAATAGCCATTGATGAGAAACCGTATACGCAGAAAAGAATAAATGTTTTCTTTGTAGAGAATTTCTTGAGAACAAGGTTAACAAGAAGTGTACCTACTGCTGTACCGATACCCATCGGAAGCATAAGTGCAAGCTTTAAGCCCTTTGAACCAAGAAGATAAACTGCTATGTAAAGTGATACTGTACCGTAAACACCACGGCCAAAGCCAAAGAGCTTTGTAAGTGAAACCATAAGAAGGTTTTTGTTTGTAAATACAAGCTTGATTGATTCTGCAAGTGATACCTTTTCTGTTGTGTAAGGTACACGCTCTTTGTTGTTAGCAAAGAAAATCATTACAAAAATCATCATACCAAGAGCACAGACTGCAGTTGAAATGATAAGGTCAATACCCTGACCCTCAGCATTCTTATACTGCTGCTGACCCATTGCTGCTTTCATAATTGCAGGAACTGCAATGATTACAACCTGACCGCCGCTCTGACCTACAGAACGAAGGAAGGATGCGATTGAAATAGCACTTGATCTTTCCTTCGGATTTGGTGAACAAAGTGCACCAAAACAGTTTGAAGGTGACTCAACCGCACAGGAAATTGCGGTATACAGTGCATAAATAACAAACATCCAGATTGTAGCAACTGTGAATGATGATGTGTTCGGAGCAATGAAAACAAGCATTGAAATAATAGCAAGCGGAATTGCACCGAAGCCTACCCAAGGCTTAACTTTACCGAGCTTGGTTCTTGTTCTGTCAACAAGCATACCGATAACAAGCTCGCAAACAGCGCCGACTACACCGGCAACACCGAATACGGATGATACAATTGTAGCAAGCTGAGCTGAATCAAAGCCCTGTCCTTTAAACGCGAAGTCTGCAAAGAAAGTCATAGTATAGTCCGGCATCCATCCTGTAAGCAGGGCAACACCGAATAGACCTATACCGAAGGTAACAATCTCTGATGGCTTCATGTACTTTTTCTCTGCAGGAGCGGTAGAAGCTGCTACAGCGGCTTTAGTTTTTGCCATAAGAAAACCCCTCTTTGTTAAAATTTTTAACCTATTATATCACTATCAATCCAAGAAAACAATAGAAAATTTTACTTTTATTTAACAGGCATTTAATATTTAATATTTACTTTATATATTTTATATGTTGATAATTACATAGGAATAATAAAAAAGGAGAGTCTTTCGACTCTCCTTAAATAATTAAATTTTAAGCTGTAGCTGCAGCAGCAACATTCTCAGCAATTGCATTAACAATGATTGTACAGCCTGCCTTTAAATCAGCATCTGATGGCTTGCCGTCCTCGCCTACACCTGCTTTAACCTCAGCAGCGGTTTTACCCTTTGCCCAAGCCTCAAAAGCAGCAGCCTGCTCAAACCACTCCTTCTCAATCGGAGAAGCCACTTTCATATTGTAGTTTTCCTTAAGCTCTTTCTTTGACTGATACGCACCCTTTTCAACGGTGAATTTGCCGTCTGCAATAGAGCATTTAGCCTGTGAAGCATCAATCAGACAAGATGTGATTTTGCCCTCAGCATCGAAAGTAACTGCAGCATAGTTTGAATCATACTGAAGGTTCGTTTCGTTGCTCTCATAATACTTTTCGGTAGTAACAGAAAGTCTTAAAGTATCAGTAGCCTTTGCACCCATATCTGTTGCAGAAGCCATAGCCTTTGCAACAACCTCGGTAAAGCCATTTGCCTTGATTGTGCAGCCAGCTTTTAAGTCTGCATCTGTAGGATTACCTTCAGCATCAACACCGGCCTTAACCTCATCAGCAGTCTTGCCCTTTGCCCAAGCCTCGAAAGCAGCAACCTGCTCATACCATTCCTTCTGGATTGGAGAAGCAGCTTTCATAGCATAATCTTCTTTCTTAGCGAGTTTTGTTCTGAGGTCAGTAACATTGCCGTTATCCTTTGTAAGGTCTGGCTTTGTCTGTGCCTCGTCAATCTTAACGTCTACAATTTTGCCGTCTGCATCAACAGTAACAGCAGCCGCAACTGAGTCAATCTCAAGTGCTGTGTCTGAAGGATTGTACTCATCGGCTTTGATTTCACTGATAACAGCCAGGCCTGTTTTAACAGTGTCTGCTTTGCTTCCGCCGTTGGTTGTGCCATCATCATTAGCAGTTTTGCTGCAAGCAGCGAAAGAAACCGCAAGAACTGATGCAAGACCGACAGCGAGAATTTTTTTCATTTTTGTCATAAGTCTTTTCTCCTTATATTTGATACCTTTATAATATATTAAAAAATAGAGATTGTCAATATTTTATCAAAATATTGTCAATATTAGACAAAACCTGTTATTAATTTATCATTATCAACATTACTTAATATATTTTAATAATATTTCTGGGGCATTTTTCCTCACAGGCACCGCACTTAATGCACTTGTCATAGTCAATACGAGCAATATTATTTTCAAATATAATTGCATCGCTCGGACAGTTTTTAGCACAGATTCCACATCCGATACAGCCCGCTGTACAGGCAGCAGTAACATCCTTACCTCTCGCAAGCGATGAACACTGAACACGATATGTGCTGTTAGCAGGAACAAAATCAATAAGATTATGAGGGCAGATTTTTACACACCTGCCGCAGGCAATACACAGACTCTCGTCAACAACTGCTTTTTTGTCAATTATTCTTATCGCTCTTACAGGGCAAACCTTTGCACAGGAGCCGAATCCAAGACAGCCGTAACTGCATGAATAAGGACTTGAACCGGGCATCTTAGCAGCATAAACACAGCTATCAACACCGAAATAATTATATGATTCGTGTCTTTTTTCGCAGGTACCGTCACATTTTACATAGGCGACCTTGCGTTCAAGCTCACCAAGCTCTTTGCCCATAATTTCAGCAATCTTTTCTGCTGTGGGTTTTCCGCCTACAGGACAGGCTGAAACAGCAGCATCGCCCTTTGCGATAGCCTTTGCCAGTGCATCACAGCCCGCATAACCGCAGCCGCCGCAGTTTGAACCCGGAAGTGCATCCCTTACCTGCTCTTCCTTTTCATCAACCTCAACATGAAAAATCTTTTCGGCAATACCAAGAGCTAAACCGATAATAACACTGATTGCACAAACAATGCCGACAGCAATTGCTATTTCATTAAAATCCATAACAGCACCTCCGTTTAAGCAAACACGTTAAAGCCGTAAAAGGCGATTGACATCAGACATGCAGTCATAAGAACAGCGGGTGTTCCTGCAAATGACTTAGGGAAATCATTGCTTTCTGTCTTTTCACGGACACCTGCCATAATAATTATTGCAACACAGAAGCCGAGTGCAGTACCAAGTCCTGTCACAACACTTGTTACAAAATCATTTGACTGCTGTACATTTGTAAGTGCTGTACCGAGTACCGCACAGTTCGTTGTAATCAGCGGGAGAAATACACCCAGATTCTTATAAAGAGCAGGTGAAACCTTCTTAAGAAAAATTTCAACAAGCTGTACAAGGAAAGCAATAACTGCAATAAATACGATTGTTCTCAAATAGGTAAGACCCAGCTTATCAAGCACATAGGTGTAAAGAAGACTTGTTACTGCAGATGACAATGTTATAACAAAAACGACTGCACCGCCCATACCCGCTGCGGTTTTCGTATTTCTTGATACACCAAGGAACGGACAGATACCAAGGAACTGACTGAGCACAACATTATTTATTAAAGCGGTTGTAATCAGCACAAGGAATAATGTTTTAGCCATCGTTCTCTACCTCCTCCTTAGCTGAAGGGCAGTTTCTGCAATCACCATTACACTTGGTTTCGCCCTTTGTGTGTCTGTTGGCACCCTTAAGCTTGAATTTATTCTGAATTGCACAGAGAATAGCAAGCACAAAGAATGCACCGGGAGCCATTACAAATATGGACACAGGCTCATAGCTTTCAGGCATAACCTGAATATCGAACAGCGTACCTGCACCGATTAACTCTCTTACCATACCGATAATTGTTAAACCGACAGTAAAGCCCAAACCGATACCGATACCGTCAAATATTGATAAAATCGGATTGTTTTTTGATGCATACTGCTCAGCTCTGCCAAGTATGATACAGTTAACCACGATAAGCGGAATAAATATACCCAGACTGCTGTAAAGAGAAGTAACGTATGCATGCATAAGCATTTCAACAATTGTAACAAAAGACGCAATGATTATGATATATACCGGAACTCTTACACCATTGGGAATAACCTTGCGAAGAAGTGAAATGATTAAGTTTGACATAATGAGAACTGCCATGGTAGCAACACCCATACCCAGACCGTTTTTTGCACTGGTAGTAACTGCAAGAGTGGGACACATACCGAGCATGAGAACTAAAACGGGATTTTCTTTAACAATACCGTTATAAAGTCTTTCAAATACTTTTTTCATAATCTCACTCCCCCTTTCCGTATGCTAAAACGCTGATTTTACCGGGCTGCGGTGATGCGGCTGCAACTGCATCAACCGACTCCTCCGGCTCATCTGCCGCATTAACAAAAGCTTCTGATAAGCCGCCGCCGTAATTCTCCTGATAATACTTGATTGCTTCATTCACAGCCATATCAACAGCCCTGGTTGTAATTGTAGCACCGCTTATTGCATCAATCTCATTATTATCCTTATTCGCACCTGTACTAACAAATGAAATTTTGTCAGCCTTCAAGCCCACAAACTTTGCTGCATAATCAGCTTCCTGTGCTTTTGCACCATAGCCGGGTGTTTCATTTGATGATATGATTTCAAAGCTCTTAAGTGTTGAATCCTTGCCAATTTCAACAGCAAGTGTAATTTTTCCTGCAAAGCCCTTGGTTGTTGTTACAGTGATTTTATAGCTGTCGCCAAGCTCCTCGGCATTGTCAACAACAACATTTTCAACCTTATCCTTTACACCGCCTGCAAAGTTTTCCTGATAGAAAACGATTGCCGCATTGGCAGCTTCTGTTACAGCATTACTTGTAATTGTAGCACCGCTGATTGCGTCAATCTGATTATCAGCAGTAGCTCCTGATTTTGTAGCCTCAAGTGTTGAAGCAGACTTACCGATAAACTGATTTTTAAAATCAGGCTCCGTACATTTAGAGCCAAGACCCGCAGTTTCGCTGTTGCTGATAACATCAAAGCCGGTAAGCTTGCCGTCCTTTGTAATACCGATAGCCACCTGAATATCACCGCCGTAGCCATTTGGTGATGTGGCTGCAATAACATAACCAACTACACTGCCGTCTGCATCTGTAACAGACAGAACATCGTTTGCAAAGCAGCCATCATAGCCGGCATTTTTCATTACCTCTGCTGATTTTTCCAGCATTTCTGTTGTATTATCTGCCTCTGCAAAAGCATCTGCATCGGGATACACAACCTTATAAATCTCTGCTCTGGCATTAATTTCTGCCTGCTCAATAGGTCCTCTCGTAATCTGATTAACAACTGCAAGAAGTGAAACACAAACAAGAGTAACTATTACCAATACAATCGTATTGAGTATTATACCTGACTTTTTCTTTGCCATTATTTATTCTCTCCTTTCGCTTTTTCACAGCCGAAAGGCTTTGGAATTGTAATCTTTTCAATAATCGGAACAAGGAGATTGCCAATAATAATTGCATAAGATACGCCTTCTGCAGAAGAGCCGAGAACACGGAACAGTGCAGTAAGCAAGCCAAGAACTATGCCGTAAATGATCTGACCCCATGGCGTAATCGGACTTGTTACATAGTCAGTTGCCATAAAGAATGCACCTACAAGAAGTCCGCCTGAAAGCACCTGACCAAGCATATAGTTCAAGGAAACATCATTACCGCTTGCTATATTAATTACAAATATAAATAAAGCGGTTGACAAAATGTAAGTAAGCGGAATTCTGACTGAAATCACCTTTTTGATAATCAGATAAAGACCGCCGATTAAAATCGCAAGTGCTGACACTTCACCTATGCATCCACCATGGAAGCCGAGGAAAAGAGTGAGCAAATCAACCTCTTCTCCACCCTTAAGCACTGCAAGCGGTGTTGCACCTGCAGTAGCATCTGCGGCTGCAGTCAGTGCCTTAAAGCCACTTGTTTTTATTATTTCAAACTGATCGGATAAGGTTCCGCTTGTGGCAAAATCACTCATTCGTCCTGTAAAGGAAATCAGCAAAAAGCACCTTGCTGCCAAAGCAGGATTCATAAAATTCTGACCCAGACCGCCAAAGAGCATTTTAACTGCGACAATTGCGAATACGCTGCCGATAACAGGAATCCACCATGCAACATTTGCCGGAAGGTTCACTGCTAAAATCATACCGGTTACAACAGCACTGTAATCAAAAATTGTAATTGTCTTTTTAGCAAGAAGTTCAAAAATCAGTTCACTTAAAACACAGGTAACAATACATATTGCAATTACCATCAGAGCTCTTAAACCGAACTGATAAACACCGAATGCCAGCACAGGCAGCAATGCAATAGCTACATCACGCATTACTGACTTAGTGGTATTCTGTGACCTCACGTGAGGAGATACTGAAACATTATACATTTTTATTCCCCTCCTTATTTACCAAGCTGAACTTCCCTGACCTTAACCTTACCGAGCTTAAACATCTGGGTAAGCTGAATTTTGGCAGGACATACAAAGGTGCAGCTTCCGCACTCCATACACTCCATACCGCCGAGGTCAGCGAATCTTTCATAATCATTTGTTTTAATTGATTTGCACATCATCTGCGGAACTAATATTTCAGGGCAGGCAGCCACGCACTTGCCGCAATGAATACATGCAGACTGAGGAAGCATTGCAACATCATCCTTTGAAAATGCAAGGATTGATGATGAAGTTTTAACGACAGGAATATCAAGCGTGCTCATAGCCATACCCATCATAGGTCCGCCTGAAATAAACTTGACAACATCATCCTTTGCACCGCCGCAAGCCTCAAGTACCTCACTGTGACTCATACCCAAAGGAACATCAACATTGCATGGACTGTTAACAGCCTCACCCGTTATTGTCATAACCCTGTGGATTAACGGCATACTCAGATAAACCGCTTCGTAAATTGCGTAACAGCTTGCAGTATTAATAACAATACATCCCTTATCGGCAGGAAGAATTTTTGAGTTAAGCTTTCTGCCTGTTACTGCAAAAATAAGCTGTCTTTCACCGCCCTGAGGATACTTTGTTTTCAAGGGCTGAACACTGATTTTTTCTTCTGCTGAGACTTTATCCTCTAAAATCTTAATTGCATCATCCTTATTGTTTTCAATACCGATAACAGCCTTGGCATTCGGCAGCAGTTTTAAAACAGCCTTAATTCCCTTAATAATTTCATCCGACTTTTCAAGCATCAATCTGTAATCCGAGGTAAGATAAGGCTCACATTCGGCACCGTTAATAATCAAGGTGTCAATATCAAGCGGATTTTTCGGAGCAATCTTAACACTTGTGGGAAAGCCTGCACCGCCGAGACCGACTATGCCTGACTCCTTAATTATATCAATAATTTCATCCTGCGTTAAGCGTTCAACATTTCTCGGCTCACCAAAGCCTGATACAGCTTCATCCGAATTATCATTTTCGATAACGATGGACTCAACCATAGAACCGTTCGTTACAAGCCTTTTTTCAATTTTCTTTACAACACCTGAAACGCTGCTGTAAATCGGAGCTGAAATAAAAGCACCTGCTTCAGCAATAAGCTGTCCCTTAAGAACCCTGTCACCAACGCTGACAACAGCCTTTGCCGGGGCACCGATGCTTTGTGAAAGCGGATACACCAAAACAGAGCCTGCTGCTATGCTTTTTATTTCACAATCCTTTGACAGCTCTTTGCCGCCATAAGGATGAACTCCTTTCTTAAATGATTTCAATTTCATACTAATGCACTCCTTGGGATTTGTATTTATCCTAATGTAAGTATAGCCAATTTATTATACCATATTGTTAAATTATAATCAATCAATATAAACAGGATTTGTTAATAAAATGGTAATAATCGACTGTAACACATAAAAAAACCGATAAACGCCAAAGGAAATGCACTTATCGGTTTTAATTTTACTCAAATACTTGTTCAAATTCCGCCATTGCGTCATTGTTAAACTTCTCAACATCAAATTTAACAAGACCCTTAAGCTCGTTGTTTTTAAAGGCTTTAAATCCGTCAACCAAGCCTTGCTCACTGTTATCAACAAGATAACCGTAGCCCGCCTCAAGAAATTCCTTCGGACCTGTAATATCCGTTGAAATAACAGGAACATCCAAAATCAAAGCCTCAATAATTGTCATAGGCAGTCCTTCATAGAGAGAGGACAGTACAAAGGCATCACAATTCTTTAAAATAGGGTAAGGATTCATAATTGATTTTATGATAATGACATGATCAATAATTGTATTTTCCTTCTCATCCTGAACCATAGAAAGAATGCTTTCAAACTCCTTACCATAACCGCCGATTACAATAAGCCATGCATCAGGGTCACTTTCTTTTCTGTATTTATCAAAAGCTGTAATCAGTCTGTCAATACCCTTTTCCTGTGAAAAACGAGCAATATTCACAAACTTGTTAATTGACTTATCCGCAAGTATTTCATTCAGCTTTGAAAGCTTGGCAGTACAGAAAGTATCATCCTGAAACTCAACTGCAAGTGCCGACTTGCTGACAATGTTATCAACGTCATTCTGGTTATGAACAACACAAATCTTTTTCTGCTCTGCATCACTCATAAACGGCTTAAGCTCTTCGCCCATTGTTTCCCTTACAACAACAATTTTGTCGAAGTTTGCATATGCATATTTTACAGAATTTATGTGGAAGTTATTTTTTGTGGTGGATTCCTTGTACATATTATTATGCACCCAGATATACTTAGGGCAGGTCAGCCTGCCGAGAAGCTGCATAATATGCTTTTCATAGCCTGTAAAGTGAATCGCATGGTCAAAGCTGATTGTAGGAAAGCATCGTCTGAGCTCACGCTCATAAATGCTGTCGAGTGCTTTCTTGGTTGCTTTTGTGCTGATATTCATATAATAAAGCACCTGAAGAATTGCCTCTTTGACATTCAGATTTTTCGGACCCTGCATAGGTATATATTTAACACCCGACTGGAACTCATTAATAAGCAGCTTATTAGGGTTCGTTTTTCTCGCATAGAATGTGAGAATATAATTTCTTTCGTCAGCATCAAGACTGTTAACGAGATTCTTAAGTGCGGTGGTCATTCCGTTTTTCTGCAGAACACCTGCATAAATCAGCACATTTTCCTTGTCGTTATGATAATCAGTACCGTTAATCAGCTTCATTTCAGGTGATTTTCTGCCTGTAAGCATAAGATTAACAAGATTTCCTGCTGCCTTTTTATTGTCGTAATTACAGTATTCCCTTACAAGTTCACTGTAATCATATTCAAGCTCATCATTATTAACAGCATCAGCAATCTGACGTGCATCATATGTGGCAAAAAAAGGCAGCTTTTCAATGTCAAAATACATACTTCTGCCTGCCATATACTCCTCTTTATCATAAGTATAAAGCAAAATCTTTCTGCCTGTATTTGCAAAATCAAACATAACGCTTGAATAATCTGTAATAAGACAATCGGCAATACTCAGAAAATCATAGGTTTCATAATTTGAAGGGAATTCCCTGATTTTTTCAAAGTCTTCCAAATCAATTTCAGCAGATGCAAGGTGATGAAGCTTAACAAACACAACAGTATTTTCGTCAAGCCTTGACTCCATTTCCACAAGCAGATGCATAATATAATATATCTGCTTATTTATCTCATCTCCCTTAGGGACAGACCTCCAGGTAGGCATATAAACAACAACCTTTTTACCCTCAAGCCCGAAATCTCTGCGGATTTTATTAACTCTTGAATTATCAAAAAACCTGCCGTTGCATGGATAACCGCCCAGAACATACTTACCCTTATAAAACCAGTCAAGCATATAATCCTCTTTGATATGCTCAAATGAGTACGCATTAGGGTAAAGCAAATAGTCTGACATAAGAAAATTACGCTGAACATTTCCTATAGTGTTAGGGTTATCCTTAATGCTCCTGCCAAGACCCTTCAACGGGGTGCCATGCCAGGTATTCAGATAAATCTGACCCTCACGCTTAATAAAATATGTCGGAAAGGCAACATTATTAACAAGATATTTTGCCGTAGTCAATGCCTTGCAATAGGCAGGACTGTTCTTCTGAACAATTTGTACATTATCCTTAAAGCCGTAATTGTCAAGCAGTGCCTTCACCTTAGGAAAACTCAATTTATTAACGGATATAACCTTTTTGTAATCCCTGAATTTTTTGTCATTATAAATATTTTCCAGAACATAAAAAGGATTGCCTGAAAAATCATCACCGCTGAAAGCTTCAAACAGCATTAACCTGTCATCAACATCATACTTTGCAGCATAATTTGTGACATAAAATTTAGCCCTGAAAAACTGGCTTTTACCAAGTTTTTTTACGTTTTTAAAAAACAAATCAAATAAACGTTTTACCGTCATATTATCTCCCGCTTTTACATTACACTTTTTTAATTATATAATTATATCAAACATGGAACTGTTTGTCAAAACAATTAAGTATGGACAACAAAATAACATTGTGCTATTATAAATTTATAATTTAACATTTGCCGAAAGGACTAAAAAATGAAACAAGGACTTACCAAAAACGACTCCTTTGCCATTAAAGGACTTGCAATAATACTGATGCTTTTCCATCATCTTTATTGTACTGCTGACAGATTCAATGGGTTTGAAATCGACTTCACACCATTCAGCCAGACATTTGTTGTAAATGTCGCCTTTTTATTTAAAGTATGTGTGAGTCTGTTCGCTTTTATAACAGGCTATGGCTTGCTAAAATCAATTGCAGGACAGAATTTCAACAGAAAAGATATTGTTAAATGGAATACCACAAGACTTATAAAGACTCTGTCTGGCTTCTGGTTTATTTATATCATCTTTCTTATCGTAACAATGATAATAAACAAATTGCCTTATACAACTTATTTTGAAAAAACACCGTATGCAGGAATATTCTATCTTATTAACGATTTCCTCGGTCTGGCAAACCTTTTCAATACACCGACCCTGAACGGCACGTGGTGGTATATGAGTGCGGCAATTGTATTCATTCTTATTATTCCTCTTGTATATGCACTTTCAAAAAAAACAGGTTATTTACCAATCATTCTTTTAATCACAATACTGCCGAGGCTGTTAAAGGCGGACTATCCGGGCGGAACAAATATTTACACCTTTATTCTTCCTGTCGTTTTCGGGATGATGTTTGCCGATTATGACCTGTTTAATAAGATTGAAGAAAGATTGCCGAAAAATAAAATCGTGTCATATATCACTTCTTTTGTACTCTTCGGCGGACTTATCGGAGCAGGTTATATTATAATGCTGAAATACGACCGCACTGTTGCGTGGGAACTTAATTATGGCATAATCCCGCTTGCATTTATCTGCTTCTTCAGGTTCTGTATAATCCGCATTCCCGTACTCAACAAAATACTTGAATTCCTTGGTAAGCACTCAATGACCATATTCCTTACGCACACATTTATAAGACTTAATTATCTGCGTAACTTCGTATACTCTTTCAAGCATTTTATGCTGATATTTGCTGTCCTCTTTGTACTGTCACTGGCACTTGCTTTGGCATTGGATTTCATCAAAAAGCTTTGCAGATATGATGTTCTTATTAACAAAATCACAACCAAAATTCAAAACGCTTAAAATCAATTATCCCCCTGCAGAAACAATTCTGCAAGGGGATTTTTTTATAGTTCTCTTATATTTTCAATAATACTGTTTTTCATTTCCTTGTGTACTTTAAGCCATAGATTTGCAGTACATATTGCAACAAGAACAACACAGAAAACAAGTGTAAGCCACGGGTCAAAAATCAAATCAATATTTCTGCCCTGTGATTTATTATAAATATTCACAGCAAAAAATCCGATTGTATAAACCGCAAAGCCTGATAAAATACCTACAGAAACCATAGACATCATCTGCCTGAAATAGGATTTAATCAGATCTGTCTGATTTGCACCGAAAGCACGTATAGTGCCGATTTGCTTTTTGCTCTCTCTTATGCGTGCCGAAAGTGTATTATTCACAATACTTGCACAGATTACAAAGCAGATTGTTATGAGTGCCAGCAGCGAGTAATAAATGGAAGTATTACTGTCCTGCTGCCGTTTCTGCTCCTCATAACCTGAAACTACAGAAATATCGTGCAGGGTTTCAAAAGATTCAAGCTCATCACGAATGTTTTTTTCTATATTTTCATCAACCTCCGTGTCGGTAAAAAGCTGTATCTGATCATAATTCACACCATTCATAAAGCTGTTCATTCCCTGTGTGGCAGTCAGAAGCTTAAATCCAATTCCCTGAGAAATATACAAATCTTGGGCTGTCTTTGGTGCAATAATGGCGCCGATTTTCACCTGCTTATGTATCAGCTCAGCATCTATGGGATTGCCGTAATCATCCGTGCTCTCACTGACAGCAATGGTCAAATCAAGTGTATCGCCTACACTGTAGGGACAATCTGCATCGAAGATTATCTGATAATCCTTTTCGGGCTTTTCTCCGTCAAACAGATTATAAGAAGCAAGGGTTCCCCTTTTCCCTATACTTACACTGTACTCTAACTTTTGGGGTGCCAGCAGGATAACCTCCTCACCTGCAATGATTTTATCCATATTGATTTCACCCTCAATATCTTTGTCCGTAAGCTGCTCCAGCACCTTTTCATCGTATGCGTTCAAATCAAGACTAATGGTTTCCTTTTCTTCGCCAAGCACCCTTTTTCGATTCAAATAGCTTTCGCTGTAATCGCTGAAAAAGGCATCATAATAATTTTCATAGGTCAGGCGGGAATAGTCCCCACCCCATTCACCATACAGCTTGCTTTCAAAATCTTCGCCTTCATTAAAGCATTTGAAAAAATCAGAATATTCATCAATCTGCAGATTTACACAAATACTTTTCTTCCCGTAAGCATCCGAAATATACGGAATCGATGCAATATCCTGAAATTCGGTTTCGGTAAAACCGCCTTTGGGATGCCTGTCATTACTGTACATATTCAAAAAGGAACGATAGTCGGATATTGAATAATCAAAATTATATTCATAGGGGTTTGCCTTTTCGTAGCTGATATAGGAAAAACCGAGACAGGAAAAAACTATGGTTGCAATCAGAATAACACTGACACTGATTTGCGATGCCTTTGAAAACGCAAGACTTCTTTTTGCAAGAAGTGTTGAAACCTCAAAGCTTTTCCGGGTTTTGATTTTCTTTGTTTTCATTTTCCGTGACTTTTCAATATCACGGATTGCCTGCATAGGGGTAATAGACGCTGCATGTGCCAGCGGAATGAGGGCAGACAGCATAACAATCACCATACCAAGCACAGCACTGACAGGCAGCACCCATATGCTTTTTGTCATCACAAGTTCCGTACCGCTGATTTTAAATATCAGCCAGACCGCCAGATAAGAAAAAGCTATGCTTATAGGCACACAAATCAGGCTGATAAAAAATGCCTCTCTGCCGAATATGCTGAAAATCTGCTTTTTTGTTGTGCCCACGGCACGCAGCATTCCGATTTGCTTTTTTCTGTCGCTGAGATTTGTGTTAAAGGCATTTATGATGGTAACACCTGCTGCAGCAATCAGAGCAGCGATAAGTATTGCAATATACATATTATTTGATTCATAAAGTATATTTGCCGGTCTGGCATTTTCATTCGGATTGTCTGTAAAAAAATTGAGCGGATATACCAAATCGCCGTTATTATTTGTTTCGTCAAAGCTGCGACAGAATTTTTCAAATGCATTCGGTGTTTTCGGGATACAGCCGTATATCGTTATTTTTTCCCTGCCTCCGATATCCACAGCGGTATTCTGTGCCGCAAAGCCGCCGGGTACATATTCCGTATCGTTCGGACTGAATCGTGTTATATTGCTGAATTTATCCGAAACGATACCCGAAAGAACATAAGTCTTTTCATCAGCCTCAAAAAGCTCATCACCATTCTGCACCTTAAAGCTGAGCTTTATCTCATCGCCTACGGCAGCATCAATGCCAAGCCTTGCAAGAACAGTCTGTTCAAGAGCAATTTCATTTTCATTCACCGGGTATGTACCGTCAACAAAACAGATATTTGAAAAATCCTTTGCCTTCTCGTCAAGCCAGGCAACAGGAACATTGTAATCCCTATCCGCAGCACATACACTGCCGAGAATATGGGCAACACCATAATCGGCTAAAAGTCCGTTATGCTTTGCTTCTTTAAAAACCGTTTCATCCTTACCATAGGCAGATGCAATAATATCCTGTCTGCCGTAATTATCCTGATATTCTTTATCGTGTGCCTCGTATGAACTGAAAAAATAGAGTATCATACTGCAGGAAAATACCATTGCAAGAATAATACCGATAATCATTATTGCATACTGCTTTTTCCTATGCTTAAGATTACCGAAGGCAAGGGTATTAACAGTCAGTTTCTTTTTCATAATCATACCTCTTATTCCGCGTTTTCCGACTTGTTGTTCTGTGATCAATTCTATCTTAATACTAACACTCTAATCTTTCGTTTATCTTACTTTAATCTTACGTTTTCGTAATGTTGTAAAAAAGCTACTGATTTTCAGTAGCTTCAGCGTGTAGAAAAAGTCAGATTACAAATTCTACACGCTGGTAGATGTTGAGAAATGGAGTTGAATTTTGCATTTTGCGAGGATTACTGTACGATGGTACTGTTTCCGAGCAAAAGGCGAAAAACGCACAAAAGCCTTGCAATTTGTTGAAATTGCAAGGCTTTTAAATTGTTTTAGTGGCAGAAGTAAAAACTCTGCCCTGCAATCATATGAAACAGTAAATTTTCTTTTCATTAATCTTAGTGCGTGGTTCAGCCCACTTTATCGACAGACTAAAGCTACTGATTTTTCAGCAGCTTTTATATAGTTTCGTATCCGTCAATATGGGGAATGCATATTGTAAAATACAAGCCATTATTTTTATTTTCAATACTGATAATACCATGGTGCTTTTCAACAACAGCCTTTGTTATGGCAAGACCAATTCCTGTACTGTCAGGCGAGGAATTTTCAGCCTTATAAAAGCGTGTAAAAAGATTCGGTATTTCCTCCTCTGCTATACCGCCGCCGTTGTCGCCGATTTCAATAATTGTTGAGTGTCTGTTTTCACTGATGTCAACTGTCACAATTCCATTATAAGCAGTATGCTCACAGGCATTTTTTACAATATTGCCAAGTGCCTCGCCAAGCCATGTTTCGTCACAGCGGATAACACTTTCGCCGCTTAACACCATTTTCTTTTCCGGAAAAAGGGGTCGAAATTCAGCAAAAACCTTGCTTACAATATCCTCTGCTTTAACCAATTTAAAATTCATAACATATGAATCAACCTTGATTTTTTCAAGCCTTAACAACTGATAAACCAGCTTTTCCATTTTATCAACAAGCTGAAGCTCTTTTTCGCTGTGCGGTGAAGCATTGCGCTCCTTGTCCATTTCACAGTAAAGACGAAGTGCGGCAATGGGTGTTTTTAGCTGATGTGAAATATCCGATATAAATTTTGTATTCTTTTTGCTTTCCTGAACCAACCGATTGCGTTCAAAGCAGATAATCTCCTGCAAATCTGCAACGCCATTCTGCAATCCTGCAAAATAATTATCATATACACTGAATTCCGTCTGGCTGCCTGTATTTACAAATTCATTAATATCATCGGAAAGCTTATTAACATTCCTTTTAATCTGCACCTGTCTTATAATCAGAACAATACAAACAACCGCCAACAATGCAACAATCAGCCAGGGAAGAACTGTTAAAAATTTCATTTTCCTTCCTCCCAACGGTAACCGACACCGCGAACTGTTGTAATATGCTCGGCACCGATTTTTTCACGCAGTCGGCTCATATGAACAGACAGCGTATTGTCATCAATGAAATTGCCGTTGTCATCCCAGATATTCTGCAAAAGCGTTGCACGGGTAATAATAACACCGCTGTTTCTGATTAAACAGGATAAAATCTGGAATTCCGTTTTTGTCACAAAAATTACTTCGCCGTTCTTTTTAACAGTCATATTATTTGTATCAACCATAATTTCACGGCTTGTGAAGGTTGATACAGTATTTCTTCTGATCAAAGCACGAACACGCGACAGCAGTTCAAGAAGCTTAAAAGGCTTTGTAACATAGTCATCCGCACCGCTGTCAAGCCCACGGACAATCTGTATTTCATCATCACAGGCAGTCAAAAACAGAATAGGCGTTGAAACCCCCATAGCTCTTAATCTCTGGCAAAAATCAAAGCCGCTGCCATCAGGCAGCATTACATCAAGAATGAGCAGACTGAAGGCTGAGCTCTTAACAGCCTCCGTTGCATCCTTTATTGTGCCTGCACTGACAACTGTGTAATCTGCATTTTCAAGCAACTCACAAAGTCCGTCACGCAGGAATATATCATCCTCAAGCAGAAATATTTTTTCATTCATACTATCACCGATTCAATAATATCATATTAGACTGACATAAACAAGAAGTTAAAGCAAGCTTACAATTTCTTAAGATAAAACCGACCCCGAAGGGTCGGTCATAAATTATATTATTTATTAAGCTCTGCAACATACTTGTTGATTTTCTCAGCAACCGGTCTTGCTTCCTCTTCTGTTACAGGAAGGAACGGACTTCTTGGGTCACCGCACGCAATACCGAATCTGATGCTCATTACCTTTTTAGCGGCACCGTAAAGTGACTTACAGGAAAGAAGAGCAAAAATACAATCATTAATTTTGAACTGAAGAGCCTGAGCCTCATCAATTTTATTTTCATTCACCAGTCTGTCAAGCTCAACAAAAAGCTCAGGCATACAGCCGTATGTGCCGCCGATACCTGCGTCGGCACCCATTAATCTGCCGCCAACAAACTGCTCATCACTGCCGTTGAAAATAATAAAATCATCGCCTGCTGCCTGTCTGTATCTCTCCATAAGATAAACAGGCTCTGCTGAATTTTTAACACCTATAACTTTAGGATTTCTGCTCATTTCACCGAGCAGCTCAGGTGAAAGATTAAAACCTGTAAGCTGCGGAATATTATATATAATAAACGGAACATCTGTTGAGTCAATTATTGAATTCCAATGAAGCTTGATACTTTCCTCCGGCAGGTGGTAGTAAACACTGGGCACTGCACTGATTGCATCTGCACCGATTTTTTCACTGTGCTTTGCAAGCTCGATACTGTCCTTGGTTGACGGACAACCAACATGAACAATAACTGTAAAGTCATCACCTGCTGCCTCCACAACAGCCTCGGCAACCTGCTTCCTTTCCTCCATTGAAAGTAAAAAGCCCTCGCCTGTTGAGCCGCAGGCATAAGCACCCTTAACACCCTTAGACTTGTATATATTCACAAGCTCTTTGATTTTAGCTGTGTCTATATTGTCATTTTCATCATAAATTGCATTCAACGCACAAAATATACCGCGAAATTTGTTTAAATTATTCATAATCATCACCTCTTGCTTGATTGTAGCATATACACGTGATATAATCAAGAAGGTGATTAAAATGAATAATAAAGAAATTTTAGAAAAAATCAAAGATGGATTAATTGTATCCTGTCAGGCGCTTGAAACCGAACCGCTCTGTGACAGCTACATAATGTCAAAAATGGCATGGGCTGCATACCTTGGCGGTGCTGCAGGTATCAGAGCAAATACAGTTGTTGACATAAAAGCAATTAAGGAAAAGGTTGATTTGCCCGTTATCGGCATTATCAAGCAGGTTTATGACGACAGTGACGTTTATATTACCCCTACGATGAAAGAGGTTGATGCACTGGTTGAAATCGGCTGTGAAATCATCGCTCTTGATGCTACGAACAGACTGCATCCAAACGGTGTAACACTTGAGGAATTTTTCACAGAGGTAAGAGCCAAATATCCGAATCAGCTCTTTATGGCTGATACAAGCTGTTTTGAGGAGGGCAAAAAAGCGCAGGAGCTTGGATTTGACTTAATCGGCACAACAATGTCAGGCTACACTCCCTACACAAAGGGTGCACCACTGCCGAACTTTGAGCTTATGGAAAGATATGTTAACGAGCTTGACAAGCCGGTTATTGCCGAAGGCGGTATATGGGTTCCTGAAGAGCTGAAAAAAGCAATGGACACCGGCGTTCTTTGTGCGGTTGTCGGAACAGCAATAACAAGACCAATGGATATTACCAAAAGATTTGTAAATGCAATAAAATAAAAGCATTAAACACGAGGCCCGATAAAGGCTTCGTGTTTTTATGTTATCTTAAGTAAAAAAACGCAAATGCCAAAGCACCTGCGTTTTTTCACTTTATATATTGGAGGTAATTTTAATTACTTTTCAGTACAGTCACTCTTCTTCTTTTTGTATATAACTGCTGCAGCACCGATTGCCAGTGCAAGAACAGAATATACAGCCATCATAACATATGCTGTGCTTTCTCCGCCTGTCTTAGGAATAAACGGATTTTTAACATTCTTCTTTACTGAAGTATTACCATTTGTTTGGTCACCCTTATTAATCAAGTCATTAAGGTTAGGCTTATTAATATTAGGTTGATTGGTGTTATTATTGCTGTCACCGGATGGTTTGTTAGGATTCTCAGGATCAACCGGAGTCACAGGCTTTTCAATAGCATCACCTGTAGGCGTTCCGAGCAGCTCAAGAACCTCACCATATGTTTCAACCTTACCGATTTTAACAAACTTATCGGTATAATTTGTAACCATTGAAGCAAGTGCACCAAGATTATCTGTAATCAGCTTTCTGAGAGCTTTATAAGTATTCTCGTCGGCAAACACTACATCATATACATAATAGAACAATGTTGTGAATACAGTATCTGTATCGCCGTTTCTGAGAATGAAATACTTATTTGAATTAGATGAGCTTTCTACAACCTCAAGAGTACAGCAGTCAGCAAGCTTTGCCCAGTCAATCGGAGGCAGTGTAAGCTTGATGCCAAGAAGGTCTGTAAGGTCAATCGGCTGTGCAAGAAGATTATTGATAGAATTCTTTGAAACATCAAGTCCTTCAACCGCTCCGCCGAGTACACCTAATGAACCTGCAGCCTCTTTGATTGTGCTGTCAAGCATATCTGTATTAACGATATGAGCAAGACGAGGAAGCACCTTGATAAGACCGTTCAGCGGGTCAGGTGAAATCACATCAACAACATCAGTGAAGAGATGGTCAATAATAGGTCTGAGGAATTCGTCAGCAGCTATATTTGCACCCTTTTCTGCTTTTACGCTCTCGTAATTAGCCTTATATTCTTCCTGAGTCGGAAGACCAATCATACCAAGCTGCTCAAGAAGCGGAATCAGTGTTGAATACACACCGGTCCGATATTTTCCGTCGTCGGTCATATAGTCAAACATCTTGATATCAACATCAACAACAAGAAGCTTTGTACCGGGTGCAAGAAGTGTTGTAATCGGACGGAGCACTGCAAGAAGTGCATCTTCAAATCCCTCACGGTCACCGGCTTTGAAGCCAAAGTCCTTAGCTGTGAATTTCATTGCTGCTGCATTCGCCATCTTTTCAGCATTATTTGCACCGGTTGCTGATTTAATCTTTTCAACCGCACCGGCATACTTATCACCGTCTGATGCCAGGTAATTGGCAAGCTTATCATTTGTAACAATAAAGCCTGCAACCATACTAAGTGACAACTGCATTCCGCCTGCATCAATAACCGCATCGCTTGCAAGAAGTGTTGCATATAGGTTAAGTATTTCTGTAAGAATTTCAGGCTGATAAAGATTGTCCTTGAGGACACCATCTAAGCCATTTGATAAATCAATATCCTTGGCGATAAGCGGAACAAGTGTATTTGCCACGAGATCCCAGAGTTTATCAACAGCACTTTGCATACCGCCTGTTGTCCATGCAACCTTGCTGTTTTCCGGACGGATAATCTCTGTTTTCTTAAACGCAGCAAGCTCCTTAGCAAAGTTATTCATATCCATAATAGGCTTCTGAACAAGAACATACTTATCATAAAGCTCTGCAGGGATTGTGGACTTGAATTCGTCCATTAATACATATTTGTCATAAACCTTCGACTGAACTTCTCTGGTGATATTATTCATATCAACAGTTTTCATAATGTCATAGAAGCCTTTTGTTGCAATGTTAACGAGCTTTTCCTTCACATCAGCAGGAACCTTTTCCTGATAGTCACTGCTCATAGCGTGGTATTTTTCAATAGCTTCCTTTACAATTGCATCTGTTAGTTTGTTTACATCAACCTTACCCATATACTCAACAAATTCATTGAGTCTGTTATTGTTAACAACATTCTGCAAATCATTTACAAGAGCATTTACATTTTTCTTTGAAAGTGAGATCTGATTGCTGTAAACAGTATTTGCATCTAAGTCTTCAGTATAAGCATCAGCACTGCCCAGACCATAGATTAAAGTTGCTGCAACAGAAATATATGAGTTGCTCATAAATGATTTAAGTGCAGCACTGGCAGCAGAATCCTTAACAGCATCAATAGCAGCCGTAACAGCATCAACCTGAGCCACTGTCACATTTTCACCGTTAAAGTTTTTCATACCTGTATCAACTGCAATATCTGCTGCTTTCTTAAATTCATTACCAAAAACAGGAGCAAACAGCTCAATAAGCTTTGTCCAAGCCTCTCTGCCGTAAGGTATACTGTCAGTTAAAACCTTTTCGCCAACAGCTTCCCAGTCAGCTCTGTAAACAGCAGCATTCTTGCCAGTCTTCCATGTTCTGGAGCCGCCGCTACCCTGCATATATGCTGAATAACTGATTGTTGACGGATCATTTTTGCCGGCCTTATCCTGAAAATAGTTATATGTAATTCTTGCGATATTACTGTACAAGTCTGTTTTTGCATTTGCAGTCGGTGAAGTCATATTGAAATAGAAGCCGTCACCACTAACATACATATAGTTTGCAAAATCAGCACCCTTTGCTGTCAGCTTTGAAATTTCAGGAACATTCTTTTCATAATGCTCATAACCGGCAGTTTTTTTCTGGAAATCAAAGCTTGTGTTGAAAAGGGTTCCGTCTACCTTGACGTAAATCTTTCTCATTACATCAACAGCATCCTGATAGTCCTTAGGGAAATCACCGATGTCCTTTGCAAGAGCCTTAAGACCCTCCTCTGTGCTTGAACCCCAAACCTTAGCATTTGAGCTTGTAAGGCTTGTGTTCTCACGTGCCACCTTTTCAGTAGCATAGTAAAGGAAAAAGGCATAATATTTCACATCAAGAGCAAGCTTTTGTGAATCATTTAAAGCCTTGATTTTTGCAGCGGCATCATTATATGCAGCAACTGCGTTTTCATGATTAGCCTTGTTTGCATCATACAAGTCATTTCTATAATCATAAAATGCCTGAATTGCATCCTGGGCCTCAGTTACCTTGGCATCACTGTTTGCCTGTGCCTCGTCAGCAAATGCACTGAAGCATACGCTGAAAGAAGTTAAAGCAATAACAGCAGCCAAAAGCAGACTGAGTAATCGTTTTCCTTTTTTCATTAAAAACATCTCCTTTTTAGAATTTTGTTTGTTTTCAGTCCAAAAAACAAACCACTCTCAGCAAATACAATTTTATCACAACAAATTTTTTTGTCAATAGATTATCATTCTTTTGAAATTTCTTGTTGATATCAACAATTTTACAGGGTCATTTTTGGGTATAATGAACAATTTTTATAAAAATATCTCTGTTTAAAAACAGACCGCTTACGGTTTGTTTTTGTTTACTTTTATATTACTATGTGTTATAATTATAGTTGAAAAATCAATTATGAAAGAAGACCGGTTATGAATCAGAAAGAAAAAAGTCAAAACAGTATATACTATATTATTGAATGTGCTATTGACGAATTTGCTGATAAAGGCAGTAACGTATCCTTAAACAGCATATGCAAACAAAATGGTATTTCCAAAGGCAAGCTTTATCATCACTTTTCGTCAAAAGAGGAGCTGCTCTGTGCCTGTGTATGCTATGCACTTGATAATTTAAGTGATGATGTTAATGATTTTGAACCGGACAACTCTTTGAGCATTGAAAAAAATCTTCATAACTATTATGTAGAACGAATAAAGTATTGGTATGAAAAGCCAACACATTTAATCATATTAAGACTTGCATACATGCTCAGGAAAAGGGCATTCAGTGAAGAAGCTATGGCAAAAATTGCAAAGCATAAGCAAAAATGGGACAACGCCATGAAAAACAAGGTTTTAATGATTATTCATTCAAAAAATAGTAAATTAAAAATAAGTGACGAAAATTTTGCCGAATTAATGATCCTCTTATACGAAAACACCTTTCAGGCGATGGAAAGCAAAATTGTTAATGCAGTAAAAAATAATGAAATCGAAAATGCAAAAAATCTTTCTGAAAATCTATTAAGATACTATGATACGATCATATTAACTGTTCTATACGGAATTTTTGAAAACTAATCAAATAAAAGGCAGCAGAGTCAACACCCATTTTGTTAACTCTGCTGCTTTTATTTTAATATTATCTTTCATTCATTTTCAAATGGATACCATTTTTCATCATTTGAATAAACATTCTGTATACCCATATTATCGCAATATCTCTGCGGATATTTCGGGTTGGGATTAATTTCCGCTTTTGAGGTATCAACCTCTGAACTTTCACCATCTCTCACAAGCCTTGCAGCAACAACTATTCTTGCATCTGCTCTGTAGCCTGCAATATCCATTTTTCTTGAACAGGTGGAAAGCGTCAGTATTTTATCCGAACTGTTAACATCAACACCTGTTTTATAGAGCGTTCGTTTATTCACTTCACTGATATAACCACTGAAATTCTCACCGCCGAGATGCGGATAAATATAGTTGAATATATAGCCGTCATCCTCATTTTCATCAGCATTTGTAATAAACACTGCAAAAATCTTCCACTCCATATCATTATATGCAGTATCAAAATGAATCACAGGATGCTCTTTATAAAAATCAATATTTTCGTATTTTGTAACCTCAGAAAACATCGTTGTATCCAGCCAATTGTGACCGTAAAGCACCGTATTGAAATCCCTCAATGAAGAATCGCATGCACTGCTCATATAAATCGCACCGCGTTCTTCGGGCTGCTTATCAAAATTATGGGTTAAATAAAACTCATCATCATTACACTGCACAACAGGATAATCAACCGCTGTTCCGTCAATTTTAATATAGCCGACAAAATCACTGTTTTTGTCAATATAGCTTTGGTATTTTGACTTTTTCTCTGTGCTAACGGCACTTTCGGCTGTTGTTGTTTCTTGTTCCTTATCAAACACACCAAAATGGACTGCTGCCGCCGCACACAATACTATAATAAATATAGGTATAATTATTTTAACAAACTTTTTCACAATACATATTCCTTAAAACTAAATATAATAAAAATCACTATACCACTTATACAATAATCAATGATCTGCATACTTCAAAATATAAATCAATTCTTCTTTTGTTGATTACACGATATAGTACCTGAAAAAATTTTTTAACCCACAGCTTGGATGGTGTATTACCGCACTGCTTGAATATCCTTTTTTAGCCATATCCAAAAATGAATTTTCAAACATTCCACGGCTTTTATCAACACCTTTTAATCTTCAAGGTATATGCTGGTTTAAATATAGACATATAATCCTTTCATAATACATTCTGATTTATCAGAAATTAAATTTGTTAAAGCCCCAATGGTTGATTTCACTGTATTTTACATATGTTCTGTCAGCAGGAACATTCAACAGCTTTTCGCTGATTTCACAAATTCTGACTGTTAAGTCATCATATGCTGCATCGCCTGCCTTGCCGAAAATTGCAATTTCAAACATTGCACAAGGCTCGTCACTACCCTTAAAATACATATCCTTTTCATCTTCCAGCTCAACCATAAGCCAAGCCTCGCTCTTACCGGGAATTGCTGTGATTGCCTCGCCGAGAGCTGATTTTAAGTTGATTTTATCCGAAATTGTCTGATTTGTTTTCACTTCAATAAAAGGCATAAGTTACACTCCTAAATATTTATCAATAAATTCATCAAGTTTTTTATGATAACCGGATTCATCAACACGGATTGAATCCGCATGTCCGGCACCGCTGACCAATAGCATATCCTTTTCTGTCGGACAAAGCTCATAAAGCTCAACACCCATTTTCGTGGGAACAAGCCCGTCATTATCACCATGAACAAAAAGCATAGGCGCTCTTGCCTGAAGCACAGAACCCCTGACCTCAGTATCATTAAGGTCATAGCCTGCAATAAGCTTATTTGCAGTATTGAAGATTTTAACAAGCGGTTTAGGATTCTTAATTCCCGCGCCCTTAATTACTTCTGAAAATTCTTCTGTTGCACTGGTATACGGACAATCGGCAACAGCAAGCTTAACCTGCTTTGGCACCTTGCTTATCATTTTGCAAACCGTAGCACCGCCCATTGATACACCGTGCAGAATTATTTTTATATCGTCACCGAAACGTCCGGTTAAATAATCAATCCACAGCAAACAGTCCTTATGCTCAAAATAATCGAAACCTGTAAAACTACCCTCACTTTCACCGCAGGACACGTGGTCCATTGCAAGAAAGTTATAGCCCTTTTCAACATAATACTGCAAAAAGTTTGCAGGATCACCATTATGGTCTGTATGATGACCATGAGCAAAAACAACGAACACGCTGCTTTCAACGGCAGGGTAGGTTAGGTAGCCTGTTAAGTTCCTGTTTTTGTGCGATTTTATAATAATCTTTTCGCTGTTCTGTTTATTAATCCATTCGTGTTTGGATTGATTAAACATAAGAAACTCGTCCGGTCCATCGTTTTCATTTCTTGTGGCAAGGTAACCAATAATTGATTTGAACTTTCTCTCCCTGCCCATAACATCCATATAACCATGCAGTGCAGTACCTGCAATTGCACCTATACATACTGCACCTGCTGCAATTCGTTTTTTATTCACCTATTTCAATTCCTCTCGCCTTACGCTGCGCAGCAAGCTCATTTTCAATTCTTTCCTTTTCCTTGCCGCTGATTTTATAAAAGAACATTGGTATTGCACAAAGCAGCAGACTCACACCCGGAACAATTGAAACCAATGAGAACATTGCAAAACGCTGATTCATTGCAAGATCGGTTGCTGCCATAATAACATCTGAGCTCAGCATTTTTTCAGGCTCAAGACCGATAAACATATACATTAACACAATACCCGATGTTGCAAACGCATTACCAAGCTTGTTTACAAAGCCCTGACAGGCAGAGCCGAGTGCATTATCCCTGAAGCCTGTTTTCAGTTCCATATAATCAAGACAATCACCAATCATTGCATAACTGATAACATTAAGCACACCAAGCGGAATGCAGGAAATAAGAATAAACGGAATACAGATATACAAGTTCATTGTAAACCAGCCGATAATTGTGGTGAATATGCTTGCAACAAAGCCTGCAATGCAGGTTACAATAACAATTTTTTTATAATCAAAACGCTTCATAAGTGCAGGCATAACAAGCATAGCACCAAACATTCCGACAATTGCACAAGCCTGGAAAATTGTTTTAACCGATGACACACTTGCCTCAATTGCTGCAACTCTTTCAGCATCTGTCATACCCTCCAGCGGTGCACCGATATAAAAAGCATAACGTGCAACGTGAACAGCAGCAGCCTGCACCATATATCTTCCGCTTGAGAGCACACCCATCAGAATAACAAGCATAAGCGGCTTGCATTTAAAAATACGTGAAAGCCTTGAGGGCTCACCCTTTACAGGCTTGGCATCAGGAATAACCACTCTTTCTTTGATATGGAAATACGATCTTGAATAAAGGAGTAATCCGATAACAACGGTAAATATTGCCATAATAAGGTATTTGGTCTTATTATATTCAAGTCCGTCAGACGCACCGAGAATATTCGGCAAAACAAGTCCGATAACGAGAAACAGCACCTCCGGTACGGCTGAGCCGACACCATTTAATGTTCTGCCAAAGGAAATCGTTGAGCTTCTTTCCTCAGCATCGGCAGTCATAACATTAGGCAAACTCCAGAAAGGAACATCAGCCATTGTGTAAATCATACCCCACAAAACATAAACAACTGCCGCATAAGCCATCAACGCACCCTTGTTAAGGTTCGGGCTGAAATACATCAGCACTGTTAATACACCGATGGGGATTGATGCATAGAGTATGTACGGCTTCATTTTGCCATACTTTGTAGTGCGTCTGTCAACAATCATACCCATAAGCGGGTCATTAATAGCATCCCACACCCTTGCCAAAAGCATAAGAAGCAGCACAAACATTGGTGCAAGCTGCAGAACATTAAGATAATAGTCACTGATGTAGCTTGACATCATTGCATAAATCATACCCTGACCCATTGCACCGATACTGAACGCCCAACGTTCCTTCTTAGGAATATAATTAGTCTGGCTCATTTTTTTACCCCTCTGTCAGTATTACTCTATCTTGCCGAAGCTTGGATAATACTTAAATTTAACCTTACCTAAAATCTTTTCCTTATTAACAAATTTATTATTCCAGAATCTTGAATCCCAGCTTGAATTTCTGTTGTCACCCATCATAAAGTAGCTGTCAGCAGGCACCTCAAATGGTCCGAAATCGCCCTCAGGTGTACCGTTTGTAACAAAGCTGTCATCAAGCTGAATTGTTTCACCATCAGTTTTTGTAACATATACAACACCGTTAACCACCTGCACGGTTTCACCGGGCAGACCTATAACACGCTTCACATAAATCTGCGTTTCATCATCAGGATACTTGAAAATTATAACATCATATCTTTGCGGGTCCTCATTAATATAAGCAAGCCTGCTGGCAATAATTCGGTCACCCTCGTGAATCGTATTCAGCATTGAGCCTGTTGGAACTACTGCATTTGCAAAAACAACAGATTTTAAAATGATTGCAATAATTACAGCAACAACAATGGGAATTAAAAATTCCACTGCCTCCCGTAATTTGCTTTTTGGCTTCTTCTCCTCTTCTTCATCCTCAGGCTCATTCGGATTATAAGTTTTATAGTTAACCTCTTTACCCTCCTCAGCCTGCTCTATTTTTTCAACCTCTTTTGTAGGACTTTTTACATCATTTATATTCACATCGGTATCAAACATTGTTGCTCCGCAGTGGGCACATTCATACCAATCATCCTTTTTAATCAGCGCATCACTGCCGCATTTTTTGCAATTCATAATTATTTTTTCCTCCTTTTAACGGCTTTAGTCAGCACTCTTTTCAGTGCAATAATATCCTCATAGGAGGTTGCTTTGTTAATAGCGCTGAATTCCAATGCATCGCCTTCAAGCTTTGTATCAATCTCGCCCTTTGCATTTGCATCGTAACCTGAACCGTCAAGGTTTTTGTCAATATAAAGCTTTACCATTTTATTTTTTTCTCTTACAACAATTATTTTATGCTCTGCACCTGTCACCTTACAGCTTGAGTTAAGAACAGTCGAATCGCACCTGATATTAACATATCCGTCCTCAATTGCAATTTTGACATCACCATTTTCACAGATTGAGCAGTTTTCATCATCACTGTTATATTTAAATGAAACGGTAAACTCATCAGTTGCTTCAAGATAATCATATCTTCTGTCACTTTTTCCAAATTGAAGCACCTTGATTTCAAAGGACTTAAGCGTTAAATCAATTTTGTCGCCATACGAATAGCTTTCAAAGTTTTCACTTGCACCCTCGTTATAAACATTAAAACGATTAACATTTTTAAGGGTTTCAGGACAGCCCATAAGCTTATTGAGCGTGAGGGTGAGCGGCGCTTTTTCATCAGTAGGATTTCTCAGTGCGATAATACCATCACCATTATCATTCCAGCTAAAATAACCATAAACATTATTTTCTTCTGGATTTCCGCCAAGCATCATCGCATTTCTCAGAATATCAAAATTGCTCTTCTGCCATTGAATAACCTTAGAGAGTATACGCCATTTCGTTTTGTTCATCATCGTATAGCTCAGATGAAGCTCGTTAAGCGCCTGACCCCTGCAGGCATTGAAATACAGATATTTTTCAAACTCCTCATCTGTATAATTAACCTTTGCCTCTGTGCCGTAAATCGGTTCGTGGTTATATATATATCTTTGAGGTATCTGCCAAGCCCTTGTACAAAGTGAGTTATAATATCTTCCGTCACGGTAGGTCAGCTCCCTGTCAAGCTGTGACTGCTGCTCCAGATTATCGGCAAAGCCGATATCCTGACTGTTCTGCAGCCAGATGCTGTTAACATATTGCAGCCACCATGGTGACGGATGAACATAGCAGGTCATATTAATCCAGAGCTCCTTGCCATCCTCTGTACGAGCCTGTCTTACACTTTTAAAAATATCTATCCAGCCCTGCCACATTTCTGAATAATAGTACATATCATTCTCACCGCCAACCATATGGTGATGCTTTGAATTTGTACAGGGTCTGAAACAAAAGCCATCAAGCTTCCAGTAGCTGATATCAAATTCCTTAGTCGTGTCAACAAGGAATTTTTCAACATTTTCCTGATAGGTTTTATCTGCCACACAAATATCACGTGACAGAGAGTTGCAGGCACCAAGACCGCTTTTTTCCATTTTTTTAGCAAATTTATACTGATAATTATATCCGCCTCTCGGTCCGAACCACAAGCCGAATGAAGAGCCAAGCTTTTTTGTCATCTTTGTTGAATCTGTAAGCTTATTGGGGAATTTTTTATTAAAGCTCCAGAACGGTGCTTTGTAATCATTCCAGCCGTCATCAATAACATAGGCATCAATTGGCGGAACACCATTTGATGAAAGCTTGCTCTCAATTTCATAAAAGGATTTTTCAATATTATCAGCATCAATATTCAGCATATGGTCATACCAGCTATTATACTGAAGTCGGAATTTATTAGGCACTGCAATATCGTCAATGTAATCAAAAAACGCTTTTTGAACATCAATCATAGTATTATCTCTTGCACCGCCTACAACAGTAACCGGGCAATAAAAAACACCATCAATATTTTTTCCGAGATAATACTTTACCTGACCTATTCCGAAAAGAATGGTATTTAAGGTTGCGGGAAACTCACAGCCGAAAAACAAACTGTCGATATAAAAAGGCTGTCCCAGTGAAGAAACAAATGCACCAAGCTCATTACCCTCTACATCCATAGGAACACTGAAATGAGTTTTTGAATTTGTTATTCCTATATGCTCAAGCAGAATATAATCAATAACCTTTGTATCATTTTGAACAAAGCTGATTTGCTTTTTGAGTGTATTTCCGTCCTCGCCTGCCCAAAAGCTCATAGTTACAGTAACACCGCTGCATTCTGCAAATGTAAAAGACAGCTTGCCATTCTCTTGTTTCTGGTCTGTAACCTTTAAGCCCTTCGATGTAAATTCGCTGCCGTCGGTGAAATGGAATAAAAACTCCACACTGTTACCGTCAGGAATAAAATCTTTTTTTGACAGCGTATTTCTGATCTGTGATGCATAAAGATTCCCCTCATACACCTTGAACTCACGCTGTAAAATCTTGCTTTCAAGTCTGAACATATTTAAACCCCTTAATTATAATTCTGCTTTAATCTGCTCAAGTGCGTTTGCAAGCTGATCAGGACAGGAGGTACCTCTGCCTCTGCAGTCAATACCCCTGAGCACAGCAATAATTTCATCAATACTTCTGCCCTTTGCAAGAGCGGAAATACCCTGAAGATTGCCATGGCATCCGCCTAAAAAGCTGATGCTTTCAATCGTTTCATCATCATTAATATCTATTGTTATCTGTTTTGAACAAACACCCTGCGGTGTGTAAGTATATGTCATTTTGAATTCTCCTTATAAAACAGTATATTTATATATATTATACATAGATTCCTTATTTAATGCAACTATTTAAAGTTAACGAAAAAAATATTATTTTCTTATTTTAAGATATTGAATTGGAAATGTTGTTGTGCTATTATTGGAATGATGAGCCGGATTGTGTCCGGTTTAATACATATCTGAGAGGTAAAATTTATGGAAAAGCTTAAGGTTGGCATCATCGGTGCCGGTCGTATCGGTCAGGTACATGCAAAATCAATTACATACCATATTCCTCAGGCTGAAATTGTTGCTGTTTCAGACATTTTTGCTGAAGGTGCAAAGAAGGTTTCCGAGGAGCTTGGTATCCCGAATTATTATGAGGATTATCACGAGATTTTAAACAATCCCGAAATTACAGCAGTTCTTATCTGTTCATCAACAGATACACACGCAGACATTGCCATTGAGGCTGCTAAGGCAGGCAAGCACATTTTCTGTGAAAAGCCTGTTGATTTGACAATTGAAAAAATTAAGGCTGTTATCAAGGCTGTTGACGAGGCAGGTGTTAAGCTTCAGATTGGCTTTAACCGCCGTTATGACCACAACTTCGCTGCAATCAAGGACCTTGCTAACAAGGGTAAAATCGGTGAACTGCAGACAATCAAAATCACATCACGTGACCCTGAGCCACCCCCGATTTCATACGTTAAGGTATCAGGCGGTATCTTCCTTGATATGACAGTTCATGATTTTGATATGGCTCGTTTTATCGGCGGTGAGGTTGAAGAGGTTTATGCAAATGCTGCAGTTACGGTTGACCCCGCTATCGGCGAAGCAGGTGACGTTGACACTGCACTTGTTGCACTCAAGTTCAAGAGCGGTGCTATCGGTGTTATCGACAACTGCCGCAAGGCTGCTTATGGCTATGACCAAAGACTTGAGGTATTCGGCAAGAAGGGTCAGGCAAGTGCTGCTAATGACACACCTACACATGTTGAATTTATGGATGAAAACGGTGCAACAACCGACAAACCGCTTTACTTCTTCCTGGAGAGATATATGCAGTCCTTTACCGATGAAATGACAGAGTTCATTGACTGCGTAATTAACAATAAGGCTACAAAAACAACTGTTTATGATGGTCTTGAGGCTCTGCGTCTTGGTCTTGCTGCTAAGAAGTCTGTTGCTGAAAACAGACCTGTTAAATTATCTGAAATCGAGGCTTAATTATGAAACGTATCAGACTTACAATGTCACAGGCACTGGTTAAGTTCCTTGACAATCAATATATCGAATGTGACGGTGTTGAAACAAAATTTGTAGAAGGCATCTTCGGCATTTTCGGTCACGGCTGTGTAGTCGGTGTCGGTCAGGCGTTAGAGCAGGGCGGACATAGTTTAAAATTTTATCAGGGTAAAAACGAACAGAATATGGCTCTGGCAGCTATGGCTTATGCCAAACAGCTTGACAGAAAGGCTATTATTCCCTGTGTTTCTTCAATCGGTCCCGGTGCAACAAATATGGTAACTGCCTGCGGCTGTGCCACAGCAAACAGAATTCCGCTTTTAGTACTGCCCGGTGACACATTTGCCTGCCGTCAGCCTGACCCTGTTTTACAGCAGGCTGAGTTCTTTGACAACTACGGCAGAACCGTAACAGATGCATTCAAGGGTGTATGCCATTACTTTGACAGGATTTCAAGACCTGAGCAGCTTATGACAGCTTGTATTAACGCAATGCGTGTTTTAACCGACCCTGCAGATACCGGTGCGGTTTGCCTTGCCATGCCGCAGGATGTTGAGGGTGAGGCTTATGATTACCCTGAGCATTTTCTTGCTAAAAGAGTTTGGCATATGGACAGACGTCCTCTTTCAAAATCACAGCTTGAAAGAGCTTGCGCACTTATTAACGAGGCTAAAAAACCGATTATTGTTTGCGGCGGCGGTGTAAGATACAGCGGTGCTGAAAAAGCACTTGTTGAATTTGCTGAAAAATATAATATCCCTATTGCCGAAACACAGGCAGGTAAAGGTATCATTGACTGGAAGCATCCGCTCAATCTCGGCGGCATCGGTGTAACAGGCGGCAAGGCTGCCAACATTATTGCAAGAGATGCTGACTTAGTCATCGGTATCGGTACTCGTTTTTCAGATTTCACCACAGCATCAAAGTGGCTGTTTAATGAAAACAGAAAGGTGCTCGGCATTAATGTTTGTCCGTTTGATGCTTTCAAAATGGATGCTGAGGCAATTATTGCTGATGCGAAAGAGGCTGTTACTGCGCTTATCGACGCCTGTAACGGATACAAATCAGCTTATACTGATGAGATTTCAGCGGCAAAGACTGAATGGGATGCTATTGTTGATGAATATTATTCAACAGAACTTGAAGGCGGACTCAATCAGACCCTTGCACTTGGTATAATTAACGAGTTTATGGAGGATGATGCTATTGCCCTCGGTTCAGCAGGCTCACTCCCCGGTGATATGCAAAGGCTGTTCAGACCTAAAGACAGAGGCACCTACCATATGGAATATGGTTACTCCAATATGGGCTATGAGGTTAACGGTGCTTTAGGTGCAAAAATGGCTAAGCCTGAATCACAGGTTTACACCTTCTGCGGTGACGGCTCATTCCTTATGGGTCACAGTGAGCTTTATACTGCGTTGCAGGAGGGCTTAAAGATTAATGTATGCCTGTTTGACAATATGGGCTGGGGATGTATTGAAAATCTACAGAACAACCAGGGCACTGATACATTCGGAACCGTATTCAGAGCAAGAAATTCTGTAACAGGTATGCTCGACGGTGCTGAAATTGCCATTGATTTTGCAAAAATCGCAGAGGGCTACGGCTGTAAAGCGTATACCTGCCGTACATCTGACGAGCTTCGTGCTGCGCTTGCAGATGCGCAGAAACAGTCAGTTTCCTGCCTGTTTGATATTAAGGTACTTCCAAAGACCATGACACCCGGCTTTGAGTCATGGTGGAGAGTCGGTGTTGCAGAGGTTTCTGAAAGTGAAACAGTTGCAGCAGCATATGAGGATATGCAGGCACATATTAAGGATACCTTCGATTATTAATAATGTATCTTTACTAAAAAATTTTGAAAGGTAAAATAGGAAATGCTTGATTCAAACAAAGTTAAATTAGCTATAGCACCAATCGGCTGGACAAATGACGATATGCCTGACCTTGGTGCAGAAAATACATTTGAGCAGTGCATCAGTGAAATGGCACTGGCAGGCTTTAAAGGCTCTGAAATCGGTAACAAATACCCTGCAGATCCTGATGTATTAAAGCCATATCTTGATATCAGAGGACTTCAGATTTGTAATGCGTGGTTCTCATCATATTTAACCTCAAAGCCTTATGAGGAAACAATCGAGGCTTTCAAGGCTCATTGCGATAAGCTCCATAAGTTAGGTGCAAAGGTTATCGGCGCTTCAGAACAGGGCAACTCAATTCAGGGCTGTCTTGACAAGTCCATTCTTGATGAAAAGCCTTATTACACTGACGAACAGTGGGAAATTGTTGCAAAGGGCTTTAATGAAATGGGCGCTTATGCAAAGAGCAAGGGTATGTTCTTTACCGTTCATCACCATATGGGCACAGGTGTTCAGACCGTTGAGGAAATTGATAAGCTGATGGAGATTACTGACCCTGATTTGGTTTATCTTCTTTTCGACTCTGGTCATCTCACCTTTGCAGGCATTGACCCTGTTCCTGTGCTGAAAAAGTATATCAACAGAGTTAAGCACGTTCACTTAAAGGACGTTCGTCTTGATGTTTATAACAATCAGGTTGTTCCTGAGCATATGTCATTCCTTGACGCTGTCAGAGCAGGCGTGTTCACAGTGCCGGGTGACGGAGATGTTGACTTTAAGCCTATCTTTGACATTCTTGCAGAGAATGATTATGAGGGATGGGTAGTTGTTGAGGCTGAGCAGGACCCTGCAAAGGCTAATTCGTTTGAGTATGCTGTTAAGGCAAGAAAATATATTGCTGAAAACACAGGTCTTTAAAATCAATAAACCTATAAAAAACCTGATACATATAAACAGGTACAATAACAAAGCTTTAAACCAAAGGACACTATTGTTCTTTGGTTTATTTTATGCTATTATTTTATTAATAGATAAATCGGGATTTGTGATTTTCAGATGGGAGGTAAAAATGCGTCGTTCAGATAGAGAAGTTAAGGAATTTGAAGATATTATAGCTATCATGGAAAAATGTGATGTGTGCCGAATTGCTTTAAACAATAATGGCTATCCGTATATATTACCACTCAATTTTGGGATATGTATAAAAGAAGATAAAATTGAGTTGTATTTTCATGGAGCTATGGAGGGAACAAAATTTGATTTAATCGAAAAGGATAATAGAGCCAGTTTTGAAATGGATTGTGAGCATAAATTGGTAACAGAAACTGAACGTGGGAGTTGTACAATGGAGTATAAAAGCGTTATAGGACAAGGATACATTAAAATGCTTTCTGATGATGAAAAATATGATGCTTTATGTATTTTGATGAAGCATTATCATCAAGAGGATTTTCCGTTTAACAAATCAGTAATTCCTCATACAAAAGTTTTCAAACTAGTGGTAGAGAAAGTAACAGGCAAAGTAAGAATGAAGAAAAATGATAAACAATAAAATTCCTGTTTATAAAGGAGTAATAAAATGCAAAATAATAGAGAATTTTGGGATGTATTAGATGAATTGGCAGCAAATTCGGAAATTGTAATTGACAGACCAAAAGGAACCACACATCCTAAATATCCTAATTTTATTTATAAAGTTGATTATGGATATTTAAAAGATACAGCATCTATGGATGGTGCAGGGATAGACGTATGGGTTGGAAGTGGCGAAAAAAGGATTGATGCAATAATATGTACTGTTGATTTGATGAAAAAAGATTCAGAAATCAAAATTTTAATTGGCTGTACAGAAGACGAAAAACAAATTATATATCAAACGCATAATGAAACAGAATATATGAAAGGTATTTTAATCCGACGATAAATGATTTCAGTTTATTGAGTCAAACGCAAATGTAATACTGCAGCGAGCATCGAATTTTGATATACAAAATTCATATAAAAAACCACGAACATTTTTGTTCGTGGTTTACTTTGTTATAGCTCCGATGTGTATGCATCAGGAGTTTTCTGTTTACAATTAAATTTATTTGTTAAGCTTTCTTTGGATTGCTTTAACAAATTCAACAATCGGAATTACGCAGACTGCAAGTGCAAGTGAAATTGCATATTCAGTTAAGCTGATATGAGCAAAATCAAATGCTTCTGCAAGGAACGGAATATATATAACAACGGTTGAAAGCACAAGGCTGAGTACCATCGCCCCAACTAAATACCAGTTGACACTGCCCATTTTTGCAATTGTCTGACGGCGTGAACGCATATTGAAGGAATGGAAAATCTCTGCCATTGCAAGGGTCAGAAATGCCATTGTCATACCGTTCTGGTGAATAAGCTCCTCTGAGCCGTGGACAAGTGTAACACCAAGCTGATTGGTACCGAAAAAATACGCAAGGAGTGTGAGAACAGTTACCATAAGACCTTGGTAAACACAATCAAAGCCCATACCGCCTGCAAAAATTCCGTCCTTGGAATTTCTCGGCTGACGCTTCATTATATCCTTTTCGCCCTTTTCAAGACCAAGAGCAAGAGCAGGCAGACAGTCGGTTATCAGGTTAATCCAAAGAAGATGAACAGGCTCAAAAATTGTAAAGCCCATTAAGGTTGCAATGAAAATTGTAACAACCTCACTGAGGTTTGATGAGAGAAGGAACTGAATTGAATTACGAATATTATCGTAAATCCTTCTGCCCTCTTCAACGGCAGAAACAATTGTTGCAAAGTTATCATCAGCAAGCACCATATCAGCAACATTCTTGGTAACGTCTGTACCTGTGATACCCATACCGACACCGATATCTGCATTTTTGATTGATGGTGCATCATTAACACCATCACCTGTCATTGCGGTGATTTTGCCCTTTGCCTTCCAAGCCTTAACAATTCTAACCTTATGCTCAGGCTGAACACGGGCATATACAGAATATTTTTCAATTTCTCTGTCAAGCTCTTCATCACTGAGCTTATTAAGCTCTGCACCTGTAATTGCAGAGGTTTCATCTGTAATAATGCCAAGCTCTCTTGCAATTGCAACTGCGGTATCCTTATGGTCACCTGTTATCATAATAGGTCTGATGCCTGCTGCACGGCATTCCTTGATTGCCTCAACAACCTCAGGACGTACAGGGTCAATCATACCTGTTAAGCCAACATAGCAAAGCTCCTGTTCAAGTGCTGAAGCCTCTTCGCTTTCAGGCTTATCCTTGTAAATTCGCATTGCACCGCACAGAACACGAAGTGCTTTATCTGCCATTTCTTTATTTCCTGCAAGGATTTCAGCACGCTTTTCGTCAGTCATAGGGAGCTGCTTGCCATTTTCATAATACGATGTGCATTTTGAAAGCACGACATCGGGTGCACCCTTAGTATACTGAATATAGCCATTTTCACTTTTATGAACGGTCGACATCATTTTTCGCATTGAGTCAAATGGTGCCTCCATTACTCTTGGGAAGTTCTCCTCAAGCTTAGGCTTAGGAAGTTCCAATTTATCAGCATATGCAACAAGTGCCGCCTCTGTCGGCTCACCCTTAACAGTACCGTCATCCTGAAGCTGTGCATCACAGCAAAGTGCCATAGCAGTTGCAAGAAGCTTTTCATCACTGCCCTTATACTCAACAACAGTCATTTTATTCTGTGTCAGGGTACCTGTTTTATCAGAACAGATAATCTGGGTACAGCCAAGCGTTTCAACAGCAGTAAGCTGTCTGATGACTGCATTTCTTTTACTCATTTTGGTAACACCGATTGAAAGAACGATTGTTACAACAGCAGCCAGACCCTCAGGAATAGCAGCAACAGCAAGTGAAACAGCAACCATAAAGGTGTCAAGAACTGTATTGAAATTAACAGCGTCGCCAACAATAAATGAACGAACGATATCAAATGCAAAAATAAATACACAAATACCGAGAACTAATATGGATAAAATACGGGATAACTGATTGAGTTTCTGCTGCAGCGGAGTGTCTCCATTCTCTGCCTGCTCAAGGGCATCAGCTATTTTACCCATTTCTGTATCCATTCCTGTTGCAACAACAACAGCCTTACCGTGACCATACACAACATTCGAGCCCATATAGCACATATTTTTTCTGTCGCCAAGGGGAACATCATCACTACCCAACGGATCAATAGCATCAACCTGCTTGTTAACGGGAACGGACTCGCCTGTCAGTGCCGCCTCTTCAATTTTCATTGAAGCACAGCTTATAATTCGGCAATCGGCAGGAACACTGTCACCTGCTTCAAGCTCAACAACATCACCGATAACCAAATCTTCGCTTTTAATATCAACCAGTCTGCCGTCACGGTAAACCTTTGATGTAGCCGCAGCAATTTCCTGCAGTGCTTCAATCGCCTTTTCAGCCTTTTGCTCCTGAACAACACCAAGCACTGCATTGAGCAGAACAACAAACATAATGATGAAAACGTCTGTAAAGCCCTCACCGCTGACAGCGCCTGTAATGGCAGAAATAACAGCAGCAACGATAAGTATAATTATCATCGGGTCTGCAAGCTGACTAAAAAACTTGTGGAGCAAGGATTCCTTTTTTCCCTCATCCAGTTTGTTTTTTCCGTTTTTTTCAAGCCTGGAAGCAGCCTCAGCAGCCGTTAATCCGCCTTCGGTCGACTTGATTTCTTCAAAAACGACACTTTTGTCTTTTAAATATTCTTTCATAAAAGCTCTCCTTTTGAATTTTTTATATAAATAAAAACCCGTACATAGTATTACACTATGTACGAGTCTCATTCTTTAAAACTAAACCAGCCGTAAAAGGCATGCTGTTGATTTAGCTCACACTATGTAAATGCTGTGTGGAACTACTCCCTCGAACAACATATATTATACCATAAAATGGTAAAAAAGTCAACACACGAAATAGCCATATGTCTATTAGATAATTGTTAAATCTTTATTAAAACAATTTAAACTCTTGCTACCATTTCGCCGTATTCTTCCTTGCTCTTTCTTATGAAATCTTCAACCTGCTTAGCAGAAGGCATAGCATCTGAGCAGGAATGAGCAGAAATGAGAATAGAAGCAGATGCTGAACCAAACTCAAGACACTCAATAATTTCCTTACCCTGAAGAAGGCTGTAAAGGAAAGATGAACCATAGCCGTCACCACCGCCGAAGCCTTTAAGCTTAACAGCAGGAAATGGCTTAATTGAATAGAACCTGCCATCATTAGTATATGCAGTTGAGCCCTCTTTACCGTGCTTAATTACACAAATTGAAGCACCAAAGGACTGCCAATATTTGGCTGATTCAGGGTCACTGTCCTTAACACCGACAATACCCTCAGTCAAATCGAATTCCTCACGTGAGCCCATAATAATATCGGCATTCTGTGCAACAAGACTGTAATATACGGCAATTTCATCCTTTGATGTCCATGTGTATTCACGATAATCAATATCAAAAATAATTCTTACATTATTCTTTTTAGCAAGCATCATTGCCTTAAGGCAAGCCTCACGCGAAGGTGATTTTGCAAGTGCGGTACCGCTGATAACAATAGCCTTTGCAGATGCAATATACTCCTCCTTAATATCCTCGGGAGCCATACAGAAATCAGCCACATTGTCACGGTACATAAGGATTGATGACTCATCCTTTGAAAGAATTTCAGTAAAGGTTAAACCAAGGCACTCACCGTTTTTTGCTCTTGTAATCTGACTTGTATCAATGCCTTCCTTATCAAAATAATTAACAACAAAGTCACCAAACTGATCATTGCTTACACAACCGCAAAAACCAACCTTGCAGCCAAGACGTGCAAGACCAACAGCAATATTTGCAGGTGAGCCGCCAACGTATTTATTAAAATTTGATGACTCGCTCAATGGCATATACATATCTGTTGGGTTAAAGTCAATAGCAATTCTGCCGATTGGGATAAAATCAAGCGGCTTTGTCATATCAAATGTAATGTAGTTCATAATTTTTACCTCTTCAAATTCGTTACGCCTTATTGTCACTGCCGAAAATCAGAATGTGCTTTTTCGCATTTTCATAAGCACCCTGCACCTCGGCAGCCTGCAAATCGTAGTAACCTTTTATGCTGTCATTATTATAGCACTTAGAAACAGTGTTTTCAACCATATCAAAGGTTGCGGTAGCAATATTTATCTTTTTTATTCCTGTATGTGAACACTTAACAAAATCATCGGGAGTAATACCTGTTCCACCGTGCAAAACTAATGGCAGGTCGGTATTTTTCTCAACCTCTTCAAGAATATCAAATCTGAGCTTGGGTGTGCTTTTATAATTCCCATGGGCATTTCCGATTGCAATTGCAAGTGCATCAACACCTGTTTCAGCCTCAAAACGCACGGCATCCTCTGTCTTGGTGCAATTGATTGCGATGTCCTCACTGCCATCCTCACTGCCGCCTACACAGCCGATTTCCGCCTCAACGGAAGCATCGTATTCCTCTGCCATAGCAATAACCTTTTTCGTCATCTCGATATTTTCGTCAAGGGGAAGATGAGAACCATCAAACATAACCGACGTAAAGCCAAGATCAAGCGCCTGAGAAATTTTTTCAAGAGTTTTACCGTGGTCAAAATGAACAGCCACAGGCGTATCTGCATTTTCAGCAGCAGCAACCATTAACGGACCGATAAGCTCCAGAGGACTCTGTTTTAATCTCACCTCGGCAATCTGCAGAATAACAGGTGCATTCAGCTCCTTTGCAGCCTGCAGCACACCGAGCACCATTTCCATATTCGCAACGGAAAATGAGCCGACGGCATAGTCACCCGCCTGGGCATCTGCCAACAGCTCACGCATATTAACCAACATAAATATTACCTCGATTTGTTAAATTTAATAAATAAAGCGAGCCGACAATAAGCCGAGTTCTGTCATGGGTAATCATCTATCTCGACGCAGCATTGCTGCTGCGCTCCAGCCATCCTTCAAAGTTATGTGTCGAGCAAACAACCCTTTAGTCGATGTTGCAGCGGATAGGGTTTACATGGCAAGGGATGTTACCATCCCCTCGGTGAGCTCTTACCTCGCCTTTCCATCCTTACCTGAAAAATCAGGCGGTTTATTTCTGTTGCACTTTCCCTAAGGTCACCCTCGGCGGCCGTTAGCCGTTATCCTGCTCTGTGCTGCTCGGACTTTCCTCATATTGCAAGCAATACGCGATTACCTCGTCGGCTCGTATCTTATATTTTAAAATAAACTAATATGAATTGTCAATATTTTTTATAAATTCGTAAAGAAGTTTTATAAAATCTTAGTTGAAAAAAAGATAAATATATAGTAAAATTCATTTATAAAGAAGGTGATATTATGCCTCGTTTTGATGATGAGGATTTCAGAAGGAATAATGACCGCAGGGACAGAACTGTTCCGACCGAAGAAAACTATTACAGCTACTCGCCTGTGGACCTTAATTTCAACAGCCGTGAGCAAAATATAGTCCGGGATAATCAAATAAAAAGAGGAATTAATCCCTGTGACAGCGAGCCTGTGCAGAATAATTATGCACCTCCGCCACCACCCGTGCAGAGATTTCAGAGTGAAACCTTTGGGGATTTCGCACCGCCTGCTCCTCCAAAAAGAAGTGAGCCAAAGAATTCAGGTGACGGCAAAAAGCCTAAAAAGCATTTTCATCTTATAAAATCGAAAAAGAAACGTGTCACCACTATTATTCTTGCAGTAATACTTGCAATAATTCTTGCTGTGGTCGGAACGCTTTCGGCAATTATGGGGAAAATAACGTATAATGAAAAAAAGGAAAACACCTTTGTTTCAGCCTCTGAGCTTGAAAGCAGTACATTAGTAAAAAACATACTTCTGCTCGGGGTCGATGCACGTGCAGGCGAAAACGCCAATGAAACAAGGTCGGATACAATGATGCTTGTATCTATTGATATGAAGCACCGCAGCATCAAGCTCACATCATTCCTGCGTGATACGTGGGTATATATCCCCACATTAGGCTACAATCAGCGTCTGAATGCTGCTTGCTCATCTGGCGGTTATGAGGGGGTTGTTGATGCGATTGAGTATAACTTTGGTGTTGATATTGACGGATATGCCGTAGTTGATTTTGAAATGTTTAAGGTACTCGTTGACAGTCTTGGCGGCGTTGAGGTAGATGTTACCGAAGCCGAGGCTAATGAGGTAACAAATCATCCATATCGATACGGCGATGTAGTACTTGAGTCAGGAAAGTACAAGCTTAGCGGCGAGCAGGCTCTTGCATACTGCAGAATAAGAAAAATTGACACAGACTTTGTAAGAACAGAACGACAGCGTACTGTTATGAGTGCTATACTGAATAATGCAAAGCACTCCAACCCATTCACACTGCTGAATATGGCATACAAAAGTGCACCTTACATTGAAACGGATTTAACGAAAAGTGAATTGAGAAGCCTTGTTATGCGTGCTGTTCCTTGTCTTGGCAATGACATTCAGCAGGCTAAGGTACCATTTGAAGGAACATGGGAATATGCGACAATCAGCGGCAACAGTGTTATCAGCATTAATACTGACAGCAATAAGCAAAAGCTGATTGACTATATTTATAATGATGTTACAGATTAATCTGCAATAAAAAACAAACCGAAAGGGAAATGCCTTTCGGTTTGTTTTTTATTTATACTTGAAAAAAGAAAAAGGGACGGATTTCTCCGTCCCCCCGAGTTTAAAACTTAGGATTAATCCCAGCCGCCTGGCAGATCTTCAATACCTGAAGTAGTGATAACATCTACTGTCTTGAACTCTTCAACCTCAGCCATAGGCTTTGTGTATAATTCTTTCATTACTAATCCTCCAATCTATTACTTGTACTGGTATGTCATAGGAGCACCGTAAGTTACAGTAACTTCACCGTCAGCATTAGCATAAGCGATGAATGCACGAGCAGTTATTGTGCCGGTCTGAGCAGATAAACCATAGGTTACTGAGAACTGCTCTGAAGCTGTCTTTGTGTAAGCAGCCTTTACAGCTGAACCATCAACATCAAACAGAGTAATCTCACCAAGGTCACCCTTACCGTAAACGAAACCTGAGTCAATGTAAGTATAACCATCAGCCATTGTACGTGTAGCAATGAACTGAGCCTGGATTCTACCTGGCTGACCAACTTCGTTAACACCAACATTTGCTACCATAGGAACTGCTGTTACGCCGTCCATTACAGCAACAACTTCAATATCCTTACCTACATAGAAGCTATAAGTATCGCCATAAGCAACTGTTACGCCGTTTACAGCCCAACCCTTAGCGCCTTCCTTGTATACAGTTACAAGTGTATCATAAGCAACACCTGTTGCAACATCTGTAGCCTCAATACCGTCACCGGTGATTGTTGCACCATTAGCTGTTACAGTGTAGCCTTCGTTCTCAGCAAGCTCATAAACAGCAATAACTGTTGCTGAAGATGTGAGAGCCTGAATTTCTTCGTTGGTCATTGTCCAGCCATTCTCTGTAGCTGCAACATAACCTGAACGAGCAGGAGCATCAGGGATAACAATCTGAGATCCATCAGTTACAACCTGTGAACTTACAATGTTGCCGAAAGCATCAGCAAATACAACTGTGAATGAAGCCGCATCAGCCTTTTCAAATACAGGAGCATATGTTACATTAGCAAGAGCAACAGTTGTGAATGTAGTATCAGTTGAAACAGTTGTTAAACCGTTAGCTGTCCAGCCTAAGAACTTAGCACCTTCGATTGGCTCTGCTGTAAGAGTTACAGTTGAACCAGCCTCAACCTTAACCTTTGCACCGTTAGTTACGTCAGCACCGTTAAGAGTAACAACACCAAGATCTGTTGCTGCAACAGTGATTTCGTAGCTTGCAAGAGCAGGAATAGCCTCACCAACGATTACATCGTCGCAACGTGTGCACTGCTGATCAGCTTTCTTACCTGCAGCATCAACTGTAGGAGCTACTGCTGAGCCCTCAACCTCTACATAGTTATGACCAAGAGCCTCTGTATCCTGAGGAGCAGTGATAACTGTATCACAAACTGAGCACTTAACGCCTGCTGTCTTACCGCCCTCTGTACAAGTAGCAGCAACTGCAGCGATTTCAACCTCAGTATGAGGAATCATTGCGATTTCTTCCTGAGCAACAAGAACTGTATCACAAACCTCACATACCTTACCATCTGTTAAGCCGGTTGAAGTACATGTTGCAGGAGTACCGGCAACAACCTTCTCAGTATGAGCAAGTTTTTCGATAGTATTTGTATCTTCACTTACAACAACACCACAGTCATCGCAAGTTACAACAACCTTTTCAAGACCTGTTTCTGTGCAGGTAGCTGCCTTTTCTACAGTCTTTGTTGTTGTTTTGTTAACATGCTCACATGTAACTACAGGAATGGTTGTTCTGTAATTATTAGTACAAGCAGTACATTTATAATCATCATAACCTTCCTCAGTGAAAGTAGCATCCTGATGATCAACTACTGTGAAAGTACAATCAACAGTTTCTGTTGTACCGCAGCCGTTAACGCAAGCTACAGTGTGATGTGTTGTATCAGCAGCTTCAACTGCACCTGTGTAATCATGACCGAGAGCAGGGATTGTGTTTGTTGTTGGTTCGCCAACAACCTCGCCGCAGTCGTTACATGTCTCAGTAACAGTTTCAACGCCTGCTGTTTCACAAGTAGCAGCAGTTGTTACCTCTGTTGTAGTAGTTGTGTTAGCGTGGTCGCATGATGGTTCACTGCCTTTTGAATAAGCAGTCCAAATTACAGGCATATTTACGAATGAATGATCATAATCGCCAATTGAACCATTGTATAAACCATCATTATATACAGTACGATAAATAGGTTCGATGATACAACCGTCAGGTTTCTCTGAAGGTATAAAAACATCCTTAAGATCACAGTCCTTCTGTACCTCAAGGAATAAAGTACCCATTACAATACCATAAGGTGAATCAAAACCTCTCTCCTCAGCATTTCTACCGATATAGTTTGAGACTTTTTGCTGACCATTAAAGCAAGCCGTACCAGCTACACCAGTCTGCCAACGATCTTCTGTTACTGCTGATGCTGCAAATGCTAATGCATCACCCTGAGATGCATATAAAGCATTAGCAGTTTTCCAAGGGTTGGAACCTGTTGTAGCACTTACCCAGGTATCACCTTTCTTGATGTTTGGTTTACTTGTATAATATCCAGGAATAATGTATTCAGAATCATAATGACCTAAAACCTGAGCAACATTGATAATATCAAAACCACCCATCTCAAAGGTTACTGCGATTCTCTGACCAGCTTTTAAATTAGCTGGATTAATAATTGTGCCGTCTGCCATAGCAGCATCAAATGTACGTGCTGAAGTAGCAGCATAGTTGTTACTATATTTTACACCTAGTGTACTAATATCTTCACCCTTTGAACCTACATCTGATACAGTGATAGCAAAGAGTGGCTTATAATCATCACGATGATCTTCATAACCTGCGGTAAAATCTACCTGATCGCCAAAAGATAAATCCCAGGTTTCATCCGGATCATCACAATTGTAACCTACAAACTCAGGCTCTGCCGTTATTGTTGAAGGATCAATACCATCGTTAATCCACCATTTTCTGTTAGTCTCAGCAGCGAAAACAGTAAATGGCATTGAACAAACAATCATAAGAATTGCAAGCATTGATGCAAGAACTCTTCTAAAAGTTTTCTTCACTAAAATTACCTCCATATTATTTTATCTCAAATCCATCATATTTAGTACCCATTAGTGAATAAATATTACTTGCATCCGCCAATGTTACATACCCGTCTCCATCCAAGTCATAGCTTAGCTCTTTTGTAGACATATTTGCATAAACATAGCCTGCATCAGCTAAAGTTATAAACTCATCCTGATCATAATTGCATGCAATTATAGGAATAACTACGTTATCAATATTTTCATTACCCATAGTTATGATAATGTCATTACGGGTTAACGCATAATCTGATGATATTGATACGTAATACGTACCCACCGGCAGCGCATCAATTGTGAATAGATTTGAAGCTTCAGTACTATCTGTTTTTGCAGTATATACTGTATTAATTGTTTTAATTGGTTCCGTCGTTTCCATATCCGGTGTTTCATAAACCTTAATGGTATGACTACCATAAGGAGCCAATCCGTTAGTATTACCATTTGAATCGGTAGCAATAACTAATGAGCCGGATACGCTGTGACCCTTAGACGGAGTTATGTCACAAGTCATCGGGTATAACACCCCGTTATAATCCGCTGCTTCTTCGTTTGAAACGAGAGCATACTCATCGGCATGACTATCTGCATAGTCAACCTGATTGAAGGTATGATGCGGATTTGTTGAAGGAACAAGCACATCCGCTGCATCGCAGTCCGTTGCAAAAGTAACAGACATGGTTGCAAGCACCTGTCCCTCAGGGTTTATAGATGAATAATTTGCATTATCCGAAACAAAACCCAAAACAAGATTTCCACCTGCGTTATCTACCACAGGACCCATTGATGTAACATCAACCTGATTATCACTCATTAATGAAAGCGAGCTGCTGTCAATAGTAACTGATGAATCGTAGGTAGCTGTAAACTGCAGGGTAGAAATACTTTCAACGCTTTTAACGCAAAAACTAACATCATAAGTGCCGGCAGTTAATCTGTTGCCGTCAACTTCTTCATTGTCTTTAGAATAAGTGCAGTAAATCTCCGGAGTTTCTTCCCCAAGTGCTGCTGCAAAAGCAGTAACATTCGGTGTTAAAAATGTAAGCATTGCAATTACTGCAACTATAACAGCCGACGCCATAACAGCACAGATTGAAATTGAATGCTTTTTTGCATATTTAATCATTAATTACCTCCGTAGTTCGAGTAAGCTTAAGGAATTACTCTTTTGTACTTCCGATTTACAAAGTCCAGCACTTTTAGTTATTCTTGACTTATAGGAACTTCCTAACCAAACAAAGAAAATGTTTTAATCCGATGTTCAAAAATTAAGCGCTTATATAAATGAATTTTAAATTTATAAATTCAATAGTTGTCAAATTAATTTGCCATTGCGGCAGGGTTACCCCCGCCGCAACGGTTAAAATTTTATTAAATATATTTATTTAATAGTAACTGCCGGTAAGGTATTTGCACCCATGCAAGAATATATGTTACCTGCATCAGATAATGTAATGAAACCATCACCATCCAGATCACAGATTGGTGCATTTCCAGACATATTAGCATAAATAGCACCTGCATCAGATAATGTAATGAAACCATCACCATCCAAATCACAAGCAACAACAGGAATTGCACCGTATGCTACATCAGCGTCGCCAACAACGAGAGTAATATTGTCACGAACTAATGAATAATCAGACTCAATTACTACATTGTATGTACCAGCAGGAATTGCCTCAAATGAGAATGTATTAGCATTCTTAGTTAAAGCAAATGTATCAGTAGCAACAACAGTATCGCCATCCATAATGGTTACAGTATAGTCACCATGAACGCCAACTTCGCTTGCTGCACCAGATGCATTAGATGCAACAACAAGTGAAGCACTTACATTGAAGCCTGCCGGCTTATCAGCCTCAACAACAGGAACGATTGTGATAGCATCCATACCTGACTTGATGTCAATTGTATATGGATTTCTGAATTCCTTGTTGTCATTTACAAGCATATGCTGATAGATATAACCGTCAGCAGCAGTAACCTCAATTTGGATTGATGTGCCAACCTCATAAGAAGCTGAGCCGGTAACAACATTACCATTAATAGTAACAATTGCACCAGGAACGTCAGCAACAGTAACCTGTACAGACTCAAGAGGAGTAAGAGCAAGCTCTGCCATCTGAAGCTGAGTATCTGCATCGTAAGCTCTTGTTACACAAGCAGCATAATCAAAATCAGGATTATAGATAGCACCATTGTCAGCATATGAACTATCGTTACCGATAGTTGCAACATTAACTGCATCTGCAAGCTTTTCAACATATACGTTCCAGCTTGCATCTGACCATGTACCATCGTTAACAAGGTTGCCGTCAGCATCCCATTCACCAAATCTTGGGTCTGATGCTGCACCGTTCTTTGCTACATTAGCAGCAGTAACGAGCTTTCCAGCCTCGTCATAAACTGCAGGAGTTGCAGCCATTCTGTCATAAGAGTTACCTGATGCACAGAGGATTTCTGCCTCAAGACTGTCACCAATGTAACCACGCTCAATAACATTATCCATATAAATATTGAATAATCTCAGATATTCATCAACCTGTGTTGATGAAAGTGTAGATGTAACCTTAGCACTGTCGAATTCAGCACCGTTGCCGATTCTTCTTGCGTAATCTGTGTAAGAAAGCTCTTCAACAACAGTTTCGCCTAAATCGTTAGTATAAGAAACCTCTACTCTGTACATACCTTCAATATCCTTAGCCATTGAGTTCATTGCATTAAAGGTAACAATGTCAAAGTTCTTCTCATTAAGACCTTCTCTAACGAGTGATACGTTATCAAAGAGTCTTGATGCGATATCGGTCTTGATATCCTTTTCGATTACCTGAGTAGTTGTATAGTCAAGTAAATCAATACATTGTGAATAAATGCCACGTGTATCCTGTGATTCAGTAGGAGTTACCAACTGGTTGGACATATCCGGAACCTTGATAACCCATGTGCTTGTTGAGCTAACCTTTCTACCTGCAGCATTGTAGTATGACCACTGAATCTGCTCATAGATTGGTCTGCCCTGACCGTCAACAGCCTGAGAACCGGTGCTGAGCTGGCAAGGATACTCACTATAAATACCTGATGATACCCACTGAGTTGCCATCTTAGGAGTATTAGATACCTTATATGTAACAACATCGTTTTCATCAGTTACTGCCTGAACAGGGATGCCCATTGAATCAGTACCGCTGCCTGATGTTAACGGAATAGTTGAGTAAACAGGCTGTGTATGGTCAGCATTGAAATAATACTTACCATTGTCGAAGTAAAGCATAGCCTTAACTTCGTTTGATAACTTGTTATAATCTGCTGTTGTCAGCGGAGTATAAGCATTATCACCGGTTGTAGATGTTGAATCAGCAGTTACATATGTGTATTCAACAGTATCTGAAAGCTTAGCAGCTGTATCCGGTGTAATAGGAAGTGCTGTAGAAGCAAGACCCTTAATAACTGACTGCTGAAGGAAGTTATATGTAGCAGCACCATTGTAGAAGTCATCCTGCTTATAGTTAGCAATTGTCTTTTCTACACTCTCAATCTTATCAGTAACAGATGAAGCATTCTTATTATCACAAATGATAAAGTGAAGCTGACCTACACCTGATTTTGTTGAATTGTAGAAGCAAACATTTGCTGTGATATCTGTGTATGGAACCTCTGTTCTTCCATCATAATTTAAGAAATGGAAGTAAAGAGATGAGTTACCAGGAATTGAGTACTGAACAGGGTTGAAATAGAATCCATCGATAGGACCACGAACAGAAATCTTCTGAAGAAGAGTACTGTATTCAAACTCGCCTGAACCGCTCTTAAGATAAATATTCTCAAACTGGCCGATTTCATTCTGATGATATGCAGCAAGTGCACTTGATGCCTTAAGCTGCTCAAATGTATAAACAATATGAGTTCTTGTTGTTGCATTTGTAATGTCCGTACCAGCCTTCTGGATTTCAGCAAGCTTAGAGTCAACTTCATCAGAAGTTAAACCTGTATATTCCCATGTTGAACCATTATCAAGTGAAATATCATATTTCTCAAGATTAAGAACTGCACCTGTTGCCTTATCAAATACAGGAACTGCATTTTCTGAACCAGGTGTAAAGGTTGAGCCATCTGCAGAATTGATGATTGGCTCAGTATCATAATAATAGATACCATCTACTGTTTTATTACCAATACCAAAACCATATAAGTTTCTAATTCTTACACCAAGATCGTTAACAAGCTTAAGATTATCACTTGAAAGAACGATTTCACCCGGATAGCCAACGGATAATCTTTGTCCAGAATTTTTTGTGTTACCAAAGTAATCAGTTGTATAAGCTGTATATCCTGTTACAGGATCTACAAGTGACTGATTAATTTTATCAGACTCAAGAACATTTTCCTTCAGATAGTAACCTGTGTATGGTTTATCTTGTTCCCAATCATGCCATCTGTCATAAACAGCTTCACGCCAGCCTCTTGAACCGGTCAAATACTGATATGTAGTTGACTTCAAATCCTTGTGGATTACAGTACCATCAGCAAGACAAATATTGTATGTGAATGTAACTGCATATGAAGATGAGTTGTTTGAATCAGGAGTAAATACTGAAGATGTACCAACTGTCATTGACTCACCCGGAGCAATAAGAGCTGAAGATACATTTGTTGTGATTGATGATTTATCGTTACTACCGGCAATATCAGCAGATGTTACCTGAAGATAATAACGTGACATCTGGTCAACCTTACCGGTTCTGCCGTTAAGATAAGCACTATTAATACCGGTTGCATTATTAGTGATTGTAGCTTCTGATGAATATGAGTTACCATCTGTACAACCCTGGAATACATCATCCTTCATTTCAGCAGTAGCCAACTGAAGGTTATGCTCACCAATGAATGGAAGGAAGTTGAAGAAGCTGTTAACTGCAGAAACAGCAAATGTTAAACCCGGAAGGATAGAATCACTATAAGTTTTTACACCATCGTAGCCATAGCCCGAGAATTCAACAAAGTTGTTGATGAGCTTCTGAACTACACCGGGATTATCCTGACCTGTTCCGGCAAGAGATGCCTTCTTAACTAAATCGTCAAACGGATTAGCCTGATCTGCTGTTCTTGCTGGAACCGGTACATATGTCTGTCCATTATAACGAGGACCGAATAATGCATTGAATGTATCAGCAATGAAATCATAAACTGTATGAACAACAGGAGTCTTCTGAATTGGATCAGCAGAAATAAATGTGAGTAATCTGTAGATGAAATTAGATACACCATACAGTTTTGTACCATTGTGCTGCTCACCAATCTCAAGGAAACCGTTTACGATATCACCCATAATAAGTGATTCTGAATCAAAGTTACCCTTTCCGTTACCCTGTAATTCACCGAGTAATGGGAGAAGATCATTAGCAATTATATTAAGGTTAGTCCAAAGATCATTAGATTTGTTAATTGTACTGTTTGCATTATTATCACAAAGACCAAAGAGAGGCGCTGCAGCAAGTGCTTTTTCACCACTTCTGTTTGAATTTGTGAAGTTGTAGCTGTCTGCATAGTAGCAAACTACTGAATTGAAGAGATCAAATACACTTGTTGTAGTATCAACAGTTGTGCCTTCCTCTGCTTTATATGGCTTGCCGTCCTTTGTTGTTACAGGAACATATGGCTCAATTACATAGATGATAGCATCACGAGCCATTGGAAGGATAGTACCTTCTAATGTAACATCTAATTTGCCGTCTGCATCTTTAGATGCAAGCACACTGTAATCCTTATTAGGAATTACATATGATAAGTACTCTTTAAGAGCTAAGTAAGCAACACCCTCAGCATCTTTACAAGCATCCCAATCTTCTGTATGGATTATGCTTGCAAGATTGCCGTTGCTGTTAAGCCAAACCTGACCGATACAAGCAATAAGCAATGGAAGCATAGCCTCTTCAAGATTCTGCTCTGAAAGAGTTCCGCCTGTGAAACCGCCTAAAATGTTCTGATCAGTTGTATCTGCTACATACTGAATCATCAATAAAGTATTATCTACAAGTGTTGAAGCAATTGCTTTAACAGCACCTGAATTGATTTCAGGGAAATCGCCAGTAGTCTTCATTGTCGGGAATTCTGTATCAGCCTTCTCGTTCACATAAATGTTATCACGATCAGGGAAGAAATCCTGTACAGCAGCTACAAGACAGTCATTCAAACCTGCAACCATTGAACTGTAGTTTGAATATTTTTCATTGAAGAACTTGTCAAGGTTCGGAGTACCAAGCTGCATGAAATACAGATTGATAGGACCGGTCTGCATATCGAATGTATAGTCAGCAAGCGGGCTGTATCTCAGCTTATTGAACAATGTAGTAGCATCAATATCCTGCCAGTTGCCCTTTGCATCTCCAACCTTAGTACGGTCAAATTCATAGTTATGTCTAACCCAACCAAGGAACTCGTCAGCATTAGCAGCACCATAACTTTCAAATACAGCATTTGCCCACTCAGTAACATTGCTCATTGCATAGTTGCTTGCAACATCAGCTTTGTTCCAACGATTCTGGTTATTCATCCAATAGAAGAACTCGTTATCAAAGTTTGAACCGTGACCACGGTCTACATCATTATTAACATGAATGAGTTTTACAGTATCTTTAAGAACTGTAGGCCAAGCAAATTTAAGAGCCTGATAACCGAAATCAAACAAGCTGTCTGTATTGCTAAGGCTTACTGTTTCTGTCTGAGCAGTAGCAAGACCGTTTTCATCAGGAGAACCGTAAGCTAACAGTAATACATTCTGATAAACACCTGAGCTTGTCACAAATTCATCAGAATATACGAGGTTTGGATCATAACCAAGAGCTGCTGCTGCAGTAGCATAATTGCAGTTGTTTTCCTCCATATATTCTTTAATCTGTGCATAACGTGTTGCAGATGTATCGTGCTTTCCTTCATCATATGTAACAGGTACACTGATTTTTGTAAGAAGCTCTGCTGTCATCTTATCAAGAAGAACTTCGTCAAACACAAATGTTTTAGCTCCGCTGTTGAAATCTGCAATTTCTTCTTCGGTGAACCACTCTGTGTAGTTAAAGATTAAAGACTTTGCAATGTTATAAACCGGATCAGCCTTAACGGTATCAGCATCAAGACCAACAAAATCACCTAAAAGCTTATATACATTAAATGCACCATCAACCAAGCCGAGTGAGAACTCACCTCTGAGAACTCTACCAAAAATAGTATCATTATTGTCATAGAGAAGTCCGAGAACGCCTCTTATGATATCGCAGGAAGAAGTGTTGCTTCTTCTCATTTCCGGTAAGGTTTTACTACCATCTGTTTTTTTACCGCCGAGAGCAGAAAGATCAAGAGCAAAAACAGCACCAAGGTCAATACCAAGGTTCTGAGCTGTACCCATCAGACCGCCTGAAAGCACACCCTGTACACTGTTGATGGTTTCAATCAATTCATCAACACTGCCAAGCTTAAGTGTAACTGTAGCAAGCGTAATGCCAAGTGCCTTGACTGTAATCTGTCTGTTCTGCATGCTATGGCTAATTTTAAGAACAGAAACACTCATACCATCAAGCATATCATGAATTGTGCCTTCCATTGCTTTCAAAGCCGGAAGCTGACTGTCTGCAAAATCAAGGATTGCAGTAGCTAACTGCTCATCTGACAATACATTCCATGCCAAGTTGTTGTACTCAACATCGCCGTCAACATATTTTGTCTGATCGGAATTTGCTGCAAACGCACTTAAAGCACCGGAGAAGCATGTCAAAAGCATAACAATTGCCATAAACAAAGCAAGCAGTTTGTGAGAAAACTTTTTGACTTTATTTTGCATCAAATAATTACCTCCTAAGTTTTAGTTTTCTGAATGCGGCATCTATTAATTCCAACCGGATTGACACAAATATAACATTCTCTGACCATCGGACAATCCGAATTAGAATGTGACTGTAAAAAATCAAAATACTTGTGAAATCCCGAAAGGGTATAAGATGCCTTCATCACACGATAATTATCACATAAAAGGATGAGAATGTCAATAAATTGAATAGTTAAAGTACAAATTCGTTAATTTGTCCAAAAACGGAGATTGTTTTTTGTTAATTCGTTCAAAAAAGTTCATATAAAATTTACAATTTATTATTGTTTTGTTAATGTTTTACAGGCTTTTTTTAGTTTAAAAAGCTGTGTAAAGTTCAAAAACTTTACACGTTTTTTGATGGTGTAAAGTATTTTTTATTGACAAAAACGTCAGCACTTTTTCCACGTTTTTGTTACATTTTTCACAAAGAATTTTATAATTCCCGAAAAAGAACTCAATATGTAAAATCCTGTGCAAAAATGTCAGATCTGCAGTTTTGTTAACAATTTGTTCAAAAAATTCAAAAAAGTGTTGACTTGTGCTTTATTATTTGGTATAAATATATTGTATTTGATTTTACACGCGTGTATAGTTATGTCCAAAATTTCACAATTTGTTAAAAAATTGTGAACAACATTTTTCGGCAAACCACAATATGCAGTGTATAATTTCAAATAACAAGTTCGTTGAATACTATGTAAAGGAGAGAAGAGTTATGAGAACGAGCAAAAAAATACTCAGCTTTTTCTTAGCTGTAGTAATGGTTGTTACCACCTGCTCTGTCGGTTTCACAGCATTTGCTGCTGAAAAAAATGACAGCATCTGGTCGACCGATTGCGGTGCCGATGAAGCATTCGCAACTCTAAATGACTTAGCTGACGAACTGCTGCCCGAGTTATTAATAAATAACATCGGACTCGTCGGCGACGGTGTATTCCAGAAATACGCCAAAGATTATGGTAAGACTTATGACAAGCTTACCGACAAAGAAAAGGCAGAAATCGTGGACAAAGCCACACTCACTGATGTTCTGCAGGCATTGCAGCCGACACTTATCGGTGCACTTGCTAAAGAAAGTCAGTCAGATTATGCCATCAGAGTAGGCGGCGGTCATCCGAAAGACCCAAGCTACTATGACTATCTGCAAAGAGATGGTGCTCTCGATTTCTACACACTGTATGCTCTCTGTGACGACAACAGAGCAAACAGAGATCTCAGCCAGTCAACAAGAGATACATTGACAGAATGGTATAATATCCTTAAACCAATCGCTAATGTTGAGCTTGTTGATGACTCCGAGGAATTGACAAAGAGATTGTACAGCGATTATGAAGATCCCTTTACCTCTGATAGTGAGTATAGGTATGCAAATTTGTGCTCTTTGAAATCGTTCTATACAGAAGAATACATGAATGCTAATACTACTGCAGAAGAACGCTCTATGTTAGAAGCATTGTATGCTGAAAAGAATAGTGAACTGGAAATTTACAATACTAATTATAAAATTACAGACTTTGCAGAATATACATACTATTCATACAATGGTAGTAAAATAAAGTATATACCAGCATACTATAATCTAATTAATCTTAGCGGAGCTAAAATCTCTTATAGCAGTGACGAAGATTTATTAGGCTTTAACGAAGGAGAGCCCCTTTCATCAGTAGTTACAATTCCTGAAACACTTACTTTGGATAACTATAGAGAAAATATTGCAATTTATTATTTTTCTGAAGTATTCGATCTTGGTAATCCTCAAAGTCTGACACTTTCTAAAATTGCTGAAATTTTTGCAGATGATGGCGAAGGCAATATTGATCAAGAACTGATTCCTTATTTTGAAGACTTAATACTGTCTGCAGTTGATACCGCAATGCTTAACAAAATTCTTCCTTCTTATGAACAAGATATTGTAAATGGTCTTGCAATCGAATACAGCGATCAGGTTAACAGTATGGAAGACTTGACCAAACTGGTTGAAGCTCAGCTCCCTGCTGACTATCTTGACAGCACAAAGCTTTTTGATGACAGCTTAACAAAAAATATTGCTTCTATTCTTGAAACATGCCGTCCTTCTCATCCCGGAAAGCTTTTCATTGACGGAAGCTTCAGTGCAACAGACACTATCGGCAGTGATGTTAATTTAACTCTACCGGAAAACCTTCAGAACACATATGTATCTGAATACTTCGGTCTTGTTATTGATACAGCTTTCACTAACAATCAGCCGAACGGCGTTAAATATGCAAATAATCTGAGAAATGCTTTCTTCAGTGCTTATACTGCAGAAAGATTCGACTCAATTGCAATGAAGGATGGTACTTATAAGAGTATTTCTTACATTACAAACAATAATGTTCGTGATCAGGTATTAAGACAGACTGACGGAACAAATCTTGCAGCACTTAACTTTGAGGATGCTTCAAGTGATTACGATGTAATCAACACATATCTGGAAGATGCTTTAGCATACGCTTATACTCAGACTGTTGCTGATTTACTTGGAATTACATCATTTGTTACTGACAGAAACAAGGATCTTGATATTAGAATTGATTATAAGAAATTCATTGATTCTCAGGTTCCTGAAAAGGAAGAGGCAAAGGTTGTTCTTACAGACGAGCAAAAAGCTATTCTTAATGGTGAGTACAGCTTGGTTAACGATATGGGTACAGAAATCGTTAACTATATACTCAACAAGACTGTTATGGAGGTTTTGGATCCGGATACACAGGTTGGCGATATGATTACCGGCTTAATATCAGATCTTGTTGATTCAGACGTAGATATTGTTTCCGTTATCGATGGTATATGGGCAAAGCTCTGTAATGACCCTATCAATACACTTGTAGGTCTTTTGCCACTGTTAACGGTATTCATTGACGAAATGGTTCTTCCACTTCTCTTCAATCAGGAAGGCAACCAGGGCTATAATGTAATCTATGACATTCTTAATTTGGAAATTATCGGTGCTTTCACCGGCGGTGCTTTCTTCTTACGTGATATGTTGCAGGAGAACGGCTCACATATCGGTATTTCACAGGTTGGATGGGATTTAAACACCCTTCTTCCGCAGCTTATGGATTGGCTCCTTGCTTCAAAGAACGATCAGAAGGCAAAGAACGTTGAAGGTATTTCTTACTATGACGGAAATACAGTAGAACTTCGCAATGTTGTAATGGACGAAAACGGAGAGGTAGTTGAAGAGAACGGTCAAATTCTCTGTGCTCCTGTTAAGTATACAAAAGACAACTTCAACAGCATTGACTTCAACAATTACACAGTTAAAGATGCTAACGGCAAATTAGTTGAAAAGGTTGAAGAAGGCTATTTATATAATGGTAATACATATAACGATAGTGACAAGCTGTTTGAAGCTAATGAGGATGCTGTTTTCTCATGCTTTATGACATATGAAGAAAGCGTTCCAAGACTGACAAACATTTATCTTGTTGATAAGATGCTCGGCGGTGCCTGCGTTGACGATTTAAAAACTATAATCGGTAATGCTATAGGCAACGGCACAGGCGGAGATATCCTTGGTGAAATCGTTGACGAAATCGCTACTCTGTTCGGTGCATCTGTTCATCAGTTTGTTGATACTCCTGAACTCAGAAATGCAACAAGATATCATAATGACGGCAGAATTGCTTTCTCAGGTTTAAACAACATCTTTGTTGCAATTCCCCAGTTATTTGATATTATGGAAAACCTTGCCGCTGAAAAATACGGCATTTCAAAAGATGAATGGGTTTACTGCTACGAAGGAAGAATTTCCACTAAGGAAATCACTGCGGAAGGCAGAACCTATACTTCTACTGTTAACTCACTTGCTGAAAGATTCAAGTCATACGCAGCCGATCCGGATTCAGTCGATATTCTTGACTGCTTCGCAGAGCTGCTTGTTGAAAACTGGATGAATTCAGTTGTTGATCTTGTTGATAATGTAATTGCAACTGATAATAAAATTTCAAGCAATCTTACAATCATCATCGGCTTGCTGAAATCACTCGGCGGCTTCGGTGAGCAAAGTATTATTACAGACATTGCAAACAGCGTATTCCAGCTTACTCGTGAGGATAAGTATTCATTCACATTTACAGATGTTAATACTGATCCTAACAACAAAATGACAGGTCTTTCAAAAGACAACGCTTATTTCTTAATCACAAATATCTCAAGACTTGTTGAGGTTATTAAGAACTTAATTGCTCATTTTGAAAAAGATGAGACCCCCGGCGAAAGCACTGAGCCCGGTGATAAAGAAGATGAGGGAATTTCATTACCATTAAAGGTAAAAGCAGCTCCTGCTGCAAGGGCTACATCTGCTAACTATTCAAGCAGCGATTTAAGCAGCACAAAAGATCTAATCGGAAATCTTGACAAGATGCTTTCTTCTCTCCTTTCTGATAGCAGCCTAAATGGATTCTCATTAGACTCAGCTGAGAATTTAATCGCTGGTATTGTATCACTGTTAGACAGATTCTTAGGTATGGATATTAACCTTGGCAAGAATAACGAAATCGCTACCGATATTGTTCTTTTGGTTAACCAGTATCTGTACTTCATCACAGGTGAAAGTAAAAACCTTACTGCTAAAGATGGTAAAGTTGATCCTAAGAAGGTATACACAAACAACGCACTTACCGGACTTGTTGTTGAAACTTATGCATTAATTGAAAAAATTGCTGACAACCTGCTTGTTAAATTCTATGACACTTATGATAATAACAGCTCATTGAAGTATAACCTGCTTGTTGAGGCAATTGACGGCATTATCTCACCGGATGCTGTAGGCATCAGACTCGGTGATTACAAAGATGCTCAGAAGAAGCTCGCTAAATATGAGACATGGACAATTATGTCAGAGGCTTCTTCACGTCATAACTATAAAAACTTAAGCATTGATTGGGGTATTAAGGGCAATGCTGAGGACAGAAAGGAAGCTTTCTACGATGGACTTTCTGCTTCACTCAGACTTGTAACTTCAATCCTCGGTGTACTTCTTGTTGAAACCGGATGGTATCAGACAGTACTTACACCACTTCTTGGTATGTTCTGCACAAAGAACGACATCAAGATGGAAACTATTGAAACACTCAAAAAGGATAAGGCTGAAACAGGCTATTATGATAAAACCTTAATTGCTATCCTTACTCCTGTTTCAGAGCTTCTCAATAAATTCCTTAAGGCTCCTGTAACCACTTTGATTCAATCCATTCAGGGCATTGCCGGATTCATTGATGACAAGAATACCGAGTGTGGTACAATCGGTTCACTTCTTAAGGGCATAGTTGCTCCGATTACGAAGGAATTAAGAGGCTTAGGAAAGATCTTCGGTCTTAAGACCGCTCAGCTTCCGAACGGAGCCTCACCAACACTCAATTCAACCCTTATTTCTGTTGCTAACATAGCAGATACGTTAGCTAATGTTAAGACATATGAAGGAATTATCGGCTGTGAGCTGACAAGCGACAACATTATTCCTCTTATCAACACATTACTCAAGAGTAAGAATGTCGGAATTACATTAAAGCAAATCAGTTGGTCAAAACTTTATTCTTCATCACCTGAGGCTGCTTTGGTTTACGTCCTTGAATATGTTCTTGAGGTACTTCTTGAAAGCAGTACATTAGATGCTATTCTTGCTCTCCTTAATAACAATGAGAATCCGAACGATACTCTGATAATGATCATCACACTTCTTAAATCCGGTGATCTTGATGCAAAAACAATTCTTAAGCTGTTAAATCAGGTACTTGAAATAACAGACAACCCGACTCTTGTTTACTGGACATTTGCTCAGTATCTTCAGGAGATGACCGAAAACTTTAAATACCCTGCAGGTATGACAAAGGCTATGGCGGATCAGGGTGTTGATGCTCTTGACAATCTTGTTAAGAATATCTTCCCTCTCCTCGGCTCATTCGGTGTAAACCTCGGCGCTGATGACCTTAAGGGTATCCTCAGCACAAACTTATTCAAAAATGAACTTATTACCAAGCTTGCAGTTACACTTTACGGTGCACTTGACGGACTTGACCCAACAATCAAGACTGTTCTTGCTCCGCTTGGTATCGTAACATCTACTAAGGATGTTGCTAAGATTCTTACTGACACAAGCTATGGTGCAACATATTCTTCAGCTGCTAACGCAATTGCTGCTCAGTCAAGCTGGAAGAATGTTAAGAACGTTAACTGGGGCTTCACAGATGGCTCAGCAAAGGCTCAGCAGGGCTTTGTAAACGCTCTTGTTGCTGTACTTCGTCCGCTTAATAGTGTGCTTCAGGTATTCCTCGGTGAGGGTACTCTTGAACTCAACAACGTAGTAAGCGAATTAGTTAATACACTTTCTCTTACGATTAATGAGGAGCTCGCTCTTGGCGACACAATGTCACTCAAGATTACAGGCGAATTAAAGAACGGCGTGCTGACTCTGAACATCAGAGACGGCAAGCGTGCAAGAAGCACAACATCAACCGTTAAGCTTGACTTAAGATCACTTAAGGAACTCAAGGACCTCAAGATTGAGGGTACAAACGGTTACAACAGTGCAATCATTCCTCTTATGGAGGCATTCAAGCTTTCAAATGTCAAGACTTATAATCAGTATAAGAAGGACATTAATGCTGCTAAGGATAACCTGTTATTAGATATCTTAAATCCAATTGCAGGTGACACAAGCAGTTCACTTATCAACAAGCTTGTTGATAAGCCATTCGATACATTGACAGACTTACTTCCAAATCTTGCAATGTATCTTGACGCTCACGGTCTATCACAGTTAATCAACAATCTTCTTGCTCCGATTACCGGCTTAATCGCAAGCGTTGCAGAAACACTTGATATCAACGGCATCATCAAGAATCTCTTAGGTATTGACCTTGGTACAGTAGTTGGCACACTTCTTGGTGTTAAGACTAAGATTGATCTTGACCTTACAGATCTTTCTAAGTTAAATATAGAAGATTTAATCATACCTATTGTAAGAGTAGTTCTTGCAGGTAATGATAACCCGACAGTCAGAAGCCTTAAGCTTTATGACATTAACTGGAATGCATTAATCAGCCTTGGTGATAAGATGACTTACACAAGTGCTGCAACAGGTGCAAACGGCAACTACTTAACCGGTAAGATGGTTGGTAATGTTGACCAGGGTAAAGTATTAATTACAGTTCTTAGATATATTGCTAAGACATTAACAACTAACATTCCTGCTCTTAAGTCACTCCTTCTTGGCATTGACAAGATTAAGGACAGTGACGTTCTTACAGCAGTAATCTCAAGTGTACTTAACACATTAAGCACAGCATCTGATGATCAGATTATAATGGCACTCTTCTACTTCATTGCAGGTGAGCCTACAAATGCTTTCTGGGATTACACAAAGTATAAGACAGGTCAGTATTCATTCTCTTATCCTGAAGGCATGGAAGTTGACTTCTTAAAGAACCTTCCTCCAATGCTTGACGGTATGATTGCAAGCTTGCTTAACCTTAATGAACTTGTAACAAAGAATCTGTTCACAGACAGTCTTGTAAGCAAGCTCGCTACAGGTCTTTACGGTGCAATCGAGGGTGTTAAGATAAATGACAACCTCGGCTTGACAGCACTCCTTGCTCAGACTGATATAGACTTTACAACAGCTAATGTTGCTAAGCTTCTTACAGATAAGAGCTATGGTAAGACATTTGAAGGTCCTGCATCTGTAATTGCTAATGCAGGCTTTTGGAAGAATGTTAACGCAGATTCACTTAAGTGGGGCGTTACAGACAGAGATAGCTTCTTCCACGCACTCGTTGCTGTACTTCGTCCGCTTTACGGTGTACTTGATGTACTTCTGAATGACGCACAGCTTGGTTTATTCGACTTAGTTCGTATCCCCGGCTCAAACGGTTACTCATCATCAATCGTTCCTCTTCTTGAGGCATTCAGCTGCTACAATGTTAAGACACAGTATCAGTACAGACAGGATATCAACAAGGAATATGACGCAATTCTCCTTGACATCATTAATCCAATCTGGGATATCGTTGAGGACGTTCTCAATGCTCCTCTCCAGACAGTAACAGCAATGATTCCTAACCTTGCACTGTTCATCGGCAACAACGGTTTGAGCCAGATGATTGACAATCTGCTCACTCCTATCTCAGCTCTTGCTGATGCAATCAGACCTATCGTTGATCTTAATGATCTTCTTGATACTCTGTTTGATGCACTCGATGTTGACCTTAACGGACTTCTCGGCAAGGTAGGCATCACAAACTTCTCAATTGATGTTTATGACCTTAACAAAACATTATCACAGGTTCTCGCAGGTGATAAGCTCATCCCATTAATCAACAATGTTCTTGGTTTGATTAAGATTAAGGGCACACCTCTCGGAATCAAGCTCAATGCAGTTGACTGGTTACAGCTTGCAAGCCATGGTACTACTATTGTAAGTGCTTCACAGGCTGCTACCTTCGGCTCAAGAGTATTTGTACAGGGTGATTCATCAGAAGTACTTATTGCTATACTCAGATACTTAATTAATACAATCAACAGCGGTGATAACTACAACCAGATCAGCAGCTTAATCGGCGGTCTGCTTGGTGATAATACGGATGATACAATCTCCGGAGTAATCGACCAGGTACTTGGTATGCTTCAGGATGATACAGATACCGTTATTGCTTCACTTGTTGACCTGCTCCAGACACTTGGCAGCTAATAATTAAGTTAAGTTAATTAACGTATCACAATAACAAAAACCACAACGGCGAAAGCTGTTGTGGTTTTTTTGTTTTGACTGTTAAATACCATTCTTGTTTATGCTTGTTTAGGATATTTATAAATTCTGCAAAATAAATATCCGGGAACCTGAAGATGATTTTGTACTAAAAACATCTATTTTATTAAGATATTATTATGTATTAAAATATTATACATATAATACTTGTAATATCATCAAAAATTTTATATAATAAATCTATATATGTTTTTGTTGGTGGTGATATAATGCTTGGACAATGTGTCAGATCCAGGGTTGTTAAACCTATAGGTCAGAAAGATAAGTCCGGTAAAACCTACCCTCTTAATTATTCAATGATTCTCGGCATGCCAAAGAAGGAATATGCCTTTATAGTTGGAATTGATCATCCTGTAAGGAATTTTGACGGTAGAGTTATTGCTTTACTGGAGCCAAAAATCAAGTCAGAGAAGAAAATCTGGATTTTAGCTCCTAAAAGCACACGATATATTAATCTTGATATTATGAAATATCTTGATATTGAAAAGGATTTCCCGAATCACAGTCTGGTATGTCTTTATGAAAGCAGCAGCGGTGCAGTCGTTTACCGTGAAATAAATGATGAAACACGCTTTCTGCTTATAAAAAATAAACGCTCAGCCAACTGGGGCTTCCCTAAGGGACACATAGAAAAGGGCGAAACCAAAATTGATGCGGCAAAACGTGAGGTGCTTGAAGAAACTGGTATCAACGTAAAGCTTCACAAGGATTTTGAAAGTATTTCAAAATATAAAATAAAGAACAGAATTGAAAAGAACGTATCTATATTTGTGGGAACAACCGATGATTTAACCACAACAATTCAGCAGGAAGAAATTGAGGATTACGTTTGGCTTACTTACAATCAGGCAATGCCTTATCTGAAGTTTAAAAATGACAGAGATATATTGGAAAAAGCATATAAATTTTTATGCGATAATCATTTTATAATTTACTAAGGAGAGAGCTATATGCAAGAACTTTGTCAAACCATCCAGGAATTTTTAACTGCCCACGGTATACCGGACTGGCTCGTTGTGTTCATAATTTCTTTATGTCCTGTTTTGGAGTGCAGACTTGGAATGTTCACAGCAATTGTACTGCTTGGCATGAATCCATTTGCCGGCTTTATAATCAGCTTTTTGGGCAATATTCTTCCTATACCGTTCATACTCTTGTTAATCAATTGGATATTCAAGGTATTGAAAAAAGTACCGGGAATTAATAAAATTATTTTCTGGCTTGAAGAAAAAACTCTGAAAAAACGTGACAAAATTGACAAATACGGCATATGGGGACTTTTGCTTTTTGTTGCAATTCCTCTGCCGGGTACAGGCGGCTGGACAGGAGCACTGCTTGCTTCCCTGCTTCAGCTTGACAAGAAAAAAAGCTTCGGTGTAATCAGCATAGGTGTATTCATTGCCGGACTGATTATATCAGTATTGAGTCTGCTTATCGGCAGTGCTGTTTTCGGATAATGAATAGAGAAGAAAAATTTTTGCTTCGTCTTTGCACAAGCTACCTGAATGACAACAGTCCTGAAATAGATGATATTGACTGGAGGAGCTTTTACAATCTGGCAAAGGCACATAATTTAATAGGTATTTGTCACTGTGTTTTCAACAAAAATAAAGAGCTGTCAATCCCAAATGGTGTTAGACAGCTTTTTATGGATAAATTTTTTGACCTTGTATATATTTACGAATGCCAGTCTGCCGCACTGAGTGATATAGAACACTGTCTTACAGCGGCTGAGATTAGCTATATCCTTTTTAAAGGTTCTGTTCTCAGGAATTTATACCCTGTTCCGGAAAGCCGTTCTATGGGCGATATAGACATGCTTATAAGGGATTCCGACCGCAGCAAGGCAAAAGCGGTTTTGGAGAACTCAGGATTTGAATGCTATGCACCTAACGGCACAGTTCGTGAATTTAAGAGGAACAACATTATTTTAGAGGTGCACACAAAAATAATCAGTGAATTTGGTGACAACGCCTTCAATGATGCTTTTGAGAACTCTGTTTTCGACGGTTGCAAGGGCGAGTTGAATAACGATTATCACTTTGCATACCTGATTGCACACATAGCACACCATTTCAAATTTTACGGTGCAGGTCTGAAACTGATATTAGACTTGGCCGTTATGCTGAAAAAAAGAAATATTGATTTAAACAATGTTCTTTCAATATTGCAAGAAATCAGACTTGATATTTTTGCAAAAGAAATTCTGACTGTCTGCTTTAAATGGTTTGCAGTCGGAAAGGATTACGGCAACGACACTTCTAAAACGGAGGATTACCTGCTTAAATGCGGAGCTTTCGGAGATTTGCAGAAAAATAAGGCAGCAATTGTTGTGCGCAAGGATTTAGAGGACGGCAAAAAATATTCCTCTTTCAGAACAAGGCTTCGCCTTGCCTTCCCTCCCTACAGCAGATTAAAAAATATACCTTATATCCGATTTATTGATGGCAGACCATGGCTGACCCCTTATGCCTGGATATATAGATTTTTTTATAATATAAAACATAAAAAGCAGTTTTTAAAGGAAACTGTTGAAAAACTTGATGAAAATTCATCAGCTCTTGCAGAAAAGGAGCTGAAATATTTTGAGGAGATTGGATTGATATGGCATTCCTAATAGTTTTTATTGCGATTATCGCAATACTGATTGTGCTTTTTATTTCCTGGTTCTTTACAATGAAAGCAAACGGCAAATGTCCCCTTTGTGCAATAAAAAGATTCACTATGCCCAGAAAAATCACTATGGATATAAGTGAAGAGCCTGACTATGACAACGGTGTTGCACTAACACCGCCTATGGGGTGGTCAAGCTGGAATACTTTCAGAAACCATATTGACCAGGATTTAATTATGGAAACCGCTCAGGCTGTGGTTGACAGCGGACTTGCTGATGCAGGCTATAAATTTATTAACCTTGATGACTGCTGGCAAAGCTCAATGCGCGACAGCGACGGCAAGCTGCAGGGCGATTTAGGTACCTTCAGCCGAGGTATTCCTCAGCTCATTAAAGATATCAATTCACTTGGCTTAAAGGTTGGTTTATATTCATCAAACGGTACCCATACCTGCGAGGATTTACCTGCCTCTCTCGGTAAAGAGGACCTGGATGCAAAAACACTTGCATCATGGGGCTGTGAATTTTTTAAATATGATTTCTGCCACAGCAGACCAATAAGCGGTGACTGCCCTGCAATAGAAAAAATTGAACTCAGCAGAATTGATGACGAAGAACAGTTTAATTCCAAACTGGTACTTAGACCTGAGGATGCACGGTTCACAGGCAAAGCACGAATCATTAATCTCAGTTCTTTGCAGAGCGGCAAGGCCATCGGCTATATAAACCACGGTGCAGGGTCTGCAAGCTTTGAATTCAACAGCCTTCCGCAGGGAGAATATGCAATGACTATTGTTTTTGCAAAAACCTTCTCCAGACACGAAAGCTATGCACAGGTAAATGTTAACGGAAAGATACATGAGGTATTCTTCCCTTATGGCAAAGGCTTCAGTGATACAGGGCGTGTTCAGCTTATCATCAGCTTAATCGGCGGCACAAACACAATTACTCTGCAAAACCCGATTGCAACTGTTGCAGATTCATCATACATTCAGTACAAACGAATGGGATATGCTTTAAAAAATGCAACTAAGCTATGGGCTGAATATACAAAAGCACCTGAAAAGCCGATTGTTTTTTCAATCTGCGAATGGGGCACTGCTTGCCCTTGGGACTGGGGCAGCAAGGCAGGCAATATGTGGCGTACTACCCACGACATTTTTGCGAACTGGACCAGTATAATAACGATCTATAAATTTTCAATTAAGCATTATGCATCAACCGGTGCAGGTCACTGGAATGACCCTGATATGCTTGAGGTTGGCAACGGAAAGCTCACAGAGGATGAAAACAGAGCACATTTTTCACTCTGGTGTATGATGGCATCGCCGCTTATGCTCGGCAATGATATACGCAAATTTGTAGACGGCAGCAATAAAGCAGTTGAGGGCAATTCCACACTTAAAATTGTAACGAACAAGCACCTCATTGCAATTGACCAGGATCCTCTCGGCAAGGCTGCCAAAAAACTCGGCACCGTATCCGGTATAGATATTCTTGCAAGACCGCTTGCCAATGGTGATGCGGCGCTCTGTCTGTTCAATAAAGCAAACAGCACAAAGAGCATAAAATATGACCTCAGCAAGCTTGCAGATGATGAATACCTTGAATTTAAAAAATCAGGCAGCTACCAGGTGCATAACCTATGGACAGATGAACGAACAACCGACTCTGTCATTACAGCAACACTTCCTAAGCACAGCGTTAAGGTGTTCAGAATTAAAGCAGAATAGCAAACAATCCCCGAAGATAAATCCTTCGGGGATTGTTTTGTCTTTTCTGTTGAATTTTACTGTTTTCTTAAATCCTGAATAATTTGTTCAATATGTGCAACTTAACATCTGTTAAACCATCAACACATATTTTTATTTTATCCTCTCTCCCAAGAAGATAATCTGTCGTCACAGAAAAACAATCGGCGATTCTTTCAAGCATATCAACCGAAGGCTGAATATTACTGTTTTCCCAATTAGAAACCGTTTGCTTTCTAACCGATAACTTTTTTGCAAGTTCAACTTGATTTAATCCGTGAGCCATTCTCAGCTCTCTAATTCTTATATTAAGCATCTTTCACTCCAGTCAATTATTACAATACCATTGTAATGATTATTATTGATGTCATAAAAATACTATAGTATATTAATAATTGACTGATTGTTTTTACAAAAATCTAAAATTACTTTCTAAAATATGCCAAACTGATTTTTGTATATAAGCAGTTAAAATGTACAAAATATTACAGATAAATTAACAATATTTGAGGAGTGCATATTATGAAAGCAACAGGAATTGTAAGGCGTATTGATGACCTTGGAAGAATTGTTATCCCAAAGGAAATCAGACGCTCTTTCAGAATAAAAGAGGGCGACCCGCTTGAAATTTTTACTGATGCAGAGGGCGAAGTTATTTTTAAAAAGTATTCACCAATCGGAGAGCTGTCAAATTTTGCAAACCAGTATGCAGAGGTGCTGCACAAAAACGGCGGACTGCCGGTGGCAATTATGGATAATGACCATGTTATTGCAGCATCAGGTATAAGCAAAAGAGAAATTCTTGAAAGACGTGTAACCAAAAGCCTTGAGGAGCTTATGGAAAACAGAGCAATCCACATTGCTACTGATACGGTACCAAGCATGAACGCTATTGAAGGCTTTGGAAGAAATGCCAATGTTGTATATCCCATTATTTACGGCGGTGATGTCAGCGGTGCCGTAGCACTGATTGAGGATGAGGAAAAGCACCTGCCCAGCGAAACGGATATTAAGCTTGTACAGGTTGCGGCTGCATTTCTTGGTAAACAAATGGAGTAATAATTTGTTACTGTTGCACAAAAATTATCACTATTTTTTGTGCAAAGTATTACATAGGTAGAAAACTGCACAAAAAACTTGATTTTTTCAAACATAAGCATATAATGTAAATCAAAGAGAGGGAAATAAAAGAAATCACTTGACAGAGGTGAGCCAATGAAAGAAATAAAAAATGAAGCATTTGGCTACATAAAAGATATGTTTGCTCAGCACAATATGGTAAAACGAATTATTCTCTCCTTTTTAAGTATTATCATTATGGGCTTCGGTATTTCATTGTTTTCTGTTTCGGGTTTCGGTGTTGACCCTTTCACTTCTATGAATATGAATATTGCAGGCACAATCGGTATCAGCTTTGGTACTTATCAGTTGATTGTTAACGCAGTTATACTGATTTTTGTTATCATAGTTGCCCACAGGGGTTTGGTCGGTATCGGCACAGTATTCAATATGGCAGGCTGCGGCTATGCCTGTGAGTTTTTTGAAAAGCTCATAAAGCCTGCTGCTGAAAACAGCTCTTTTGCTTTAAGGATCCCCCTTCTTATAGCCGGAATCATAACCCTGTGCTTTGCATGTTCTTTATTCTTCACAGCAAATATCGGTGTAGGACCCTATGATGCCCTGGGCTTTATGCTAAGCAGAGGCACTAAGCTTGATTATAAATGGGTAAGGGTTATTACCGATGTTGCTGTAATTCTGATAGGTCTTACAATCAGCGGCGGAATGGCTGCCGTATTAAAAGGCAATTTCAGCGGTATACAAAATATCGGACTTGGAACAGTTATTACCGCCTTTTGTATGGGACCGTTGGTTAACTTTTTTAATAAGCACGTATCATCAAAAATTCTTAATGTTCATTATGATAAAATCAGCCGTGAGGTTGCTTTCTTTATGATTAAAGGTGCTATGGTCAAAAACTCAGCTCCTAAGAACACAGAAAAGCCCCACGCAGGCTTGAATCCCTATTCGCCAAGCGGGCAAATAAGGCTGTGATTATTAAATATCAAAGCCTTTTCATATATACCTATTATGCTTTATGTTTGCATAAATTTTTACCCCTTCAAAGAAAGAAGCACTGTGTTAACAGTGCTTCTTTCTTTGCCTGCAGATAAAATCCATTCGTACTCCGGATCATTCCCGATATTATTCTTATTTTAATATATCAAGAATCTGTTCCTTGTCAGCAAGACCTACAATATGACTGACCATCTGACCGTTTTTCATTACAACAAGTGTCGGAATGCTCTGTATATTATACATTCTTGTTACCATAGGTGAAGTATCAACATTGACCTTGCAAACATTGAAATCCTTCGCAATATCCTCAACAATAGGACTGAGCATCTGACAGGGTGAGCACCAATCTGCAAAAAAGTCTACAAGCACAGTTTCATTTTTATCCAGAACTACAGATTTAAAATTATTATCATCAGCGTGAATTAACATATTATTTCTCCTTATAATATAATTTGCAATGGCAAAAGCCTTCAAAGTTTTCGTCTGCAATCTGTTCTCTGAATTCCTTGCACATACAGATATTGTCATCCACAAGGTCAACCTTGCAGGGGCAATACCCATTTTTCCGTTTTAAACCGTCCCTGAGTGCAGCAAGAACCTTTTCGTTATTATTGAATGTTATTTTCATTTTATCACCAAAATTATTATTTGACAAAAAATAAACAATTATTATTTATATTGCATAGTAATTTTAAATGTGTTAATATGTTCTTGGAAATTTAAGGAGGATATATTTACAATGGAAATTAAGATTTCAAACAGTATAAAATATATAGGTGCAAGTGTATATGACCTTGATTTATTTGAGAGTCAGTATATTGTGCCAAACGGAATGGCGTATAACTCATATGTTATTCTTGATGAAAAAATTGCAATTATGGACACTGCCGATAAAATCGTTAAATCACAATGGCTTGATAATCTCAGCAGTGCATTAGACGGCAGAACACCTGACTATCTTGTAATCCAGCACCTTGAGCCTGACCATTCAGGCAATATTCAGGCAGTAGTTGATATGTACCCTGAAATTGAAATTATATGCTCAACTGCTGCAAAAAGAATGCTGCCGCAGTTTGCAGACATTAATTTAGACAAGGTAACTGCAAAAAATGAAGGTGATACACTTGAGCTTGGCAGCCACACATTAACCTTCATTATGGCACCTATGGTTCACTGGCCTGAAGTTATGCTTTCATATGAAAGCAGTGAAAAGGTTCTTTTTTCAGCAGATGCATTCGGTAAATTCGGTGCAATTGATGCTGATGAGGGCTGGTCCTGCGAAGCAAGAAGATATTACTTTAACATTGTCGGAAAATATGGCGATAAGGTACAGGCTGTTTTGAAAAAGGCTGTCAATCTTGAAATAGAAACAATCTGTCCGCTGCATGGCCCGATACTGACTGACACAATACCTGAGGTATTAAGACTCTATAATCTCTGGTCAACATATCAGCCTGAGGATGAGGGTGTATTTATTGCATATGCCTCCATTCACGGCAATACTGCCCATGCGGCACTTAAAATGAAAGAAATACTTGAGGCAAAGGGCTGTCCGAGAGTTGCAATTGCAGACCTATCAAGGGATGACATTGCAGAATGTGTTGAAGATGCATTCCGTCACAGCACACTCTTATGTATGGCATCAAGCTATGATGCAAGCGTATTTGCACCTATGAGTGACTTTTTACACCATTTAAAGAGCAAGGCTTTCCAGAACAGACGTGTCGCACTCGTTGAAAACGGCTCATGGGCACCTTGTGCTGTAAGAGCTATGAAGGCTGAATTTGAACAAATGAAAAATATTACACTTGTTGAAAAAACAGTTACAATCAAAACTACTGTTAAGGACACTGATATCACCGCTCTTGAGGAGCTTGCTGATATAATAAAATAGAGGTAAATTATGTATACTGTATATACTAACGGCAACTTTATTTCCCTTAATGATGACAACACAATATACTCAATCATGGTCGTAGGCGGGAAAAAAATCGCCTATGTCGGCTATAACACTCCCATCTGCTATGACAATGCAAAGATTGTTGATTTAAAAGGCGGCTATGTTGTTCCGTTGATTAACGATATGGTTTTTTATGATTTCAGCCATGCGCACTGCAAGGTGTTAGCAGAGGGTGAACAGGCAGATTTTATTGTGCTCAACAAAAACATCTTAACGGAAAAAGACCCGCAGATTTTAGCGGTATATAAAAAAGGTAAAAAAGTAGTTTAGTCAAAGCAAAATCCACTCATATTAAAATGAGTGGATTTTTTATTTTACTTGTTTTCAGTATTCTTTGCTTGAAACAAGCTCTCGTTCAGCTTTTTCACATTATTCCGACCTACGGCAAACTGAAGAATCCATATAATTATAAAAATTAATGCAAATATTCCGAAATAGATAAAAAAACCTTTTATACTGTGCTCCATCCAGTATGTTAAATAAGCAACAGGAAGCATAACTAATGAAATTATCAGAAAGTAAATTCCTGTCTGCTTCACTATTCCCCAGTCCTCTGCCTCCCATACTATCGAAGCCATACCAAAGCCTGTGCCCAGCAAACCGCACAGAAATGCCTGAAGTATAACAGCATTTATTTCACTGCCCACAGCATCAACAAGTTCAGGAACGCAGGGAGAATAATGGTTCTGTCCCCAGATTAATGAAATAAAAATTGTTATTAAATAACCGATTGTAATCCCAATAGGAAAACCTAACAAACCACGCAAAAATATTTTCTTTTTCATAAAATCACCTCACACCCAATACCTTTTTTATTTCGGAGACATATCTTCTTGAAACATATGTTACCTCATTGTTGAAAAACCTTACACAGATAGTTCCCGCAAAATTCAAATCAAAGTTGTTTACCTTTTTCAAATTTATAATTTCCGATTTAGAAATACGTACAAACTGATTTAAGCTTAGCCGTTCCTCTGCCTCATAAAGTCTGAGCCGAAGCATATACTCTCCTTTATCCGTAACAGCAAATACCTTTTTTGAATTTGCATAAACTCTTATTATGTCATTCGGTTCAAGCACTTCAACCTTGTCATTTTTTATACCTGCAATAATCTGAGACTTTTCATCAGACAGCATTTTGAAAATTCTGTCAATATCATCAGTCATTTTATCTGTCAATATGATTATTTCCGGCTCCTTATATGCCTTGTTAAGTTCAATTTTGATCTGCATAAATCCACTCCCTTCTTATGCCTTTATTATACGCAAAGATAATACGCTTTCAAGCAATATACGATAATCGGTTGTTTTAAAAAAACAAGCGGCAGAAACTTAACGAAAAGTTTCTGCCGCTCAAACATTAATACCCTAAATTCTCATTAACAACAATGACCTTTATCCTGTCCTTATGGCGCTGTTTTGCTGAAACAACGTAATTACAGCAAATTCTCTGCTGACTTTCACATCCATCACAAATAAGCGGATTTTCCTTATTTAGACTTATGCATTTTCCGGTAACTGCACAAGGTGTTTTACAGTCAAGTCTTTTTGTATTTGGCGGTGCTGCGGTTGTTTTAACTCGGATAACAGCTTCGTTAATATCCTCCACAAGCTTGTTGATACCTACAACAGCAATAACCTGTCTTGGTCCGTAAACAATGCAGGCAACACGGTTTGAATTGCCGTCAACATTATAAAGCTCGCCATTTTCAGTAACAGCATTTACCGAAGTCAGATATGTATCGCATCCAAAAGCACGAATATATGACTGCCTGAGTGCCTCACCCTCTAAGCCTGATCTGTCAATATAGTCATAATTGCCTGTTTTAAGCATCTCAATTACACCGATTTCTTTCAGCGTTTCCGACCCGCCGTGTGACACGCTTTCTCCGTCAGCAATAAGTGTTTTAATTAGAGGAATAACCTCCTCCTTTGTTTCAACAAAATATGGCTTCATATTATTCTTTTCTAAATTAGCCATCGTCTTTTTAATATCCATTATCATTCCTCCATATTCCAATATTTTCTGTCAAGGCTTCTGTACTGCAAAGCCTCGGCAATATGATTGAGTTCTATATTTTCACTGCTATCCAAATCAGCTATTGTTCTTGAAATTCTCAGAATTTTATCATATGCCCTTGCAGACATACCCAGTTTTTCAAAGCTGATTTTCAATAAGTTATTTGCTTCATCACTGAGCACACAAAAATCCTTTGTCATCTGCGGTGTCATTTTGGCATTGCAGGTAACCTCTGTCCCCTTAAATCTTTCACGCTGAACTGCCCGTGCCTTATCAACACGTGCTTTGATTACTGCGGAGCTTTCACCCATTGATTTATCCGAAAGCTGCTCATACTCAACAGGGGCAACCTCAATGTGAATGTCAATTCTGTCAAGAATAGGACCCGATATTTTATCAAGATATCTCTTCTTAGCCGCAGGCGTACATTTGCATTCTTTAGCAGGATGACCGAAAAAGCCGCAAGGGCAGGGATTCATTGCACAAAGCATCATAATATTTGACGGATATGTTACCGAACCGCTTGTACGTGCAATATTTACAATCCCATCCTCAATAGGCTGACGCAGGCTTTCCTTTGCTCTGCGGTCAAACTCAGGAAACTCGTCCATAAATAAAACACCGTTGTGTGCAAGGCTTATTTCACCGGGCTTGATTGCCGTACCTCCCCCTGTTAATGCCTGAGCAGAAACAGTATAGTGTGGGGCTCTGAAAGGTCGTTCGTTAATCAAAGCAGTACCCTTTGGTATTCTGCCTGCAATTGAATAAACCTTTGTGGTTTCAAGCTTTTCCTGAAAGCTCATATCAGGCAGAATGGTAGGAAGTCTTTTTGCAAGCATTGATTTACCTGCACCGGGTGGACCAACCATCAGACAGTTATGTCCGCCTGCTGCTGAAATTTCAAGAGCTCGCTTTGCCTCCTGCTGACCCTTAACATCTGAAAAATCTATTGAATATTCCGTTTGCTTCTGACTAAACTCTTTACTGTAGCAGGGTGCAATTTTTTCCACACCTGATATATGCTTCATTACCTCATAAATATTTTTAACAGGCAAAACCTCAATACCTTCAAGCACGCTGCCCTCAAGCTCATTCTCCCAAGGTATAAACACTGCCTTTATACCACAGTCACGTGCTTTTATCAGCATCGGCAGAATACCGTTGACACTTCGGATTTCACCATCGAGCGACAGTTCACCCACAAAGGCAAAATTATCGGTATCTCCCTTTAGCTGTCCGCTCGCCTTAAGTATGGCAATAAATACAGGAAGGTCATAGACCGAGCCTTCTTTTTTTATATCAGCAGGTGCAATATTGACAGTTATTCTTGAAACAGGAAAATCAAGATGACTGTTTTTAACAGAAGCACGTACTCTCTCCCTGCTTTCCTTAACAACCGCATCAGGCAAGCCAACCAAATCAAATCGCGGCAAACCGCTGCTTATATCACATTCTACTGTTACGCCGAAGGCATCAAGACCGAAAACCCCCAGGCTTTTAACTTTTGCATACATAAAATCACCAAATTTATTATATCAGCAATTGTAATTATTGACAATATATTTTAATAGGTTTAGAATATAGATAATACTATATTAAGGATGTGTTCGTATGGATATTAATGCACAATACAAACTATGGCTTGAAAAGGCTGTTGCTGATCCCGACTTGATTGAGGAGCTGAAAACAGTCGAGGGAAACGAGGAGGAAATCCTTGACCGATTTTACCGTGACCTTGAATTCGGAACTGCAGGACTTCGAGGAGTTATCGGTGCAGGCACCAACAGAATGAACTACTACACTGTATGCCATGCCACACAGGGGCTTGCGGATTTTCTCAACAAGCATTTTGAAAATCCGTCTGTTGCTATCGGTTATGATTCAAGAATTAAAAGTGATTACTTTTCAATTGAGGCTGCTAAGGTTCTGGCAGCAAATGGGGTTAAGGTTTATCTTTATGAGGAGCTTGAGCCTACACCATGTCTTTCCTTTGCAATAAGATATTTCAACACATCAAGCGGTATTATTCTTACTGCATCACACAATCCGGCTAAATATAACGGATTTAAATGCTATAATTCAAACGGCTACCAAATGACTGATGAAGAGGCTGACGAAACCTATGGCTTTATTCAGAAGGTAGACTATTTTACAGGTATTAAATCAATTGATTTTGACAAGGCTGTCGCTGACGGAATGATTGAATATATGGGTGATACTGTTATTAATGCATTTCTTGATGAGGTGCAGAAGCAGTGCGTTAATCCCGACATTGTCAAGGCATCAGACCTTAAGGTTATTTATACACCGCTTAACGGCACAGGCAACAAACCGGTAAGAGCAATACTTGACAGAATCGGTGTTAAGGATGTTTATGTTGTGCCTGAGCAGGAGCTGCCTGACGGAAATTTCCCTACCTGCCCATTCCCGAACCCTGAAATCAGGCAGTCATTTGAATGTGCACTGAAAATGGCAGAAGAAATTCAGCCGGATTTGCTTTTGGCAACTGACCCTGACTGTGACCGTGTAGGTATTGCAGTACAGGATAGCAACGGCGGATACAAGCTTATGAGCGGCAACGAGGTTGGTGCAATGATGCTCAACTATCTCTTATCACAAAAGGCAGAAAAGGGCACACTTTCAAAGCAGAGCGTTGCTGTAAAATCCTTTGTTTCAACAGACCTTGCAGAGGTTATTGCTAAAAAATACAACTGCACATTTAAAAATCTTTTAACAGGCTTCAAATATATAGGCGAGCTTATTACCCAACTTGAAGCTGAGGGCAGAGCCGATGACTTTGTTATGGGCTTTGAGGAAAGCTACGGCTACCTTGCAGGAACGCACGCAAGGGATAAGGATGCCGTGGTTGCATCAATGCTTATCTGTGAAATGGCAGCTTACTACAAATCACAGGGCAGGAGCCTTGCCGAGGTTATGGATAGCCTTTATGATGAATTCGGCTATTATTTCAACGTCGTTGAAAGCTACACCTTTGAGGGTGCTGCAGGTATGGAAAAAATGGCTGATATTATGAACGGCTTAAGAGAGTCTGCACCGAACAACTTTGCAGGCTATGAGGTTATACGAATTGATGACTACAAAACATCATCCTCAATAAATGTTGCTGACGCAAGTACAGGAACAATCGATCTTCCAAAATCAAATGTACTTGCCTATACGTTAATGAACGGCAACAAAATCATTGTCCGCCCATCAGGCACAGAGCCGAAAATAAAGGCATACATTACTGCAATCGGAAAGAATAAAGAGGAGGCAGGCGAAATTGCCGAAAAGCTTATTGCTGAGGCAAATGCGCTTATGAAATAAAATGAACAGAAAATGGGTTAAAATAACCGCAATTATCCTTGCTGCATTAATGGCAGCCAGCGGACTCACCGTTGGTATTGTCGGTATATTAAATTAAATAACTGTTATGTAATTTCTGGCGTATCAGGTGCAGCATTGTTTGCTGCTGCAATCGCAGCAGTCTGCATTGTTAACAAACAAAAAATCCAAAGACCTTGGTGAACGATAAATAAATCTAAATTACACAACCCACGGTGTCAGATTTGGCTTGATACCGTGGGTTTTTGTTTGTTCCACGGAGCGTGGATTTCTTCTAAAAGCCGTACATTGTGTTTTTTGTGCTGTTGTGTTATAGTAATGGCAGGGGGAAAAAGAAATGGATGCAAAACTTACCGGTAAGCTTATTTCAGAAAAAAGGAAAGAAAAAGGACTAAACCAAATTCAGCTTGGCGAGCTGCTCAATGTGAGCAACAGGACTGTATCAAAATGGGAAAAGGGTGACGGCTACCCCGACATTACCCTTTTGCCTGAGATAGCAGACTGCCTTGGTGTAACCATTGACGAGCTGCTGACAGGCAATGCACCTGCTGCACCCTGCGTTCAGGAGAATGAAAGCATAAATACTAATACAGACAACAGGAAAAAAGTATTGCACGAATTTAAGCTTTTGTTTATATTTTCACTGTTTATGTCAATATTCAGTGCTCTGCTCGGCGGAGTGACGGAGCTTTACTGCATATGGGCATTCCCTATTCTGTTTTACACACACTGGGAAATTATGTTCGCTGCCGTATCACTTTTCGCTGTTGTTGTCGGTATATTATTATTTGTGGTGGGAATTTACAGGCTGCACCTTGAATATAGCAAGACTGAAATTATAGGTCAGGCAAAAAACAAAGGCTTGGCATTATATATAATTTCAACTGTATTTCCCCTTTGCTTTACCGCAAGGATACTTGATATTGCTTTTCATATGCTCCCTAACCGAGTATATATTATTATGGCAATGCTTATTGCAATGATCGCCTTAGCTGCATTTGTCCTTTACAGAAGGATTAACAATGAAAATGAAAAAATGGATTAGATTAATATTTATTCTTACAGGCGGCATTCTGCTGTTTTACTTTATTGCACCTTTATTTGCACATATACTTAATATCGGCAACCTTGCAGGAATCATTTTCTCAGCAGCACTGATTTGTCTTGGTTTGTTTTTAAATCCGATATTAAAGCTTGTGAGCAAAATCAGATCAAAGAAAGCAGGAAAAATTGCTTTTGACTCGCTGTTTGTTACAGGCTGCTCAGTAATGCTTTGTTTTTTTATTGCGCTCGGCTCAACAATTGCGGCATCAACAACCAATGCGACAAATCAGCAAACAGTAATTATTTTAGGGTGTGCTGTTGTGGGTAAAAGTCCAAGCTGGATGCTTAGCTACAGAATTGACAGTGCCTATAAATACCTTGAGGCGCATCCTGACAGCGTTGCCGTGCTTTCAGGCGGTCAGGGAAATAAGGAAGACATAAGCGAGGCACAGTGTATGTTTAATGTGCTGACAGAAAAAGGCATTGACCCCGACAGACTTTACCTTGAGGACAAAAGCACGAACACCTTTGAAAACATCAGCTTTTCTAAAAAGATAATTGATGAAAATAATCTCAGCACCGATGTTGCCATTGCAACATCAAGCTTTCACCTTAAAAGAGCAACAATCATAGCCGAAAAGCAGGAGCTCAAACCTGCAAGAATAAGCGCCTACACAAGTCACTTTTTACGTGCGACTTACTATGTGCGTGACACCTTCGGAGTCATTAAGGAATTTTTATTCTGATTAAAATCAAAGAGGTATTTATTTGTGAAAATTATAGGTAAAATTTATACCGATATGCCGGAAAAATTCGGTGTGCCAAGGCAGGCGGGGAATGTGCCTGCACTTGATGGAAAAATCATTTTTAATCCGCCCTACAATGTTGCAGAGGCTTTTGCAGGGCTTGAGGATTTCAGCCATATCTGGATACTTTGGCAGTTCAGCGAAAGCATCCGAGAGGATTTTTCTCCCACAGTACGTCCGCCGCGTCTTGGCGGCGAAAAGCGTAAGGGTGTATTTGCCACACGCTCACCCTTCAGACCAAACGCAATTGCAATGTCCTGTGTTAAGCTGAAAAAAATTGAGCACACAAAAAACCACGGCACTGTGCTTTATGTTACAGGTGTAGATATGATGAACGGCACGCCTGTTCTGGATATTAAACCATATATCACCTATACCGACAGTCATACCGATGCAAAACAGGGCTTCGCAGAAGATTTCGTTGATTACAGCCTTCATGTGGTTTTTCCCGATGAATTATTGCAGAGAATACCGAAAAATAAGCAGGACGGAATAATCGGAATATTGAAGCAGGACCCCAGACCATCATATCAGACAGACCGCTCACGTATTTATGGTATGAAATATCTGAATTTCGATATTAAATTCAAGGTTGATAATAAAATCCTATATGTCGTTGATGTAATATAATTATAGACAAGAAGCAGAAATGTATTAAATGAAGTGAACCCCAAATATTAGATAAAATAATATTTTCCTGCAAGAGAATGAGCCCGTATTTAACCGGGCTCATTTTCAATTCAGAAAGAATCCATTCATTGTTGAAATAATGAATGGATTCCTTTAGACAGCTGATGAATTCATCAACTGTCTAAAAATTTCTCCCTGTTTTGCTCATAAGAATATGCACCCCCTAAAGTATCTAACTTCTGGGGATGCATATCATTCAATTATTTCTCTTTTTTCACAAGCATTGTTCGCATTGAATTTGCAATAGCGATAAGGCATACACCCACATCGCCGAAAACGGCAAGCCACATTGCGTTTTCATCAAAAATTCCCACTGTGCAGCCAATAATAATCAATATTTTCACGCCGAGTGAAAATATGATATTTTCCTTGACAATACGCAGTGCCTTTTTCGCTATCCTTCTGCCAACCGGGATTTTTGAAAGTGAATCACCCATAATCACCATATCGGCTGCTTCTATTGCAACATCACTGCCGACGCCGCCCATAGCAACACCTAAATCAGCCTGAGCAAGAACAGGAGCATCATTTATTCCGTCACCTGTATAAAGCACATTTGCCCCCTGCTGCTGAAGCTCAATTACCCTTTCAACCTTATCCGCAGGCATAAGCTTTGCATAAACAGTATCAATTCCCGCCTTTGCAGCAACATCCCTTGCAATCGGCTCCTTATCACCTGTCAGCATTACAGTATTTGAAATGCCCATTGATTTAAGCCGTGCAATCGCATTCTTGCTGTCCTGCTTGATGATATCGGCAAAAACTATATTGCCCTTGAACTCGTTATCTGATGCACAGTAGACTGCCGTGCCGATTGATTTGGTTTCTTTAAAATCAACACCGATTTCCTGCATCAGCTTTTCATTGCCAACATAATATTTAACACCGTCAACCACTGCCGACACACCCTTACCCGGGTAATTCTTAGCATTCTTAACCTCACAATCGTCCGCATAATGTGCAAAAGCAAGGCATATGGATTTTGCAATAGGATGCGTTGAATAGCGTTCACAGGCAGCGATAATTTTAAGCAGCTCGCGGTGACTGTTATCACTGCAGTGACAGTTATAGCATTCGCAGTTGACATATTCAAATTTACCGCTTGTAATTGTACCTGTTTTATCAAAAACACCTGTATCTGCCTTTGCCAGTGCTTCAAGGTAATTACCGCCCTTAATAAGTATACCCTCTTTTGAGCAGGCTCCGATACCGCCGAAAAAGCTAAGCGGAATAGAAATAACAAGTGCACAGGGACAGGACACTACAAGAACAGACAGCCCCCTGAATACCCATTCCTTCCATTCTCCGACAAAAAACAAAGGAGGAACAATAATTACAAGCAGCGCAATCAGACAGACAATAGGTGTATAAATCCTTGCAAATCTGGTAATAAACTGCTCTGCACCCGACTTTTTATCCTCAGCATTTTCAAGCATACCGAGAATTTTTGATACAGTTGAATCTTTAAATTCTTTTGACGCTCTTACTGTAACAGCTCCGTCAATAACAACTGACCCTGCAAGTATTTCATCGCCTGTTGTTTTAGTTACAGGGATTGACTCACCTGTCAGAGCCTTCATATCAACCTCTGCACAGCCCTCAGCTATTTCGCCGTCAATATCAAGCTTTTCGCCCGGCTTTATTATCATTAAATCCCCGATTTTAACATCATCCGGTGAAATAACACTTTCCTTGCCGTCACGCAGAACTGTAACCTGCTGCGGCTTAAGCTCAAGCATATTTTTAATTGATTTACGACTTTTCTGCACCGCAAGACTCTGTAAAAATTCACCGATCGTGAAAAGAAACATTACCGCACAGCCCTCAGTATATTCACCTACTGCAAATGCACCGAGTGAGGCAACTGTCATTAAAAAATTCTCATTAAAAATATCGCCGTGAATAATACCTTCAACAGCCTCTTTAACAATGCCAAAGCCCATTATCAGATACGATATACCAAAACAGACAAGCGGTATAAATTCGTGTATGCCAAGAATACCGTTTTCTATTAGCTCATGTAATATATAACCCACAACCAAAAGTGCACCGCCGAAACCGACCTTAAAAGCAAAATCCTTTTTGTCAAGCTCCTCATGAGCGTGGTCATGACCGCAGCCGCAGCCGTCATTATGCTGATGATGACCGTGCTCACAGCAGTCACACGATTTACCATGACTGTGCTTTTTTTCATTTCCCATAATAATACTCCTGATATTTTTATTATACCTATATTATATCAGGAGTGGTTAAAAGTCAAACAAGATTTATTAAATTCAGAATATTATGAATCATTTTTTCAAGGCAAACTTATTTCTGATAAGTTGTAAGCTGCTTATTGATATCAATTGTACCGAGGAAAATATTTTCAAGCTTATCTCCCTTGGCCTTAAGCATATTATCAAGCTCTTTTTTTGTTACACCTGCCACTGAAAGGTTGTCATCAATGATATGACCATCCATAATCACATTTATATAAAGCCCCTCTCTTTCCGGAGCAAAATTAAAGTCCTTAGGATTAAGCTGTCTTTTCTGTGCCACAGGCTGAAAACTGATTTTTCCCGTCGTTTCCATTATTGCATAATCAATATCAGAAAGGTTAAAATAGCCATTGACTCTTGCACTCGTGAGCAAATCATCAAGCTCAACACGAGCCTTACGCATACCCTTTTTACTGATTTTTCCACGTTCAATAATGATTATCGGCTTGCCTGATATAAACTTTCTTGCCTTGACACTTTTCTGTGCCAGAACGGAAATCAATACACCAACAACGCCATATACAACCATTGCGAGTATACCCTTCCACCATTCAAGGTCAATATTTGTTGCCATTTCTGCTGCAATAGAGCCAATGGTAATACCAATAACATAGTCAAAAAAGCTCATTTCACTTATTTGCCTGAAGCCCATAATTTTTGTAATAATAAATAATACAGCCAATGATACAAAAGATAGAATAATTATATAAGCAAAGTCCATAAAATCACCTGTTATATTTTGTGCATTATTACACATTTTTATTTTTTATAAATTATGGTATAATTTAATTTCCGGGTGGTGGTAGTTTGGGAAAGACAGGTGTTAAAGCAGCCGTTTTCGGTCTGACCGTAAATTTTGTGTTGTTTTTAATTAAGCTTTATGTGAGTATCAGCTCAGGCTCTCTTGCTATTTACTGCGACGGAATTAACAATTTAGGCGATACATTTTCATGCATAATTGCACTGGTCGGTTTTGCTTTAGCAATCAGGCTCAATGAAAGGAAAAGCAGCCGTGCACAGTCCCTTGCATCATTTGTAATAGGGCTGATTTTAGCATTCACAGGTGCATATTTTGCATATAACGGTATTGAAAGGCTGATGTACCCTGTGCCGATTTCATACCTTTACAAATATGCAATACTGATTGCTGTCACAGCCTTTGCCAAACTGGTAATGGGCATTGTGTATTTAAAGGTCGGCAGAAAACATCCGTCACCTGTATATAAAACACTTGTAATGGACAGCTTTCTCGACTGTGCAATAACACTGACAACACTTATCAGTCTTACTCTGTCCGTCAAAATCAACTTTGCGATTGACAGCATATTATCAATTGTTATAGGCATTGCTGTTGCAGTGAGTGCAGTTAAAACGCTTTGGGCACAGTGTAAATATTTAATTAATGAATAGGAGAGCTTATGGAAAAGGTTAAAAGATCATCGAAGCAGAGGTTTAAAATATTCTTGAGAATTTTACTGATTATCGTTCTGATCATAGCAATTATCTGTGCATCACTTGTAATCGTTTCACTCGTAGGCATTAAATCAAACAAGGATTTTATTTCATCAATCAGCACGGTTGAATATGACAATCAGCTTGTGCCTGAGCTTGGTGACGACGGTTATTATACCTTTGTAACAGATGATGAATTTAAAATTATGCAGTTGACAGACGTACATATCGGTGCGGGCTTTATGTGCACAAAAAAAGATAATATGGCTCTCAATGCTGTTGCTTCAATGGTGAGTGCCGAAAAGCCCGATTTAGTTGTAGTTACAGGCGATATTGCATACCCTGTTCCGTTTCAGGCAGGCACTTTCAACAATAAAAACAGTGCCAAGCTTTTTGCTGAGCTTATGGAGCAGCTTGGTGTTTACTGGTGCTTTGCCTTCGGCAATCATGATACAGAATCCTATTCCTACTACTCAAGAGAACAGATTGCTGAATTCTATACAGGCGGGGACTACCCTCACTGCATTGCCCAGCCGGGACCGGAGGATGTTGACGGTACAGGCAACTATGTTGTGAATGTGAAAAATACCAAGGGTGAAATTACACAGAGCCTGTTTATGCTTGACTCTCACTCATACGTTGACAATGACCTTGTAGGACTTATGATGAAGTATGACACAATCCACGAAAGCCAGGTTAAATGGTATGAGGAAACCGTAAAAAGTCTTACTGACCAAAACAACGGCATAACACCGAAATCATTGGCTTTTTACCATATCCCAAATCCTGAATTCAAGGATGCTTGGATGGAATATGTTAATAACGATTTCACCGATACCGAAAATGTTAAATACAAGTATGGTATGCTTGGAGAAAAGGATTTATTAATCTGCTCAAGCAGCTATAACTACGGATTCTTTGACAAATGTGTTGAACTGGGGTCAACACAGGGTATCTTCGTAGGTCACGATCACCTGAATAATTTCTCTGTTAACTACAAGGGTGTTCAGCTTACATACGGATATTCAATCGACTATCTTGCATATTTCGGCATAATGAACTACGGCTCACAGCGTGGCTGCACAACAATTGACATTATGCCTGACGGCAGCTTTGACTGCAAAAAGGAAAATTATTATCAGGATAAATATGCCTCTGTCAACGCAAAAGAAAATGTTTCTATGGACAATTATTATGAAGAGGTAGAAGATATGCCGAATGAAAAATAAGGTATTGACAAATTTATTTTGCGGCATATAATATACATATAGGCAATAGCCTAAATAAATATTTTCGGGGCGAGGTGCAATTCCTCACCGGCAGTTAAAGTCTGCGACCCGCATATGCGGCTGATTGGGTGAAATTCCCATACCGACGGTTAAAGTCCGGATGAGAGAAAATGTTTGGCAAGGTGTAATAGCATTATTACGCCCTTTGCCGTCAGTCAAAACATTGTGCCCCGACTTCAAAAGTCGGGGCTTCTCTTTTGTTCCCAGTTAAAGGAGAAGAAAGATGAACAACAAAAAAGTAAGAACACTGACAGGCACCGCAATGCTGACAGCAGTAGGTGTGGCACTTCAGTATATCGAGATTTCTATCCCGATTATACCCAACTTTATCAAGCTAGATTTCTCGGACCTGCCTGAGCTTATCGGTGCATTCGCGTATGGTCCCGTGGCAGGAGTAATTATCTGTCTGCTGAGAAACCTAATACATATGGCAGTCAGCCAAAGCGGTTTTGTGGGTGAGCTCTCAAACTTTATCCTCGGTGCTGTCTTTGCACTTGTAGCAGGCTTGATTTATAAAAAAATGAAAACAAAAAAGGGTGCTTTCATAGGCGGTACCACAGGTGCGGCAGCAATGGCAGGCATCAGCGTTTTCACCAACTACTTTATCATTTATCCGCTTTATTACAGCGTACTCGGCTTCCCGGAGGAGGCTGTTCTCGGTATGTATCAGGCTTTGCTGCCGAGTGTTGAAAACATTTTTCAGGCACTGTTGATATTTAACCTTCCGTTCACCTTTGCCAAGGCAATGATTTGTGTAATAATTGCAATGATTATTTATAAACCGCTGTCAAAGCTTCTGAAAGGTAAAGAACAATAAAGCTTTTTCATTTTTGTCAAAGGAGTCGGCAGGCTGCAGCTTGTCGGCTCCTTTTATATTTAACGGCTTTACGCAGTTTGTTATACTGATTGCATTTTTAGGCGGCATTCGGCTTTTTTCAATCGGAATAATCGATAAATATCCTGCAAAAAATTATATTGAAACAAAAAAAACCAATCTATATAGCCAAAGAAATCATTGATTACAAATAATTATTGATATTTTAATTATAATGTTGTATAATATTTTAGTAAATTTTACTATTATTATATTAGGAGATAGTTATTATGTTAGTTTCTGCAACAGAAATGCTTAAAAAAGCTAAGGCAGGCCACTATGCAGTTGGTCAGTTCAACATCAACAACCTTGAGTGGACAAAGTCCATTCTTTTAACCGCTCAGGAGCTGAACAGCCCTGTTATTCTCGGTGTATCCGAAGGTGCAGGCAAGTATATGACAGGCTTCAAGACCGTTGCTGCTATGGTTAAGGCAATGGATGAGGAGCTTGGAATCACTGTTCCAGTTGCACTTCACCTTGATCACGGCTCATACGAAGGCTGCTACAAGTGCATTAAAGCAGGCTTTACATCAATTATGTTTGACGGCTCTCATTATCCTATCGAGGAGAATGTTGCTAAGACAACCGAGCTTGTAAATGTTGCTCATGCTCTTGGTCTTTCAATTGAGGCTGAGGTAGGCTCTATCGGCGGCGAGGAAGATGGCGTTGTCGGTGCAGGTGAATGTGCCGATCCAAAGGAATGTAAGATGATTGCTGACCTCGGTGTTGATATGCTTGCAGCCGGTATTGGTAATATTCACGGCAAATATCCTGAAAACTGGGCAGGTCTTTCATTTGAAACACTTGATGCTGTTCAGCAGGAAACAGGCATTATGCCTCTTGTTCTTCACGGTGGTACAGGTATCCCCGAAGATATGATTAAAAAGGCTATTGACCTTGGCGTATCGAAAATCAATGTTAATACAGAGTGCCAGCTCTCTTTCCAGGAAGCTACACGTAAGTATGTTGAAGAAGGTAAGGATTTACAGGGTAAAGGCTTTGACCCTCGTAAGCTTCTTGCTCCGGGTGCACAGGCTATCTGTGATACTGTTAAGGAAAAAATGGAGCTCTTCGGCTCAGTAGGTAAAGCAAACGACTAATTAATTTACCAAATATTTAACCCCTTGCAATTTATAAATTGCAAGGGGTATTTTTTATCTTTTGGGGTATTCCAAATCTTCAGGCAAGCCTAAAATATAATCTGCCGATACACCATAAAATTTGCATAATGTCATAAGATGTCTTAGAGGCAATTCGTTTTTTCCCGTTTCATACTTGCTGTAATATTGTTGGTCGATTCCCAATACTTTTGCAACATCTTTTTGATAAAGGTCATTATCTATTCTTAAGCTTTTTAATGTGTCAAAATATTCCATATGTAAATCCTCCTACGCTATTTTACCATACATAATAAATTATGTATTGACATACGTAATATTTTATGTTAGCATATTATATACATAATAAATTACGTGTGTCAGGAGGTATTATAATGAACGCAACAGAATACGAACACTACAAAAAGCTGAAAAAATTAAGACTTGAGGCAGCAGATAAATTTGCATTTATCAATCTGCTTACGTTCCGCCTGCTTGTGCTTCTGAATTCGACAGATTCGGATATATATGACTTTGACCGCTTGTTAGACAATATCAGACTGACCGTTGAGGATTTATACAATTATTGTCTGGATTACAGCGATATGCTCGAAAACTATTCAAAAGACCAGTAAGGTTCATTGATGATTAAGCTTTTCAATTTCCTCAATAATCATTTTAGATATTTTTGAGATAAAGATATATTCCAGAATCCACATAAAAACAGGAGCGATAAAGGCGGTGATGATTCCGCCAAGGGGGAATCCCTCCTTAAAAATGCCAAGAACTGCAATCACCCAAAAGAAGATTGTTATTGCCGCTGCCAGCAAAAGCATAAGCACATTCGGCAGAATGTCGATTCTCACCGATGTATCAGACAGCTTTATTAAATTGATTTTCGGATTGCCGATTACAGTAAAAACTGCATTATACCGCACATTCAGTCCCGATGTTGATTTCTCGGTACTGAAAAGCGGGTCATCTGTCAGTTTTTCAAAAAGCTTATCCGCATTATCTGTTTCAATTATTTTTTTCATTTTTCAGCTCTTCTTTTATATAGTCGCAATAGAGTGACAGAATATCAATGTCCGTTTGGTCATAAACCATTCTTGCACCCACGGTATCCTCGATTTCGTTAAAAACAAGCCTGCCGTTATTGAAAATAAAATCAATTCCGATATAATCGCTTTTGACAAGAGCGTTTATTCTTTTTACAAGCTGTTTTTCGTCACTGCTGAGCGTATACGGCATAGCACTGCCCCCAAGACAAAAGTTTGAACGAAAGTCCGTTTTGCTCTCTCTTAGTATTGCTGTGATGATTTCACCGCCAATTACCCATACTCTTAAATCCTTGCCGAGGGTGTCACAGGGCTTTTGGTAAACATAACCCTTTTGAAAATCCTCTGCCGCTGTGAGCATTTCTACCTCAGTACCGCCGTGACCGTCAATCTTCTTTTTCACAACAGGCACACCTGAATAATTGATTGGCATAATCTCTATACCATTATCTGCCATAAATTCATAGCAACACTGTTTGTCGTTTGCAAGCCTTGAAAGTGACGAGGGATTAAAAACCCTTATGCCCTTTTGTTCAAAACACTCTGCAACTTTATAATTATTTGTTCTGTTAATCACAAAATCCGCATTACCCTGATAGCTTTCATCGACCAGACTAACCCCGAGATTTTCCACAAACTTATTAACTGCAAAGCCGTTTCGCTGTGCTTCCTCTTTTGTATAAATCAGAACACCACTCATTTTAACCGCTCCGTGATTTCATCAAAAATAATAGGTGCAATATCAATTCCCGTTGCATTCATTATATTTATTATATGTGCATTTGAGTTAACCTCACACACCATACCATTATCAAGAATATCAACTCCGCCAAAGGTAAGTCCAAGGGTTTCACAGGCCTTGATTGCTGTTTCAATTGTCTGCTTATCAGGAATGACAGAAGTCATTGTGCCGCCATTCGTAACATTTGAGCGAAAGTCATCAGGATTATTCCGTCTCACTGCACTTACAAATTTACCACCCACTATTTCAATACGGGTATCACTGCCTGCACTGACTGCGATAAATTCCTGCAAAACAAATGGCTTTGCGGTAATATGACACATAATGTCCTCCCGAGTTTGGCACAGATATACCTGCTCACCAAAAGAGCCGAAGCACTCCTTGAACACAAGGGGAAGACCCAGGCGTACAATAGCAGAATCCACAAATTCACTCATATCGGCATCAAAATAGGTTTTTGGTGCAATCAGCGTATCCGGCTGATTGACAACACCGGATAATTCAACATAGGTTCTTGCCTTATCGTCGCATAATGCAACCGAGAATGGTGAATTAAAAACGGGCACGCCGTCTTTTTCAATTGACCGTGCAAGGTTAATATCCTTATCCCACAAAAGCACAAAATCTGTATTAACTTTACTAAGAGCCAGCTCCAGATTCGTCTTTATTGCCAAATTGATATTCTGCTTTTTGGCACTTTTAACCAAATGGCTGTGCAGCTCGTTATATTTTTTTCCATTTAAAAAATGGTTTACCAACAAAATTCCGTTCATAATTACATATTGTAGCATTTGCACTTGCATTTTTCAATCTAATAGTATAAAATATCTTTATCTATTTTTATTATTACACAGTTGAAAGGAGTAAGTTATGACAGAATATAAGTTAAAATATGGTTGTAACCCAAACCAAAATCCTGCAAGAATACATATGGATGGTAAGGAATTGCCATTCACGATTTTAAACGGCGCTGCCGGATATATCAATTTGCTTGACGCATTCAATTCATGGCAGCTTGTTAAGGAGCTGAAGGAGGCAACAGGACTTCCGAGTGCCGCATCATTCAAGCACGTTTCTCCTGCAGGTGCAGCGGTTGCTCAGCCTTTAAGCGATGTTGACAGAAAGGTTTGCATGGTGCCTGAAGACTTGGAGCTTTCACCTATCTGTGAGGCATATGTAAGAGCAAGAAGCTGTGACAGACAGTCATCCTTTGGTGATTTTGCTGCACTTTCAGATGTATGTGATGCTTCAGTTGCAAAATTCCTGCAAAAAGAAGTAAGCGATGGTATCATCGCACCGGGTTATACCGAAGAGGCACTTGAAATTCTCAAAGCAAAAAGAAGAGGAAACTTCCTTGTGATTCAGATTGACCCCGATTATGCTCCTGAAGAAATGGAAACAAAGCAGGTATTCGGCATTAAGTTCGAGCAGAAGCGCAACAATGCAAAAATCACTATGGACTTATTTGACAATATGCCTACAAAGGTTAAGGAAATTCCTGAAATCGCAAAGATTGACTTGCTTATTTCAATGATTACATTAAAATATACTCAGTCAAACTCTGTTGTTTATGCACAGGGCGGTCAGACTCTCGGTGTCGGTGCCGGTCAGCAAAGCCGTATTCTCTGCACACGTATGGCAGGCAATAAGGCTGATATGCTTTGGTTAAGAAGAAATGAAAAGGTGCTTAACCTTCCTTTCATTGAGGGTATCAGAAAATGTGATGCCGACAATGCAATTGACCTCTACATCAGTGACGAATATGAGGATTTACTCAAGGACGGCGTATGGCAGAGATATTTCACCGAATGCCCCGCTCCTTTCACTGCTGAGGAGAAAAAAGCTTGGCACGAAAAAATGACAGATGTTGCTCTTGGCTCAGATGCATTCTTCCCATTTGAGGATAACATTGAGCGTGCTGCACGTTCAGGCGTTAAGTACATTGCTCAGCCGGGCGGCTCCGTAAGAGATCAGGCAGTTATTGAATGCTGCGACAGCTTTGGTATGGCAATGGCAATGACAGGCATCCGTCTGTTCCACCATTAAACATCACTACCCACTACTTTTTTGGTAGTGGGTAGAATAATTTCAGGCAGGTGAGAAAATGGACAATCTTTGTGAAAAATGTTGGTATAACGAATACGATGAAGAAACGGATGAATCCTTTTGCTCGCTTGTTCTTGATGAGGATGAATACGTCCGTTTGATGCAGGATAAAAATAAAACCTGCAGATATTTCCGTTCTGACGGAAATGAATATGATATTGTCAGAAAACAAAATTAACAATAGGTTAAAACCTATGTGTAACAAACTGCATTGTTTTGTTTATAATAGTAAAATACGGTGGTGATATTATGTATAAAACAGGCTTGGTTTTAGAAGGCGGCGGGATACGTGCAATCTACACGAGCGGTGTGCTGGATGCCTTTATGGAAAACGATATTGAATTTCCCTATGTTATCGGTGTATCGGCAGGCAGCTGCAACGGCGTATCTTTTTTAGGAAAAAATGCTCATAGAATGAGGGACATATATCTTAAATATTCAGGTGACAAACGCTATATGAGCGTTAACTCTATGTTCAAAAACGGCGAATATATGAATATGAACTGGATTTTCGGCGAACTCACCTATGATATTTATCCCCTGGATTATGAAGCCTATGAAAATTCCAACGCAACGATGTGTGCTGTTGCAACAAATGCATTAACAGGTAAGCCTGAATATTTTTACCCTACTGATTTTCATAATGGCTGTGATGAATTAAAAGCAAGCTGTGCTCTTCCCCTTGCAGCAAAGCCCGTGCAAATCGGAAAGGATTTTTACTACGACGGCGGTCTGACCGATTCCATCCCGCTGCAAAGAGCCTTTGAGGACGGCTGTGAAAAATGCGTGGTCATTCTCACACAGGACAAAAACTATATAAAACAGCCGATGGGACATTCCTCGGCAATTAAGATGGTTATGAAAAAACACCCCCTTGCAGCAGAGGCAATACTTAACCGACATAATATGTATAATGCACAGAGAGAATATGTATTTGAACAGCAAAAGCAGGGCAAAGCACTTGTTATCTGCCCTGAAGATCCGCTGCACTGCGGTACACTCAATGTAACCACTGAACAGCAAATGGATATTTACAACCTCGGCTACTATCAGGGCTTGTATAATATTGATAGGGTAAAAGAGTTTATAAAGATATAAAAACAGAGGCAATCACGATTGCCTCTGTTTCTTTTTAATCAAATTTATTTGTTTCTGTAAATAATAGCTTCTCTTTCAGGTCCGTTTGAAACCATTGTAATTGGGTAGCCAAGCTCACCCTCGATAAACTCAACATAATCTCTTGTTTCCTGCGGAAGCTCATTATAATCACGGATACCGCGGATATCACAGTGCCAGCCCTTCATTGTTTTCAGCACAGGCTTACACTTTTTTAGTGTCGGAGTAGTCGGGAAGTCCTTAATAATCTCGCCGTCAACCTCATATCCAACACAAATCTTGATTTCTTCGAGATATGAAAGACAATCAAGTGCAGTCATAACAACCTGTGTTGCACCCTGGCATTCCACACCATAGCGTGTAGCCACACAGTCAAACCAACCAACACGGCGCGGTCTGCCGGTTGTAGCACCAAACTCGCCCTTATCACCGCCGTGGATACGGAGCTCCTGTGCCTCATCCTCATCAAGAATTTCACTTACAAATTCGCCTGCACCAACTGCTGAAGAATAAGCCTTTGTTACAACAACAATATCCTCAATGCTGTGAGGCGGAAGTCCTGCACCAACTGCACCATAGCCTGCAAGTGTTGATGATGATGTAACCATTGGATAGATACCGAAGTCAGGATCCTTAAGTGTACCGAGCTGACCTTCAAGAAGAATGTTCTTGCCCTCCTTAAGTGCATCTGCAAGATATTTGTGTGTGTCGCATACATAAGGAGCAATCTTTTCCCTGTATTCAACGCAGGTGTTATAAAGCTCTTCCTCATCAAGCAAAGGCTTGTTATATACATGCTTAAAGGTTAGATTTTTTAATGTGCAGATATTGCTGATTTTTGCTTTCAGGGTTTCGTCGTCAAACAACTCATTTACCTGAATACCGATTTTTGCATACTTGTCACTGAAGAAAGGTGCAATACCCGATTTAGTTGAACCGAAAGCATTTTTGCCGAGTCTTTCCTCCTCATACACATCCTGCAGGATATGATAGGGCATAAGAATCTGTGCTCTTTCGCTGACTAAAAGGTTTGGATTAAGTCCTGCCTTTTTAACATCCGCAAGCTCGTTTAAGAATTTGTCAATGTCAAGTGCAACACCGTTGCCGATAATGCAGGTTGTGTGATCATAGCAAACACCTGACGGCATTAAATGAAAAGCAAATCGTCCGTGTTCATTGATAATGGTGTGCCCCGCATTAGCACCACCCTGAAATCTTACGACAATGTCACTCTGACCGGCAAACATATCGGTGATTTTACCTTTGCCTTCATCGCCCCAGTTTGCACCTACAATAGCTCTAACCATTTTGATTCTCCTAATTTGTTTGTAATAGGACTTAGCAGTCCATAGTTAATTATATTATATGGTGCAAATATTGTCAATTAAATTATTAACACATAAAAGTATAAAATTTTAGTTATTATTGATGTTGTATTGCATATTTTTTTATGATATGATAGATATAATAAAATAATTTTTAGAGGATTTATATATGAAAATTTATAATGTAATGCAATACGGAGCAAAGGGTGACGGTAAAACAAATGATGCCTTTGCTATCCAGCACGCTATAGATGACTGTTCAAAAAACGGCGGCGGGCAGGTTGTACTGCCAAGCGGCAGAGTATTCTACAGTGACTCAATCAGACTGAAAGCCAATGTTGACCTTCATATTCAGAAGGGCGCAACCATTAAAGCCACAAGCAATATTGACGGTTACATCAGACCAAACAAGCTGATTAATGACCCGAAAACTGCCTTAATCGGCAACCCTGTTACAGGCAAGCCAAGCTTTGTTTTTATTTATGCATATGAAGCTGACCACTGCACAATCAGCGGTGAGGGTACAATTGATGCAAATGGTCATGCATTTGTTGCCAGGAAAGATCAATATTATGTGACAGGTGATTTTTACCCACGTCCCACAGTTATGTATGTTGAAAAAAGCAATCACATAACTTTCAAGGACTTTACTGTTGTTGATGCTCCATTCTGGACCCTGCACCCCGCAGGCTGTGATGATGTGCTGATTGACAAAATCAGGATTCTTAATGACCTTGATGTTGCAAACAGTGACGGAATCGACCCCGACCACTGCTCAAATGTAAGAATACTCGGCTGCCACGTTACCTGTGCTGATGACTGTATCTGCCTTAAGGCTTCAAAAGGCAACAGTGAATATGGTCCTTGTGAGAATATAGTTATTGACGGTTGTACACTGATTTCCACCTCTGCCGCTATCAAAATCGGCACTGAGGGTGTAGGTGATTTCAGAAATGTTATTGTTTCAAACTGTGTAATCAGCAAATCAAACAGAGGACTTTCAATCCAGATTCGTGACGGCGGCAATGTTGAAAATGTTACCTATCAGAACATTATTATAGAAACACGCCGTTTCTGCCCTGACTGGTGGGGTACTGCCGAGCCGATTGTTATTACCACCTTCAATCGTGATGAAAACACAAAAAGCGGAAGCATTAAAAATATCCGTTTCTTCAATGTAACAACAAAGGGTGAAAACGGTGTGTTAATCCACGGCAATGCGGATAATATCATTGAGGATATCACCTTTGAAAACTGCCGTGTTGAGCTGACGAAAACGAGCAAATGGCAGTGTGGTCTTTATGACCTGCGCCCCTGCCTCGACTATGGTGTTGAAAGCTTTGACAATTCTGCATTCTTTATCCGCTGGGCAAAGAATGTTACAATTGAAAAAACCAAAACACGCTGGGGCAGCCTCTGCGACAGCTATAAGCATGCAATTGATGCCGAGAATGTTGAAAATCTTTCACTCATCCGCTTTGACGGTCACGCAGTTGACCCAAGTGTTGACGACTTCAAATTTGAAAATGTTAAGGAGAACTGAAATGATTGAATTAAAGGGTTATAAGGTTAATAAGCTTGAAATTGAAAATAAGGTAAAGCCCGGAACACAACTTAAACTGCAAAATCAGCTTAAATATAACGTAAATTATCTTGATGACAACAAAACCTGCATCGGCATTATGGAACTGAGAGTTGCCGATGCCGACCTCAATCCGTTTGAAATAAAAATTGAAATGGTGGCTGAATTCAATTATAGTGCAGAGGACGAGAAGCCTGACATCCATACAGGTTCCTTTGACCAGTTATTCCCTTTTGTAAGACAGATTGTTCACACAGTCACAGGCTACACAGGTATGCCCGGTCTTATGATTCCGATAATGAAATTAAATAAGGAAACTGTAAGAATCAATGAACAAAAGGAAACATCACCATTGAATTGATTGCCCGAATAAAAACCCAATAGATTATACTAATCCCCTTGCAGGTAAATATCTGCAAGGGGATTAGTATTTTTACATTATTTATTTTTTACATCATAAAGCACATCGGGATAGTCACTCATAATACAGTCAGCACCTATGCTGATTAAGTACTCCATATCCTCTTCATCATTAATGGTCCAGTACTGCACAGCCATATCGTGCTCGTGTGCATAGTTGATAACCTGTGCTGTTCCCGTATTCAGACCAAATGTATTATATGGCGCACCGTAAGGAATCTGCAGAACATTACAGGGCGGCTCATAACTCTTACTGTTTGTGATTGCTGCAAAATAGAACTTGAGCACCTCGCTTATACCTGTACTTCTTGCCATATCAGGATAATTTTCATCAACATACTCGCTGACCTCTGCATGGAAGGTACCGAAAATAACTCTGTCAAGCAGATTTTTCTCAACAAGAATCTGATAAAGAATATCAACACCCTTTCTGCCAAGGTCATCACTGTTTTTTATTTCAATAATATATTTATAATCGCCCTTTGAGTTTAAGTAATCGAGAACATCCTCAACTCTCAGAATTCTTAAATCATCCGTAGGCTCGCTCATATCCGCAAAGGGCATTTCGCCTTCAGGGTCAACAAATTTTGCACCGATGTTGAGCTGTCTTAGCTCCTCATAGGTTTTCGTTTCAGGTCTGACATCCGTTTCACCGAAAACCTCCTCAACATTTGACGTTCTGTCAAGGGTATCATCATGCAGCAAAACCAAAACATCATCTTTGGTGATATGTAAATCAAATTCAAAAACATCAATATTGAAGCTGTCATTTTCAGCACAATTTTTGAATGCCATCAATGACTCCTCGGGTGCGATACCTCCGCCGCTTCTATGGGCAGATATATCTGTTTCAGCCAAAATATAAGGATTTTTTGTATCATACTGTTTAACAAGAGACGGGTCTGATTTATGCTTGCCTGACACCGTCATTAAAATTGCTATTGCCGCAATGACCGCAGCGATAATCACCAATACCTTCAGTGCCTTTTTACCTTTTGTTTTCGTTTTTGTTGCCATAAAATCCACCCCTTAACAAATATTTCTAATTATTATATTATTTCATATTTGGACAAATGTCAAATATTTTTTAACTATGGCTTGACTTTTGGAAAATAAAGGCTATAATTAGAATTAGCACTCAAAGATAAAGAGTGCTAATTGTTGGAAAGGAAATGATAAATATGAGAAAAAAGCAATTCAAAGCAGAGTCTAAAAAGCTCCTCGATATGATGATTAATTCAATTTACACGCACAAAGAAATTTTTCTTCGTGAGCTTATTTCAAACGCCAGCGATGCGATTGATAAGCTGTATTTCAAATCACTGACCGACGACAGCGTTAAGCTTGCACGTGATGATTTTAAAATTACAATTGATATTGATAAAGATAACAGAACACTCACCCTCACCGATAATGGTATCGGTATGACAGCCGAGGAGCTGGAAAACAACCTCGGTACAATTGCAAAAAGCGGTTCTCTCAATTTTAAAAAGGAAAATGCTGATAATGAAAGCGCACAGGATATTTCAGTAATCGGTCAGTTCGGTGTAGGTTTCTACTCCTCTTTTATGGTTGCAGACAAGGTTGAGGTTGTGTCAAAGGCATTCGGTGAAAGCACTGCAAACAAGTGGGTATCCGCAGGGGCAGACGGCTACACAATCGAAGAATGTGAAAAAGAGGATGCCGGAACAGTTATTACCCTTTACATCAAAGAGGATAACGAGAACGAGAGCTACAGTACTTACCTTGAGCAGTATAAAATTGATGAGCTTGTAAAAAAATACAGTGACTATATCCGCTACCCAATTCAGATGGAAATGAGCCGTCAGGTGCCAGACCCTGAAAAAGAAGGCGAGTACATCACTGAAATTGCAGTTGAAACACTCAATTCAATGGTGCCGCTGTGGAGAAAGTCAAAAAGCGAAATCAAAGCAGAGGATTACAACGCTTTTTACAAAGAGAAATTTATGGATTACACCGATCCGCAGCTTGTTATCCATTCAAAGACCGAGGGACAGGCAACCTTTGATGCACTGATGTTCATCCCGGAAAACCCGCCGTATGATTTCTATTCAAAAGAATACGAAAAGGGCTTGCAGCTTTATTCAAACGGTGTGCTTATAATGGACAAATGCAGTGATTTGCTCCCTGATTATTTCAGCTTCGTTAAGGGTCTTGTTGACAGTGCGGATTTAAGCCTTAACATCAGCCGCGAAATGCTGCAGCACGACCATCAACTCAAAATCATTGCTAAAGCAATTGACAAAAAGCTTAAAAATGAGCTTAAGAAAATGCTCAACAATGACAGAGAAAAATACAACAAGTTCTTCAAAACCTTTGGGTTACAGTTGAAATATGGTGTATACGCAAACTATGGTATGGAAAAGGACGGACTTAAGGATTTCCTTATGTTTGAAACCTCTAACGGCGACGGCTATGCAACACTTAAAGAATATGTAGGCAGAATGGCTGATTCACAGGAAAGCATTTACTACGCCTGCGGTGAAAGTGCCGAAAAGATTGCACTTCTCCCACAGCTTGATGCCGTTAAAGAAAAGGGCTATGAGGTTCTTTATTTCACTGATGAGGTGGATGAATTTGCAATCCAGATGCTGATGGAATATGACGGCAAGCATTTTGCAAACATCTGCAAGGATGACCTTGACCTTTCAACCGATGCTGAAAAAGAAGCAATCAATAAAAAGAATGAGGATGCAAAGGATTTGCTTGAAAGAATGAAGGAAGCACTTGGCGACAAGGTTTCATCCGTTAAATTCTCAAACAAGCTTGGCAGTCATCCTGTTTCACTTTCAGCAGAGGGTTATGTTTCCCTCGAAATGGAAAAGGTGCTTAATCAGATGCCGAACGGCGGTCAGGGTGTTAAGGCACAGTTGGTTCTTGAAATCAACTCAAATCATCCTGTTGCCGAAAAGCTTGAAAAGGCTGATAACGAGCAGTTAAAAAAATATGTTGCTCTGCTCTATTCATCCGCAAGACTTATTGCAGGACTTGACCTTGAAAACCCAACAGAATTCAGTGATATTTTAGCAGATATGATGTAACATAAAACACCCGATGATTTGTTAAATCATCGGGTGTTAATTTTTGGAACAATTAATATTCTTCAGTGCAGCATCTTATAAATAAATTCGCTGATTATTGAAGCCGTACCATTCAAATCTATTCCGCCGTTTTCATCTTTAACTACGTTATAGCAGTTCCTGACGATCATACTGGCAATACAATTATCAATGATGATACGCTTTGCTTCGTTGTCGAAATAATTATCACTATACCGCAGCAGTCTTAACAATTCAGATTCACATTTAAAGAAAAAATTATAATTGTTTGATTTACCCATTAAGCAGCTTATACTTTCACGTTGATTATAAAATGCTGCAACTATCTTCAAAACCCATTTAAACGGCTCATCAATAATTGCAGTTATGTTTTCATTTTCAATTCCCGAAAATATATCTGCAATAATTTCGTTTTCAATCTGCTCCTGCAAATCATAAATATCTGTATAATGGGAATAAAATGTTCCTTTACTTATATTTGCACAGTCAATGATTTCCGTGACAGTAATCTTTCGTATATCCTTTTCTTTGCGTAAATCAAGAAACGCCGTTTTAATTGACATTTTTGATTTTAAAACATCTCTTCTTTCCGCCACATCACACCGCCCTGAATATATACTTTTTTCTAATTTTAGTATAACTTTATACTAATGTATTAAATCAGAACATTGTATCTAATATCATACAATAGTATAATATTTTTATATAAATTTCAAGGCGGTAATAAATATGAAAATATTTTTTGTTTAATTGCAGTTATTTTGATTGACATAACAGCTGTTGATTTGCTTTCAAGATATTCCTGTGACCGATTTTGCCCGAAATTACCAAAATTTATCGCTATGGGACTGATAGGAAAAAACTCCAATAAAAAGAAAAAGTACAGTCGAAGCCGAGAGCGAGCCGACCGACTAAAAAACACACCCCACAATACATACCAAATACATAGTAATGACAAGTTTAAATTAGTGGGCCATTATTTTCATAATGATAATTCTGAACGAATAATACTTGCCGTTCACGGTTGGCGCTCGACATGGAATTACGATTTTAATGGCCAATATCAGTTTCTTATGAACAATAATTGCAGCATTCTGTTTATTGAATCAAGAGCCCATGGTGAAAGCGAAGGCAGATATATGTATTACGGAAAAAAAGAACGATTTGATGTCCTTTTATGGATTAAATTTATTCGTGAAAATATTTCTGCTGATTTGCCGATATATATTTACGGTATGTCTGTGGGTGCAACAACCGCTATAATGGCAAGTTCTGATATAAACGATCCGAATGTTTTAGGTATAATTGCTGATAGTGCATCTACAAGTGCAAGAGATGCAGGTAAAACAACAATAAAAAACATCCATTTAAGTCCCGCTCTCTTTTATTCACAGGTAAGATTGGATTGCCGGCTTCGTCTAAAAATGGACGACAATGAATATACCGCACTTGAAGCATTAAAAACAAACAAAATTCCTATACTAATTATTAACGGAACCAAGGACAGAATAGCCCCTGAATTTATGGCAGAAAAATTATATTCCAATTGCAAGGCACCCAAAACGAAGGTCACCTTTGCAGATGCCGGGCACTTGAAAAGCTATTATGCTGACACAGGCAAATATCAGGCAGCAATCCTTGATTTCATCAAGCAATGCGAAACTTAAATAAAATTAACAAAAAACAAGGTGAATGTAATTGCAATATACATCACCTTGTTTTTATTGTTATATTATTCTGCAGCCTTTGCCGCTGCTTCTTTCTCAGCTCTGCGGGCAGCCCTTTTCTTTTTAGCCTTATAGCCCATAAGCTTATCAAGATGCTCATCAGGTGTTATGCAGGTACCGAGTGTAACCGTATTCCTGCCGTAAATTCCATGAAAATCCGAACCGCCTGTTAAAAGCAGCTTATGCGTTTTGCAAAGCTTGCTGATTTCCTCAACATTCGCATCTGTAGCTGACGGATGCCAAACCTCAACACCGTCAAGTCCCATTTCAATATACTTTTCAAGCTCAGGAACATTATTATATTTATACGGGTGTGCAAGAACCGCTACACCGCCTGCACCGTGAATTTCCTCAATAACCTCTTCAACAGAAGGGTATTTGATTGGTGCAAGAAGATTGGTTGAGCTTTCAGGAGAAAACAATGCATCGTAAAGCTCACCATAAATTTTATTTGTATAGCCTGCATCCATAAGAGCATGCATAATATGCTGTTTAAAAAGATTTGTTGAACCCGAAGCGTGACCCACAATAAAATCATTTGATACAGGAAAACGTGCAGCAACCTTCAGCATCATTATCTGTCCTGCTCTTTTTCTCGCAACAGAGATACGCTTGCAAATTCCCTCAAGTCTGTCAGGCTTTTCAGCTAAATAGCTGATAATATGTACTCTTTTACCAGCCTCATTGTCAAAGGCTGAAATTTCAACTCCAGGAATAACATTAATGCCGTATCTTTTACCGATAACCTGACCCCTTACTGTACCGGCAAGGCAGTCATGGTCTGTTATGGCAATAGTATTAATTCCGCTCTTCTGTGCAATAACGATTAAATCCTCAATTCCAACTGAACCGTCACTGAGTTTGGTATGACAATGTAAATCTGCTGCCATAATTTAGTTATCTCCTTTCAAAATCGGTGGGATATGCTTAAAATCCATCGGTGAGCGATTGCTCACTAAAAATAAATACCATATTAATAATAACATTAAAATATAACTTTTTCAAGACAAAAAAGTACATTTTAGTACATTGTATAAAAAAATGTCCAATAACAATGAATAAATATTATTTTTCTACAAATATTTATTTAATTTGCTAATCGGCAAACCAACCACGTTAAAATAATCGCCGTCTATTTTTTCTACAAAAAGCGAGCCTTTACCCTGTATTCCGTAAGCCCCTGCTTTATCATCACATTCGCCTGTTGCGGTATAATTATTAATTTCAGTTTCTGACAAATCAAAAAACTTCACCCTTGTTTCGACAGAGAAAGTAACAGTCTTTTCTGGCTTGATAATCGTAACGCCTGTAAAAACACTATGGTATCTGCCGCTGAGGCTTCGCAACATTTCGGCCGCCTGCAATCTGTCAGATGGCTTGCCGAGAATTTTGCCATCGACCGCAACAACAGTATCCGCACCTATAACGATGTCAGCCCCATTATCAAAAGGCTCCGCTTTTATTCTTGACAGATATTCAACAGCATCCTGCGGTGATATTCCTTCAGGCAGAGTTTCGTCAACGTCTGCACTTTCTATTTCAAAATCTGTTGTGATAAGGGATAAAAGCTCCCTGCGTCTTGGAGATTTGGATGCAAGAATCAGCATTAAAATGTACCTCTCTGGTATAGTCCTCTTGTATACTTAAAATCAGGCTTGCAGCCTTTTTTATACATATCAATTATGTGGCTGACCGCATCAGCCTTTTCGTTTGAAAAATAAAAATGAACAAAATCCGTTTTAATCTCGCTTAACCTGTCGAGCATATAAATCGGATGCGTATTGAGCATTTCAACGCAGGGATATTTTGAACAAAGCACCTCAAATTCATATCCCTTTCTGTCCGTCAGCTTACCCTGCTTTGCACACGCATAACAGCCAATGCTGTTTTTTATCGGGCAGTTTCTTGTAAGCATTAACGGCATTTTACCATAAACAATTATGCCTGTATTTTCGGCATTTATCTTATTCGCCTGCTCCAAGGTAAGCTCAAAGGATAAAATCGGATTATCAATCATATTCGCACTTTCGCTGTTATAAATATTCAGACCGAAATCACCGAACACCTCAAAGCCCATTTCTTTTGCAAGAGTATAGCTGCCGATATTTCCGCAAAGTGCCTTAGCAACACCTGCTTTTTTCAGTTTAATTAGCTGTTTTTTTACTTCATCCTCAATGCCGAATAAGCCTCTTGGCAGAACAACGCCTGCACGGTTATCCACAAAATCCTCAAGACTGCTGTCAAGAGGTATGAAAACATTTTTGAACGGATGCCGATTTGGAATTTGCTCTGCTGATTTAAAGGAAGCAGTGGCATACGGCACAGCATTTTTATTGGCAGGAGCAGCTTTTTCCAACGGCTTGGCATCAACTTTAACTTCATCCTGCCTTTCTATTTCTTCAACAGCCTTTCGTCTGAGTTCATTTATTTTTGAAACAGGCAGAATCAATCCGTCATCCAGTGTGATTTCAATACGATTTGCATAAAACTGTGTGCCGCCAAGCTTAGACAGTCTTGCCTGCAGACCTTCCTCAGTCATAGGCTTATGAATTGCCTTTTCAGGTACATCACCCACAACGGTAACCGTTTTTCCCATGGCAGATGCATTTAACGAACAGGGCTTACCATCAAGACAAATGAATTTAATATCCATAGGCAAAAGCGGATTTTCATTATCATAATTATGGCTTATGTCTTTAAGTACATCCTTGGCAGAAACAACGTCCTCCTTCTGCCTTGTACCAAACATATCTGCCCCCATTTCGGCTGTAAAATATCCGTCGGTAAATCCGCTGCGTGAAAAAACACTTTTCAATCTGCGGCTGTCATTATCAGTATAACTGCCGTCAATCGCATTTCTGACTGCTGTTACTGCCGCACTCACATATTCGGGTCGTTTCATTCTGCCCTCAATTTTCAGTGACACTATACCTTCGAGCTCGCTAAGATGTTCAATAAGACTTAAATCCTTAAGCGAAAGTGCACACTCATTTTTATCCCCCTTAGCAGTAAAAGGCAAACGGCAGGGCTGTGCACACAAACCCCTGTTACCGCTGCGTGAGCCGATAACCGATGAAAGATAGCATTGACCCGAAACACACATACAAAGTGCACCATGCACAAACATTTCAAGCTCAAGGTCAGTGCTTTGTCTGATTTCCTTGATTTCATCAAGGCTCATTTCTCTTGGAAGAACAATTCGTGAAAATCCCATTTTCTCCGCTGCTTTAGCACCTGCGGGTGTCATAATGCTCATTTGAGTCGAGCCGTGAAGCCTTGCCTGAGGAAAATGCTCCCTTATCATTTTTGCAGCACCTATGTCCTGAACAATAAAAGCATCAATGCCTGCTTTCAACGATTTTTTAACAGTATCGTAGGCAAGCTCCCATTCATCATCACTTATTAAAATGTTCAGGGTTAAATAAACCTTAACCCCTCTTTTGTGGCAGTAGTCCACTGCCGTTTTCAACTCATCATAATCAAAATTGCCGGCATTGCGGCGAGCGTTAAAGGCTTTCACTCCAAGGTAAACACCGTTAGCGCCACTGCGAACACCGGCAATTAAGGACTCCATACCGCCGGCAGGAGCCAAAATTTCAAAATTCATATGTCCCTGTAAATCCTATCTGTTGGCAAGCTTGTTTCTTAAATCGGAGATTTCTCTGTTCAGGCGCTCAACCTCACGTCTTGCAACCTCAACCTCCATTCTGGCTCTGGCACTTTCTTCAAGATAATCCTTAATCTGCACTCTTAAATTATCACTTGATGCAGAAGCCTTTTTGCAGGCATCAGCCTGATCAAGAGCCACAAGCACAGCCGCCTGTGTCATAGACAGTGAAGTATTTGAATTGCATATTGAACGGATTTCGCTGTTAATCTGTTCAGCCAGATTTTCTACATATTCAGGGTCATCCTCTGTAACGATAGTGTATGATGCACCGCCGATTTTAACCTGAACTCTATTTTTATTCATAGTTACACCCTCAAATTCATCGACAAATTTTTCGCTTATTTCAGTATAACAGTAAAAAATAAAATTGTCAATGTGATTACATATTAGTATTATAAATAATTTTCATATAATTAAACAAAACCCACGAACAAAAAGTTCGTGGGTTGATAATTATGAGCACACGCCTGTGTTGCTGCAGGTTAAGGTAACGGTTTTGTTGACTGTTTTTATCGGAACACCCAACAAATATCTTTTAACAGTAAATGTCCCGATTGCCTTATTACCGCTTTTTGACGCGGCTGAAGAAGTCACTTTCCAATCGTTATTATAAATACTGTATGATACTGATGACCTGGTGCAGGTTGCCGAGCTGCCTGTATAATTAAATGTACCATTCACCGTAACAGTCCAAGCCTTCGTATTATCACTGTTATAATAGTGTGCCGATTTGCTCCTGTTTATCGTTTTGGTTGCAAAGGTTGTTATTGCACTTTCCGTAATTTCAGTAACAATATAACTACCGTCATCAAAGTACTCAACATAGCTGTCTGTCACAATTTCATCATTTGCAAATGCCGTAGTAGGGCACATAACAACAACCATTAATACTACTGATAATAAAGATATTATTTTTTTCATTTTAATTAACCTCTCAAGTTGAATCTATGGTTATTTGGTTTTCCGGTGTATCATGGACTTCTTCAACTATGTATGTCTTCGGCTCTTCAACATAAGGATGAATCACTGCAAACAACAACGCGCCTAACCATATAAGCAATGCTGCAATCACACCTACAATAATTGTCCTGCCGAAATTCATACGTCTTTTAATCTTTTTTAAATCTGCATTCTCCAGAAAGGAACGTGAAATTTTTTCAGGCTCACCGAATCGGTCACGGATATCATCCATAGTGACATCTTCCTTTCCATCAACAAAATCATTGATGTCATTCTTCAGATCCTTCAAAAACTTTTGCCTTGTCCGCCAATCGCAGATTAAATAAGACTTTACGTCAATTATATACTTTTTAATTTCTCTGTTCAATGGCGCACGCTTCATATATTATCACCCTCGATTCTGTCAAGAATTTTGTTGATACTGCCTGTAACAGAATCATAATCAGCAAGGATTTCCTTATAATATGCCTTCCCTGCATCCTCCAGATGATAATACCTTCTTGTTCTGCGCCTGCCAACCTGCTGTGTGTAGTCGCTGATATAGCCTGCCTCCGTCAGTCTGTAGAGAATAGGGTACAAAGACCCTTCCAGCATTGTGTACACACCATCGCTTTTTTCTGCAAAAGCCTGTGTAATCTGATAGCCGTAAAGATCTTCCTTACTAAGCAGATAAAGTACCAGCATTTCCGCTGTTCCACGCTTGAAATTGTCAACTGTCTGCCCCATAAAATCACCATCTTTGATATATTTGACATTCTATCACATTATACTTTTATAGTAAATACTTTTCCTGCAAACATATTGTTGACAAATTAAAACATTTGTGGTAATTTTAATTTAGAGGTATTATACCTAAATTTTCATGAGGATGTGATTCCAATGGAGCAGTTAGATAGCATATAGGAATTTTAATATTATTTTTGAAAGGAATTATAACATTATGAAAAAACTATTTTCTATGATACTGGTTATTATGCTGGCATTTGCATTTCCTGCACAGGTATCAGCCGAGGAAACACCGACAATGGAAAGCCTTGCAAACAGCATAATCGAAATCACAACAGATAATTCTAACGAAAACCCAACTACAACATACAATAATATTGAAGAATTTGTTAATGAGGTTCGTAATCAGATACCTGATATTGACGATTTGGAGCTTGCAAATTTCATTATGGACTACACAGGTCAGGATGACCTTGAGGTAGCAGATGAGGAAACACTAAAATATTTAGGATTCAAAGAAATCATTGTATCGGAAGATTACATAAAAGTTGACGAAGCAGGCAACACCGAGTCAATGACGCAGGACGAAATGACATTGGCAATGTTCAGGGATGATTATGGTATTTCGCCACTGGCAAATCCTTGGACATCCGATAATGGTTATATGCAAATCAAGATAGTAATTTCAAGAGAAACAGGAATTTTAAGCAATAAAAAAGTTGGTTATCAAATTGCTGTATATGGCAAATGGCTAAAAAACCCTACTTGTTTTTTTGAGGATGTGCTAACACTTTATTTCAGCCAAGGTACTTATGATACAACTCACGAAGTATATGGTAAATTAGAAGAAACTTTTACTTGTTGTACCAGTAAAAGCAATTATAAATCACAAGTATGGAAAAATGCCAACAAGCCCGATTATTATACCAACAAAAATGTTAAAGTTGATAATCCTGTAGGGAATGTGCAAGCAATAAGATTTAACCTCAAAAATATAACAACATTTCAATGCACACGAACAACACATGCTCATACGCAATCAGTTTCAAATATACTTGCATATATGAGTTATGGAATTAAGGTGCCTTCAAAAGAAGACTGTATAGTTCAAGGTGTTTATGGACACAAAAAGATTTCTGTCGGAAGCATAGGAATAAGTGCCTCTCAATCCGGAGTTAGTTTGTCACTGAGTCCAAGCATTTCACTTAATGAATACAGAGGTGACAAAGTAGGTTTTACAGCAATATAACAATTTGCGTTTTACAGATATGCAGGAGTAATTATGAATAAAAATATCATTTTTATATTATTTGGTATAGCCTTAATTATATTTTCTTTTCACGCACAAACTTTTAATGCCGGTTCATATAATTTCGTGGAATCTGCTTTTATTTATCTAATATATTTTTCAAAATATATCGGATTGATATTTTGCTTTGCAGGATTGTTTTATAAGAAAAAATAAATTTCAGGTGGTTATAATATGGAGAATAATAATAACAATAAAGAAAACAGAGAAAATAAAAACATTCTCTCTTACGAAAAATATTTGATAAAAATTTTAGAAAATCAGAAAAAATCGCACAAGTTAAATATCGCTATTATAATCCTATTATTTGCAATTATTGTGATAAGACTATTTGTAATTGGATATTAAGTAAAACAAGGAATGACCTTTTTCAGGTCATTCCTTTATATATTTATAAAAAAATACTTTTTCTGCAAATATATTGTTGACAAATGTTAGAAAGTGTGATATTTTTATTTTAGGGTGTTCACCTTATCGAGTAAAAATTAGGGACTTAGATTTTAAAAAACTAAGCAAATCAAACAGAATTGTTCGATTAAGTTTATAATTTATTTATAAAATACATTAATATTCATCAAATCGTCTATGAGGTGCACTGCATCTAAAAAAATTCTTTGCTTTGTCGGCTTGTATCTGCTAAGCAAGCCTTCAATCCAGGGGGATGACAAACTTAAACCTTTTATGAAAGCCATAACTCTTTCATCATTATTCGCAACTTTAAGGTTTAAAGGTCATTCCCCGTATTTTTTTATGTATTACAAAAAAGAGGTGATGATATGAAAAAGCTGACAGCCGTTCTGCTCGCCATAGCACTTATTTTTATAATTCCCATTCAGGCACCTGCTGCTATGGTCAAAGAAGTGCCTACGCTTGTAAGCATTGCTGATGAAACCATTTATAAATCTGCTGACTTAACCTATGGTAATTCCACAATCACATACAGCGGTATTGATGTTTTTGTTGACGAAGCACATTCCGAACTGCCGAGTATCAGTGACGCTGAAATCACGCAATTTCTTATTGAATACACAGGACAAAGCAAGCTGAACATATCAGAAGAAGAGGCAAATACATACTTAAATTCAAAGGAAATTGTTATCAACAACCGCTTTGTTAAAATTGATGAAAACGGCACAAAAACGGAAATTGACAAGGATGAAATCACTGCTGAGCTTGACAGAGAAAAATTTTCAATAGCTTTAAGCAAATACAAAAGCAATAACGAATATCTTGAGTTTACAACCATTATTGCAAGACAAAGTGATGTTGTAAATGGTTACGTTGACTATCGTGTAGGAGCTTATGCAACCTGGCTGAAAATGCCGAAATGGCATCTGAATGACCTGCTGTTTATTGATTTCAGTGACAATGTTGTTTTTGACAGCAATCAGGGAATATACGGAAAGCTTGAGGAAACAATTACCTGCCACGAGGTTGAAAGCCATTATAAATCACAGGTATGGAAAAGTGACGATAAGCCCGATTACTTCACAAACAAAAATGTATATGTAGACAACGGCTATTTCGGCGGAGCCATTGGATTCAAACTAAAGCCTGCTCTCGGCATTAAATGCGGTTGTGATTCCTTAATTCACAGAAAAAAGCTGACATCAATCCGTGCATTTGTGAGCTTTGGAATTTCTGTTGAGGCTGGCAAGAATTTTGAGATACAGCCCGTTTACTGTCACACAAAGCTTATCGGTATTAAATCGGATGATTTGTTTTATAATGAGTTCCCTGCCAATGTCGATGTTTACATCTCAATGCCGTCAGGTTTTACTGCATATAACGGATAAAAGAACAAGCCTTGCAAGCGTCCGGCTGCAAGGCTTTAATATTTTTGAAATGCTATTAATACTTTTTAAGCTGTTCTTCGTTGAAATCTTCAAGGAACTCGTCGTATGTGCCCTTTCTGTCAAGAACAGTATTTCCGGAAATTTCAATAATTCTGTCAGCAACTGTCTGCACAAACTGGTGGTCGTGAGAGGTGAACAAAATCGTTTCGGGATAACGAATAAGTCCGTTATTAAGTGCGGTGATTGACTCCAGATCCAAATGGTTTGTCGGCTCATCAAGCACAAGAACATTCGCACCTGAAAGCATCATTTTACAAAGCATACAGCGAACACGCTCACCACCTGAAAGAACATTTGCCATTTTCAGTGCTTCGTCACCTGAGAACAGCATTCTGCCGAGCCAACCGCGGATATCAGCCTCAAGAGTATAGGTTGTATACTGTCTGAGCCAGTCAACAAGTGTTAAATCAACGCCGTCAAAATACGGGCTGTTATCACTTGGGAAATAGCTCTGGCTTGTGGTTACACCCCATTTATATTCACCCTCATCAGGCTCCATTTCACCCATTATAATTTTGAAAAGGGTGGTCTTTGCCACAACATCACTGCCGACAAAAGCAACCTTTTCCCTTGGATGAATAACGAATGATACGTCATCAAGCACCTTTCTGTCACCGATTGTCTTGGTGAGGTGGTCAACTCTGAGCAGGTCATTGCCGCACTCACGGTCAGGCTTAAAATCAACATATGGAAAACGTCTGCTTGAAACAGGCATTTCAATCATTTCAAGGGCATCAAGCTGCTTTTTACGGCTTGTTGCCTGTTTTGATTTGGCTGCATTTGCAGAGAAACGCTGAATAAATTCCTGAAGCTCTTTAATCTTCTGCTCATTCTTTTTATTCTGATCTCTTGCCTGTCTTTGACGCATCTGTGTATATTCGTACCAGAAATCGTAGTTACCTGTATAGAGCTGAATTTTACCGAAGTCAACGTCGCAGATATGTGTACATACCTTATTAAGAAAATGTCTGTCATGAGATACAACGATAACGGTATTTTCAAAATCCAGCAGGAAATTTTCAAGCCAGCGGATAGCTGACAAATCCAGATGGTTGGTAGGCTCGTCAAGCAGAAGAATATCAGGATTACCGAAAAGTGCCTGTGCAAGCAGCACCTTAACCTTAAGGTCTGACGGCAGCTCTGCCATTTTCAGATAATGATATTCGTCTGAAACACCAAGCTTATTTAACATAAACTCGGCATCGCTTTCCGCATTCCAGCCGTCCATATCGGCAAACTCAGCCTCAAGCTCACCTGCCTTAATGCCGTCCTCCTCAGTGAAATCCTCTTTCATATAGAGGGCATCCTTTTCCTCCATAACCTCAATAAGTCTTGGGTTACCCATTAAAACAGTACGGATAACATCATACTCATCAAATGCAAAATGGTCCTGCTTTAAGACAGAAAGTCTTTCGCCCGGTGTAATGAAAACCTCGCCCTTCTGTGCTTCAAGCTCACCTGACAAAACCTTTAAAAAGGTTGATTTGCCTGCACCGTTAGCTCCGATTATTCCATAGCAGTTACCTGCAGAGAAGGTAACATTAACTCTTTCAAACAACGCCCTTCCGCCAAACTGAACCGTTATATTACTTGCCTGAATCATATAATTCACTTACCTTTCGATAAAACATTGTGTAGAGGGTGACAATACTTGAACAGAATAAGGTTTAACTTGGCAATTTTCCCAAAATACTGCGTTAAAAAGCCTTGATAGGCGTCAGCATATCTGCGTTTTTTGCCTTGTCTTTAGAAAAAATTGCTTAAGTTAAACTGCAAGGCACCTGCAAATAATCGCTTATTTGTGCATAGCTGCATTTCTTTGCCGCAGGTATACTGTCGTATATCAAGGCAAAAAATGAAGTTAGGTGCGGAGAAGCGATTATTTCAGGCTATTAGGTTCAAGTCTTGTCACCCTATAATACTACATAAATAATTTAAAAACAAGTATAAGTTGATTTTATTACAAAAACATATTATAATATTATAAATATGCGAATTGATAAATTTTTAAAATCCCCCTGTGAAAAAGGAGAAAAGATATGGACATCAAAATTTCACCATCTGTGCTTGCAAGCGACTTTGCAAACCTTGAGAGCGAACTGAAAAAATGCAGTGACGGCGGTGCAGAGCTTATTCACCTTGATGTTATGGACGGCCATTTTGTTCCGAACATTTCAATCGGTGCACCTGTTATTGCAGCACTTGATAAGGTATGTGAAACACCCTTTGATGTTCATCTTATGATTTCCGACCCTCTTTTTTATATTGATGATTTCATCAAAGCAGGTGCGGACATAATAACCTTTCACATTGAATGTGAAAGTGATATTGAAAAAACAATTGATAAAATTGTTGATGCCGGCTGCAAAGCAGCTCTTGCCGTAAAGCCCAACACCCCTATTGATGCAGTTTACCCTTACCTTGACAAGCTGTCAATGGTGCTTGTTATGACTGTTGAGCCCGGCTTTGGCGGTCAGAGCTTTATGGAAAGCACTATGCCTAAAATTAAAGAACTGCGAGCAAAGTGCCCTGATATTGATATTCAGGTTGACGGCGGTATTAATGCTGACACTGTAAAAATTGCAGGCAAGGCAGGTGCCAATGTTTTTGTTGCCGGCTCTGCTGTTTTCAAAAGCGATAACCCTGCTGCAACAATTAAACTTTTAAAAGAAAATGCCGAGTGTTAAAATATGAAGAAAAAACGCTTTTATAACAATAAAAACAGAAATCAGAAATGGACGGAGCAACCCACAGGCAGAAAAATTTATTTTGCAGATAAATATGTTGATGCTCCGAAGGATACGACTGAGCAGATTAAGAAAAAACGTGCTAAAAAGCCCTTTTTCACAAAGGAGCGCCGTGAAAATTTTTTTAAAGGCTTAATAATCACCGTCGCATCAATAGCACTTGTAGGAACAGGATATACTATAATGGATATCCATATGGACCGTAACGCTATGCCCTTTGTTGAAAGTGACGAAAATAACACTGCAAATCTGAACAACATTAACATAAACATTAAGGGAAGCGGCTGCCAGTCACTATCACTTGACGGCGGTCTGATGCTGGGTGCTGTTATTGACACTGCAGCCGAAAACGGCTACACCTCGCTTGCTTTCGACTTAAAAAGAAACGACGGCACAATCGGCTACAACTCGTCACTTGCAACAATTTCAAGCTTCGGTGCAATATCATCACCGTCAGGCGATTTAAAGGCATCTGCAAATCTTTTAAAGGAAAATGATGTGCTCCCGATAGGGATTATTTCCTGTTACAAGGATAACATTGCACCTGCTGCTGATCCAGGTTTTGCACTATTCAAGGGCGGCAGTTTATTCAAGGACAGTGCAGGAAACACCTATTTAAATCCTTCCGCTGACAACACTTACAACTACATCAAAAGCATAATCGATGAAACAGTCGGAATGGGTATCAATGTATTTATTCTTGATAATTATGATTTGCCTGAAAGTGCAGGTGAGCAGAACGGCGGATTTGATAAGCTTTCCGAAAAGCTTTACAACGATTTTAATGAAAGCAACGAAAGTATAAAACTGCTGAAAGCAATTGACCTGAATCTGAGTTCCGACAGTGCAAAGGCAGTCGAAAAGGAATGGCAGGAAAAAACAGAGGATTACACAAATAATGACGAAAATTCTGTTTTCTGTATCACTGCAAAAAATCCTGTAATTGCAAAACAGTATCTGGACAGCAAAGGTATTACAAATTACATTATTTTTGAATGAGGTGATTTTATGAGGAGAAATATCAGCTTAGCTTTTATACTGATGCTCATTTGTTCCGCATGGATTATTACCCCTATAAATGCAGCAGCTAATGATAACGCCACACCGGTGCTTATTGATATCAACTTTAAAAACGCAAAAATTGACGGCACATTCAGCCATAACGAACAGGAATATTTTATAACACTGACGGACAACACCGCAACACCGACCCTTGACAGCTATGCACTCAAGGGTGATGCTGATTTATTCATCAATTACATTTATGATGAAACCAACCACCAGATAGGGCTTACTGCAACGCTTCAATATGAAACGGGCAGTAAAATCTATAATTTTACATATTCAAACCCGGCTGCTTATGTTCAGAACAGCAACAACAATCTGTCATCAATATACGCGCCATACAGCGAACTGTCACCATCGCTTAATGACAATGATACAGCCTACAAGCTGTATATTCCATCCGATTTGACAGAACTGACAATCACCCCTGTTACAAGTGATATCAATGCGTACTGTGCACCCGTCACACTAAAGCTGTCTGCTGACCAGACACCGAAAATCACGCTGATGTGTACAGCCTCTGACGGAAATAAAAAAGATTACTCAATAAGCATAAAGCGAGTTAACAAAACGACTGAACAGGTAAAAGCGGAAATGCAGCAGCCCGATTATGTTTCATTTGTTGACGGAACAAGACTTTTTGAAAAACCTGAATTTATAATGATTATGTGTGCCGTTTTGGGCGGATTGATTTTAATAATGATTATGTTTGCTGTTACAAAACGAATTGCAGTTAACCCCTATGACAAGGAGGAAAAGCCATTCTACAGCAGCGTTGAATGATAAATTATAAAAGGAGATGATGTTATGAATCTTGAAGAAATTCAGATTGCAGAAATAATAGAAAAGCTTTCATCTCTTTACAAGAGTAAAAACTATTCTGAAATAAAAAAAATACTCACGGAATTTAATCCTGCAGATATTGCTGTGTTTTTTGATGAGTTCAGCATCGAGCAGAGAATTCTGTTTTTCCGCCTGCTGCCTAAAGAGGAAGCGGCCGAAACCTTTGTTGAGCTTGACAATGATACACAGGAAATGCTTATTCACGCATTTTCGGATAATGAGCTGCGTGAGGTTATTGACGAGCTTTACCTTGATGATACCGTTGATATTATTGAGGAAATGCCTGCTACCATTGTTAAGCGTATTCTTAAAAGCACCGACAGTCAGACAAGAGCATCAATCAACACACTGCTGAAATATCCCGAGGACAGTGCAGGCTCAATTATGACCCCTGAGTTTGTTGATTTGAAAAAAACAAACACTGTTGAGGATGCCATTAAACGAATCCGCAGAACAGGTGTTGATAAGGAAACAATTTACACCTGCTATGTAACCGACGAATCACGCCATCTTATCGGTGTTATTACTGTCAAGGAGCTTCTTCTCCACGACAATGACGATAAAATTGAAGAACTGATGGAAACAAATATCATCTATATCAACACCCACGATGATCAGGAAACTGCAGCAAATCTGCTCAGCAAATACGACTTCCTCGCACTGCCTGTTGTTGATATGGAGCAAAGACTTGTCGGTATCATAACCGTTGACGATGCTATGGATGTCCTTGTTGACGAAAATACCGAGGATATTCAGAAAATGAACGCTATTGTTCCAAACGAAAAACCCTATCTTAAAATGGGTGTTTTTGAAACCTGGAAGTCAAGAATTATGTGGCTTCTGTTTCTTATGGTCAGTGCTACATTTACCAGTATGATTCTGAACGCTTTTGAAGATAAGCTGTCTGCACTTATTGTTTTAACCTCGTTTATTCCGATGCTGACAGGCACAAGCGGAAACTCAGGCGGTCAGGCAAGTGCGGTAATCATCCGTGCATTATCACTGAACGAAATTGATTTCAAAGATATTTTCAAGGTTTTGTGGAAAGAGCTTCGTGTAGGGCTTGTTTGCGGTATTACTCTTGCCGCTGTCAACTTTGTCAAGGTGTGGTTTATTGACAGAACACTTCTTGGTATGGACGGAATAACAATTGAGGTTGATTTGGTAATCAGTCTTACACTTATTATAGAAATAATATTTGCAAAAATGGTAGGCTGTGCTTTCCCCGTTCTGGCAAAGAAAATGAAGCTTGACCCCGCAGTCATTTCATCACCTTTCATTACAACCGTAATGGATGCACTTTCACTGCTGATTTATTTTGGCTTTGCCTCAGCAATTCTTCACATTTAAAAAACAATTCCCCCGGCAGTTTTATATGAACTGCCGGGGGAATTTCCATATCTGAAAAATCAGTCATTAACTCTTTTATCCTTATAATAGAATTCTTTATCGTGGTCACTGATTGCTCGCATAACACGGCACGGATTTCCCACTGCAACCACATTTGCGGGAACATCCTTTGTTACAACAGAGCCTGCACCGATAACCGAATTATCGCCGATTGTTACACCGGGAACAATTATTGCACCGGCACCAATCCATACATTTCTGCCGATATGAACATCAACATTATACTGCAACGCACGTTCTCTCAGCTCAGGCAAAATGGGGTGACCTGCCGTTGCAATTGTAACATTCGGTCCAATCATTGTTTTATCACTGATATAAATATGACCGTCATCAACAAGGGTGAGATTGAAATTTGCATAAACACTTTCACCCAAGTGAACATGTGCACCGCCCCAATTTGCATAAAACGGAGGCTGAACATAAGTATCATTTCCAACCTCTGCAAACATCAGCTTCATCAATTCTTCCATTCTCTCCTCATCACCGAGTCCGAGGGTATTATATTCTTTCATATACTGAACACAGCCTGTCTGCACAGTCATTATTTCATCAGCAGTGCAGTCATAAATCAAGCTTTTTTCCATCTTTTCGGTTTCCGTCATAGCAAAAACTCCTTTAACATTATACTGCCTTTAATATAACAAAATACTGATTAAAACACAAGACTTTTTACTTTACTTTATACCTGCGTGATGTTATAATCTAAGAACATTGATGTATTACGCTTAAATTTAAGGGGAGTAATTATGAACAAAGATGTTGAAAAAATTCTCGTTACCGAGAAGGAGCTTTATTCAATCACAAAACAACTCGGCGAAATAATCACAAAAGACTATGCAGGCAAAAAATTGCTTGTTGTCGGCGTTCTCAAAGGCTCAATATACTTTTTAACTGATCTTACAAGACACATTGATTTACCCTGCCACATTGATTTCATTCAGGCATCAAGCTACGGTGAAAGTACCGAATCAAGCGGAAATGTAAAAATCATTAAGGATATCGAAAAGGATTTAAGCGGTTTTGATGTTCTGCTTGTTGAGGATATCCTCGATACAGGAAGAACACTGAAACATATATGTGATATGCTGTCAGAAAGAAATCCTGAATCAATTGCAGTTATTACGCTGCTTGACAAGCCTTCAAGACGTGTTGCCGATATTAAGGCGGATTATGTCGGCGTTGATGTTCCGAATGAGTTTGTTGTTGGCTATGGTCTTGATTATAACCAATATTACCGCAACCTGCCATATATCGGCGTGCTGAAACGCGAGGTATATGAAAAATAATAAATTGACAACTATATAGCCTTAATGCTATACTGACATTGTAAATTAAATAGCTATTCGGTTTCCGGTCTGACAAACCGGGATTAAAAGGGAATTAGGTGAGAATCCTAAGCAACCGCCATTACCGTATTTGACGAAAGACACACTTTAAGTTGGTGTATCAAGTGAAATATAAAAATTTCTATATCATAAGTCGGGATACCTGCCGAAAATCTAATTCAGCTTTTGGGCAAGTGGAAAGGCAAATGAATTGAAAGACCTGCTGCACCTCTGTCCAAACAGAGGTGTTTTTTTATGAAAAAAAATGTAAGATATATATCTGTATTAATTACTATAGTATTTATATTTGTATCATTTGTTGGCTGCAGCAATGAAAAGCTGTCTGAGGAAATAACATCCGATACCATAACAGCTTCAGCAGAATCCGAACATACAGCAGCCACTGTGCAGGCAAGCCAACTCAGTCAATCACAACAAACGGACAGAGAAATAACAACAAAAAAAACAAAGCCTGACAACAAAACTTCCGGCACCGCAGCGACCTCGGCACCTGACCAAACAACACAAAAATCTGCCACAACAAAAACAGCAAAAAATAAAACAACCACCGCAAAGGCTGCAAAAACAACCACAACAACAGCAGCCACCACCTCTTCACTTGTCGTATGCAGTGTTGAAATCGAATGTAAAAAAATACTCAGCAATATGGGCAATCTGAAAGCAGGTCACGAGGATTTTGTTCCTGCTGACGGAATAATTATGAACACGAAAACTGTAACTGTAAACAACGGCAGCTCTGCTTATGATGCATTAAAATCGGCCTGCAGCAAAAGCGGTGTAACAATAAATGCACAGAACAGTGCATACGGAACGTATATAACAGGATTTAATAATATTGATGAATTCGACTGCGGCAGACAGAGCGGCTGGACATATACCGTTAACGGCAGCTCACCGCCAAAAAGCTGTGATAAATACACTGTATCACAGGGTGACAGTATTGTTTTTTCATTTGTATGTTAGCACAGGGGTTTATCCTTGTTATCATAAAAAATTATATTGGAGGAAAAAATATGAAAAAGTTTTTAGCAGTTATTACTGCAATCTGTGTAATGCTCACTGCAAGCATTACAGCATTTGCACAATCACATCCAAAAAGTAAAGATGTGCAAAACGAAATTGACAAAATCGTTAATTACATCACCTCACAAAAAGAAGGTGACTATACAATTGATGACGCTGTTGATTTTTACTACCTCACCAAATCAGGAGCCGATTTATCAAAATATAATGATAAATTCATTGCAAGCGTTAAGGAAAATGTCAAAGCAAACAACGGCAAGCTGATTACTCAGTATGGTGAAAACCTTGCAACCTATGCTGCAGTTATTGAAATTTTCTCAACAAATGACATTGATGTATGGGAATTTGAGGGCTATGATTTAACAGCGGCTTTTGCTGCAATGCCTGCTGATTCTGAAATCAGTCCTTACTATTATAATATAGTAATTCCTGCTCTTTTTTACATTGAGGACGAAACTTTCGCTGAAACCGTTTGTAAAACCTTTGTTGACAAGTATTATACAATGGGCAAGGGAATGGAATACTGGGGATACAGCTGTGATAACACTGCTTATTTCATTTCGGCAATCACATATGCATCAGATGAATATACAGCACAGCTTAACGATGCAATCAAGGTTATTGAAACCTATAAAACAAAGGGCGGTTATTTCTGCGATAACCAGTACACAACAACACTCAACGCAAATTCCACAGGTCTTGCGCTGATGGCATATGCGGAATATGAATGGCTTGATTCACTGCTTGATGAAACTGCGGAAACAATTAATCTGAACAAGAGTACAGAGATTTATAACCAGCTCAGTGCATTCAAGACCTCAACAGAAGGTGCATATTCCTTTGAGGTTGGCGGTGAACCAAATCTTTTCGCAACCTTTGATATTCTTCGCGGATTAACATCTTATGTCAATGCTCTGATGTTAAAAGAGTTTATTGATGAACCAATTGACCAGGACGACACAGAAAATCCTGAGGATTCAAAAAAAGACCCGGCAAATAAGACGGAGTCAACAACAAAACTCCAGATTAAGCCGCTTGTAACACAAAAAAATGATGCTGCTGCAACTACTTCAACAGAAACAAAAAAGAATACATCTAAAAAATCACCTTCAACAGGTGCAGGAGCACTGACAATCGCAATGTCAATTGCACTTGCAGGTGCAGGAACAGCAGTTCTTGCGGCAAAGAAGAAAGAACAGTAACAAACAATCCGCCGTTTCGGATGAAACGGCGGATTGTTTGTTTACCATATTTAATTTTTATTACTTAATACATAACAGGTATAATATGCCGAAGCATTATCACCATTTGCATTCTTGCTCCTGCAATACACCCTTTTCTCATCTGCTGACTTATAAAATTCATAACCGCTGATAGCCGTTATCTGCACATTCTCATCAGTATCCAGATTATGAACATTAGAAACAAGAACACCATTGATGAGCTGTTCACCGGGTTCTACTGAAGATGTTCCCCAATAGTCAGCATCATCAGGGAGCTCCTTACTTACATTTTCATACTGAGGTGTTACATAGGTATTGCCGTTATAGAAAATGCAAGGACCATATATTAACCCCTTTTCATTTTTTCCGGGGATATACGCACTGTCATCAGAACAACCTGAAAACAAAAGAATTACTGATAAAATAATAAGTAATATTTTAAATATCTTTTTCATATTAAAAAATCACCTACTTGGTCCAATTATATAGAAGCGGTTAAAATAAACTGCTTATTTTTATACGTTTTCCATATCGCTAATACTTGTTGGTGAGGTATCAATAACCTCAAGCTTTCTGCCCTGCATCCAGAGGGATGGAGTAATACGCAGCTTGTAGCCGTAGCCTGCATCCATCTGCCAATGTGCCATCGGTGCTTCAGGCAGACCGTAGCAGGAAAGTATGGTCATCAGCACACCGGCGTGACCCACAATTGCAACATTATTCGTTCCTGTTTTTATGCAGCCGTCAATCACCTTTTCAAATGCAAGGCATACACGGCTGACAAATTCAGCATTACTTTCACCGAAGGGTGTGCGGGCATTTATATCGCCCCTTATCCAGTTTTTAAAATCATCATTATCTTTTAAATCCTCGGCAGTACACTGCTCAAATTCACCAAAATTATATTCAATAAAATCGTCTATTATAATCGTATTACTGTCAGGGAACATAATTTTTGCAGAATCCTTACAACGCTTAAGCGGTGAGGAAAATACGGCTTCAACCATTGGATAATGCTCGTGTGCTTTTATTGATTTCAGGGTCGATATACTATCAGTAGTTAAAGGCAAATCCGTATGCCCAATATACTGTGCGTTTAAGTTACCTTTTGTTAATCCGTGACGGAATAAATACACTGTGTATGATTTCATATAAAAAAGCTCCTTATTTAGCCAAATGTTACAAATAATTAACAATATAAAATTCACACTTTACAAATAGTAATAATGCAGATATAATACTATCTGTAATATGTGGAGGGTTTTATGGAAAATCGAATTGATAAAAAAAAGGACAAGGCTGACAAGCTTTCAAATTTTGCAGCGGTGTTAACCCAGCTTCGCAAAGAAAGAGGCATCAGCCAAAAAAAGGCGGCATTGGATTTAGGTATCAGCCAGGCACTTCTCAGTCATTATGAAAAGGGTATAAGAGAGTGCGGACTTGATTTTGTTATCAAATGCGGTGAATATTACGGTGTAACCACCGATTATCTTTTGGGCGTAAGCAACAACCGCAATGGTGTTGACACATCATATATTGACACACCAATTGATGAAAATGGTGAAATCAGTGTCGGCACACTGGCACAGGCATCAACATTTCTGCTCGATATCATTTCATCTGCCAAGGATGCACAAGCAGTTAAATACATCTATGACTACTATGCGCTTTGCGTATACCGCGGTGCACTTACAATGGCAAAGGCAGGTATTCTGCCAAAGGAGATATTCAAAATTGATTTTAACCTCGGAAGAGAGCTGGCAAATGCCGCTATTGCAGTTGAGGATGCCAAATTCGGACTGATTGAGGATAAATCAAGAAACGGTAACGATATGTGCGAAAGCAATGCTTTCATCAATCTTATCAACAGAGCCGAGGAACAAATTCTTACAAGCTTTTACCTTGATTAATACAAAGCAAACTGATTTTGCTCTGACTTAATATATTCAACAATTATCGCTGTAGAAATATCTGCAGCGATTTTTTTAAATATAGGATAATCTATCTGTGCGCTTTCGTCGCCGCCGTCACTGATTGAACGAATAACTGCAAAGGGTATTCCGTTAGCAAGACAGGTATGACCGATTGCTCCGCCCTCCATCTCACCGCAGATTGCATCAAATTCAGTGTTCAAACGCATTTTTAGTCCGCTGTCTGTAATAAAGGTATCACCGCTGGCAATTGTTCCGCGGTGTATTTTTTCTCCGCAGGTAATTGCCGTACGTGCCAGCCTTTCACTCAGTTCACGGTCAGCACTGACCTTGATAACATTAAGACCGTTGATAAATCCCCGTGGTTCACCCAGTGCCGTAATATCAATATCATACTCACAGACATCTGTTGCAATAACAACATTTTTAATAACAATATCCTTTGAAAGCGAACAGCCCACACCAACATTAATGATTTTGTCAACATCAAAGCTGTCAATCATAGCCTGCGTACAGATTGCTGCATTGACCTTGCCGGGTGAGCACTGCGCAACACAAACCATAACATTTTCAATGAGTCCGCAGACAAATTCAACGCCTGCTTTCTTTGTTACGGTTTTGTTTGTTATTCTGTTTTTTATGGCATTTACTTCAACATCCATCGCCCCGATAATACCAAGCATACAAAATACCCCATTCCATTTTAGTTGTTGATAAAAGTGCAGTACGCAATATATAGTGTTATTATAATATATAAAAGGAATAAATACAAGTTTATTCAAATTTTTGTTGACAAGATATTATATTTTAATATATAATATCTACCGTTAAGCAACCAAAAATCGAACCCAACAGCCTGAAATGCAAAACAATGGCATATCTGAACATTTTTTCTCTTGCCATACGACAGTATGCCTGCGAAAAAGAAATGCTCAGCTGTACACATTGTTTTGTATTTCAGGTGCGAAGCATTTTAAAAAGTGCTGATTTTGAATTAGATAAGGCATAAATTTACAGGAATACTTTCGTATTCCGAAAATTTTAACGCAATATAAGACAAAATCTGCCTTTTTAAAACTTATTTTGTTCGGTTCTCGGTTGCTTGTGTGGAGTTTTATCTCTTCGACAAAATCTGCCTGTACTATACCCGTACAGAGAATATAAAAGATTAAGACAAGTTTAGTCTTTTGATAAGGAGTGAAAAAAATGAAAAGAACTTTCCAGCCAAAGAAAAGACACGCTAAAAAAGAGCATGGCTTCAGAAAAAGAATGGCAACTAAGAATGGTAGAAAGGTACTTGCCCGCCGTCGTGCTAAGGGCAGAAAGAAGCTTTCTTACTAATTACCGATTAGGAGTGATTGGGTGAAAAGCAAAACCTTAAAACAGAACAAGGATTTCCGCAGGCTTTATTACAGAGGCAAAAACAAAGCCTCATCCTGTATCGTTACCTATGTTATGAAAAACCGCAGCGGTGAAACCAGTTATGGAATTACCACAGGCAAAAAAATCGGCAATGCAGTTAAAAGGAATCGTGCAAGACGATTAGTCAGAACAGCCTTTTCGGAGCTTGAACAAAGGTTAAACGGCAGCTATGATATTGTTTTTGTGGCAAGAACAAAAACAAGTCAGGTAAAAATGCAGGAGGTAAAAGCCCAGATGGAGGAGCAGCTTAAAGCATTAGGTGCACTGGATTGAAAAAGATATTAATTTTTTTAATAAAAACCTATCAGATGACAATCAGTCCAAGGTTTTCACACGGCTGTTGCCGATTTAATCCTACCTGCTCTCAATATGCTATTGAAGCAATTGAAATTCATGGAATTTTCAAGGGAAGTCTTTTAGCTGCTTGGAGAATTTTAAGGTGTAACCCTTTTTCAAAAGGGGGCTGGGATCCTGTTCCCCCTAAAATAACCAAAAAGGATAAAGAATGAATAATTTTATTTTACTTAAAATGGGTGATACTGTTTCTGAAGGTTTTCCTGTTTTCAAGATTCTCTATTGGTTGTTCGGTATTTGTATGAACTTCCTTATGGATTTGCTCAATAACCAATATTTTATTGCAATCATAATTTTTACCATTATAACTCGTTTGCTTCTTTTACCGATTAATGTAAGACAGCAGAAAACAATGGCAAAAACAACAAGATTACAGCCAAAAATTCAGAAAATTCAAAAGAAATATGCCTACAGCGGAAATGATCCTAAAGAGCGTCAAAAAATGCAGGCAAAAATGAACGAGGAAATGCAGAATCTCTATAGCAGAGAGGGTCACAATCCCATGCAAATGGGCTGCGGACCGATGCTTTTCCAGCTGGTATTCTTAGCGGGTATCATCGGTATCATTTACTATCCCATTTCTTATGTATTGGGTGCTGCTCAGCTTATTGGAGATTCACCTTTCACTGCCAGCTCACAGGCAATTGCAGATACAATTTTGCCTATCTTCCAGAGTATGCCGGGGCACGAGGGTGAAAAAATCAATTACTTCCAGCTGAATATTCTTGAAAACTTTGATGCTTATAAGGAAATCTTACAGACTCAGTTCCCACAGATATTTACCAATGAGCTTTGTGCTGACATTGAAACCTATCGAAACGGTATGACAATGTTCGGTCTTGACATGACTGCTTTCCCACACTGGAAAACAGAGGATGGTGCTTTTAACAAGATTGTTATTATTCCTATCCTTAGCTTTGTTACCTCATTAGGTTCAAGCTTAGTATCTACTTTAATTCAAAAGAAAAATAATCCGGCTGCAGGTCAGCAGGCAACACAAATGATGTTGATGATGTTAATGATGCCGTTTTTCTCATTATACATTGCATTCAGAGTACCGGCTGCCGTAGGTTTCTACTGGATTATTTCAAACCTTGTTGCGATTTTGCAGCAAATCTTCATTTTCAAACAGTATCCGCCAAGAAAGACACAAGCAAGACTAATGGTTGAAAACACTATTGAGCGTCGTTCTCGCGAGGAAAATGTTAAGAAAATCAAATAATTATCGGAGGAATATATGATAAAGGAATTTATCGGTACCGGTAAAACTATCGAGGAAGCAACTCTTGCTGCAAAAGCAGGTCTTAATGCACCGATTACAGCGGATATTAAGATTGAAATTGTTGCTATGCCTAAGAAAAAAGTTCTTGGTTTATTCGGCGGCAGCGATGCACAGGTTAAAGCAAGCTTTGAAGATAACAGAAAAGAAAGAAAAACTGCTAACTTTAAGGCTCCAAGAAAACCAAACGACAAGCGTGTTCCGTTATACAACAAGTCATATGATGAGCAGGAAAAGGAAAAACCAAAAGCTAAAAAGGCTAAGCCTGCTCAGGAAGCTAAGCCCAAAAAGGCACATCAGGAGTACAAACTCGATAGTTCTATCAATATAGATTTAGACTATGTAACAAGTTATCTTAAAACCATTCTTGACGGCTTTAAGATTGACGATGCAAAAATTGAAGCTGCGTTAAACAATGATGTGGTTGAAATTGATATTCAGACCGAAAGCATCGGCATCATCATTGGTCACCGCGGTGAAACACTTGATGCAATTCAATATTTAATCAGCCTGGCTATTAAGCGCACAACCGACACCTACGTAAGAGTTATTGTGAATGTCGGCAACTACCGCGATAAGAGAGAAAAAACTCTTAAAGCATTGGCAGAAAAAAATGCTAATTATGTTTTAAAAACAGGCAGAAGATATGGATTTGAACCCATGAATCCATATGAAAGAAGAATCATTCACACTACAGTTCAGGAAATTGAGGGTGTCACATCACGCTCAGTTGGCTCCGGTGTGGACAGACGAGTTCTTATTGAACCGATTGGCGGTGTCAGAGATAACGGCGGTCACAGAAGAAACAGCCGAGCTCCTAAGGCTCCTGTTGCTGCAGATCCAAACCGTGAAAAGAGAGTTGACCGTGCAGATATTCCGAAATTCGGAAAAATCGAGGTTAATAAGGACTAAAAAGATTTTTCATAATATGCGTATTAAAACAGCTAAGTTAATCCTTAGCTGTTTTTTGCAATTATTCATTTATTATGGAGGTAATTGTTATGTCAGATACTATTGCTGCAATTGCAACAGGTAACAGCGTTGCAGGAATCGGTGTTATCCGAATCAGCGGTGATACTGCAATTTCAGTTGCAGACAGTGTTTTTAAAGCCCTTGACGGCACCCCCCTTTCGCAAGTGAAAGGCTATACTGCAAAATTCGGAAATGTTTACGACCAAAACACCGGCTTTGACAATGCAATTGCCCTTGTTTTCAGAAATCCTAAAAGCTACACAGGTGAAGATGTTGTAGAATTATCTATTCATGGCGGAATTTTTATTGTTGAAAAAACCCTGGAGGCTGTATTTAATGCAGGCGCCCGTCCTGCCGAGCCCGGCGAGTTTACAAAACGTGCCTTTTTAAATGGCAAAATGGATCTTGCGCAGGCAGAAGCCGTTGCTTCACTGATAACAGCACAAGGACAGGAGGCTGCAAAAGCATCCTTTAATTTACTTCAAGGCTCTTTGAGCAATAAAATTTCAATAGTACTCAATAAACTTATAGACTGCAGTGCACTGATGGCAGCATGGGTTGATTACCCTGATGAGGAAATCCCCGAGCTTGAGGAGGATACTCTTTTAACCACTCTTCAGGACACTGAAAACGATTTATTTTCACTAATTAAGAACTATGAAAACGGCTCTGCTATGACAGAGGGTGTTGATACTGCGATTGTCGGCAAGCCAAATGCAGGAAAATCAACACTTATGAATATGCTGTCAGGCAAAGAAAAAAGCATTGTTACACACATAAAGGGCACAACCCGTGACATTGTTGAAAATTCCGTAAGACTTGACAATATAATTCTTCATCTGAGTGACACTGCCGGAATACATGAGAGTGATGATATTGTAGAATCAATCGGAATTCAGAAGGCCATTGAAAAAATTGATTCCGCTTCACTTGTACTCGCTGTATTCGATGGTGCTGAGCTGCTCAGTGCCGAAGATGAAATGCTGATTGATAATTGTAAAAACAAGCCTTGTATTGCAATTATTAACAAAACTGATTTGGAACAGAAAATTGAAATTGAAAAAATCAAAAGCAATTTTGAACATATTGTTTTCATTTCTGCAGAAAACAGTGACGATACAGGACCGCTATCAAAGGAAGTAAAGAAACTGTTAGGTGTCGAAAATCTTGATACATCTCAGCCCATTTTGGCAAACAAACGTCAGAAGCTCTGTGTACAGAACGCACTGACCTGCATCACCGAAGCACGTGAGGGTGCTGAAATTGGTATTACTTATGATGCAATCAATGTTATGATTGACAGTGCAATTGACGAGCTTTTAACTTTAACAGGCAAAAAAGCAACCGAGGAGGTTGTTAACAATATATTTGCTAACTTCTGTGTGGGTAAATAATATTGTGATAAAATTATAATCAGAAACGAAGGAACTTCTATGGAATATTTTGCAGGACAATATGATGTAATAGTTATCGGTGCAGGTCATGCAGGTATTGAAGCGTGCCTTGCTGCTGCAAGACTTGGATGCAAAACCGCTGTTTTCACAATTAATCTTGACTGGGTAGGCAATATGCCGTGCAATCCCTCTATCGGAGGAACATCAAAAGGTCACCTTGTACGAGAAATTGATGCCCTCGGTGGAGAAATGGGTAAGGCGGCTGACAAGTTTTCCCTTCAATCACGAATGCTGAATTTGGGCAAAGGACCTGCCGTTCACTCACTGCGTGCACAGATTGACAGACGTGAATACTCTGCAGGAATGAAGCATACCTTAGAGCTGCAGGAAAATCTTGATATCAGACAGGGTGAAATAATTGATATTATAAAAACAACTGATGGTCTATGGCAGGTGAAAACAAAGCTTGAAGCATTATTCACCTGCAAAGCTGTCATAATTGCCACCGGCACCTTCTTAGGCGGAAGGGTTTACATCGGTGATGTTTCATACGAAAGCGGACCTGACGGTATGTTCCCGTCAACAGAGCTTGCCGCTGCACTGAAAAAATTAAATATTCCGCTCAGAAGATTTAAGACAGGTACGCCTTCACGTGTTAACAGACAGTCAATTGACTTTTCAAAAATGGATGTTCAGTATGGCGATGAGGAAACCGTTCCATTCAGCTTTGATACCGAAACACCACCCGAAAACAAGGTTTGCTGCCATATTACATACACAAACGATAAGACCAAGCAAATTATTCTTGATAATTTGCACAGAAGTCCGATGTATTCGGGAAAAATTGAGGGCAAGGGACCAAGATACTGCCCTTCTTTTGAAGATAAAATCGTCCGCTTTGCTGACAAGGAGCGTCATCAGCTATTTATAGAGCCATGTGGACTCAACACAGAGGAAATGTATTTACAAGGCTTATCCTCTTCGCTCCCCGAGGATGTTCAGCTTGATTTTATCCATACCATTCCCGGCCTTGAAAACGCACAGGTTATGAGAACTGCATATGCAATTGAATATGACTGTGTTGACCCTACCGCTTTGAAGGCTACCCTTGAGTTTAATGATATTGACGGCTTATACGGTGCCGGTCAATTCAACGGCTCAAGCGGATATGAAGAGGCTGCTGCACAGGGATTGATTGCAGGCATCAATGCAGCGCTCAAAATCAAAGGAGAAGAGCCAATTATTTTAGACCGAGGAGGTTCTTACATAGGAACACTCATTGATGACCTGGTTACCAAGGGCTGCACTGACCCATACAGGATGATGACAAGCCGAAGTGAATACCGTCTTGTGCTGCGTCAGGATAATGCGGATATACGTTTAACCCCAATCGGTTATAAAATAGGCTTGATTTCTCAATCAAGATATGATAAATTTGTATATAAGGAGAAGTGTATCAATGAGGAGTTAAACAGAATAAAGGAAAAGTCTATCCCTCTCACTGATAAACTTCAGCAAATTCTTATTAAATGTGGTACTGCTCCCCTGCAGCGCGGCTGCAAAATGATTGAATTAATCAAACGCCCCCAAATTAAGTATAGTGATTTAACTGAGCTTGATGATACAAGACCAAATCTTCCCCGCGAGGTTTTTGAACAGGTTGAAATTGCCGTTAAATATGAGGGTTATATCAAACGGCAGGAACAGCAAATTAAGGAAATGCGCAGAATTGAGAATAAAAAAATTCCTGAAACTATTGACTACAGCAAACTGAAGGGCTTAAGGCTTGAGGCTGTTGAAAAGCTAAGCAAAATAAGACCTGAAAACCTGGGGCAGGCAAGCAGAATCAGCGGTGTTAATCCTGCTGACATTGCTGCACTCAACATCATATTGGAGAGCTTATGATAGACTATGATCTTTTAAAGGGCGAAATTGATAAACTCGGCATTGACATTGGCGAATATGGATTAGACAGATTTGATCAATATGCCGACTACCTTGTTAACTGGAACAGACACGTTAATTTAACAGCAATAACAGAACCTGATGAAATTGTTATAAAACATTTTGTCGACAGCTTGTACATATTAAAATATGTGAAATTTCACAAAGGACAATCATTAATCGACATTGGAAGCGGTGCCGGATTCCCCGGTCTGCCCTTACTTTTTGCTAATCCTGACATTAATGTCACCTTTGTTGACAGCATAAGAAAAAAGCTTGTTTTTATAAAGGACGTATTACTCAATACCGGACTGATTGCCGAAACAAAACATGCACGAGCTGAAGAGCTTGGCAGAAATAATGAATTCCGTGAAAAATTTGACTTTGCAACAGCACGTGCTGTTGCTCAGCTTAATGTGCTTTGTGAATACTGTCTTCCTCTTGTAAAGGTTGGCGGACTGTTCATCGCAATGAAAGGTTCAAGCGGTAAAGAAGAATTAGCGCAGGCTAACCATGCGATTGAAGCATTGGGCGGTGAATTGGCAAAGTTCGCAGAATTCACCCTCTCAAATGGTGATAAAAGGTCAATTATTATTATCAAAAAAATATCGCAAACACCGACAAAGTACCCTCGAAAGTCTAAAAAAATTGACACCAAGCCCCTTTAAATCAGCAGATATATGTCGAAGGCAAAGGATTTCTCACTATGAGAAATCCTTTTTTTCTGTTAAACAATATGGTATAGTATAGACAAGGAGATGAGCTGATGCAACAGATTGTTCAGGTGCCTACTGAAAAAATACTGCCAAATCCCTATCAACCGAGAAAGCAGTTTAAAAGTGAGGACATGCTCTCTCTGGCAGACTCAATAAAAGAAAACGGTGTTTTGCAGCCCCTCATATGCAGACAAATCAATAACAGTGATTATTTTGAGATTGTTGCAGGTGAGCGAAGACTCAGAGCATCCATACTTGCTAATCTTCAAACTGTTCCCTGTGTAATAATCGACTGTGACTATGAATCAAGTGCGGTCTTTTCAATTCTCGAAAACATACAGCGAAGTGACCTTGCCTTTTTTGAGGAAGCACAAGCAATCAGTCAATTAATGAGCCATTTTGGATTAACACAGGAACAAATAGCAAAAAAGCTGGGAAAAAGTCAATCTTCACTGTCAAATAAGCTGAGATTACTCAGATTACCTGTTGATGTGCGGTATTTTATCGAAAAAGAGGGATTAACAGAACGTCACGCAAGAGCCTTGCTGAAGCTTGAAAGTGAAAAGCAAATCTGGACAACCCTAAAGGTAATTACCGAAAAGCATCTTAATGTTGAGCAGACAGAAGCCTACATAGCAGATATGCTTGACACAAGAGTAAAACCACGGCACAGCACCAACAGAGTCTTTAAAGATGTAAGAATATTTGTTAATACCTTTAATAAAGCCATTCAGGCAATGAAGGATTCGGGAATAGATGCAAAATCGAATAAAACGGAAACAGAAGACTATATCGAATTTATGGTAAGAATACCAAAGAATGCACAAAAGTGCACTAAATCCGCTTAAAACGGGAAACCGTTTTAACATATTCTCCTCTTTTCATCACGTGGAAAAAACGGGCGCAAGCTCGTTTTTTCTGCTTTTATGAACAAATTCAATTGTGTTACACGTGAAACGCACCACTACATATAGTTTTTCATATAAACTATGTTTTTTTGAAATGTTTTATCTTTTTTTACTTTTTATTGAATTATTTATGTTAAACATCTATGTTTCACGTGAAACATCTATATATAGAGTTCGTTAATAAACAAACCACAATTTTTAAAAAATTATTCAAGTGTTTCACGTGAAACACTTGAACACCCTCTTAATATGATGTATAATTATTGCTATGGAGGTGCTATATGGGAAAAACAGTATCAATATTTAATCAAAAAGGCGGAGTCGGCAAAACAACAACCTGCGTCAGCTTTGCTGCCTGCTTAGGTCATAAAGGCAAAAACACACTGTTAGTGGATTGTGATCCGCAAGGCAACTCAACCAGCGGTGTAGGAATTGATAAATCACAAATTGAAGCATCATCCTATGATGTGCTTATAAATGATATATCCGTAAAAGATGCTATAATCAAAACAAAATACAAAAATTTATCCGTTCTTCCTGCAGATATGGATCTTGCAGGTGCAGAAATTGAGCTTGCAGAGAATGAAAACAGATTCAAGGCTTTAAAGAAAGCTTTAGCCCCTGTTGTTATGGACTATGACTATATTATTATAGATTGTCCTCCAAGCTTAGGTTTAATCAGTCTGAATGCACTAACTGCATCAGATACTCTTATTGTCCCCTTACAGTGCGAGTACTTTGCTCTTGAAGGATTAAGTCAGCTTTTAGGAACGGTAAGAACAGTAAAACAACACTATAACGAGCATTTAGAGCTTGAAGGCGTGCTTTTTACAATGTTTGATACAAGATTAAAGCTAAATCAGCAGGTTATGGACGAAGTTGACGACTTTTTTCCAAATAAAGCATATAAAACGAAAATTCCCAGAAGCGTCAAGCTGGCAGAGGCACCAAGCTTTGGAGAGCCTATTATTTATTATGAAAAATACTCTAAGCCAAGCTTTGCTTACAAAAAGTTTACTGATGAATTTTTGAAAAAACAATGAGAGGTATACTATGGCAAAAAAACAATCAGGTCTTGGTAAAGGCTTAAGTGCCTTAATGATGGAAAATGCCGTTGATGATATGGTTTCTACCAATACCCTGTCTATCAATGAAATTATTCCTAATAAAGACCAGCCGAGAAAAACATTTGATGAGGGTGCTCTGCAGGAACTGGCAGACAGTATTATTCAGCATGGTGTGCTGCAGCCTCTGTTAGTAAGACCCCTTCCAACAGGCGGTTATCAGCTTGTTGCAGGTGAAAGACGCTGGAGAGCTTCAAGAATAGCAGGATTAAAGGAAGTTCCAGTTGTAATAAAAGAATTAAGCGATGTTGAAACTATGGAAATCGCTATAATTGAAAATTTGCAGCGTGAAGACTTAAACCCAATTGAAGAAGCAGAGGGTCTTCAGGCACTCATAGATAGGTGCGGATTTACGCAGGAGGATGTTGCTGTTTCAGTTGGAAAGTCACGTCCGGCAATTGCAAACGCACTTAGATTGCTGAAATTACCCCCGGAGGTACGTGATATGACCAGAAATGGTGATATTTCAGCAGGTCATGCACGTGCTTTACTTGCATTTGACAATGATGCAATGATATATGAAATATCACAGAACATTGTAAAAAATAACCTTACTGTAAGAGATGTTGAGCGTTTATCCAAAACAAAAGAAAATGTGAACAAGGTTCGTTCTTCGGCAAGACGTCGTGATTCCTTTTATGACGAGGTTGAATTATCGCTTACTGAGGTACTTGGCAGAAAAGTAAAGGTTTATAACGGCAGAGGAAAGGGCACACTTGAAATAGAGTTCTATTCTGTTGATGATTTAAAGGAAATCGCAAATAAGTTAGGAGAGTAAAAATGTTAGATATTAAATTTGTTAGGGAAAATCCCGAAGTTGTAAAGGAAAATATAAAAAAGAAATTTCAGGACAAAAAGCTTCCGCTTGTTGACGAGGTTATTGAACTTGACACCGAAAGACGTACAGTAATGACAAGGGCGGATGAGCTGCGTGCAAACAGAAATAAACTGTCCAAGCAAATCGGTGCATTGATGAGCCAGGGCAAGAAGGAAGAAGGTATGGCAATCCGTGAGCAGGTTAATGCTCAGGCTAAGGAGCTTGAAGAGTTAGCTGCTAAGGAAAAAGACCTTAATGCAAAGGTTACAGAAATAATGATGTCTATTCCTAACATTATCGATGAGTCAGTTCCGATTGGTAAGGATGACAGCGAAAATGTTGAAGTACAGAAATACGGCGAGTCTGTAGTTCCTGATTTTGAGGTACCATACCACACTGATATTATGGAACGCTTTGACGGCATTGACCTTGAGGCCGCAGGCAGAGTAGCAGGCAACGGTTTCTACTACTTAATGGGTGACATTGCAAGACTGCACAGTGCGGTTATCAGCTATGCACGTGATTTTATGATTGACAGAGGCTTCACCTATGTTGTTCCTCCATTTATGATCAGATCAAATGTAGTTACAGGTGTTATGAGCTTTGAGGAAATGGATGCAATGATGTATAAAATTGAAGGTGAGGATTTATACCTTATCGGTACATCTGAGCATTCAATGATTGGTAAATTCATTGACACAATCACTCCTGAAAGCGAACTGCCTAAAACACTTACCTCATATTCACCATGCTTCAGAAAAGAAAAGGGTGCTCACGGAATTGAGGAGCGTGGTGTTTATCGTATTCATCAGTTTGAAAAGCAGGAAATGGTTGTTGTCTGCAAGCCTGAGGAATCAAAAATGTGGTTTGATAAGCTCTGGCAGAACACTGTTGATTTGTTCCGTTCGCTTGATATTCCTGTAAGAACACTTGAGTGCTGCTCTGGCGACCTCGCCGACCTTAAGGTTAAGAGCATTGATGTTGAGGCATGGTCACCAAGACAACAGAAATATTTTGAGGTTGGCTCTTGCTCTAACCTTACAGATGCACAGGCAAGAAGACTTAAAATCAGAGTAAAGGGTGAAGATGGTAACTACCTTGCTCATACCTTAAACAATACAGTCGTTGCACCACCGAGAATGCTCATTGCTTTCTTAGAAAACAATCTTCAGGCTGACGGTTCAGTTTTAATTCCTGAGGCACTGCGTATGTATATGGGCGGCAAGGATAAAATTGTTCCTGCAAAGTAATGACAATTGCACTTATCATTATCGGTATTATAATAATTACAGCATTTTCAGTGACTGTTTTTGAGGATGTATTCAATGCCGGGAATATTGCAGGTATTCTCGGCGGAATATATATTACTGTTTTGGGGCTGACATACGAAAAAATAAATCAACTATTATGGTGGATTTTATTATCTGCGGCAGTCTTAGGCACAGTCATAATTATAGCTCTTATGAGCATTATATATCTTAAAGGAAAAACGAAGGCTGAAAATGAAAATGTAATAATTGTTTTGGGTTGCCGTGTAAAATGGAACAAACCGAGTCTTTCACTTATAAAAAGAGTTGATGCTGCATACGATTTTTTAATTAAAAATCCAAAAGCACTTGCAATTCTAAGTGGTGGACAGGGTAAGGACGAAGCATTAAGCGAAGCTGAATGTATGAAAAAGCTTTTACTTCAAAAGGGAATTGATAAAAGCAGACTGATTTTAGAGGATAAATCAACAACAACCGATGAAAATATTGCTTTTTCATTGAAACTGATAAATGCACTTGGAGCGGATAGAAATATTGCTGTTGCCACCAGCGAATATCATCAGCTTAGGGCAGCAATGATTTGCAGACGCTATGGACTAAATGCAGCACCGCAAAGTTCAAAAACAAAGGCAAGCATTCTTCACGTGTTTTTAATACGTGAGATATTCGGAATAATTAAAGAATTTATTATTAATAAACAATAGTATAGAAAAAGACACCGAAGAAATAAATCTTCGGTGTCTTTCATTTAGGCTATATTAATTTGTTGTCTGTATATCTTCCTCTGTTGTGGATTCATAAGTTGTTGCTTCGCCATAGCTGTTATTATAAATTACCGCATAGCAGGGAACTAAGCTTTCATTATAAAATCCGTAAAGATCACACTTAAGTATGTCAACTCTCTTCTCTGCCAAAACAACAGAGGATCTGCCGTAAAGCAGAGTCTGCAAATAATTTGCATCCTGCGGAAAATCAGCCTTCCAGCACCATGCACCATAATATGTCCCGCCTGCACCCTCTTCATTGATTCTTGCATTCGGCACACTTGTCATTTTAATATCATAGCTAAGCCAGCCCTGTGACAATGCATATTTTGAAATTGAAATAATCTCATTTGTACTAAAGCCTGTCTTAACATATGGAAGCAGCTTATTGACAACCTTTAAAAGTGTAACCGCATTGCCGTCACGAACGCCGTCAAAGATTTTTGTCAAACAGGTTTTCTGCCTGTCAGCTCTCATATTATCACTGTCAAGCTTTCTTATTCTGCAGTAAGCAAGAGCTTGCTCACCTGTCAATCTCATTTCTCCGCTGTTGCCTTCAAAGGCTTTATCAATGGTTACATTACCATATCTTTCCTGGTGATTGTTGATTTCATTGATTTCTGCAGATGTCATTTCAATATCAACACCGCCAAGCTCATCAACAATTCCCTCAAAGCTGTCAAAATTTACAATGACATAGTCGTCAATATCAATCTTATACATTTTCTCGACACAGTTAATGTATCCGATGATACCACCGCTTGCCATTGCACCGTTAATTTTGCCAAACTCACCGGTGGTTTCATCACCGGGTACATTTTCCCAATAAGCATAGGTATCACGCAAAATGGAAGTTAATGTTATCTGCTTTGTGTCAGTATTTATACTTACAATAATCGCAGCATCTGCTCTCGTATCTTCTTCTAAAATTTCATTACCTCTGGTATCTTCACCAACCAAAAGAACATTAAGAACATGACTTGATGAACAAGGTGCACCATTATAATACCAGGTTTTTATCATATCCTGCAGTGAAGAAAGGTTATCGGCATCCGTTTCATTAACCTCAGGAAAGTTTTCAATGAGTTTGTCCATAGCTGTATAGCGCTGCTCAGTTTTTGTTGCATTGTTATCATCATCACTCACTGCATTCAATGCTTTGTAAACATAAATACCTGCACCTGCTGCAGCAACTAAAACAATAACTAACAGGATTATAATAATATTCCTGATAATTTTGCCTTTTTTCGTTTTAAAAAACTTTTCTTTTTCCGGCTTCCGGTTATCTGCATTTAACTCATTGTTGTCAGCAAAAGAAAGTAAATCAATAAAACCATCATTGGCGCCGAGGGTTTCTTTAACCTGCTGTTCCTGTTTATCAGGTACAGTTTTACTATTGTCAGCAATACTCTGCTCTATTGCTTCTGCTTTTTTTTCAACCGCCTCTTTTTCATAGATAACGGCATCATCCCTTATTCTCTTCTCTTGCTCTTCAATACTGCTGTCAGCAATTCCGCTTTCACTGCGTACATACAGATTGTCAAAAACCTTTTGTTCTTCGACTTCGACATTTTTACTCTCTGCAGATTCTTCATCATTATTCGGTTTTTCGGCAGGAAGCTCACCATTCTTCGTTTTTATTTCAAAAGACGGAGCTGATTCCTCTCTCTCCTGTTTTCTCTTTTTTACCTCAGAGAGAATATCGTCAATATTATAAGTTTCCTTCTCCATTCCATAACCCCTCTTTTTGATTCGCAACATTTATATACATAATATTAGAAATTATATAACAACATTCTGCAAAAAGCTACAAAATAAGCAATTTGTTAACAAATATTTATTATTCTTCTATCTGTTCAGTGCTTTCTGCTGTTTCACCGGTATCAGAGTTCAACTCTTCTTCCGCCTCTTCCAGCTTATCAACAACTGAAATTGTTGCAATCTTTTCGCCGTCATTTACTCTCATCACCTTAACGCCTTTGCTTGGTCTTTGGAATGTAGAAATCTGATCTGCGTTAGTTCTTATGATAATACCGTCAGAGGAAATCATAATAACGTCATTATCATCACAAACAGGCGCAATCATAGCAACTTTGCCGTACTGTTCAGTACGATAGTTGATAAGACCCTTACCTGCTCTTGACTGAATACGATAATCGGAGAATTCACTCTTTCTTCCGTAGCCTGTTTCAGAAACAGTAAGCAGAGTGAAGCCCTCAAGCTTAACTGCAAAGCCAACAACATAGTCACCCTCATTAAGCTGAATTGCTCTTACACCTCGTGCAGTTCTTCCGATTAATCTTGCATCACTTTCCCTAAAGCAAATACTCATTCCGTCGTGTGTCGCAACAATCAGCTCACGTTCACCATCGGTGATTTCAACCCAGCTAAGCTCATCGTCATCATCAAGATTAATGGCAATAATACCTGTTTTTCTGATATGGTCATACTGATCAAGAGCAGTTCTTTTTATGATACCGTTTCTTGTCATCATACAAAGATAGGTGCGGTCCTCTTCTTTAGGAACCTTAACCATAGCACTGACCTGCTCACCATTTTCAAGTGGAAGAATGTTAACAACATTCATACCCTTACTTATTCTTGATGACTCGGGAATTTCATAGCCCTTAAGCTTAAAGACCTTACCTTTGTTTGTAAATATTAAAATCTGATCATGGGTTGAGCAGCTGAACATTGTTTTTGCCACGTCTTCCTCACGTCTGCTCATACCGGATATACCTCTGCCGCCTCTGTTCTGTGCCTTGTAGGTGTCAACAGTCTGACGCTTCATATATCCCTTTTCGGTAAGCGTTAAAATGCAGTCCTCAACCGGAATCAAATCTTCATCATCAACATCACCGCTGAAGGCAGAAATTTCTGTTCTTCTTTCATCGCCGAATTTATCAGCAATTGCTCTTGCCTCAGCTTTAATAATTTCAGCAATTCTTATTTCATTTGCAAGAATATCGAGAAAATCCTTGATTTTTTCGTGAAGCTCTTCCAATTCATTCAGAATTTTTTCAATTTCAAGTCCTGCCAACTGACCGAGACGATAAGCAACAATGGCACTTGCCTGCGGGTCATCAAAGCCGAACTTGTCCATAATTGCCTGCTTAGCCTCAGACTGACCGCCCTTACATGCACGGATTGCTGCAATAACCTCATCAACAATATCAATAGCCTTAGCAAGACCCTCTAAAATATGAGCACGCTCCTGTGCTTTCTTTAAATCAAATTCCGTTCTTCTTTTAACAATATCCTTCTGGAAAGCAATATATTTTTCAAGAATTTCTTTAAGTGTTAACACCTTTGGCACACCATCGTCAAGTGCAAGCAATATTGCACCGAAGGTCACCTGCATATCCGTCATTTTATAAAGATTATTAAGAACAACCTGTGCGTTAGCATCACGCTTAACAGTTACTTCAATATGCATTCCTCGACGGTCAGAGTAATCCTGAACATCTGCCACACCTTCAAGTCTTTTTTCCTTAACCAAATCTGCAATTCTTGTTATAAGTCTTGCCTTGTTAACACCATAAGGAATTTCAGTTACAACAATTTTAAATCTGTCGCCGCGGCTTTCAACTATTTCTGCCTTGGCACGAACATAAATTTTTCCGCGGCCTGTTGCATAAGCCTCTTTAATACCACGGCTGCCCATAATAATTCCTGCTGTCGGGAAGTCAGGACCCTTAATATGTACCATCAAATCCTCAAGACCTGCATCCGGATTATCAATAAGGCAGCACATACCTTCAACAACCTCGTTCATATTATGAGGCGGAATATTTGTAGCCATACCAACAGCAATACCTGATGAACCGTTAACCAGAAGATTAGGAAATCTTGATGGCAAAACAGTAGGCTCCTTGCCGTTATCATCAAAGTTAGGGGCAAAATCAACGGTATCCTTCTTGATATCCTCAAGCATTTTCATTGAAATTTTACTCATTCTTGACTCGGTATAACGGTATGCTGCAGCCGGATCACCGTCGACAGAACCAAAGTTTCCGTGACCGTCTACTAAAGGATGACGCATTGAAAATGGCTGAGCAAGTCTAACCATAGCATCATACACAGAAGCATCACCATGTGGGTGATAATGACCAAGCACTTCGCCGACAGTGGTTGCACACTTACGGTAAGGATTAGTAGGGTAAAGGTTGTTATCATACATTGCATAAAGAATTCTTCTGTGAACAGGCTTAAGACCATCACGAACATCCGGCAATGCACGCTGAACAATAACACTCATTGAATAATCAAGGAATGCTTTTCTTATTTCAGTGCTGATTTCAACATCTACGATTTTTTGATTGTCATAACGAATTTCATTATTATCCATTAAAATTCCTCCGTTGCCGAAACGACATTAGATTTAATAAAGGTATTGCCTAAAAATAGTCAAGGCAATGGCTGACTGTTATTTTATAAAAAGATAATTTGCATTTTTCTTAATCTGGTTAAATACCTGCTGTTTCATTTCGTCAGGTATATCTCTTTTAGGCAGAATTTTCACTTCAAAACCAATAACAAAATAAAAATAGTTTTCAGCTTCGTAAATGGTTCTTATAACAGTAAAAGGGTAAACACTAATTATTCCTGCCTCGTTCATCCTTGGGATATTTTTGTATTCAACAGTATTTTCATCAACTGTGATTTCACATGGTGAAAGATATTGCGTATCTGCTGCAATATATTTTTTAACCTTTTTTTCAATACCTGTATTGTAGAAATAAAGAAAATATGCACCGCAAATCACAAAAGCAATCACTGCAGCAATAATCAACGAGAAATTTCTGTTAACTATTAAATAGTAAATGGAAAATACAATAAATATTAATGCCGTAATTAACATAGGTATTAGCTTTGAGCGTTTGAACTGCAGTCTTTCCCAAACAATAAAATCCTCTTTTTTCAGTGTTGAGCGGAAGGTATTTTTCATCTCTTTCCCTCCTCAACTGTTGTGTTTTGCTTTAATAGTAAAATTATTTCATTTAATTCATTGCTGCTGTATCTTTCTTTGTTTATCACAAATACACCGGTTCTGTATGTTGGCATAATGATTAAAAGTTTTTCCGTTTCCTTAACAGCAAAAATACTCTGCCACGGAACAAATATTTTTTGATAGCTGTTTATAATCTCCAGCCCATCACCATATGTGGAAAGTGTTGCTTCACCTTTAATAGTAGGTGATGAAAAAAATTGCCTTTTCACTGCTTTTTTATTCATAATCCTTGCTGATATCATTAAAGCTATGATGAAAAACAAATATAATAAAAACATAGTGCTTTTTGTAATTGCTATTGTCACAATAATTAAAATAATAAGAATTATTATCATTATTGGTAATCTGTTTTTATAATTATTCTTTTTTAATTTGTATTTCCAGCCTTCATAAAATTCATCGGCTGTCATCTGAAAGGTTAATTTTGTCATAATTTATTTTGCTTAAAATTGTTTTATTTTTTATAATTTTGATTTTGTTGTATGCACGGCACAACGCACATTAAAACGAAGTGTTTTTAACTTGCTGCGAAAAGGTCCGGTGGACCTTTTCTTCCAAATTTGCTTAACAAATTTGGAGCCACGTGTTGAACCCCTTATTAGATAACAACATTTTTTTATACATCTAAATTCTGTACAAATTTTGCATTTTTCTCTATAAATTCTCTACGGGGTTCAACATTATCACCCATCAAAATTGAGAAATTTTCTGAAGCTCTTTGAGCATCCTCTATTGTTACACGCAGCATTGTTCTGAACTCGGGATCCATAGTAGTTTCCCAAAGCTGCTCAGGGTCCATTTCACCAAGACCTTTATAGCGCTGAATATCGCAATCTCCGCCGTATTCCTTTATTACTTCATCTCTTTCTTCATCGCTGAAGGCATATGTAAATTTTTTACCCTTAGCTACCTTGAAGAGAGGAGGCTGTGCAAGGTAAACATATCCCTGCTCAATAATCTGCGGCATATATCTGAAAAAGAATGTTAAAAGAAGCGTTCTGATATGAGCACCGTCAACATCGGCATCTGCCATAATAATGATTTTATGGTATCTAATCTTGCTGATATCAAAATCATCACCAATACCTGTACCCAATGCCATTACAACAGGTGTAAGCTTTTCATTTGTAATAACCTTATCGACTCTTGCTTTTTCAACATTAAGCATTTTACCCCAGAGCGGCAGAATAGCCATATGTTCTCTGTCTCTGCCTTCTTTAGCAGAACCGCCTGCAGAGTCACCCTCTACGATATAAATTTCACATTTTTCAGGCTCTTTGCTTGTACAGTCAGCAAGCTTGCCCGGGAGTGAATTACTTTCAAGGGGTGATTTACGTCTTGCATTTTCTCTTGCTTTTCTTGCAGCTTCTCTTGCACGTGATGCATCAAGGGATTTATTTATAAGTGTTTTTGCAACAGACGGATTTTCCTCAAAATAAGTCATCAGCTTTTCATAAAGCATTGATGAAACCAAGCCTGTAATATCAGTATTACCAAGCTTACCCTTCGTCTGTCCTTCAAACTGAGCCTCTGTCAATTTTACTGAAATAACTGCAGTGATACCCTCACGAACATCCTCTCCACTGAATTTTTTATCACTGTCTTTAAGTATTCCAAACTTTTTGCCGTAATCATTGAATACTCTTGTAAGTGCAGTTTTGAAGCCTGTTTCGTGCGTACCGCCGTCAATAGTATTGATATTGTTTGCAAAGGATAAAAGTGTTTCATTATATGAGTCCGTATAGCAGAGTGCAACCTCAGCACTTCGGTCACCTTTAGTCGTTGAAAGATGAATAACCTCTTCCTGTATAGGATTAAGTCCGCGGCTTAAATTAATATATTCAACAAAGGAACGTATACCGCCCTCATAGCAGAATTCTTCACTAACCTGCTCTTCCGGGTCATCATTTCTTCTGTCACTTAATGTGATTGACAAGCCAGCATTAAGGAATGCCTGCTCTCTTAAACGTCTTGCTAAAATGTCATATTCATATGTTGTGGTTTCCTGAAAAATATCAGCATCAGCCTTGAATCTGATTAATGTTCCATGACCGTCAGCATCACCGATAATATGTAAATCATTAACAGGTACACCACGCTCAAATTTCTGAGAATAGATATGCCCGTTCTGTGTAACCTCTACCTCAAGCCATTCACTGAGTGCATTAACAACAGATGAACCTACACCATGCAGACCGCCTGATACCTTATATCCCGATCCGCCGAACTTACCGCCTGCGTGAAGCACTGTTAATACAACAGTTACTGCAGGCAGACCTGTTTTTTCATTAATACCGGTAGGTATACCTCGGCCATTATCACGCACCTGAATAATATCACCCGGCAGAATGTCACATTCAATATGTGTACAAACACCTGCAAGTGCCTCGTCAATTGAGTTATCAACAATCTCGTAAACAAGATGGTGAAGACCTCTCGGTCCTGTTGAGCCGATATACATACCGGGACGTTTTCTGACAGCCTCAAGTCCTTCAAGCACCTGAATATCCTTTGCAGAATATTCCTCGGTAACAATAGTATCCATATCCTCTTCTTCTAAATTTGTTTTAATTTCTTCACTCATAAAGTAAAACTCTCCTTATTTACTCCTCTTCAGCAAAGTTGCTGTATTCAGAGGGCAAACATAAATCTTATCCCTGCAAACTATAAAGCTTTTTGGAAGCTCATAATTTACATAAACTACTTTTTTATCTTTTTCGGCTTTTGACAGATAATCCCTTGTTGCTTTATTAACAGTCGATGTATCCATATCAAAAATTCCGATAATATCCTTTGTACTTATTGCAATATCGCCGCCAAGATAAATATACATCAAACAATACCTCCGTTTTTTATATGAAAGGTCTTGCCCTTTTTTAATCTTAAAACAGTGTTTGCATCACAGCAGGTTATGAACACCTGCCAGTCTTTAATATGATTTAAAATATAATCCTGTCTTGAAATATCAAGCTCACTCATTACATCATCAAGCAAAGCCAAAGGCTCGTCCTCAGTCATTTCACGAAGAAGGCTTGCCTCTGCAAGTTTAAGTGCCAGCACACAAGACCTTTGCTGACCCTGTGAGCCAAAGCTCCTTGCACTTCTGCCGTTAATTAATATTTCCATATCATCACGGTGCGGACCTATTGTTGTTATTCTATTCAAAATATCACTGCTTCTGTTATTATCAAAAGCAAACATAAGTTGTTTTTGAATTTCATCAACAGTCAAACCGCTATAATCAAAAGGTCCTTTGAGAATTAAATCAATATCCTCTTTACCTGATGAAAGACCATCAAATATATCCTTGGCAAAGGGCAGCAGTTTTTCTATATATTTCTGTCGTTGATAAATAATTTTCGACCCGCTGATTGCCAAATTTTTGTCCCATATATATAGCATATCCAAAAGGCTGTTATTTTTTGCTGCATCCTTAAGGAGCATATTTCTCTGACTAAGGCTTCGATTATAATCCTTTAAAACATTTCTATAATTAAATTTCAGCTGACAAAGTGCATTATCAATGAATTTTCTGCGTTCAATCGGTCCATCCTTAACCATAGAAAGATGAACAGGTGAAAATATTACTGCCTTAAGCTCTTCACCCAAAGCTGCCGCACTTTTCTTTTTAACACCGTTAAGGCTTGCACTTCGTTTATTTTGAATTAAAATCTGCGCATTCTGCTGTCTGCTTTTATTTTCAAAATCAATTTTAAGACCGGCAAACTCTTTATCAAATTTAATAAGCTCTTTATCCTTAACACCTCTGAAGCTTTTACTGCCGGTAAAGAGATAAATTGCTTCAATCAGATTTGTTTTTCCCTGCGCGTTTTCACCATAGATAATATTTACATCTTCAAAATCTAAATCTAATTTTTCAATATTTCTGAAGCCTTCAATAGCAATTGAATTAATTTTCATTTTTTATATTATAATCTGTACTGAATATTGAAACAGTGTCGCCGTGTCTTATTTTTTTACCCCTTGCAGTGCAGACCTCATGATTAACCTTAACAATTCCGTCATGAATAAACTGCTTTACCTGACCGCCTGTTTCTGCTATTCCTTTAAATTTTAAGAATGAATCAAGTCTTATAAATTCAGTATTTATAAAAACCTCTTCACTTTTTCTTTTTGCTGCATTAACTTTAATTTTCATTTTTCAGCCTCATTGGAAGAACTAAGAATAAAAAGCTGTCATCATTGATAGGCATAACCTTTGCAGGGCTGACAGCACTGTTAAGTTCAAATTTAACCTGATCTGTATCCGCAGCATGAAGTGCATCTAAAATAAATTTTGAATTAAAGCCTATTTCAACTCTGTCACCGCTGACATTTGCGTGTGTATAGTCAACCACTCTGCCAAGGCTTGATACTGTTGAAACTCTCATTTCATCATTATCAAATAAGCATCTGATCGGATTTTTCTTATCATTTTCAATAACAGGCAAAGTTCTTTCAATACAGTCAATTGCATCGTCTGTGTTAATTAAAACTGTTGTAGTCGCAGTCTTTGGAATAGCTGCATTGTAATCGAGAAAATCACCATCAAGAAGTCTGCTTATAATGCTGTAATTTTCAACATCAAAAACAATATGTCTTTTTCCAACGCTTATTGAAACATTTTTTTCTCCATCACAACCCATAAGCTTAATTAGCTCACGAATTGTTTTTTTAGGTACAATAAAGCTGATATCCTCACCGTCATACTGAACTGTTTCTGTCCTTATAGCAAGTCTGTAACCATCAACACCGATTAATTTTAACTGATTTAAAGTCATTTCAAACTTTAAACCTGTGTGAACAGGCTTTGAAGATTCATTATCAGCAACAGCAAACAGGGTTTGCGAAATCATTCCCTGTAAAACAGATTCATTTAAAAACAAAGGATATCCGCCTGATACTGAAGGAAGCTCAGGATAATCGTCTGCATCAATACCCATAATATTATACTGAGCAGCACCGCTTATAATAGATACAGATGTTCCGCTGATATCAAAGGTAACATTGCCGTCAGGAAGCTTTCGTATAATATCGCTTATTACCTTTGCATTGATTACAATTGCACCGGGTTCTGCAACATTCGCTTCAAGTGTTGTATTTATACCAAATTCAAAATCATAGCCTGTCAGGCTTAAGGTATCAGAACCGCATTCAATGAGAATACCCTCAATGGTAGGAATTGTAACCTTAGTGCTTACTGCCCTCATAACATTTGAGCATGCTTCGCTTAATGCTTTTGAGTTACAGGTAAATTTCATTTTTTTATCCTCCGTCTATCATAGAATACTGACTTTTAGTAGTAGTAATATATGGTGTGGAAATTGTTAAAAACTCTCTTATATACCATAAATACACCAAAAATCACTTATTTTTTTCATAAATCCAATTGTTTAAAAAATGTGTATATTGTGTAAAACTATTTTTTTCAACAATATTTTTAAAAACTTTTATGTGCAAAAGGAAAAAAGTGTTGAAAATTATTGCTCACTTTTTATGTTATTGATAATATCATTAACCTGTCTTGCAAGCTTTGAATTTTCTGCCATTTCCTTTTCAATCTGTTCAATATTATACATTACTGTTGAATGATGCTTATTGAATTCCTCACCAATATCCTCATAGCTCATATTTGTAACCTTTCTTACAACATAAAAGGTTATTTTTCTTGCATGTGAAATATTTGCCTTTTGTATTTTGCTGTATATATCCTCAACCGCAATGCCTGTTGTACGGCTGACTTCATTGACAATACGCTGAATTGTTACAGGCAGCGGCTGTGTATCCTCCATAACTACCTTGATAACATTTTGTGCAAGAGCAACAGTAGGCTCAAAATCATTAATATTTTTAAGCGAATATAATTTTTTTGTTACACCCTCAAGCTGCCTTATGTTGGATTTTATTTTTTCGGCTATGTAGTTAACTACAATCTCATCAATTTCAAAATTAAGAGATTTTGCTTTTCTTTTGATAATTTCACAGCGTGTTTCAAATTCAGGGGGCTGAATATCAGCTAAAAGACCATCCTCAAAGCGTGATTTAAGTCTGTCAGTAATGGACTGAATATCTTTTGGTGGTCTGTCAGATGTCAGAACAACCTGTTTTCCGCTGTAGACAAGAGCATCAAAAGTATGGAAAAATTCCTCTTCGGTTGAGGTTTTACCTGAAATAAACTGAATATCATCTATTAGGAATACGTCAATATTATTTCTGTATTTGTTATGAAATTCATCAATTGTTTTATTTTGAAGTGCCTGATAAAATTCGTTTGCAAATTCTTCTGCTCTGATATACATTATGTTCATATCAGGGAAATTTTTTTCAATTTCGTGACATATTGCATTTAAAATATGCGTTTTTCCAAGTCCTGAATTACCATAAATAAACAGAGGATTGTAATTGCTCATTGAATTTGTGCCCATTCTTGAGCCGGGATCACTGGCAACTGCCTTGGCTGCAGCATAGGCAAATCTGTTGCTTGCACCTACTATAAAGTTTTCAAATGTGAACTGTCTGTTTTTATAATCCTCAAGGTGCTTATCAATATCATGATTATTTATATCAGACGAAACATTCTGACTTACAGATGTTTCATCGCAGACATAATTTATTTTAACAGGAAAACCGAGAACAGCGAGAAAAGCCTCCTGAAACATATCACTGTAAACGGATGAAACAATATTTTTATGCATCGTTTTTGGGCAGTGAATTGTAACTGCTCCATTGTCAAAGGTGTCCGAGCTGTCAAGGCTTACTGTTTTTATCCATAAAGTAAAAGCTGTTTCGCTTACACGGGTTTTAAAATAATCAAGAACAGCTTCCCATATATCATTGATGGATTCCATACAAACCTCCTTAAATTTATTAATCTATATTAAAACAAAAAAAGTTGCAGAATAAACCACTCTAATCTGCATTATATCAGTTTTTAATAATTAAATCAATATAAATATTAAAAAATATATATTATATAATATATAAATTATAGTAAATATTAAATTTTAAAAAAATTAACGATTTTTTATTGATATTCATAAATAATGATTTTATACTTTATATATGAAACAAAAATTATGGTGATAAAAAATGAAACATATATTAATTGTTGATGATGATATACATATTTCAAATATGCTTTTTGAAGTATTAACAAAACAAGAATATAAAGTATCACGTGCCTATTCAGGCACAGAAGCACTTCTTTTTTTGTCAATGGAAAAGCCTGATTTAATTTTGCTCGATTTAATGTTCCCCGGTCTTTCAGGCGAAGAGGTGCTTGAAAAAATAAAAGATATACCTACAATAATTGTCAGTGCAAAGGAAGATATGGATAATAAGGTAAATCTTTTAATGGGCGGTGCGGCAGACTATGTAACCAAGCCCTTTGATATGAATGAGCTGCTGGCAAGAATAAATATTCAACTCAGAAATTCAAACAGCACAATAAAAAATGATTTAATTGTTTTTGATGATATTATTATTAATACAAAAAATTATTCTGTTATGGTAAATAGTGTTTCTGTAAAACTTACAAAAACAGAATTTGCTATTTTAAAGCTGCTTATGAAAAATCCTGAACAGGTTATGACTAAATCTGTTATACTTGATAAAATCAGTATTGATACGCCGGACTGTGTTGAAAGCTCCTTAAAAGTGCATATCAGCAATTTAAGAAAAAAGCTTAAGACAGCGGGAAAAAAGAATTATATTGAGGCTGTATGGGGTATTGGCTTTAAAATGAAATCTTAACTGAATATTTACTGTTTTCTTAACTGCTTTCTTAACCATTACCTGTTACAATTTCCGCATCAAATTAAAGGAGGCAATAATATGGATTATGTTCTTGAAACAAATGCTTTGACAAAAAAATATAAAAATTTCAAAGCACTTGACAGACTAACCATGAAAATTCCGCAAGGCTCAATTTATGGTCTTGTGGGCAAAAACGGTGCGGGAAAAACAACCTTAATCCGAATTATCTGCGGATTGCAGAATCCGACATCGGGAGAATATATTCTCTATGGCAAAAAAAACAATTCAAAAAATATTGAAAAATCAAGGAGCAGAATCGGTGCGGTAGTTGAAACACCGTCAATATACCTTGATATGACTGCAAAAGAAAATTTAAAACAGCAGTTCCATATCCTCGGTATTCCGTCTTTTGACGGAATTGATGAATTGCTGAAACTTGTGGGACTTGAAAATACAGGTAAAAAGAAAGCTAAAAATTTTTCACTTGGTATGCGCCAAAGGCTCGGTATTGCCGTTGCACTGGCAGGTGACCCTGACTTTTTAGTTCTTGATGAGCCTGTTAACGGTCTTGACCCGCAGGGTATTGTTGAAATCCGTGAGTTAATATTGAAACTGAACAGAGAATTTAATATTACTGTTCTGATTTCAAGTCATATTCTTGATGAACTTTCAAAGCTTGCAACATACTATGGCTTTGTCGATTCAGGCAGAATTGTTAAAGAAATCAGTGCAGCAGACCTTGAAAAGGTATGCCGTAAATCAATTCGTATTGAAGTATGCGATACAAAAGCACTTTCTCTTGTGCTTGATGAATTTAATATAGAATATAATATTATCTCCGACACAAAGGCTGATCTTTATTCAGCAGTAAATGTGTCACAGCTTGTGCTCAGGCTGACAGAAAGAAACTGCACTGTTCTTTCAATGTGTGAGCGTGACGAAAGTCTTGAGGGCTACTATATTAATCTTGTGGGAGGTAATAACAATGACTAAGCTTTTGTCTGCAAATTTTTCTCGCTTGCTGCGTGACAAAATATTTTGGATTGTTTCTGCCGTAATGCTTATTTTAGCTGCATTTGTGGCAATTAATAACGGAATAACAGCAGATTCTTATTATACTAATACGAATACTGTAAAAAGTCTTAATTCCTGTTATTTTAATATACTGCCAATGATTGTTTTTTTTTATTCGATATTTATTTCATTTTACATTGGTACAGATTATAACGACGGTACAATAAGAAACAAACTTATAATCGGTCACAATCGAACAAATATATATCTTTCAAATTATATTACTTGTTTTACAGGCACATTTGTCATACTTGTATTGCTACTGATCGGCAGTGCTTTCAGTGTTCCTTTTTTAGGTTACTGGGAGGGTGGAATAAAGTCTTATTTGATTATGGCTTTTCTTTGTATTTTTATAACAGCGACCTTAACAGCAATTTTAACAATGATAAGTATGCTTTCATCAAACAAAGCAATAACTGTTGTTTTAACAATTGTTGTCAGTCTTGTTCTGGTTTTAATAGCATCTATAATATATAATCAGCTTGCTGAACCTGAATTTACCCGTGATTTTATTTCAATGTCAGCAGATGGAACAATGGAGCTTGGTCCGGAAATATCAAATCCTGTCTATGTTTCAGGCATGAAAAGAAAATTTTATGAATGGCTTTTACAGTTTCTTCCTACAGGTCAGAGTGTTTTAATTGCCAATGGGGAAATTACTGACCCTTTAATTAATATGATTTATTCAGTTGTTTTCATAATAGCAGTTAATGTTTGCGGTGTGCTCGCTTTCAAAAAAAAGAATTTAAAATAAAGGATTTATTATGAATTTTTGGTTATTGATCATCATTTCAGTATTAATAATGATTATTGCGGTGCTTATATTAAAAATCTGTTTGCTTCAAAAAAGTGCTGATGAAATATGTTGTGCTTTCAATGAAAAGCTTGAAAATGATACAAATACACTGATTAATATTTCCTGCCGTGACAGGCATATGCGAAGACTGGCAAATGATATAAATAAAGAGCTTAAAAAGCTTCGTGCAGACAGAAGAAAATTTCAGCAGGGTGATCTGGAATTAAAAGAGGCAGTTACAAATATTTCACACGATTTACGCACTCCGCTTACGGCAATATGCGGTTATCTTGCCCTGCTTGAAAATGAGGAAAAATCCCCTGCTGCAGAGGAATATATTAAAATCATTTCACAGCGTGCACAGGTGCTTAAACAGTTAACAACCGAGCTTTTCAGATATTCCGTTATCACTTCAACCTTTAATAGTGATACACCGGAAAAACTTGAAATGAACAATGTTCTTGAAGAAAGCATTGCTGCACATTATGCTTTGATTTGTCAGAATAATATAGTGCCTGATATTTCAATAACCGAAAAGAAAATAGTTTGTAATCTTAATAAAAATGCATTGCTGAGAATTTTTCAGAATATAATCAGCAATGCAGTAAAATACAGTGACGGTGATTTAAAAATAGAACTTAAGGATGATGGAGAAATTATTTTTTCCAATCATGCAGAAAAGCTTGATGAGGTACAGGTGGGCAGACTGTTTGACAGATTTTATACTGTGCAGACTGCTGATAAATCAACAGGTCTGGGTCTTTCCATAGCAAAAATGCTGACGCAGCAGATGAAAGGCTCAATCACCGCTGATTATTCTGATTGCAGTTTGAATATACGAATTAAATTTCCGATATTATAAATTAATATTACTTGTAAAATAAAAGGACCTATTGTATAATGATTTTTCAGGGAGGTGCAAAATGAGGATTTTTAAAAACAGAGGCGACATATATTTTTCAAAATCTAATAAGGAAAAATCAACAGAGCAGAGGATTCTTATTATTGCACTTGCCGTAATAATTGCATTTACAGTTATTTTTGTGCTTGCTCTGAGCATAAAAAATGATTTCAGTGCCAAAAAATTTTTTAAGCCTGAAAATCTTAATGTAACAAATCAGATTTCTGTTGATAATGACGGGAATACAGAAGTGCCTGAGGTAAGCGGAAAACGCAACTATGTTACCCTTGTTCACAAGGATGATGAGCTTTTGTTTGCTGCACTTGTTCAGGTCGATATGGATAATACCTCCTACAAGGCGGCAATGCTTAAAGCTGCTACTGAAATTGACGGAAATAATCTTAATGAAATATATAAAACATCAGGTGCAGAAAATGTTAAGAAAGCAATTGACACATATATAGGCACGGCGTTTGATTACTATATTTCTATGGAAAGCTCGGATTTTGAGGATTTCTTTAATGAACTCGGCACGATTAATTATCCGATTTTAAATGACATCAAGTACAGGGAAAATAACAGCCCTGCTTCGTACTCTTTGAAAATAAAATCAGGTGAGCAGAATATCAGCGGAAAGTATTTTGTTAATTTAATAAGATATTATCTTGATGCTGAAAACAGCTCCTCACAGGCAAGTGAGCTGCTTCTTGCAAGTCTTTCACAGCAGTTAAACAGTGAAAATGCACAAATCAGCGAAAAGCTTTTCAGAGAGTTTGTTTCATTATCAGATACAAATATTTCAGTACGTGATTTTTCACTTGCAGGCGACAGACTCAGCGTTCTCGGTAATGATTTGGTTGCAATGGGCATTTATAATGCACAGGCAGGCTACGACGGCAACAGGCTGACGGATGACAGTCTGAAAAAAATAAAGGGTTATTTTGTTAAATAAGAATAAGCGGTGATAGTATGGATAAAGAAAGAATTGAAAAAGCAGTAAGAGAAATTTTAATTGCAGTCGGTGAAGACCCTGACAGAGCAGGACTTCTTGAAACGCCCAGAAGAGTCGCAAATATGTATGAGGAATTGTTTGCAGGACTCAGTGAGGATCCGCATCAACATTTAAAGTTTTTTGATGAAAAGTCAAATGATGAGCTTGTTATTGTAAGGGATATTCCCTTCAGCTCTATGTGTGAGCATCATCTTTTACCTTTTGTCGGTAAAGCACATATCGCCTATATTCCAAGCGACAATAAAATAATCGGTCTTTCAAAGCTTGCAAGAATTGTTGATAATTTTGCAAAAAAGCCACAGGTGCAGGAAAGGCTCACCCACGATATAGCTGATTTTTTAAATGACAATTTAAGTCCAAAGGGCGTTGCTGTTATTATTGAGGCAGAGCATATGTGTATGTCAATCCGCGGTGCAAAGGCATCGGGCTCAAAGACTCAGACATCAGCACTCAGAGGTATACTGAGAAATGATGCACGCTCAAGAGCAGAGGTATTGGCTCTGCTTAATAAATAATGCAGAAAGATTAAATTATGATTTGGAAATGCAGAAACAAACAGCTTGAATACGGCGAAAAGGTGCTTGTTATGGGCATTGTGAATGTTACGCCTGACAGCTTCAGCGACGGAGGTGACCACTTTTCCGTTTCTGATGCAGTTGAATGTGCCCTTCGGCTTGAGGCAGAGGGTGCTGATATTATCGACATCGGCGGTCAGTCCACAAGACCCGGTCATACACCGGTCAGTGATACCGAGGAATGGGCAAGGCTTGAGCCGGTATTAAAGGCTCTTGACGGAAAATTATCTGTTCCAGTTTCGGTTGATACATATTATCCCTTTGTGGCTGAAAATGCCCTTAAATCAGGTGCAGATATCATTAACGATGTCAGCGGTGTGATTTCACAGGAAATGGCAGAAATCGTCAAATTTTACCGCGCAGGCTGGATTTTAATGCATAATGGGGCAGGAACACCTGATGACATTAAAGAATTTTTTGAAAAATCCGTTGATGAATGCATAAAGCTTGGTATTGATAAATCACAGCTTTGTCTTGATATGGGTATTGGCTTCGGCAAGAATTATGAGGAAAATATGTACCTTCTTGCTAATGTGGGCAGGTATAAAATCAACGGCTTTCCGCTTTTGCTCGGCACATCAAGAAAAAGAGTTATCGGTCAGGGCAGTGAGCAGGATAAGCCAAAAGAACGCATTTATGGCAATATAGCTGCTGATACAGCGGCAATTTTAGGCGGTGCCGATATAATTCGTGTTCACGATGTGAAAAATGAAAAACAGGGCATTTTAATGGCGCAGAATATGAAAGGCTTTATTTTGTAATGGATAAAATTTTAATTCGTGATTTAAAAATTTTTGCATACCATGGTGTTAACCCTGAGGAAAAGGAAGATGGTCAGCATTTTGTCTTTGATATAGATATGGACGTTAATATGACAAAGGCATGTCACAGTGATAATGTGGAAGATACCGTAAGCTATGCAAAGGTCATAAAAACAGTTACACGCGTTGTAACGGAAAAAAAGTATGACTTGCTTGAAAAGGTGGCACAGATAACTGCTGATGCAATACTCAGCGAATATCCTGATATATTTAATGTTCTTATTACTCTTAAAAAGCCGGAAGCACCGATGAAAGCTGATTTTGGCTGGGTTGGTGTTCAGATATTCAGAGAAAGGTAAAAAACGTATAGACGTGTCATAAAGCATATGGAATATATTTTAAGTGTAGGTACAAATATCGGCGACAGAAAAGCAAATATTGATAAATGTATTGATTGTGTTAATCTTCTTCCTTATACAGATGTTGTTAATCAGTCAAGAATTTATGAAACAGAGCCTGTCGGCTACGCAAGACAGGAAAATTTTTACAATATTATTCTGAAAGTAGAATCAATCTTTGAGCCGCACGAGATGCTCGGAGCGTGTCTTGGTATTGAAGCCGGCTTTGGCAGATTGCGGACAGTTCGCTATGGACCGAGGATTATTGACATTGATATTATTTTTGCTGAAAATGAAAAGATTGAAAGCAGAAATCTTTTAGTTCCTCATCCAAGGTATTGCGAAAGACGTTTCATTTTAGAACCGCTTTTGGATTTGTTCCCTGACGGAATAGTTTATGGCACAGATATTAAGCCTTTTATTGAAAAACTTGAGGGGCAGGATGTATTGCCAATTGAAAAATAAGTTTGAAAAGCCTGCAATACGGAAAATTATAGCTTTCCGTATTGCAGGCTTTTTTGATATAAAAATTTTATTTTTAACTATAACAGAATCAGAAATATCGAATCTTTATTACACCTGTTTTCAGGCAATTGCTTCAATCGCTTTTGCAGTGAATTCAGCAGTACCGCCACCGCCTGCCTTATCAATATTGCTTTTAAAGCGTTCATCTGAGATATACATCTTACCTAAGTTTTTTAGAATTTCATCTGTGCAGGTATAGTAATTCTCTGTAATAAAATTTTGTAGTATTTTAATTAAATCTTTTGCTTTTTTTGAATCTGGCGGAAGATGTTTTATCTTTCCTATTTCTGCAAAAATCTGCATAAACTCGTTGGTTTTATCTGCTGAATTTAAATGCATTTGCTCATATTCTTTATAAGCAGAAGTTTGTCCCCATTTCTGTTTTGCCTCAGCGGTATACTTATCCATTTCCGTTTTATCAAATGCTGAAAAACTCATTTCTTTACTCCCTTTTGTTAATAATTTATTGGCAGAGCTAATGATTTCATCAAGTCTGTTTCTTTGCAATTCAAGCAATTTAATCTGTTCTTTTAAGGCTGACCGTGTATCAAAGTCAGGACTGTCAAGAATAGTCTTGATTTCTTTAAGCGGAAACTGCAGTTCCCGAAAAAGCAGTATACTGTGCAGACGCTGCAGTGCTGTATCGTCATACAGTCTGTAACCTGCATCTGTGGTCTGTGTCGGTTTCAGCAAATTAATCTCATCATAATAATGAAGTGTGCGCACACTGATACCTGTTAATTTGCTTATTTCCTTAACTGTTTTCATCATTATCCCTCCCATAATTACAGTATAGACTATAACGCAAGGTTAGAGTCAATAGTGATTTTAAAGTTTTTATATAAATTGATTTGTTTTTATGCTATAATGAATTATACTAAGAAAAAGTAATGTTGTATGAGGTATATGATTATGGCTTTTGATTATAAGAAAGAATACAAGGAATTTTATATGCCCAAGAAGAAACCGAGTATTGTCGAAATTCCGAAAATGAATTATATTGCGGTCAGAGGTAAAGGCAATCCGAATGACGAAAACGGCGAATATAAAAACAGTATCGGATTGCTCTATGCCATTGCTTTTACCATCAAAATGAGCTATAAAGGCACGCATAAAATTGACGGCTATTTTGAATATGTCGTACCTCCGCTTGAGGGCTTTTGGTGGCAGGAAAATACACAGGGCTTTGACTATAACAGAAAAGAGGATATGCATTTTATTTCCGTTATAAGATTGCCTGATTTTGTAACAGAAGATGATTTTAAGTGGGCTGTTGATGAGGCAACCCAAAAGAAAAAACAAGATTTCTCAAAGGTAGAATTCTTTACTTATGATGAGGGTGTTTGTGTTCAGTGTATGCACATCGGCTCTTATGATAATGAGCCTGAAACAGTTGATTTGATGCACAAACATATGGAAGAAAACGGCTATGAGTTGGACATAACCGACAGCAGACTTCATCACGAGATTTATTTGAGTGATCCGAGAAGATGTGATGAAAGCAAGCTGAAAACAGTTCTAAGGCATCCAATAAAAAAGATTTTAATGTAGATTATGGGATTATTCCCAATATTAAAAGGATAATATCAAAAAGCTTCTTAAGCATATGAATAATGAAAGCCACGGAATTTTCCGTGGCTTTACTGTTTTGCTCTTTTTATATATTACCAAGGGCATTGATTACCTGTTTTTTATATTTTAAAAATTCGGGTGTTAAATTAAAATCCCTGTCCCTTGGCTTTTTTTGGTCAATTATGATTTCATCGGTTATTTTACCCGGTTTGCCTGACAAAATCAAAATTCTGTCGGAAAGGAGTACAGCCTCGTCAATATCGTGGGTAATGAAAATGGTTGATAAATCAATTTTTTCCATTACAGACAGATACCACGAATGCATTGCACCCTTTGTGATTGTGTCAAGTGCGCTGAAAGGCTCGTCAAGGAGTGCAACGCCCTTTGATGCAAGATAGGTTCTTAAGAGTGCCGCCCTCTGCCGCATACCGCCCGAAAGCTGGGAGGGATAGTAATTTTCCGTGCCATCAATGCCAAATTCAGCGAAATGCGACAAAGCAATTTCTCTTGCCTCGGTTTTCTTTTTTCCTGAAAGCAGTAAAGGAAGAGCCACGTTATCAACTATTTTCTTATATGGCAGAAGTAAATCCTTTTGCAGCATATAGCTTATCTGACCGGGTATTGCGCTGATATCCTTCCCCTGCAGAATAATCCGACCGCTGTCTGCCTTTTCAATGCCTGAAATACAGTTAAACAGTGTTGTTTTTCCTGCACCGCTGACACCGAGCAGGGACACAAGCTCACCCTTTTTAAGGGTGAGGCTTATATCCTCAATTATTTTGTTCTCGCCAAAGCTTTTTGTAATATTTTTAACAGATAAAATTTCCATAATTATGATAAATAATCGTTTGAAAAACCTACGTTTTCGCTGATGTCTTTCTCAATCAGTTTATTGTCATAGAGCCAGCTGTAAAAACCGTTCCAGCGTGCAGAGTCAATGTATCCCCATTTTTCAGCATCGGCAATATACTGCTGTGAAATCCATTTCTGGCTTTCATAAACTAATTCTTCACTGCCCACAAGTGACTTGGTGTCGTCAGAATTAATCAGAATATCGGCAGCATCCTTTGGGTTTTCTATTGCAAATTCATAACCTTTTTTAGTTGCTTCAAGAAATGCCTTAGCAGCGTCAGGATTCGTATTTAAAAATTCATTGTTTGCAACTAAAACAGGGGTGTAATAGTCGAACACCTCGTCAATATCCTTAAAGTAAAAGAAGTCGGTTTCAATATTATTAACCTCTGCATTAATTCCGCCCCAGCCGTAAAAAACCCAGATCGCATGGTCGGGATTCTGCTTAACGTCCTGTGCATCATCGGTAACGGTATTTGGTATTTTTTTCACCTTGCTCCAGTTACCGCCGTCCTTTGTAACAACGGATTCCATTGTTGCAAGTTCAATGGGAGAATCCCAAGTTAAGTAGGTTTTGTTTGTTAATCCGGCAGGCTTATCCATACCCTGGCCCTTCAATGACATAACACCTGATGTGTTGTGCTGAACAAGTGCGGCAACGGCGGTTATGTCAAGCGGAGTGTCAGAGGAAAGAGCAGCGGCAAGAATATCCTGAAAATCAACTGCAAATTGTGCCTGACCTGCAGCACAGGCCTGTGTTGCACCGTTTTCAGGCGGCTGAACGATTGTTACATCAAGTCCTGCTTCTTCATAGTAGCCTTTTTCAAGAGCAACAAACATTCCTGTATGGTTGGTGTTCGGTGTCCAGTCAAGACAAACAGTTATAGCTGTTTTTTCTTTATTATCATTATTTGCTTTCTTGTCTGTTTTACTGCAGGCAGCAAAGCTGAAAATCAATGCTGCTGCAAGAACAAGGCAGATTATTCTTTTTTTCATATTTGTTTTCCTTTCACTTTTTTTCGTTCCCAAGGCATCGCAATATGCTGTATTAAAGAAACTATCGCAATAAGTAAAAGGCTGATTGCTGAAATGAACACTATCACAGCAAACATTTTGTCGAAGGCATATGCTTTTTTTACTCTGGTCATATAAACACCCAGACCCTCAAAACCGCCTAGCCATTCGGAAATAACTGCACCGACAATTGCGTAGGAGGCAGATATTTTTAGTCCTGAAAAAAATGAGTCTGCAGCAGACGGCAGCTTGATATGTTTAAATATCTGTAATCTGTTTGCACCCATTGAACGCATCATATTAATTTCGTCCCTGTCGGCATTTTCAAAGCCGTTTAAAAGTCCGATGGATATGGGGAAAAAGGTGGTGATTACAACAAGGGTAATTTTGGGTGCCATTCCAAAGCCCATCCACAAAACAAGCAGAGGGGCAATTGCAATGGTGGGTATAGTCTGTGTTATGACCAGTATGGGATAAATTGCCTTTCTCAAAAAGCTGAATCGGTCCATTAAAGCAGCAACGATAAATGCCAGCATAATTCCGATGCCAAGCCCGTAAATTGCTTCCTGCAGTGTAACTGCTGCCTGTTTAAGCATTATCGAAAAATTGTTGATAAATGCCTTAGCAACGTCAAGCGGCGATGGCAGCATATATGCAGGTACAAGTTCAAAGTTATTACACAAAAACCAAATTAAAATAATTACGGCAATTGCAATAACAGGGGCAAGCTTATTCGTGATGCTTTGATACTTTTTTGTCAATTGTTAAAACCTCGCCGTCAGGAGTGTAAACTACCTTTACATAAGCGCTTACGCTTTTACAGCCTGCGTTGATTGCAACCTTCTGGCAGTTTGCAGCAATCTCCATAAGCTGGTCGTAGCTGTCACCCTCAATAGTTGTTTCAAATGGACCGACATAACAGTTTAAGCCTGAGCTTTTGATGTAGGCTATAACCTCATCAACAATTCTGATAAGCTCATCCTCGCTGTCAACCTGCGGTAAAACCTGAATTGCTATACTTGCTTTCATACTCTTTCCTTCCTTTCTAAAGATTCTTAATAAATCAAAAAATAAAACACCCCTATATATAGATAGGGGTGTGGTGATGTCATATATCTCGTCTAACACCGTCCATACTAATGCTCGGCTTAGAGGGTATAATCTCAGCCGCTTTTTATAATATAAAAGCAGCACCCCTGACTTATTAAGTTAGCTACATTATAATACTGATTTTTTCCTTTGTCAATTATTATTTTCAAAAGAAAAATACAAGTTGTCTTATTTTATAACTTCTTCAAAATTCAAGCATTTATAATCAGGATAAAATTGAGTGTGATATTTTATTGACCATTGAAAATGTATATGAAGAATGTAAAGGGTACAGAATGCTTATAGATAATTTTTAAATGCAATGATGGTAAAAAACAAGCACAACAAAAGTGAACCTTTGTTGTGCTTGTTATAGTTTTTAGCTTGTATTTATTAATCGTTTTCAAGCAGACTTTTATAGAATTCGCAATAATCCTGTCTGTTGTCTGCGGTGAATGCCATAGCTTCACGCGGGTGACGGTTGAGCTGACCTGTCAGCATATACTGAACATCATATCCCCAAACAACGCCGCTTTCCTTGAGCGGATTGATATACTTTTCAAGGAAGGTGAGCAGGCTGTAAAGATTGTACTTCGGATTCTTCAAAAAGCCTAAAAGCAATTCCATTGCACAGTTGCCGGCACCCCTGCCCATGCCTGATGCAGTAGCATCAAGGAAGGATACGCCGTAAGACATCGTTTCAATTGTATTGGCAAATGCAAGATTTTGGTTGTTGTGTGCATGGAAGCCAATTGCCTTGCCGTATTTTTCACCAATCTCAAGATACTGCTTTGCAAGCTTTCCTGCATTTTCGGGGTAGAGTGAGCCGTAGCTGTCAACAAGATAAATTACATCAACACTGCTGTCACCAAGCATTTCAAGTGCAGCCTCAACCTGCTCGCTGTTTGCCTGGCTGATTGCCATAATATTGCAGGTGGTTTCGTAGCCGAGATTGTGAAAATGCTCAATCATTTCAATAGCAGCAGGGATTTGGTGAATATAGCAGGCTACACGCACCATATCAATAACGCTTTCACTTTTTGGAACAAAGTCATCCTTATAATCACATCTGCCTACATCTGCCATTACTGCAATTTTCATATCGCTGATGTTATCGCCTACAATTGAACGTAAATCAGCTTCATCACAGAATTTCCATTTTCCGAAATCCTTTGGGTCAAAAAGATTTTTTGAAGCACGATAACCGAACTCCATATAGTCAACGCCTGATTTTATATTAGATTTATAAAGCTCTGTAACAAATTCATCTGTAAATTCAAAATTGTTGCAAAGACCGCCGTCACGAATCGTTGCGTCAAGCACTTTAACGTCCTTACGAACGGACATTAAGTTACCCTTTCTGTTGTTCATAATTATAACCTCACTTAACTTTACTGCTTTAAAGCCCCAACACTTTAAAGTGGATTAGTGATATTATAGCAGACCTTTTTATTAAAATCAAGTACAAAATTAAAACACTCCGATATTTTGTAATACCGAAGTGTTTCTTTATTATTTAACAACAACTGTTGTAACTGATTTTGCAGGAATAATTGTAATCATACTGCTTTTCTTATCTGCACTTACTGTGCTTGATTGATATTTTTCAAGATTACGGCTTGCATCGGTTACATAAGTTTCAAATGAGTTTACCTGAGAATCACTGCCCGGATTAATATAAGTATATTCATCAGTGTCTGAATTGTTGATGTATACAATAACTATTGAACCATCAGGATTAACATAGGCAGATTGTTCAATATAATTAATTTTATCATTGCCATAGGTTTTTTCTGTTTTCAGATTTTTACCGAAGGCTGAGCCTGTGGTGACCTTAACACGCTTGGCTCCCTCCTGAATGAATTTTGCATAGTTTCCCATTACCCACAATCTTTTTGCCGTCTGAATATTATCGGGATTGTCATAGTCAACATATATAAGACCGTCAGGATATATGCCGCTGCTGCAGGCTGTCCACCAATCCCATTCAACTGCGTTAAGAATGGTTAAGTCCTGATGGATAATGTCAGCGAGAGCAAGCGCATAATACATACCTATTCCGTTACCGTCAACATACTGACCTTCCTGTGTATGATAGTTATAACAGCCTGAGCTGCCGTCATTTGTCATCTGACAGTATTCTGTGCAGCGTACCTCTTCAATTGCTGAATAGCTGCTGCCGCTGATGTCGCTTGCAACCGTATTTCTGTCACTTGTGCTTGCCCAGTAGGAATGGGTATCAAGGCTGTTACAGTAATCACGGATGTTCTCATTGTTTTTTGCATAGTTAGTGCCGATAACAGGTGCTTGTGAAGAAAACATATTAGGCAGAAATTTTTTATAAAGCTCGCTGTTTGAGTGATTGAGCTGTGCACATTCCCATACAGAAAGGTTAACCTTGCCGTTAAGCTTTGCACTTGCTCTGAGTGACGGAACCATATAGTTATTGTAGAAGTTTCTTGCTGCTTCGGCAGTAAAATGACAGCCTTCTTGTGAACAGTAGCCATTACTGTCTGCAGCCCAATCCCATTCAGGTTCGTTAATTGGTGAAACACTTGTTACATTATAGCCCTCGTCAATGAAGTGCTCTGCACAGTTAACAACATAGTTTGCAAATGACTGATAGTTGCTTTCGCTTAAATTTTGATTTACTCCATTGCTGCAATATGCTTTGCCGTTGTCTGTTATGGAAACAGGAGCTGAGTTAGAGAATAATGTCAGTTTGAAATCGGGATTAGCCTTTTTAACGGATGCAAGCACCTTTTGTGCAGCTGCATCAGCATTCCAGTCATAGGTTGTGGCATCATTAATATTACTTGTTGGTGAAAGGAAATCTTCGGCTCTTCTTCTCCAGTCACCGATATATGTATCATTTTCAGAGCCGCCGCCAAGATTGTATCTGTATATATCAAGTCCTGCCCCGCTTTCGCCGTAAAGGAGCTCTGTTATTCTGTCAATCTGCTCGTCGTTCCAGCGACCTACATCCTGTGCCCACCATGCGCCTGAGGCGCCGAAACCATCGATGGTCTGGTAGGTCGTTGTTGTATCGACAGTAGTGTTTTTATTAATGAAGGTCGAGCTGTCATTAATAAGTGCGTTTGCATAAGTTTCTGCAGCGGTATTCAATAAACCGAAATCCTTGGCATTAATAAATCCATCATTGTACAAATCAAATTTTGCAAGATAGTTTGACTGATTGAATGCAGGATTATCCTCAGAAAGGCTGATATGTTTCTCAAAAAGCGACAGCAGATGGAGAGGGGTGAGTTTCAGATTATTTTGTCCGCAGTCAGAGCAGGTATAAAGCACCATACCGTTATTGTCAACAGCTCCGTTTATATAGGTGTGACCTGTTGCCTGAGTAAAATTCTTCTGCAGCGTACCATTATCACAGTAAGCGCAGAAAACTTCGTCATGTCCGATATCGGTGCAGGTTGGCTTTATTGTGTTCACAGTATATTCGTGCTGTGCATTCGGTTCTGTTACGCTGCCGTCAGCATCAACAAGGCAGTGGTATTCCCAGTTCGCACCGTTTGCTTTACCTGCTTTATAAAAATCATAGGCTCCGCTGTTATGAAGTCCGTAAAATCTTGCATAGCCGCTGCCAAAGGCATCAGCAGGGATTGTCAGCTCCGGTGAATAGAACTTAACCCAGTTAAAATTTGTATTGTTAAATGCATTATTACCTATGTCTGTGCAGTTTTTCGGAATGTCGAGCCAGTAGGTCGAGCCGGTACAGTTCTGAAAAGCCCCGTCCCCTATGGTAAGTATGCCGGGGCAGTTCTTGTTAAATGCAACTGTTGAAAGACTTTGTGCGCCGTTAAATGCGTTCGCTGCAATAGTGAATGAATTATCTGTACCGGAAAAGCTGATGTCTTTAATTAAATAACGGAAATTTGTCCACGGTATTGAAGTCATAGTGCCGCTGCCACTGAAATTCAGCAATAATACCCTGTCGTTTGTATCAAGTGAATAGGAAAGGCTGCCGTTATTTGAACAGGAGCCGTTCAGTGAAAGTGCAGCTTTATTATAGCTTGATGCCCAAGAACGCAGAGAATTGTCAGGTGAGAAAAATACACAGCTGTTAGGTACGCTGTTAAGTGCATCTGTTCCGACATTTGTAATAGTGCCACTGTTCCAGATTACACCGTGCAGACTGCGGCAATTGTTAAAAGCGTTGGAGTCAATTGCAGTATAGCCGGGACCGATATAAACCTCTTCAAGTGAGGTGCAGCCGCTGAAGGTTCCTTCAGGGATACTGCTGTTATAATTTGTTGTATTGTTGTTTTCTGGCATAACTGCCCATTTTAAGGCTGTGCAGTCGAGAAATAACTCCTTATAATACCAGGAGCAGTTTTTTGGCAGGGTAATATTCTGCAGGGAAGTACAGCTTCTGAAGCAGCAGTCACCGATTGTATCGACTGAGTCGGCAAAGGTAACCGATGTCAGGTTTGCACAGTTATAAAACCAGTATGCACCTATTTCTATAACACCGTTTTCGATAATAACACTTTTAATCTGGCTGCGGTAGGCTGTATACCATGGTGCTCTTTTTGTTGCACTGTTGGCATAGCCCGCACCTCTGCCGGAGCCTTTTACTGTGAATACACCTGTGTCAGTATCAAGTGTGCAGCTTAAATCACCGCTTGTGAAGCTTCTTGTAGCAGCATAGCTGATTGATGTGAAGCCAACTAAGGATGTTATCAAAATAGCTAAGCATAAAAATATAGACAGCAATCTATTTGATTTTTTCATTATTGTATACCTCTGGACATTAAATTAATTGTTATAATGATTATAAATAGTAGTAAGTAATAAATCAACATATTTTGTATAAATACGTCGAATAACGTTTTTAAATTGTAAACCTTAAATGAAATTTTAGTTGACAATATTGTGCTTTAGTGGAATAATCTTCAAAAAAGGAGGCTTCATTATGTCTGAAGAAAATGTAAAGAAGAAAAAATTTAAAACCATTGATATTGTCTATATCGGTTTATCTGCTGCACTTATAGCAGTTTGTTCCTGGATTTCAATTCCGCTTACTGTTCCGATTACTCTGCAGACAATGGGTATCTGCCTGACAGCATCGCTGTTCGGAATGAAGAGAGGAACCTTTGCAACAGTTGTTTACATAATACTTGGTGCAATCGGAGTGCCTGTGTTTCAGGGCTTTACAGCAGGCATTGGTATTATCGGCGGTCCTACGGGCGGATATATTGTTGGCTTTCTATTCACCGCTTTGATTGTCGGTTTTGCTTCCGACAAATTCAAGGGCAAGCTTGTACCGCTGATTATTTCAATGGTTATCGGTATTCTTGTTTGCTATGCTTTCGGTACAGGATGGTTTGCTTTTGTTTATGCAAAACAAGGTACACCTGCTACACTTGGCACAATACTTGGCTGGTGTGTAATTCCGTTCTTAATTCCGGATGCTGTTAAAATTGTAGTTGCAGCTATTTTGACAAACAGACTTAAGAGATTTGTAAAATGATTAAAATAAGGTATCATCATTTAATGTGTATCCCACGTTACCGGGGCGAGGGCTACAGTGCTGAATTTTGTGACAATCTGCAAAAAATTAAAGCAGGCTTCAGAGCGAATGATTATGAATTGGTTGATTGCTGTGATGATGTGTGCTGCTTTTGTCCGAATAACATAAATGGAAAATGTGCAGATGAAGAAAAAGTTGCCCTGTATGATATGCGTGTAAAGGAAAAACTGGAGCGAAATGAAGCTCTTTTACCGGAAGAAATATGCAGTGACTGCTGTTGGTTTGACCTCTGTAAAAAATACAGTAAAAATTAAAATTTTTCTGTTGTATTTTTACATTTATATGTAGTATAATACTGCCAACAAATAGTAAGGAGAAACTGCTATGCATCTTTTAAAAATAGATAAGGAAAATTATATCGGTCAGGCAGATCCGTTTATTCTTGAATCAGGAGGAAGGTATTATATATACACCACCGGTCACGACGGTGTGTATGCTTATCATTCAGATGATTTATTTGAGGGATGGGAGTTTGCCGGCAGAGTAATGACTGTGCCTGATCACGAGGCTTTCTGGGCTCCGAGTGTGATTGAGCTTGATGGTAAATTCTATATGTATAATTCAATTGAAATATATGACGATGAGCCTGATAAGGGCGGTCATAGGGGTGCAATGTTTGTGTCTGAGGCTGATAATCCGCTTGGACCTTTCACGAACGCAACACAGCTTCTTCATCCGTTTTCAATTGATTCTCATGTTGTGAAGAATGAGGCGGGTCTTTTTATTTTCTATTCAACCAATAAGTTTGACGGTGAAAGAATAGGAACATATATTGTTGTTGATAAAATGACGGACCCTTACCATGTCGAGGGTAATCCGGTTACGGTAGTTGAGCCGACACTCGATGAGGATATTTACAGACGTGACAGATATAAAAAGGGGCAGCATTGGCATACAATAGAAGGTGCGTTCTATTTTAAAGAAGGTGACTGGCAGTATGTAATGTACTCAGGCAATTGTTTTGAACAGCCCACATACTATATCGGATATGCACGTGCTAAAACTGATGAAACTGATTTAAGAAAAATCAAATTTGAGAAATATCCGGATGAAAATACTTACCATCCTGTTATTGCAGCAAATGATTTTGAGGAGGGAACCGGTCACCACTCAATGATTAAAAAGGATGACCAGTGGTACGCAGTCTATCATGCAAGGGATTATGATGATGGATTGAATGCCAGTGCATTTGATGCAAGAAATGCGAGAATCTGCAAGCTGAATGTTAAGGATGGTATAATTACAGCGGAAAGATATAAGGATAAGGTTTAGCAGCAAAAACACCATTGCAACAGCAATGGTGTTTTGTTATATCTGATTATATTTTTCTGATGCTGATTTCACCGCTTCTGAGAACTTTGTGTTCTCCGTTTTCAAGCTCAACCTCAAGTCCGCCTGTTTTATCAATGGCAATTGCGGTGGCCGGTGTTGCTTCACCGTTTTGAATAAATATGATTTTTTCACCTATAACGAGAGAATGACTGCGGTAATAATCAATAAAACTTTTAATATCGCCGTTTGCAATTTTCACAAGCTCGTTGCAAACTTCAGCAATCAAAAGACTTCTGTTTATTCTTTCATCAAGATTGCCGGCATTTTCAACATCGTCGGGGAAGTCATCAGTGCTTATATTTATACCGATACCGATAATAACATTGCTGACAATGCCTTCTTCAAAATTCGTGATTGCCTCTGTTAAAATTCCGCAAATTTTTTTACCGTCAAGGTAAACGTCATTGACCCATTTGATTTTCGGTTTTTTGTTGGTTGTTTTTTCAATTGCCCTGCATACAGCCACAGATGCTGCAGTGGTGGCTGTAACGGCATTCTGAAGCGGAAGAAGCGGATTTAAGACAAGTGAAAAATAAACACCGGTGCCGGATGGTGAATAAAAGCTTTTTCCCTGTCTGCCTCTGCCTGCACTCTGCTGTTCGGCAACAACTAAAAATTCTCCGCTTCTGCCCTCGGCAATCAAACGCTTGCAGCAATTGTTGGTGCTGTCAACCGTGGTATAATAGATTACGTCAATATCGTTTTTTATGTAGCGCTTGATACTTGGTGCAGAAATTATATTTCCGCTTTCAATAAGTCTGTAGCCTTTATTTGTCACAGCATCTATTTCATATCCTTCGCTGATAAGCTTTTTTATGCTTTTCCATACAGCGGCACGGCTTTTTCCGAATTTTTTTGCAAGCTCCTCACCGCTGATATAATCTGTTGTGTTCAACAGTACAAAAATGATTTCATCTTTTAATGACATTGTTTACTCCTTATTAAAATAAGTTTACAATCTTTGTAAATTAAAGGTGCTGAAAGCAATTGCTCAAAGCACCTTTAATTTATTTTTTGATATAAAATATTGCTAAAGTTTTAGGACCGCAGTGCGATGAGATTGTGCAGCCGGCATCTGCAGTGATAACCTCGGTGAATTTGTTTTTACCTTCAATTACACCCTTTGCAAAGCTGATGATTTCAGGATTTATGTCACCGCTGTTGGCTATTACGACTCTTGCAGGATCAAATTTATTAACATCCTTTAAGCTGTCACTGATATATTGCTTATATACCAAATCAATTTTGCCTCTGTATTTTTTAGCAACGTCAAGTCTGCCGTTTTCATCAACTGCTATGCTTGGCTTAATACCAAGCACATTTGCACTGAATTTAGCAACACCTGAGCATCTGCCGCCCTTATGCAGGTATTCAAGATTGTTTAAAACAAATGTAGTGCTTACCTTTGGTACAAGTGAGTTGACACGGTTGTAGATTTTTTTTGCATCAAAGCCTTTTTCTCTGAAATCGCAAGCCTTTAAAACCAAAAGTCCCATTGCAGTACAAAGGCTTTTTGAATCAATGCAGTATACATCTTCAAACTCTGCCGCTGCAATGCAGGCATTCTGATAGCTTGATGATATGGCGGAGCTTAAACCGATGTGGACGACTGCTTTACCCTGTTCGGTAAATTCCTTGAATACAGTATTGTACTGGGCAGGTGTTACAGCAGCGGTTTTCGGTAAATCCCCTGTTTTATTAACATAAGCATAAATGTCACGGGGGAAAATATCCACACCGTCCGAATATGATTTATCACCTAACAGAATAGATAAAGGCAGAATTGTAATATTATTTTTTTCAATAAGGTAATTAGGCAAATCGCAGGTTGAATCTGCCGTAATCATAACTTCTTTCAAAACATCACTCTCTAAAATGGTAATTTGTGGCAGGAAATAATTAATCCTGATTTTCACAAGATTATAGCATAATGCCAAATGTTAATCAACAAAAACAGAAAAGTGTTTATTATTAGTTTATTATTTGCCGAAAATGATTTGAACTCTGCCCAGCTTGTCGCGGTCGTAGGTTTTATCAAAATAAATAAACAATGTATTATCTCTGATAGCAGCAGAATAGGATATATCATCCTTTCCGTCATTTACCAAAACAGAAAATCTGCCTTCATCAAGCTGCGTCTTGTCAAAGCTGAATCCGTCTTTTGCAATTATTGATATTCCGTTTTGTGAGAAGATGATATGTTCTGCATTTTTTATATCACTTGTTTCACCTGCAAGAGCTTGCTGTGAATGAATTGCCGAAGTATTTACAGTAAAGCTTGCGTCAATTGATTTTATTACCTTGCTGTTGCTCTGTGCTGCAGGGCTTGTGTTATTGATAGTATAAGACCAGTTTTCTTTTGCAGATTCACGGGGATCGGTCACTTTGTATTCATCAAGTGTTTCAAAGCTGATTGTTTTTGGCTTTACCTGGAATTTTCCCTCATTAATCATCATTTCTGTATGAATATTTCCGATATGATGATTTTCTTTTGATTCATTGTAATTTACAATAACCTGTATATCAAGTGTTATTGTGCCGTCCTCTAAAATATTATAAACACCAAGCCCGCGGTTATACTTTAGGATGGTATAATAATGCTTTTTTGTATCACTCAGCGCCAATGCGTAGCTGACATGTTTGTTATCTGTTAAACCTGTTTCCTCATCATAGGTTATTTGCTCATTAATGTCATTCATTGCAAACTGAAGGATTTTTTTAGTTTTAAGCTGTGTTACTTCAAATTTAATTGCATTGTTGAAAACATCCTTCCAGGTGCTTTCACGGGCGATTGAATATTGAAGCTTTTTAACACCGTCAACAGTCTGCCGGCTAATAAGATAAAGCTCATATGAATAAACAGTTTTACCTGTTACTTTAGTTGAGCTGTCCACTGTCCGGATAATCAGTTCCTTATTGCCGTCACCGTCAAAGTCATTATAATAGAGTTCAGGCACAGCTATGGCAATAGACTTTTTCCAGCTTGAAAATGCGAGCTCCAGATTGTCGGCGGAAACAAGAGTTGCAGTTTCACCGTCAAAAAACAGCTTGTAACCGCTTTCCTTATTTTCAGCAATGAGCTCATTTGTTTTAGGCTCAGTGCTTTTTGCTTCGGTTGTTATATAATTGGCATTGTTTTCCTGTGCTTTTTTGTTTTTATAGCTGACAGAAAATGCAAAGGCAATTATAACTGCAATCAGTATTGCAATTAACGGTAATATTTTTTTCATTTATTCAGTCCTTATTAATATACGTCATCATATTTGAACAAAACCTTTTCACTTTTAACAATATGGTAGCAGCCTCCGTTTGCCAAAGAAAAAATCGGTCCGTCGTGTTTGAGTGAATCGCTGTATACATCAATAACATTGATTTCGTTTTTGCCGAATTCAAGATAAAGCCGTTTTACTTTTTCCTCATCACGACAATTTTCGCCGATAATAGCGCCTGTTGCTCTGTTATGCTTCGTGCAAATCAGTTTTTCAAAGCCCAGTCTTTTCTGAATTTCCTCAAGCAGAAAATCGGGGGAGGCACTGATTACAACAGAATATCTTTTTCTGTCGGCAAACCAATTATGTACTTCGTTTTCGTGCTTGTCCCAAAAGCCGTTGACAGCCTTTTTGAGCGGAACAAACGGAACAAATAAAAAGCAAAGCTTTTTGAAGTCGGTAAAGCTGATCATTTTCATAAGCATTAAAATTAATGCAATTATGAGAATAGGCGCAGCAAACGGCAGCAATAAAATCAAATAAGGATAGTGCAGCAAACAGTAGCCGGCAAAGAGCGAGCCGCTGTCAAAGGGCACAATCGTTCCGTCAAAATCATAAATATCAATATCCATTATATGCCCTCTTTGTTAAAATCAATGGTTATTGCTTTGTCTGACTCAAACGGAGTGAGCGTTATGCCTGCACAGGTTAACATTCTTTTGCTTGCTTTAACCAAATCGTCCTCTGCGTATTTATCACTTATGTAAATTACCTCTTTTATTCCGCACTGAATTATAGCCTTTGCACATTCATTGCAGGGGAAAAGAGCCACATATATACGGCAGCCCTTAAGACTGTTTCCTCCTGCATTTAAAATAGCATTAAGCTCTGCGTGGCAGACATAGGGATATTTTGTGTTGCTGTTCTTGTCAGCCTTTCTGTCCCATGGGAATTCATCATCACTGCAGCCTCTTGGAAGTCCGTTATATCCGACTGACATTATTTTATTATCATCATTTACAATACAGGCACCAACCTGTGTGCTGGGGTCCTTGCTTCTTTGTGATGCAAGAATTGCAACCCCCATAAAGTATTCATCCCAACTGATATAGCCTTCTCTTTTAGCCATAATTATTCACCTTTTAAAGCATCTACAAATTCGTCAAGCTCACTGCCTTTAACCTCGTTTATTTTTCCCTGATCAACAAGCTGATTAATCTGCGGGTTAATCGGCAGTTTTGCAATGACAGGAACACCGAGCTCCTGCGCAGTTTCATCAATTTGTGATTCACCGAAAATATTTATTTTTTTTCCGCAGTCAGGGCAGCAGTAATAGCTCATGTTTTCAACAAGACCAAGCACAGGTACATTCATCATTTTAGCCATATTATAAGCCTTGCTGACAATCATTTTAACTAAGTCCTGCGGTGTTGAAACAATTACGATTCCGTCAACAGGAAGGCTCTGGAAAACAGTCAGTGCCACATCGCCTGTTCCGGGAGGCATATCAACAAAAAGATAGTCAAGCTCGCCCCAGCGGACATCACTCCAGAATTGCTCAATAACACCGCTGATAACAGGACCACGCCATACAACAGGCGAGTTAACATCGTCAAGCAACAGGTTAATGCTCATTATTTTTACACCATTATCGGTAACAGTCGGCAGCAGGCATTCGTTATCCTGCATTGCACGTGAGCTGATACCAAAGGATTTTGGAACGGAAGGACCTGTTATGTCAGCATCAAGAATACCGACCTTTAAGCCTGCGGCTGCACATTTTGATGCCAGCATACAGGTTACAAGGCTTTTTCCTACACCGCCCTTACCGCTTACAATTCCGATAACCCTTTTTATATTTGAATACTTGTTCATCGGCTTTAAAAAATCTTCCCTGCCGGGCTTTCTGTCCGCGCAGTTTGATTTACAGCTTGAACAATCGTGACTGCATTCACTCATAATTTCACCTTCATATATTCAAGTTTATAATTTAATATTTTAGTCTATCTAATATAGCATATTAAGCCCTATTAATCAATAGGAGCGAATAAGTGTTATTACCTTGCCGAGAATGGTGCAGTTATCAACTATGATAGGCGGGTATTCATCATTTTCGGGCTGAAGTCTGATATAATCATTTTCCTGATAAAATCTTTTGACTGTTGCCTCGTCATCAATAAGTGCAACAACGATTTCGCCGTTTTCAGCCACAGGAGTCTGGTTAACAATAACAATATCACCGTTTAATATACCTGCATTAATCATAGAATCACCCTTAACATGCAGAGCAAACAACTCGTCGCCTGTTACACCTGAAATTGCAACATATTCCTCAATCTGCTGGGTGGCAAGAATCGGCACACCGGCAGTAACCGTGCCGATAACCGGGACGTGCCTGATATTTTCAGCACCGCCTGCAAGACGGATTGTGCGTTTTAAATTCGCATCACGTTTAATCAAGCCTGCTTCCTCAAGAATGTTCAGATTGTATTGAACAGAGGAGGTAGAGCGAAGTCCGACGGCAGCGGCTATTTCTCTGACAGAGGGAGCAACGCCTGTTTGAGAGATTTTGTTTTTAATATATTCAAAAATAGCATTTTGAGTTTTGGATAAATTATTCATATGCCCTCCATAAAGTTTAACTGTTAATTATAATTAATATGTGCTATATTATCTATATAATAGCATTATAAATACTGTCTGTCAAACATTTGTGTCAATGATTTTATTATTTTTTTTATTTCTATGAAAAAAAGTGTTGACAAATTGTTCTATATACGATATAATCTTGCTTGCACAAATCCATATGGCTTTATAGCTCAGTTGGCTAGAGCATGCGGTTCATACCCGCAGTGTCACTGGTTCGAATCCAGTTAAAGCCACCATGGCCCGGTGGTCAAGAGGTTAAGACACCGCCCTTTCACGGCGGTAACACGGGTTCAATTCCCGTCCGGGTCACCAAATGAAAAGGCAACCGCTTTTGCGGTTGCCTTTTTTACAATCATTTGGGCGGATGGGAATTGAAACGAACTCTGCAAATTGGAACGAAGAGAAATTTGCAGGAAAAAGCTCCGGTGGAGCTTTTGATAGCTGAGAAGAAATTCCCGTCCGGGTCACCAAAGTAAAACAACCGCTTTTGCGGTTGTTTTTTTATATATTATTCAGGAAAATACGTTGTGAAGTGCCCCTCAATAGATTTTTTGGTAAATTTTGGCAATTTTTGTCAAAATATGTTGAATTAATCTTTAAGCTATATTAAAATAAAATGGTAAAAATAATGAATGGGGATTAGCTATGGCTAAAAATGTTGATTCCGAAAAAACTAATAAAAGAGCACAAGAAATTTGGGATGAGTATGGACCGTTAGTAAAAAGGCTGTGTTATCAAAGGCTTTCAAGTGCTCCGCAGGAGGCAGAGGATGTTATATCGGAAATCTGTCTGGCGTTGCTCAATACTCTTTATGACGGTAAGGACATAGAGCATCCAAAGTCCTGGCTTTACAGTGTAAGCAGAAATCTGATTAATAAAAAATATGAAGAGCTTAACAGAAGGCGAAAAAGATTTGTCAGTCTGGATGATTTCAACTACTGTCATAAATTATCCTATGAAATTGATATGCTTGAGCCAAGAGTCAGAGAAGAGGATATTATGAATATTAAAAAGGAGATTGAGCACGAATTATCTCCCGAGGATAATGTTCTGCTTGACTTGATTTACAGAAAGAAGAACAAGCACAGAAAGATTGCTAAACGGTTAAAAACAACTGAAAATGCAGTTACACAAAGAAATTATCGTTTGAAACGTAATATCAAGAGCAAGGCTCACAGGAAAATGGAAGATTTTATTAATAATTTGTAAACAATTAAACTTTTTTAAAATTTGTGTGTTACTTTTTAATAAAACCGTAACTATATGGATGAGGCAATAGAATTATGAAAAAAGAAACGTTTATGGCAATATTAGAGGAAGACTCAATGATCTTAACCGAAAAACAGCTTTGGGAGATGATTGATGAAGAACTTGCCAAGGATCCGTCTGAGATGGATACCGATTTAGTCGACCTTTGTTTAGATGCTCTTGACGGAAAATTTGATGATGAGGAAATAAGACAACTCAATTCAAGAAAAAGGCTGAGACCGGGCAAAATACTTTTAGTAGCGGCGGTTATTGTATTGATACTTGGAATTTCTCTTCCTGTCTGTGCAAAGCATCTGAACTTAAATACGGGTGAAGGCATTGTTCATTATACAGGCGATCATTTTAAGGTTAATATGACTTCCTCTCAAAACAGTGTAGATGTTTTATCTAAGCTTGAAAACGAAAATCTTAATGCAATTATTCCAAATGAGCTTCTTAAAAGCGAATATATTTATGACAATTATAGAGTGCATAATGATAGTAATGAATTTAAAACATATGCAGTGGATTTTGGGAACAAAGATTTTGCAGGAACTATTACAATAAATGCTTACAGCGATGATTATAATTTTGCAATTGGACAAACTTTTGCAGATGAAGAATACGAATCTTTCGAACAAATTTTAAAGGATGACAAGGAAATACTTGTTTTCGGAGATGACGAAACTTCTAATATTTATTATATTATTGATAATGTTGAATATCTTATTGTAATTGATAGTGGATATTCTACTGCCTACAATATAGCTGTTACATTGTAAGGAGAATAATCAGTGAAAAGTTTTTTTAAAAAGGCAGTATGTGTTATATTTGCAGTATTTATGCTTTTACCTGCAAATATCTGTGCTATGGCAAGTGATAAATATGCACCTGAAACAGTTGAAGTACAGAACGAGGATATGGCAAGAATCAGCGGTTTAATATCTACATATTATATTGGTATAACCGGAAGCGGAACAAGTTTATCATTTGTTGCAAAAATTGCATGTAAACCAGAGGTCGTAAAAAGCGGCTTTAAGGAAATTGTGATTCAGAGAAGAAAAAGCAGTACAGACAGTTGGTCTAACTATTTAACATATAAAGATTTATATGCAGACGGCAGTTCTTATTCTTATGCAAAAACAGTGACGATAACAAGTGGTTATCAGTACCGTGCAACCTGCAAGTTCTATGCAAAGAAAAACCTTCTTTCAACACAGACACTCAGTGCAACATCAAATACCGTATATATTTAAAATAAAATCTGTTTTATAGCAACAAAACCCTACTGATGTTTTGAAAACACCGGTAGGGTTTTATTTATGTATTAAGATTATAACATATATATAAGTTTTTTAAATAATTCTTGCCTTTCAGAGTCAAGTCCATTCCAAAGTTTTAAAATTTCAATTTCATCATCGGTTAACTTGTCAAATTTTGCATTATCAGTAAATAGCTGAGCAGGATTTATTTCCAGTCCTGTGCAAATAGCTAATAATGTATCAAGCTGGGGCATGGTTCTTTTTTGAAAAACATTTGTTACTGTGCTTGGAGGCAAGTCACTTTTAAGAGCAATCTTATAGGTTGTCAAATGCCTCATATCTTTTAATTGTATAAGAGCGTCTACAATATCTTCTGATTTCAACATTTTATCCTCCGAATAAAGTATGTTATTTAATGATTTATATTATATATCATATATAAAAAAATATTGTCCGCTATATTGGTCAAAAATAATTATTCCAGATTATCCGTTAAAAGCATTATGGCGGTAAGTGCAGCAACGGGTGCGGTCTGGGTGCGCAGTATTCTTTTGCCAAGGGTTGCAACTGTTCCGCCGCTTTCTTTTATCAGATTGACCTCGCTTTCCTCAAAGCCGCCCTCAGGGCCGATATAGATTGAAACCGTTTCAATGTTTTTGTTGATGATTTCTTTAAGCGGTGCTCCGCCGCCCTCATAGAATAATATTTTAAGCCGGCTGTTGTCCTGTGATACTGCTGTTTTTAAATCCGTCATTTCACCGATTGTCGGTATAATGCCCCTGCCGCTTTGCTGTGCTGCCTCCAGTGCGATTTTTTGGTGGCGCGCCTGTTTCTTTTTAGCTGATTTGCTGTCCGGACGGCTGACACTCCTATGTGTCAGAACAGGCTGTATTTCGGTTATACCAAGCTCGGTGCATTTCTGAATAATATCCTCAAGCTTGTCACCCTTCGGCACACCCTGATAAAGCTTAACCTTAACTGTCGGCTCGCAGCTATTTGCCTGCTCGTAGCAGACTGAAAGTGTTACGCTTTTGCTGTCAATTGCATCAATGATACAGCCGTAGTCCCTGCCGTTGCCGCAGGAAAGTGTCAGCATATCACCAATTTTCATACGCAGTGATTTGGATATATGGCGTGACTGCTCCTCATTCAAAATTACTTTGCCGTTTGGCTCAAAATCAATAAATAATTTTTGCATTTCTTTTCCTCTTATAATATGTATTACAGATTATTCCTTGCCCAATGAAACAGGTATTGCTGTGCAATTCCGCCGATTCCGTCAAAGCACTCGGGCAGTCCGTTCGGGTAGTATTCCATAACCCGTTTCATCCACACGTCAACAGGGAACGCGTCGTAAAAGCCGAAGCCGAACAGCAGTGCACAGTTTGCAACCTTGATTCCTACGCCGTAAATATTTAAAAGCTCTTTTCTTGCTTCGTCAAGCGAAAGGGCTTTTATTTTTTCTAAGTCAATATCACCGCCTGCAACGGCCTTTGAAAGCTTTTCAAGATATTTTGCTCTGTAGCCTGTGCCAAGTGCTTCAAAATCTTCAACAGTTAATGTGACGAGCTTTTCGGCAGACGGAAAGGAATAAAAGCCGTTGCATACTTCGTCACCATATGTTCTGCATAAGCGGTCAATGATTCCTTTGATTCTTTTTATGTTATTCTGCTGGCTGATGACAAAGGAGCATAAAGCCTCCCAGCTATCCTGATTTAAAATTCTGATACCATAGTATTCGTCAACCGTGGGTGCAATCAGCTTGTCCTGTTTCAGTGTGTCACAGATTTTTGCGTAATCCTTTTCAAAATCAAAATAGTTTTTCCAGATATTTTCGTAGCTTTCTTTTGTGGTGTTTTTCAGGATGACTGTGTTGCCGTTTTTTGAAATGTTGAGGTATACGCCTTTGACCACTCCACTCCAGCTATTGTCATCATTCTTCACCCAACGGAATGCCTGACCGCAGTCAAGGGTTAAATCAAGGTCAAGACATTCAACATTTTCAAGAATTATGTCGTTGCCTTTGTAAGTTATGTTCATAAAATTATTCCTCTTTTCACCTACAGAGAGTATAACATTTTTTTGTCAAGAGTGAAAGTAAAAAATAGCAATTTACACAAAAAGTTATGTCAAAAGGGTTACATTTGAAATTGTTGAAAACTATGTGTAAATTATTGAAAAGTCAAGTGTTTTTTTAAAAAAATTAGTTTTCAACAGCAATTTTAACGCAATACTGCGGTGTTTGACGCACTTTTTAACATTTTCCACAGAGTTTTCCACAACACTTTTAAATCACGAATTGTATACTTTTGGTTATTAAAAATTATGTCAAGAATTATTTTTTGAAAAAATTCACAAAAAGCGACAAATAATTTTAGGTATATTTTCAGCCACTTTTTCCTACACTAATTGTATAAAAATTTGAAAGGAAATCAAAAATGATTAAGGGTGTCAATAAGCAGATATTGGAAGTGACTAATACGGAGAATCCATACTTTGAAAAAATCATTTTTTTTGTTAAGCCCGAATATAAAACGGCAGACAGAAAAAAGCTTCAGAAGGAGGCAGAGGCGCTGGCAACAATAACGCAGAAACCCCCTAAAATCAAAGTTCCGAAAAAGAAAATTTTAAGGATTGCCGTTGGCTCTGTGCTATTCACGGGAGCAGGCTTCGCTCTTTCATTTTTAATGAATTTAATTTTTTGAGGTGGAAAGATATGACAGTTTTTAAGGCTTTTAAAAATTTTACTGCAGTTCTGACAGCGCTGGCAATTATTCTTGCAGCAGGCACAGTATTCGGTATAGGCTATAAGGTTTATAATGACAGGCAGGAAAGCAGCTACACCCTGTCAAAGCTTGGTTCAAGCGGTGAAGAGGTAAAATCAATTCAGCGAAAGCTGAACTCGCTCGGCTATTATAAAGGCTCTATTGACGGAATTTACGGAACAGAAACAAAGAAGGCCGTAACTTCATTTCAGCGTAACTGCGGAATAACGGCAGACGGAATATGCGGTTCACAGACGCTGCTTTATTTGGGACTGGGCGGCAGCAGCTCGGGAAACAACACAAGCTATTCAAGCTCAGATGTTCAGCTTCTTGCAAAGGTAATCAGTGCAGAGGCACGAGGAGAGTCCTATGAGGGACAGGTTGCCGTAGGTGCAGTAATCCTGAACAGAGTAAAGCATCCAAGCTTCCCTGATTCTTTAAGCGGTGTTATTTACCAGAAGGGTGCTTTTTCCTGCGTTAACGATTCCAACTGGTATGCGGAAGTAGCTGATTCTGCAAAGCGTGCAGCAGTTGATGCAATTAACGGCTGGGATCCATCAGGCGGTGCGATTTATTATTTCAATGCCAAAAAGACAAATGATGCCTTTATGCATTCAAGACCTGTTGTTAAGGTTATTGGCGACCATAAATTCTGCAAATAATTTTTTGGTAATATTATTTTATAATAACAGATTTTCTTTATATTATCCCGGTTTAAAATGCAGACAATATTATTGCACTTAATGTGCAAAGGGAGGAGAATTTGTTATGAAAAAAAAGACAGCAAACACAATGAGAGCAATAGGTGCAACACTTGCCGTATGTTCAGCAGCGGCAATTATAGGTGCTTCAAAAACTGACCATATGTCAGCTAAAAAAACAATGAAAAAAACAGCAGATAAGGTTGTAGGCTTTGTTGATACGGTTGCATCATTAATGTAATGCTCTCAAAAATAAAAGCGAACAGTAAACATACTGTTCGCTTTTATTTATTTTATAAATTTATCAATTGCGTTGTTCAGCTCATCCAGCATTTCGGTGTTGCCCTCTTCAACTGCGTGAACAATACAGTGGTCAAGATGATCCTTAAGTATAACCTTTCCTGTGTTGTTAAGGGCTGATTTTACGGCTGCAAGCTGAACCAATACATCACTGCAATCCTCGCCGTCCTCAACCATTTGCTTAACCTTCTGCAGGTGACCGATTGCCTTCGCAAGTCGGTTGGTTACATCCTTGGTGTGTTTATGGCTGTGTGTGTGCTTATGATGATGTGTTTCACTCATATTTTATCAAGCGCCTGCTGAATGTCAGAAATAATATCGTCAGCATCCTCAATACCAACACTGAAGCGAATGAGGTCAGGACTTACGCCGCATTCCTCAAGCTGTTCGTCAGTAAGCTGGCGATGTGTTGTTGATGCAGGGTGCAGACAGCAGGTGCGTGCATCTGCAACGTGTGTAACAATTGCTGCAAGTTTTAATGAATCCATAAACACTGTTGCGGCTTCACGTCCGCCCTTGATACCGAAGGATACAACACCGCAGGTGCCCTTTGGCATATATTTCTGAGCAAGCTCATACTGTGAGTCGTCCTCAAGCATTGCACATTTTACCCAATTGATTTTGTCATTGTTTTTAAGATACTCTGCAACCTTCTTTGCATTTTCGCAGTGTCTTTCAACTCTCAGGTGCAGTGTTTCAAGTCCTACATTAAGTAAAAATGCATTCTGTGGTGCAGGGATTGAACCTAAATCACGCATAAGCTGAACAGTTGCCTTGGTGATATATGCGCCCTCGCCGAAGGTTTCTGTATAGGTGATACCGTGATAGCTTTCATCAGGTGTAGTTAAGCCCTTGAATTTATCGTTCTGAGTCCAGTCAAAATTACCGCTGTCAACGATTGCACCGCCGATTGTTGATGCATGACCTTCCATATATTTCGTTGTGGAATGTGTAACAATATCGCAGCCGAACTCAAACGGACGGCAGTTGATTGGTGTAGCAAAGGTGTTGTCAATAATAAGCGGAACACCGTTTGCGTGAGCAACCTTTGCAAATTTTGAAATGTCAAGTATATCAAGGCTTGGGTTTGATATGGTTTCACCGAAAACTGCCTTGGTGTTCGGCTTGAAGGCTGCCTGAATTTCCTCCTCAGTTGCCTGTGGTGAAACGAAGGTGAAATCAATGCCAAGCTTTCTCATCGTTACATTGAACAGGTTGAATGTACCGCCGTAAATAGCAGATGATGACACAATGTGGTCGCCTGCCTCTGCAATATTGAATACAGCGTAAAAGTTAGCTGCCTGACCGGAGGATGTGAGCATACCTGCCACACCGCCCTCAAGCATTGCAATTTTTTTTGCAGCATAGTCGCAGGTCGGGTTTTGCAGACGTGAGTAGAAATAACCGCTTTTCTTTAAGTCAAAAAGGTCGCCCATTTCCTCACTGCTGTCATATTTATATGTTGTGCTCTGCACAATCGGTATTACTCTCGGCTCGCCGTTCTTAGGCTCATAGCCGCCCTGTACACAAATTGAATTAATCTTCATTGTTTATCCTCCTGTCAGTCCTCAAGGAAATGCTTCATTATGCTTGGACCATGGTCAATATAATTTCCTGTTTCCTTAGCCGTTTCCTCGTTGATCGTGCCGACACCTTTTATCTCATTATTTTTATGATAAATAAGATATGGCACAGGGTCACTTGCGTGTGTGCGTGTAACAATAGGAGTTGGGTGGTCCGGCAAAATCATAATTTTGTAATCATCAAATTTTTCAAGACCTTTGAACAAAATAGGTAAAACACGTTCATCAATCATCTCGATTGCCCGTACCTTGTTTTCAGGCTCGTTTCTGTGACCGCATTCATCAGGCGCTTCAAAATGGATGTAAACCAAATCGTTTCTGTCAAGCAGCTCAATGCCTGCTTCTGCCTTGCCCTCGAAGTTGGTGTCAATATAGCCTGTTGCACCCTCAACCTCGGCAACCTCCATTTTTGCACAGCCGCCGATACCCTTGATAAGGTCAACAGCAGATACAACTGCACCCTTGATGCCGTAAATTTCCTCAAAAGGTGAAAGTGCAGGGCGCTTGCCCTCACCCCAGAGCCAGATTGAGTTGGCAGGGCGTTTTCCTGCCTCTTTTCTTGCAATGTTAACAGGGTGGTCCTTTAAAAGCTCATAGCTTTTTTTCATCATTTCAATCAGCGGCTTTGCATTTTCGCTTGCTGAAAGGTGCTCGGTAATAACCTTGCCTGTAATATCGTGAGGCGGGGTCATTTTGCCGAGGTCTGTTGTGCCGTTGTCCCATATAAGACAGTGGCGGTACGATACACCGGGATAGAATTTAAACACATCTGTGCCAAGCTTTTCGTCAATATATTTGATTAATATTTCTGCCTCTTCGGTTGAAATATCGTCTGCACAGTAATCCTCAATCGTTTTTTCTTCATATGGCAAATCATCCTCGCTGAGGGTGACAAGATTTGTTCGCAGTGAAACATCGGTCGGCTTCATATCAATGCCGATTGATGCAGCCTCCAGCGGACTTCTGCCTGTGTAATACTTCATCGGGTCAAAGCCCATAACGCTCATATTGGCAACATCACTGCCGGGCTTTAGCCCCTCTGCAACTGTTCTGATTAAGCCGACCTCAGCCTTTGATGCAAGCATATCCATATTTGGCTTTTTTGCACACATCATCGGCGTTTTCCCGTCAAGTGCAGGTACGGGATAGTCAGCCATGCCATCGTATAAAACAACCACGTATTTCATTATTTATAGCCTCCAATTGTGTTTTTTCCGTTAAGCAGAATTTTGTCAAAGCATTGCCTGACGGAAAAATCCATCAATTTTAATTATTGTATAATAGAGTTTATTTTTATTACTTAAAGTAATTTACACCGCTCTCAAAGATTTTCATATCCTTTTCAAACGGAACGTTTGCATAAAGGTCAGTACCCTTACGTTCACTGTGACCCATTTTACCGAGAACTCTGCCGTCCGGTGAGGTGATACCCTCAACTGCGCAAACAGAGCCGTTAGGATTAAATGGCATATCGTCAACAGGTGTGCCGTCAAGGTTAACGTACTGTGTAGCAACCTGACCGTTTTCAATGAGCTTTTTCATAACATCATCGTTTGCAACAAATCTGCCTTCGCCGTGGCTGATTGGCACTGCGAAAACATCGCCTGCATTCACACCGCTGAACCATGGTGATTTAACACTGCTGATTCTTGTGTATGCCATCTGTGAAATATGTCTGCCGATGGTGTTAAAGGTCAATGTCGGGTCGGTGTCCTTAATCTCTCTTATTTCACCATATGGTACTAAGCCTAATTTTATGAGTGCCTGGAAGCCGTTGCATATACCAAGCATTAAACCGTCACGGCAGTTAAGAAGCTTTGTAACGGCTTCCTTGACCTTTGGGTTTCTGAAGGTTGTTGCAATGAATTTACCTGAACCCTCAGGTTCGTCACCGCCGCTGAAACCGCCGGGCAGCATAATAATCTGTGATGACTCAATTTCCTTAACCATTTTGTCAATGGTTTCATTGATTGCTGCTGACGAAAGGTTATTAACAACAAGGATTGATGCCTCGGCACCTGCCTTTTCAAATGCTCTTGCAGTGTCAACCTCGCAGTTTGTACCCGGGAATGCCGGGATAAATACCTTAGGCTTTGCAACCTTGTTTTTCGCAACAAAGATAGAACGCTCTTTGTAAAGCGGAACATCAAACGGCATATTTGCCTTTTTGCCTGAATCTGTAGCAAATACCTTTTCAAGCTTGCCTGTCCAGGCATCAATCAGCTCGTCAACAGTCTGAACCGTGCCGTCAATGATGAATACGCCGTTCTCGTTTGTTGTACCTAAAAGAATACCGTCAAATGCATCAGCGTCTGCAAGCTCAACAACAAAGCTTGCTTCCTTAGCTGCGAATAAGGTTTCCTTATCAAGTCCTTGTGCAAAGGTAAAGCCCTGCTTGTTACCAAATGCCATTTTGCAAACGCAGGCAGCAGCACCGCCCTCTTTAACAACAGATGCAGCAAGGATTTTTCCGCTGCGGATACCCTCATAAACACTTACCATAAGTGCCATTGCCTTCTCAAAATCAGGCAGACCGCTGTTTTCATCAACAGGCAGAGGCAAAAGTTTAACTGCTGAGCCTGTTCTCTTGAACTGAGCTGATACTGTTTTGGATGCTTCACTCATACCTACTGCAAATGAAACAAGAGTAGGCGGAACGTCAAGCTCATTGAAGCTGCCGCTCATGGAGTCCTTGCCGCCGATTGACGGGCACTTGTAGCCAAGCTGTGCCTTTAACGCACCGAGGAGTGCGGCTGTCGGCTTGCCCCAGCGTGCAGGAGCATCGTTCAATCTTTCAAAATATTCCTGGAAGGTAAGTCTTGCCTTTGATGGGTCACAGCCTACTGTTGCAAGCTTTGCCAATGATTCGCTGACAGCAAAAGCAGCAGAATGGAATGGTGACCAGCGTGAAAGCTTTGGAATAAAGCCGTATGCCATAACGGTTGCTGTGTCTGTTTCTCCCTCAAGAAGCGGAATTTTAGCAACCATTGCTTCTTCGGGAGTGAGCTGATATTTGCCTGCATAAGGCATTAATACTGTTGATGCACCGATTGATGAGTCAAAGCGCTCAACAAGTCCTTTTTGTGAGCAAACCTCAAGTCTTGCAAGGTTTGCCTTTAATGCCTCAGCATTGTCAAGGTCAGCAAGCTCTGCAGGGATTTGCTTTGTGTAATTCTGATTATCATCAACTGCGGTGATTTCAGCAGTTGCGTGCTGGGTTACACCGTTTGTATTTAAGAAATCACGGCTGAGGTCAACGATTTTGTCACCTCTCCATGTCATTTCGAGTCTGTTTTCGTCTGTTACAACTGCAACAGGTGTTGCCTCTAAGTTCTCTTCGTTTGAAAGAGCAATAAATTTGTCAACATCGTTTTTGTCAAGCACAACAGCCATACGCTCCTGTGACTCACTGATAGCAAGCTCTGTGCCGTCAAGACCGTCATATTTCTTTGGTACCTTATCGAGGTTAATCTTTAAGCCGTCTGCAAGCTCACCGATAGCAACGGATACACCGCCTGCACCAAAGTCGTTGCAGCGTTTGATCATTCTTGCAACCTCTGTTTTTCTGAACAGACGCTGGATTTTACGCTCGGTAGGCGGATTACCCTTCTGTACCTCTGCACCGCAGGTTTCGATGGACGAGCTGTTATGTGCCTTTGATGAGCCTGTTGCACCGCCGCAGCCGTCACGTCCTGTTCTTCCGCCAAGGAGAACAATAACATCATCCTTCTGCGGGCATTCTCGGATAACATTGTGCTTTGGTGATGCACCGATAACTGCACCGATTTCCATTCTCTTTGCAACATAGCCTGCGTCATAAAGCTCAGTTACCTGACCTGTTGCAAGACCAATCTGGTTACCATAGCTCGAATAACCTGCTGCTGCTCCTGTGGTGATTTTGCTCTGAGGCAGCTTAGCGTCAAGAGTTTCCTCAAACGGAGTTGTAGGGTCGCCTGAACCTGTAACACGCATTGCCTGATAAACATATGCTCTGCCTGACAGCGGGTCACGGATTGCACCGCCGAGGCAGGTTGCAGCACCGCCGAACGGCTCGATTTCTGTTGGGTGATTGTGTGTTTCGTTTTTGAACTGAACAAGCCACTGCTCTGTTTTGCCGTCAATAACTACAGGCACTTCAATTGAGCAGGCATTGATTTCTTCACTTTCGTCAAGATTGTCGACCAAACCTCTTTTCTTGAGTGCTTTTGTTCCGATACAAGCCATATCCATAAGGCAGACAATCTTATCTCTGTCGCCGTAAACCTCTTTGCGGACATCAAAATATTCATTAAGCGCCTCTTCGATTGCCTTGTTATATTTGCTTTCATTGATTTTGATTTCGTCAAGCTCTGTAGCAAAGGTGGTGTGACGGCAGTGGTCGGACCAGTAAGTGTCTATAACCTTAAGCTCAGTCAGGCTTGGCTCTCTGTTTTCGTCATTTTTAAAATAATCCCTTACCCAGCACAAATCAGCAATGCTCATGGCAAAGCCCATTGACTTATGATATTCAGCGATTTCGTCATCACTTTTTTCAATAAATCCGTTGATGCGTACAATGTCGGCAGGCACGTCGCTCTTCAAGTCAAGTGATGCAGGCTTGTCCATTGATGCAGCACGTGATTCAACAGGGTTGATAATATATGATTTGATTTTTTCAAATTCCTCGTCGGTGATGTCCCCCTTAACAGCAATAACCTTAGCAGATAGTACGTCGGGTCTTTCACCTGCGGTTAAAAGCTGAATACACTGAGCAGCAGAGTCTGCACGCTGGTCATACTGACCCGGCAGATATTCGGTAGCAAAATATCTCCAGCCTTCCGGGATGGAAAGCTCATTGTAAACATTATCAAGGTTCGGCTCGGAAAGGATTGTTTTAACAGCAGTGTTAAACTCCTCCTCGCTTAAGCCCTGAGCATCATAGCGGTTGATGATTCTTAAATCCTCCAACGCAGTAATACCTACATTGTTTTTCAGATCAGCCAGTGTTTGTCCGGCTTCAATATCATTACCTTTTTTCTTTTCAACAAATACACGATAAACCATTGCCATTTGATTTCTCCTTGGTAAAATTTAATCGCATATATAATAACACAAAATAATAAAAATGCCTATACAAAATTTGATATTTTTTTATTTTATTTTTATACAGATGTTTACACTGTATACTGATTGATAAAGATTTCACAAAAAATTCACACAAACTATTCAATCTTTTCATTTTTTATGATATACTTAATAGCTGAATGTACATATTATTTTACGGAAAGAGGTGGAGCCATGGATCAAAATATTATTGCCATTGATGATGGTGCATACGAGGTTGAATTTATGCATCTTGTGGTTGATAAGGCGGATAATTTAAAGGTGGTTGATTCGGACAGTCACTTCAGAAAATTCACAGGTGTTCACCCGTCAAAAATTGACCAGGGCAAAATGTTCCTTCACGATTTTATCAAGCCTGTTTACCGTGAAAAAATAATGAAAATTCTTTGTAAAAAGAATTCGCCGTATGTGTATTTTGAGGCTGAGTTTTTTGATAAAAACGGTACCAGTGTTTTCATATACTGCACAGGTCAGAATTGGGATAATTCAACACTTTGCAGGCTTACACTTGCAGACGTGTCAAAGTCGCAGCTTAAACAGGAGCAATTAAAGCAGCGGGCTATGGAGATGGATCATTTAATAGATTTGGTAACGGGCGGCGTTTGTCTTTTTAAAGTAACAAGTGATTTGCATATTGAACCTCTTTATTTGAATGAGGGCGGCTGCAAGCTTTTCGGTACGACAAAAAATGCATGCAAAAATCAGCTTCACAGGCTGGATGAATTAATTCATCCTGAGGATAAAAGCCTTGTATTTCAGGCAATCGGAAGGGCAATGGCAACAAATGACGCTATTGATATTGAATTTCGCACAATCGTGCATAAGGACGAGTACAGATGGTGTAAATTCAATGCCGCGATTCAAAGCTATGATGAGGATAAAAATCCTGTTTTTCACGCAATGTTTACAGATATTACCAGTGTAAAGGAAGCGGAGGAAAAGGCAGATTTACTGAATGAACAGCTTATTAAAATGTTTAAAAATGTTCCGACTCCGGTTTTTTCAACCTCCACTGAAGAGCCTTTGATTTTAAATATAGTAAGCGAAGATTTTATGAAATTTATGGGTTATTCAAGGAGTTTCCTTTTTGATGAGCACGGCGGTAACCTGGCTGATTTTATGATAGAGCGAGAGGTCAAATATGTTGAGGCGAATATTAAAAAGCAGATTGAGGAAAACAGTGTTGTTAAAATACGTTATTCTTTGAGAGTGCAGGGCGGAAAGTTTGTCACGGTAGAGGATAACCGCAAAATTGTAGATCAGGATGATGGAACAAAATCAATGCTCTGCAGTCTGAAAAATGTCACGCAAAGCTATTACGATAACGATACAGCAATTTAATAAATGACAGAAAAAGCCCTAAATTCGGAGAGGATTTAGGGCTGATTTTTTGAAGAAGAGTAAAATTAGGGAAATACTCTCTTCATCATCTCGAGTTTTGATTCCTCGTCACAAAAATTTCTTCATTTCCATTCATTTCACAGGCAGGCTTTCTGAAATAGCTGTAACCGTGTGCTTCTTCACGCAGGCACATTAAAATATAAAAACTTGTTTCGGTCATAGGGATACATACTTTTTTGATATGACGGTCCATATTGATTTACAGCCGTCAACTATAAATAGAAAATAATGCACGATTTTTCTATTATCTTAAAAGCTCTTTGGTAATAATAGACAAATAACCAAATGAAAGTTTGTTAGTATTTTTTGTGTTACCTTTGTTGAAATAGAGTATAAAATGTTTTATAATTTAGATAATAGTATAATTGTATACTTTGGTTTTACATTTTGTATATTAAACCGTCGACAAGGAGAAAAGGTTATGAAAAAACAACGACTTACAAAGCGGCTGCTCAGTGTGTTTCTGGCAGTGCTGATGGCTTTCACAGGATTAATTCCTGCAGTATCGGCATTTGCAGGTGACGGTGTAGAAGGGTATCATACAATTGAGCTTTTCTACAAGGAAACCAACACAATCGTTCCTTCTACAATGATTAATGATGAGGGCGAAGAGGTAACTTATATTGAGTATATGGTCGAGGGTGATGAGCTGCAGCTTACGTATAAGCTGATTGATACGGTTATGCCTGATAACGGCTATGTTAAATGGTATAGTGAAACACCTACGCTTGTTGATGTAACACAGGAGGGTGTTGTTAAGGCATTTGACTCATCAAAGGGTGCCGTAATCCATACCTGGATTGACAATGAGGTTAAAACAATTCCGCTTGTCGGAAGTCTTATTGCCAAGGGATTGGAAAAAGTTCTGTTCAATGATAAGGTTAATGTTGACACAATGGATACAGATGCAATTATTGCCATTGTTGATGCAGCCTTCGGTGCGGATTCACCGCTCGCTAAGTGGGTTGAATCCTACAAAGGCGAACTTATTGAGTCGTTGCGTTATTATCTTGATAATATTAATTCAAACATTCACGTTCAGCTTTATGCTGCTGACGGAACTCTGCTTGCAGATGACTATGTTCGTATCTGCGTTACAAGAAATAATGAGTGGTATGCAAATTTCCTTCCGAACGGTACACATATCACAAATAAGTCACAGATTAATACTACTGTTGCAGTAGGCTCAACCTGTCAGCTTTATGCAGTTACCACACCTGTAAGACTTGAGTATGGCTGTATTTATTCTGTTAAGAGTACATCTGTTTTTGATCAGGGTAAGGTTGTAGCCACTGTTGATGACAGCGGTCTTGTTACATTCAAAAATCCCGGTACGGTTACCATTATGGTATCGCCTGATACCGAGCAGGTAATTCAGAACATACTTGCACTTATCAATAAGTTCTATGAAATCAACGGCGAAATGATTGACAGTGACAAGGTTGCAGAAATTCTCATTAAGTATATCGGAATTGATATGAACAGAAATGTTCTTGCTGCAATTCTTGATGCCTGCTTCGCAATTGTTGATATTGCCGGCGGAGCAACGGATCCTGTTAAGTTGACTGCTACTGCTGCAAAGCTTATCGGTAACCTTGTTCTCCAGTTTGCGTATAATGATAAAATCACATTTACCGTTGTTGAGGCACAGCCGGTCACTGATTTTAAAATCGACGGTGCAACACAGGTGCAGGAAGGTAGTGAAATTCAGCTTTCAATCACAGATGTTCAGCCGAGTACAGGCGATACAAGTGATATTACCTGGCGTTCGTCAGACCCTTCAATTGCAAGTGTTGATCCAAAAACAGGTGTGATTATGGGCCGAGATGCCGGTCAGTATGGTGCGTTAGGCAGTGCAGCAGGACAGGATTGTACGATTTATGCTGTTTCAGCCGCTAACAATATTGAAAGATCATATACAGTCAAGGTTGTCGGTAAACTTGGTAAGCCATTGTCAGACGTAGAAATCAGCGGTGAAAAGTATCTTGAAATGGGTATGGAAACCGATTATTCTTACACCATTTTCCCGAAGAGAACGGCAACCTCAGATAATCTTTATATTACCTGGGGTGTTGTAACAGGTGAGGACGAAGAGGGTAATACAACATATGCCTGGGCAGATGCGGAAAATCCTGCAACCGACGGCAGAGGTACTATTGACTCAAAGGGTCACTATGTTGTTAACAGTGGCGGTATTACCACAATTGTTCTTAAGGCGCAGACAGGTGTTTATCTTTCTAACGGTTCATTCTCGGAATTTAACAGCTTCATTAAAACAATGGAGATTACAAATGGTATCCCTGTTGAAAGCATTGAAATAACGCCCGAAAAGGCAGTTGGTATTGTAAGCAGCATGAAGACGCCTAATGTTGTTGATGTTAACGGCGAAGCACAGACCTATGTTTCAGTCAGTGCAGGCACACAATATGCAGGTATTGGTGCTGTCATTAATGCATCCGTTTATCCTGAAAATGCTACAAATCAGAATTTAACATGGGTAGTTGATAATGGGTATTATGAATCGGAGTTTTCATCCGATACGCACCAGACAACAGTAAAACAGAAGGCCGGTCATGAGGTTGCCGATAGCTTTAATATTTATGCAGTATCAGCTGACGGAACAATCAGGTCAAATCTTGTAACTGTTTGTGTTTCCAAAAATACCGTTAACGATGACGGCAATAAAATAGTTGATTCAAATAAAAATAAAATCAGTACACTTGATGTTATTAATGGTAAATCAGTAGATGTTCTTCATGATATTGATTTTAAAAAGGGTACAGACGGCTCATATTCAGCCTGCTATAAGTGTAACTGGTATTCAAGTGATGAAAGTGTTTTCACTGTTACTCCGAAAAACAATGATAACAAAGATGCTGTTGTTAACGGTGTTGATGTAGGGACAGCAACTCTTTATTGTGTTTCTGCAGACGGTGGTATTATGGATACCTGTGAGGTAACTGTTTACCCTGATAAGGAGTACCTGAAGAACATTGTCAGTCTTTGTGACAAAACTGTTGTTACAAGAACAAAGGACAATGCATCATTATATAAAGTATATATGCATAAGCTTGACCTTGCATATGCAGTTTTGTATGATCAGCCAATGGCATCACAAACAGCCTGCAACACTTATGCAGAAGAGCTTTTGAATGTTTTCTATAAGCTTGGCGGGTTTGTAGGTATTTTAGGTGTGGATATCCTCGACAAGGGTTCAGCAGAGCTTGAAAGTGATTATATTACTGTTAATGTCGGCTCAGTTTCCGACTACAGAAATTACAGCTATGATTTCGATTATGGTATAAAGCCTGCCAATGCAATGTACAACTCCATTGAGTGGACATCCTCAAATCCAAATATTTCTGTTGACAGAAACGGTATCTGCAAGCCTGTAAAAAATGAAGCATGCTCTGCAATCATTACCTGTACTGTTACAGACTATATGGGTGAAAGCATAAGCGACAGTGTTTTCGTTGCGTTTTCACGAACAGCCGCAACGGGTGTTACGCTTGACAGAACCTCAATTGATGGCGGTAAAATCGGAGAAACTGCAACACTTAAGGCAACAGTAACGCCTAAGCCTGTCGGAGTTGTAGGCGGCGCAAGCAATACTGCGGTTTACTGGAGCTCAAGCAATCCGTCAATAGCAACAGTTGACCAGAATGGTGTCGTTACCTTTATTGAAGGCGGTAACTGCATTATTACCGCAACGACATATGATGGCGGAAAGACTGCAGAATGTACTGTAAATGTTGTTACAAATTATACTGCACTTGATTTGCTTGTTAAGCAGTATAATGATTTAGCACTCAACAGTGCTAATTTCTATCCTGACAGCTGGGCAGTTTATACTGAAACAATGGCAAAGGCTCAGCAGATGTTAGACGCTGCCAACAGCTCACAGGCTGAAGTTAATAAAATGTATGATGAGCTCAAGGGCGCATACGAATCATTACAGAAATATAATTATATTCAGAATATTGAGCTTTACCTTGATGGTGAGCAGACTCAGGAATTCTATCAGTATGATTTAAGTTTACTTAAAGAGGGTCTTACTTACAAAAATGCGGTTCTTGATCTTAATGTAAGACTTTATCCGAATAATGCTTCTTATGATAAGGTGCGCTGGGAATCATCAACTACGGATATTTCTGTTACAAATGATGGCAGATGTTCTCCAACATCAAATAAAAGCTGTTATGGTTTAATTACCTGCTATGTAACCGACCATTACGGAAATGTGTTTACCGATACGGTTTGGGTATCCTTCTCGTTCGTTCCCGTAACATCTCTCGGTCTTTCAAAGGAAAGTATTTCCGGTGCAGTCGGTACAACATATAAGTTAGGCTGTACGGTATATCCTACCGGCTCATCTTTGGCACACATTGGTGCAGCAAGCATTCAGGATTATTACTGGGAGAGTGATGATGAGTCCATTGCAACAGTTGATCAGAATGGTGTTGTTACATTTGTAAGCACCGGTGCAACTATTGTAAGAGCAGTGTCATATGACGGCGGTATTTCTGCTGAATGTGTTGTTTCTACAAATGGTGACAGAACTGCTCTGAAAAAAGCAATTGATGATTACAAGGATATTGATTACAAAAACTATGCTTTAGCATACGGCAAGGACTTCACAGATGCTTATGAGGAAGCAGAGCGTGCAATGAACGATGTAACCTACTCACAGGAACAGATTGACCGGGCAACTGACAATCTGAATGCTGCATATGAGGCTATGTCACAGCATCCGTTTGTTTTTGCTGATTCGGTTAAGATTGATTATACAACCACCAAGAAGCCGTTAATCGGCAGTTCTTTACAGGTATCAAGCGGTACAGTCGGTGCAAATGATGCTGTATCTATTGATTTGTCAAAGGATTATTCAAACTATAATAATTATAATTGGATAACCCTTACAGCATCCTCAGACCCTGCAGCTGCAATGGTTAAGTCAACAAGCTGGAATACTGACGATTCCTATAAGGCAAAGGTAGAAATAAGCGGTAATTCAGTAAAGGTTACACCTGATGACGGTCATGACAATGGTGCATGGGCAATTCTTACAGCAACGATTGTTGATGATTATGACAGAGTAACAACAAGAACAATTTATGTTTTACTTAGTGATAAGGTCTGCACAGGCTTTGATATTACAGATGTAAATAAAAATATTCTTGCCGATGCAGCTCCGTCACCGATTGAATATACAATTTCAGGTGATCCCGAATTTAAGAATATTATCTGGAGCTCAAATAATGAAAGTGTTGTTAAGGTTGATGCAGATGGTAATCTGATTCCTGTTGAAAAGGGTACAGCCAAAATAACCGGTAAAACAATTGACGGCGGATTTACAGATACTGTTGTTGTTAATGTTTCAACCAACTTTGCACCGCTCATTGAAAAGAGCAGCACATATTATGAGCTTGTACAGAATGTTAAGGATGGTTATACTTATACCAAGGAATCATTGGATGAGCTTTCTGCTGTTATTGCCGAAGCACAGAAAATGATTAGTGATGCCAGAGCAACCCAGGCAGAGGTTGACGATATGGAGGCAAGACTTGATGCTGCATATAACGGTCTGGTAAGATATATTGCAGTTACAACAGTTAAGCTTACTGCTGAAGAGTCCGAGGGTGTTGAAACTGTCAATGACGGTTATATCCGTTATACAGGTGTAATGATTAACGGAAGAGAAATAATACTTAAGCCGGTATTCAATGCGGAAAAAGCTGTTTATTCTGAAATCAGCTATGAATCATCCAATTCAAATATTATTGTTGATGAAAATGGTGTTGTTACAAATAAATCAGCAATTGCAGGCAGTGCAAAAATCACCTGCACAGTAACAAATGTATTTGGTTATACCTGTACGGATTCTGTTTATGTAACATTTGCAAGATATGGTGTAACAGGTATCAGTTTTGATAAAGAAATGGTATATGGTGCACCTGCGGCTCAGGTGATTCTTACACCGACTATTACAAATACAAACGGAACTGCACTTGCATCATCATTCGTTAAAACATGTACTTATACATCAAGTGATCCTTCGATTGCATCAGTTGATGACGGCGGTGTTGTAACCTTCAATACGCAGGGCATGGTAACGATTACAGCCACAACAACAGACGGCGGTTATACTGCAACAATAAATGCGTTTACCACATGGGACAGCACAGCACTTAAGGCTGCTATTGATGAGGCTGAAAAGTATACATATACAGATTATGCCTATGAGTATGGTACTGCATTTAACGCAGCACTCAATGATGCCAAGGAAGTTTATGCCGATGTTTATGCATCACAGGCTGCAATGGATGATGCCTGTCTTGCATTGACTGAAGCTACCTCAAGGCTTGCAGGTAACGAATTTGTTGTTCCGCAAATCAGCCTGACTCAGGGTGATGACATAATTAAAAACGGTGCTGTTGTTCAGGTTGATTTTGAAACCTCACAAACTGCATTGGCACTCACTTTGAATGAGGGTGCAATGGTTAAGAGCACAAGCGTTACTGTTGACAGTCAGGAAGGTGCGGCTGTATCCGTTAACGGAAATAATATTGAAATAACCAAGACTGCCGAGGAAGGCAGGGTAGTATTATCCGTGCTTGTTGTCGATGATTATGACAGAGCGTATACTGCAAATTACACATTGAGCATTATTGATAAGATTATTCCTGTAACTTCATTGGTGCTTACAGCAAATGGTGAGGAAATCAACGGTTCTTATGCACAGACCGGATGCGGTGCAATGTACAGAAATTATAAGCCGATTACAGTCGGTTATATTCCTACTCCTGCAAATGCAAATGCGATCGTAAGCGTGGAATATACCTCTTCGGCATCAAGCTACATCACTGTCAATAAAACAACAGGTGTTATTGCACTTACCAGTGCAGGCAAATTCCGCAGTTCAAATGCGACAACAATTAAATGTAAGGTAACAAATGCTGATGGTTCAACAGCGGAAGCTTCCTTCACGCTTACAATAACAACCTAAGGAGGCTGAAAAGAATGCTGAATAAAAAAATAAAAAAAAGCTTGTCACTGCTTTTGGCGATGGTGCTGTGCTTATCCGTTTTTTGGGTAGCACCGTTTGCCTTTGGTGTGGATGGTGTTGAAATTAATGAAAGCACCTTCCCTGACCCTGTTTTCAGACGTATTGTTGCAGATGTTTATGATAGGAATGAAGACGGTTATTTAAGTGTGGCTGAGCGCAGTGCCACTTATATGAACCTTTCAGGCAGAATTGATATTGATGAAAACGGCGATCCTGTTGAAACAATTGATAATCTTAAGGGCGTTGAATATTTTACAAGTCTTACAATGCTGAGATGCGGCGGCTTAGGCTTGAATACGCTGGATGTGTCAGGGCTTATGAATTTAACCCTGCTCACATGTCAGGGTAACAACTTAGCAACATTGGATTTAAGCTATAATACAGCCCTGCTTACGGTTAACTGCTCCGATAATGTTTTAACTAACATTATTCTGCCTATGAGTACGGAGTTTGAATCACTTAATTGCTATGCAAATTCGCTTGAAAAGCTTAATTTGTCCGGTGTGCCCGGTTTACGGAGTCTGTATTGTCACCAGAACGAGCTTGATAGGCTTGATTTATCAAGCAACACAAGCTTAAATGAAATCAACTGCCAGCAGAATCATCTGACTTCACTTGATTTGAGCAGAACTGCTTTGGATGGTGTAACTCAGTATGAAATAGGAAATCAGTCTGTTACTGTTAAAGCAGTGCCGAACGGTAACAAGATCGTTGTTCCGTTCAGCGGCAAAGGCCTGAACAGCAATACCAATTACAGAGGCTGTTCACTTGACGCTTTTGAAGATGGTTCAGGTTTTCAGGGTGATCAGTTTGTTGCATATGATGTTGACCGGATTAAGGATGGAATAACCTATGAATGTTATCCGATGCTTGAAAATTCACAGAATATGGATGTAACGATCAATGTTACCCGTGATTTTTATCAGGTTGCTTTCTTTGCTGATGAAACAATGGAGAATAAGCTTGGTATTCATATGGTGCCCGCAGGAGAGGCTGCACAGCCTGTGCAGATTACGGAAACACCTCAGTGTAAAACATTTGAAAGCTGGAGCGGTGATATAACCTCGGTTAATGAGGATATGGATGTTTATGTTATCTGGAAGGATAGTCACGGCTATGTACCTTATGCAATAGATGCTGATAAGGATATGGTGACAGTTCGCTGCGGCAGTTGCGGCCATAGCTATAACGTAAGCTTCAGTTCAATAGTCAACAGCAAAACAGGCGATAAAAACTTTGATGAGTGTATTGATGTTGTAAATGACGGAAATATTAATGCCAAGGATTTTGCACAGCTTTTGAAGGATTTAGGTTAAACAGCAGACACCCACGATTTTTTTCGTGGGTGTCTTTTATAATTTTATATATAGGTCTTGTTAAATTGAATATAATCTGTTAATATAATATTATATAATTTAGCTGATTACAGAGGTGTAATATGGATTTAAAGAAAAGGCTTAATGAAGAAAAAAGCTTTAAACGAGTATTTATAGCTTCAATCGTATTTTATGCAGTTGCATTCGTGCTTATGATAGTCGGCACGTTTTTAGACCTTCAGATTGACAAAGCAGTTTTTTACCCGGAAAGTATTCTTGTTAAAGGTATTGAACAGTTCAGTCAGTTTGTTTATTGGGGTATGTGGGGTCCGATATTTACTGTTCTTATACTCAGCAGGCATGATCTTAACGAATCACTTGAAATTACAGGCAAGGTCATTCCGTTTATAGGACCTGTTGATAATACGCAGACTAAGGCTTATAAGGTTTGCAATACTATTTTCAATATTTTCACAGCAGTATTATTTTATGTGCTTTCTGTTATCGGATGGAAAAAGCTGGTTGAAAATGTGCTTAAAAATATTCTTGCAGATTTGGATATTGCTGATATGCCCCAGTGGTTTTACTTTATTGTATGTGCTGTGCTGAGTGCTGTTGTAATTCTTGCCTGCAGAAAAATTGACAAAGCCAAACTCAGAAAGCTTGAAGCGTTGGCACTTGCAGGTATTCTTCTTGGTATTTGTTACAAGCTTGTTGAGGAGTGCAAGGACATAACCGGTCGTGTCCGTTTTCGTGAAATGGTTGCATATTCAAACGGCAAGGTTGATGAAAGCGGAATGAGTAATGGTCAGAAGGCTGACCTTGAAAGAGAAATGCTCAAGTATACCAATTATGGTCAGTATGCACCATGGTATAAAAAGGGCAATGATATGATGATTTATAAGCATTCTAATTCATTCCCAAGCGGTCATACTGCCTATTGCTGTACAATGTTTTTAACATACCCGCTGTGCCTTGCTTTTGAAAAGCTAAAAAAATTCGCACCGTTTATGTTTGCTTTCAGTGCTGCTTATGTAATTCTTGTTGCTGTTTCAAGACTTGTAGCGGGCGCTCACTATTTAACAGATGTTGTTGTTGCTGCAGTTATTGGCTACACATTGTTCCTGATTGTTCATAAAATCTATACTATATTCACTAAAAAAGGAATAATCGGTTAAATTAAAAAGCAGGTCACTGACCTGCTTTTAATCATTTATTCTTTTATTATTATGCTTTTACCTGTGTCGATAAGCTCCTTAAAGGTTGGATGTTCTTCAAGGGATTTATTTGGTGTGTGGAAGGTTAAATAAAGCTTATTATCCGCCTTAAAAATCATTCCATGTCCACCGTCGTTTGTGATGATTGGCGGAAGATGGATAAATTCACCATCAAGCTCGCCGTTGGATGATTTTGCAACGCACTGACAGTACATATGATTAACAAAGGTTGACCAGATTAAAAGCAGCTCGCCGCCGGTAGTTCTGTACATAAATGGTCCGTCTGTAATGTAGTGTTCACCCGCAGGCTTTTTGTCAGCCCATTCAGGAGTTGAACCGCTGAACAGATAAACAGGCTCACCAACGCAGTGTGTTAAATCATTACTCAGTTTTATGTAACATACTGTGCCGTCAATTATCTGGGTGTGTTCGTGACAGAAAACAAGATACGGCTCGTTGTTCTTATTTATATAAAGTGTTCCGTCAAGACATTCCCATTCGTCAGGCGTGACTGCTCCTTTTGAATGGGGGCTGAATTCGCCTTCAGGACTGTCGGATTTTAAGATATATACACCTCTGAGTCCGTTTTCTTTTGTGAAAGTGGCAAACATATAATAGCTGTTATTATATTTGTGTACCTCAGGTGCCCAGTTGACCTCTCTGTTCATATTCCATTTTTCCGAGTTAAAGCATACCTTCGGCTCACTGAAATTAATCAAGTCCTTTGATGTGTAAACATCAAATCCGCTTACATTCTTGCCGAAGTCCTTTGCTCTTGTGCCGTAAAGATAATAGGTGTCACCTTCTTTTAAAACAAAAGGGTCACGAATGTTAATATCACTTTGTTTCATTTTATCACCTGAAATTTGTTCTTATTATTTTTTCAACCAGCTCAGTGGTTGGGAAATCGACGTAAATCATACCATAGTAAATATTGTTTTTCAACGGATATTTCATAAATTCAGGGTTAATATATTTTGAATTATTATATGGTCCTTTAAAACCACCTGCTGTTGAAAGGTAATTAATAATATATGTACCGTTGAAATCGGTCATTGAATTGAGAAATGGCATAATGCAATCGTGCCAGCGTGGCTTCGGTTTATATTTATACCGGTCCTGAATAACAAAGGTCATTTCGTTTTTACCATTTGTTTTCAGGGTGAGTGCTTCGGGAACCGCTTTATCCTGTTCTAACCATTTTGAAAAGTCAATACCTGTGTTATGCTGATTGTATTCATTGCTTTGGAGCATTCTGCAGCGTCGGATAAGAATTATCTTTCCCCGTGCTTCGTTCATAAGCGGACTTCTGTTTTCAAGGAACCATTTGCTTTTGTTATCCTTGATATAGCGATGAAACAGGATGTCAAAGCAATGCTCCATTTCGGTGCCGCTGTCATTTTTGAACTGAAAAATAATTGTTTCGCTTGGATTTTCAGATAAAAAACGATAGCAGTGTTCAAGCACATCGGCTAAATCCATCTGTCTGCCGAAATGATTGGGCGTGTTAAAAGCCTTTGCTGCACCATGTACCATACCAAGTCTGCTGCCTTTGGACTGAACTCTGATGTCAAGTCCTCTTATTCCAATGCAGAGCTGTTCGTATATATTCAGGTTCTGGCATTTTGAAATGTGTGAAAACTGAACATATTTTGTCACACAGTCGTGCGTTCCGGCTAAATTAAGTCGAAGCACCTCTGTGTGATCGTCAATATTTTTCATCCATGATTTTAAATTCATATTTATCACCAAAAACACTATAACATTTTTGTGAAATAATATCAATTGAAAATATCAACTTATTATTCTATAATTAATTATATAAAGCCATTTTCAGGGGGATGTTATGTTAATTTTTTCAACCAAAGGCAAAATAACAACTGCCAACGGTAAAACGAATCTTATCCACAGATTTGATGTGCCGGAAAATTTGGATAGGCTGATTATTAAATACAGCTATTCACCAAAGATATTAGAGAACAGAGAAAGAGCAGTTGCTGTAATACGTGATTGCTTTGATAAATATGATGAAACGCTTGTGGGAAAGCCTGCAGATTATCTGCCGGTAAAAAATCTGATAACAATTTCTGTTGATGAAAACGGCAAGTACCGAGGTGCTGCACACAGGCAGGCGAATGAGCAGGAGCATATTTTAAGTGAGGACTATGCCTCGCCGGGATTTATTAAGGGCAAGCCCGAAGCAGGCGAATGGGACATTATGTTAAATGTTCATTGTGTATGTTGTGATGTAGATTATGTAATCACTGTTGAAGGAGAGGTGGAGTAAATGAGTTATTTACCATGTGAATTGCACTGCCATACCTTGCATAGCGACGGAGATTTCAGTGTCAAGGAGCTGCAGGAGGCTGCAAAAGAAAACCACCTTTCTTTAATTGCGTTAACAGACCACAACACAATGTCCGGCTGGGATGAGCTTGACGATTCTGTTGTTCCTGCAATAAGGGGCATTGAATGGACCACTTATTTCGGTCATATGCTTGTTTTGGGTGCTGGTGAATTTGTTGACTGGCGTGATGCTGTACCTGATAATATTGACGAAAAAATAAAGCAGATTAAAGCCTGCGGAGGCTTGGTCGGTGTGGCTCATCCGTATCAGATGGGATCTCCTGTCTGCACAGGCGGAAGATGGGAATTCAATGTCAGGGATTGGAGCAATGTGGATTACATTGAAATCTGGCATGAGGATATGAATAAAATCAGCAGTGAGAATGTTAAATCCGTTGCTCTGTGGACTTCACTGCTTGACAAAGGCTACAGACTTGCCGCAAGCTACGGCAGGGATTGGCACAGACCCGAAAGCAAGGGTCATTATGGCTGCACCTATATTGATATTGAAGGTGCTCCTACTCCTCAGAATGCACTCAGAGGAATAAGAATGGGAAAAACTGTTGTTTCAACAGGCGCTAAATTCTTTTTCAGAATTCACAGACACGGAAATACATATACAATCGGTGACACAGTGAAAAGAGGAAATTATACTTTCAGCTTTTTTACCGATCTTCATTCACGTGAAAAGGATGCAGGTGAAGAATCTGTTGTTTATAAGACAATAAAGGTTATTTCAAACGGCGGAAAGGTTGTGCTTGAAACCCGATATAATGAAAAGCACGTTATGCTGAAAATGGAAAAAAAGCACTGGTATCGTGCAGAACTTTGGGGAACTGTTGACGGTGAGTCTGTTCCTCTTGCCATCACCTCGCCTGTTTATTGCGAATAAGGCTGGCAGAATTTGAAAAATTAACACGAATTTAACATGAACTGTATTATAATTTAACTCTATATATTTATTATATGAGCTGATTTTAAAAACAAGGGGCGGGAATATGACAATATTTAACATTTTGACCCTTATAGGCGGACTTGCACTTTTTCTTCTTGGTATGAACACAATGGGTTCCAGCCTTGAAAAAATGAGCGGAGGTAAGCTTGAGGGAATACTTGAAAAAATGACCAACACCAGAATAAAGGGTGTTTTGCTTGGTATGGTTGTTACGGCTATAATACAGTCGTCAGGTGCGGTCACGGTTATGGTAGTCGGCTTTGTTAACAGTGGTATTATGGAGCTTAGTCAGGTTATCGGCATTGTTATGGGTGCGCATGTCGGTACAACAGTTACTGCCTGGATTTTGTCGCTAGCGGGTATTGAGGGTACAAATATTTTTCTGAGTCTTTTAAAGCCAAGCTCTTTTGCTCCTATTCTTGCATTTGTGGGCATTATTCTTGTAATGTTCTTTAAAAATGAAAAGAAAAAGACCGTCGGCTCTATTTTTCTGGGCTTTGGTACACTTATGATCGGTATGACTACTATGAGTGATGCTATGGCGGTGCTAAAGGAAATTCCTGAATTTACAAGTATTTTAACTAAATTTTCAAATCCTCTGCTGGGTGTTGCGGCAGGTGCGATTTTAACAGCAGCTATTCAGAGCTCATCTGCATCAGTAGGTATTCTTCAGGCACTTTCAACAACAGGTGCAATTTCCGTAGGTGCGGCATTCCCGATTATTCTTGGTCAGAATATCGGCTCCTGTGTTCCTGTTTTGCTGTCATCAATAGGAACAAATAAAAACGCAAAAAGAACAGCAGGTGTTTATCTTTCCTTCAGTGTTATAGGTGTTATTGTTGCCATGGCACTTTTCTATGGTGCTGATGCATTGTTTGGCTTGCCTTTTATTCAAAATACGGTCAGTCCTGTCGGTATTGCTGTAATTCACACATTGTTCAATGTGTTTGCCACAATAATTCTATTCCCCTTCGGCAAGCAGCTTGAAAAGCTTATGTGCTTAATTATTAAGGATAAGAATGATGATAAAAAGTCAGAGAAATCCGGAAAGTCAGCAGAAACAGCACTTGTTGATGAAAGATTTATTATCACTCCGTCATATGCACTTGACAAAACCAAGGAAAAGTGCGATGAAATGGCAGTTCTTGCACAGAAGAACATCTTGCTGTGTCTTGATTTTATTAAGATGTATAACAGAAGTAAGGATGAAAAAATCAAATCGAACGAAAAGCTTATTGACAATTTTGAGGATGAGCTTGAAACATATCTTGTAAGAATCAGTACAATGGATTTAAGTGTTTACGATTCTATGCGGCTCAGCAAGCTGTCACACGCAATCGGTAATTTTGAGCGTATCGGTGATTACGGTGTTAATATTTTAAAAACCAAGCGTAAAATGCATAAGGACAAAATACATTTCAGCGACGATGCCAACAGAGAACTCGATATAATGGCTCGTGCCGTTAAGGAAATAGTAGAAAATTCAACCTCAGCCTTCATCAATGATGATATTGAGCTGGCACGGACAATTGAACCGCTGGAGCAGGTTATCAATAATCTTAAGGCAGAGCTTCGTGCAAAGCACTCCAAGCGTATGGAGGAGGGTGAATGTTCTGTCGAAAATGGTATGCTGTTCTTTGATATTGTAAATTCCTTTGAGAGAATTGCTGATCACTGCTCAAATCTTGCTGTCTGTATTATTGAGCTGTCACAGGGAAGCTATCAGACACACAGTTATCTTAAAGGTGTTAAGACTGCTGAAAATAAAACCTTTATGAAGAACTTTGAAAACTATCTTAATAAATATTCATTGCAGTAAGGTAATGTGTTATGGAAGAAAAGCAACTTGTATATATTGTTGAGGATGATACATCTATCCGTGAGCTTGAAGTGTACGCACTTAAGAATGCATCGTTTGAGGTATCAGGTTTTGCCGATGGCAGGGAGCTTATGACTGCTATGGAAGGCAGAGTGCCGGATATCATACTTCTTGATATTATGCTGCCTAATGAGGATGGACTTGATATTTTAAGCAAAATCAGAAATTCTGCACTTTACTGTAATATTCCTGTTATTATGGTTACAGCAAAAACAAGTGAAATTGATGCGGTAAAGGGACTTGATATGGGGGCAGACGATTATATTACAAAGCCCTTTGGCGTAATGGAATTGGTGTCAAGAGTAAAAGCAATACTGCGCCGTCTTGACCGAGGCAAAAAAAACGTGCTCAGATACAAGAGTATTTTGCTGGACGAAAACAGACATACTGTCCTTGTTGATGGTGCTGAGACAGAGCTTACATATAAGGAATATGAAATTTTAAAACAGCTTATCAGAAATGAGGATATCGTTCTGTCACGTGACAGGCTTATGGAAATTGTGTGGGGATACAATTTTGAGCAGGGCAACCGAACAGTTGATGTTCATATTCAGTCCCTGAGGAAAAAGCTTGGCAGTGCCGGAGAATATATTAAGACTATAAGAAATGTCGGTTACAAGGTTGGTGATTAAATGACAGGACAAACCTTGAAAAAACTGCTCGCATTCGGAGCTTTTCTTATATTTTTAACAGCATTGCTTATTGTTCTGGTATTTCAGTCCTATATTGATGTGCTCAGCAGCAAAAAAATAGCAGAGCTTGCTGTGGCTGTTCTTGCGGTGTTGGTTTCAGCAGTAGTGTGTGCAGTGCTTGTAAGCCTTAAAATAACAAAAAGTATTGTTGAGCCCATAGAAAGACTTGGAAAAAATCCTGATAATCTTGAAGCGCTGAAAGGATTCCGAGAGCTGCAGCCATTTATTTCTGAGCTTAAAGCACAAAAGAAAAAGCAGAAAGCACTAAGCAAGCAAAAAAAGCAGTTCACGGCTAACCTCTCCCACGAGCTTAAAACACCGCTTACATCTATTGCAGGCTATGCTGAGCTTATTGAAACAGGTATTGCCAAGGATGAGGACATTAAGCCGTTTGCTGCAACAATAAGAAAGCAGGCACTTCGCCTTGTATCAGTAAGCGAGGATATTATAAAGCTGTCACAGCTTGAGGAAAATGATGAAGAAAATACTGTAAGCTTCACTTCGGTTGATATTTATGAAATTGCAGGCAGATGTGTAGAGGCTTTGTCAATTAATGCAAAGCTGAGGGATGTTACAATTTCACTGAATGGGGAAAGCACCTTGGTTAACGGAAATCCATCCCTGCTGGAAGAGCTGATTTATAATCTTTGTGATAACGCAATAAGGTATAATAAGGATAACGGCAGAGTAGATGTTAATATTTTATCTGATGAAAAGGGCGTAACGCTGGTTGTTGAGGATACAGGAATAGGTATTGAAGAAAAGTATCAGCAGCGTGTTTTTGAACGTTTTTTCAGGGTCGACAAAAGTCGGAGCAAGGAAACAGGCGGTACAGGCTTGGGTCTTGCGATTGTTAAGCACATTGCCCAGTTACACGAAGCAGAGCTTAATGTTGACAGTAAATTAGGCTATGGCACGAAAATATCCATATTTTTTAGTAAATAAAATCAAAAAATCTATTGAAAAATATTGCGTTTTAGTATATTATAGAAAAGTAATATACTGTAGAGGTAATACACTGTAAAAAGGGGAATTTATATGAAACGCAAATCAGGACTTAAAACACTTAATATTATTTTATCAATTGTTCTTGTTGTGTGTATCGTTGCAACAGTTGTAATGGTTTCTAAGCCGGTTAAGGTTGAGAACACAACAACAGAGGAAAATACCGGTGACGTTGCAGTAATTGATGCTTTTGCAGCAGGTACATACGGCGGAAAGGATTTTCAGTCGATTGAGGATGTTGTTAATTATTACAACGAGTGTTATGCATACACAAAAACTTTAACGGCTGAATATGATGAAAACGGCGAAACAAAGACATATTACAAGCTTGTTGGTGATGAGAAACTCAATATTTCAAATCTTCTTGTTGAGGGTAAGTCAAACTCAATGCTTGACAGTCTTGTTCCCGGTATCGCAGGCGGCTTGTTCAGCGGTAACGTAATCGGTTTATCACCTTCAGGAAATCGTGCTCGTGACCTTGATACAAGAGCAGATGGTGCTATGGATTGTACAGTATCTCATTTAACTGCTGATGATGTTCTTGAAGCAAATGTTGTTGATAACAATGATGGTACTATCAATATCACAATTCAGCCTAAGGCTGCACTTCTTTCAATGCCGGGTGAAGATTCACAGGGTCGTTTTTTCAACTCTCTTGGTGATATTTCATCAGTAGTTTCATCAATTGATGTTCTTTCATTCTCAAGCGGTACAGTTGATGACAACTTCGTGGTTGACTATAAGGGCGGCACAGGTACTGTTACAATCAATACTTCAACAAACGAGATTACTGCCGGTGATTTTGAAATGAAGGTTCACATTAATGTTAGCCATGCTAATGTTGCAGTTCTTAAGGATAAGAGTGCTTCACTTGATATCTCTTATACAAACCATTATCCTGCTGATGATCAGTACCTTATGGACTCAAGAAAGATTACAAGAAAGTAATTGAATAAATCAAATAAAAGGCTGTCTTTGTGACAGCCTTTTTGTTATTGACGAGGATGAATATGATTGAAAAAAGATTAAAGGAGCTTTACAGCAGAGCCTGTCAAAGAGATTATACTACCTTCAGTGAATTCCTTAATATGGAGGAGCAGAGTGTGCTTGAAAACAGTGACCTGCCCTGTGTGAAATTCGGCGGTTATCCAACGGCAGAAAGAATAGTTGCTGCTTTTGGTGAAAATTCCGACACAGCAGATTTTCCTGTTGCATTGCTGCAGATTTCACCTGTTTCCGAAAAATTTTCGGATAACTTGACGCACCGTGATTTTCTGGGTGGACTTATGAATTTGGGCATTAAGCGTGAGCTGCTTGGTGATATACTTGTGAATGGTAACACCGCCTATTTATTCTGCCTTGAACAGATAAAGGATTATATAATACAGAATCTTACGAGGGTTAAACATACAACGGTGAAAATTAAAACGCTTGATGAATTGCCTCAGGGTGCGGTTAGTGAGCCGAAAAGTGCTGAGCTTGTTGTTCCTTCGCTCAGACTTGATGCAGTCATCAGTGCAGTATATAAGCTATCAAGAAAGGATAGCTGTAATCTGATTAATAGTGACAAGGTTTTCATTAACAGCAGGCAAATAAAAAATACCTCCTGCCGTATTAAGCAGGAGGATATAATATCCGTTCGTGGATGGGGACGTTTTAAATTTGTCAGCGAACTGAGAACAACTAAAAAAGACAGGCTTGTGATATTACTTAATCTTTATTAAAGTATTCCGCAGGCGGCTCTTCATCATTATCAAATTTGCCATCAAGAGCATCCAGACAAAGGTCTACAAAATCTGTATCCATCTCGCTTGGGTCCTTGGCCAGCTCTTCGTCAATCATTTGGTGCAGCTCTGCCTCTGAAAACCAGTCACCTGTATCTTCAAATACAATATATTTGAATGTTTCAAGATCCATTAATCTCATCCCTCTTTCGATAATAAAAAAGTGCGTGACAGAGCCACGCACAAAAAACACCGACTCGATGTCGCCAAACAAAGTTAAACAAATTCCGATGGAATATTGCCTAAAAAGCCGGTATTTTTATCAAAAGATAAAAACTATTCCATTAGAATTTATTATTAACTTTGTTTGGCACGTTTATTATATCATTATATTAATTTATAGTCAACAACGAAAAAGTGCACGATATTCAGTCGTGCACTTTTTTGCTATTTCAGTTCTTGATACATTTTGTAAATGTCATTTTCGGTAAGCGGTATCGGATTTCTTGTCATCAGCATGGACATACTTTTTTCAGTCAGCTCTCGTATTTGTTCATCTGTGGTGCAGCCGATTTCCGTAAGTGTGGTTTTCATTCCCATTCGCTTTTTCATGGCAGATATTTCATCCGCCATTGTATAAGGGCTTTCAAAGCCGCAGTCCTGTGCAAGTGCCGTGATTCGTCCGTCAGCATCAGCATTATCTGCATTGAATTTTATGAAATAATCAAGAGTGAAGGCACAAGCCTCTCCGTGCGGAACACCGTAAATATTCGTCAAAGGGAAAGAGCAGGCATGTGAGCCTGTTGTGCGGGGGTGTGAAAAAGCTACACCGGCAACAATAGACGCCTCTGCCATTTTCTCTCTTGCCGTTAAATCATTTGGATTATTATATGCTTTTTCAAGCCACTCAAAAACAAGCCTTGCACTGTAAATTGAGCATGCTGTGCAGACAGGCTGATGAATTGTTGCCCAGTAGCTCTCAACAGCATGCGCCAGAACATCAAGTCCCGTTGATGCTGTAATCTGCTTTGGTACGGAAAGTGTAAGCTCAGGGTCGATGACTGCAATTTTAGGATACATTGCTGGGTCATTCATCGGGTTTTTGATATTCAGCTCAACGTCCGTTAAAACAGAAATATTAGTCACCTCGCTTGCAGTTCCTGAGGTTGTGGTAACAGCAATCATTGGGATTGCTTCATCCGTATTAATTGCTTTGCCGCCTGTATGATATGAACGTATAACATCATTGCCCTTTGCAATGGCACAGGCAGCCTTGCAGCAATCCATCGGTGAGCCGCCGCCGAGTGCTACAGCAAAGTCTGCATTAAGCTCTCTCAGAAGCTTAACACAACCATCAACATTTTCAGTTGTCGGGTTTGGACGAACATTGCTGAAAATGCCTTTAATCAGTCCATCACTCATATCAACAAATTTATCAGCAATGCCGTTTTTTGCAAAGCTGTTTGAGCAAACAAGAATACCCCTTGTTCCTCCTATTTCATTAATATATTTTTTTATATCTCTTCTTTTGCCGTTTCCGAAAACAAGCTTAACCGGCAGATTAAATTCCCATTCCATAAATTGTCACCTCTGCTTAATAGTTTATCATTTTTATCTATAGTAATCAACAAATTATTGAAATTTGGTGTGTTTAGGGCGTCTGCAACCATTGGTTGCGTAAAAATATCGGTAATGTAAAGCATGGTTTGTAGTAATTTATCCTGATTTTAGTTAGAATTTGGTTGTAGCTGAGGAAAGCGAAAATAAAAACCAATTAACGAAAAGGAGATAATAAATATGAAACAGAATTTAACAGTAACAAAATCAGAGCACTTTGGCATAGCAAGAAAGATTGTATCAAATATGACCAGCGAAAGTTGGGAAACTATCCCGCACGCAGTTATTACCTTTGAGCCGGAGGTAAGTGAATTTTTAAAGGTAGTTAAGGAAATCAATAAGGATGCTGACAAGGAAACAAAGCTGACGCTTAACACAATAATGCTGAGGGTGATTGTTGAGGGTCTCAAGGCGTGCCCCATTCTTAATTCACATATTGATTTTAACAGAAGGCTTGTGAGGGGTAATGTAAAGACCTTTGAAGAAATCAACATATCAATGCCTATGATACTGAAGAGCGGTGAAATGATGACAATCAATATGCATGATATGCACACTAAGACAATGTCACAGATGAGAGATGCAATTGCTGAAAGTGGAAGACGTGCAAATAATTCCGATATGAATGAGGTTATGTTTGAGGTGTCTCTCGACAATACTTTAACAGGTCTTGCACAAGGCAAAGTTGTTCAGACAATTAATCGTCTTATTGGTTCTAAAACAGGAAAGCATAAGGTTAAAACATTAAAAGGAAAAGCGAAGAAGGAATATTATTCCATACCGAAGAATGACAGGCTCACAAAGCATGATATTGAGCAGGGCACAATTACTGTGTCAAACCTCGGCTCAATATGCAGGGACTGGGATGGTGTCTGCACTTTGCTCGAAATCATTCCGCCGCAGGTTTGTGCGATTGCAATCGGCTCGCTGCAGAAAATGCCTGTTGTTAAAAATGATGAAATTGTTGTTGGTACAAAGCTGCCGCTTACAATTGCTTTTGATCACAGAGCACTTGATATGGGTGATGTTACGCCGTTTATCAACAAGCTTAATGAAATATTCAGAAACCCTGAAATGATTAAGGAATGGGTATAATAAAAAAGGTGCAGTCTTTTGACTGTACCTTTTTTATTGTTATTTTGATTTTTTCTTTTTAATAAATAATCTTATTCCGGTAACGGCTGCGGCCAAGATGGCAGCTCCCGCTGTGCCGCCTATAATACCTGGCAAAAACTTGGTCTTATATTCGTAATATCCGTGCTTATCTTTATAATCCGGCTTAACCTCGTATCCGAGAATATCATCAGCCTTAAGGATTTCTGTTTCAAAATCGGTTAAATCGTTTTCGTGCAGTGTGATTGTTCTCGCACCGTGATTCCAGCCATAGCTGTAATAGCCTGCTGCAGGAACAGCACAAAGCTTGATTCCGTCAAGCTCTCCAAGATAGTCATTTGGATGATCGTGACCAAAGAATGCACCTATGATATCACCCTGGTTTTTCCAGGTTTCAAACTGATCATGCTCAACATCAGCAGGGCAAGGACCCTCCTCAAAGGCTCCTTGCAGAATGTTCGATGAGGCTTTCCAATATTTATCCCTGAACATAGCAGTGTTTCCGTGAACATAGCCGTCTTTTCCGGACTCCGATGAGTCAGCAAGCTGATAAACCTCAGGCACTGCAATGTGCTGGAAAAGAAGTGAAGGCAGCGGAGTACCGCCGTTTGCTGCCTTAAGCTCATTTGAGGTTTTAATATACCAATCTCTCTGGTCAGGCTGAACAAATCCATATCCGTTTTCATAATATGGATTTGAATCCATCATCCAGAGGTTGAAAATATCTTTAGTGCCTGTATGATCTTTAATTAAAAGATTGTATGTACCGCAGCCTGTCATTTCCTCCCCTTCAATTGCAAGGCAGGTGGGGAATTCCTGATAAACTGAGAGCATAAATTCTTTTGCATCCTCTTCTGTCATGCCATTGCTTTTGTGGCAAAGACCCTCGTGGTCATGATTTCCGTAAACAATAGCAAACGGAACATTCCTTTTGTCAACAGGCTCAATTAATTTGCGGATTGCAGTAGCGGTTTTTTCCTTTGTAACACCCTTCCACCAGCCGGCCGTGTTGTCGCCAAGAAAAACAACAAGGTCAGGTTTAACCTCATCAAGGGTGTTGTTTAAAATGTCCAGCATTTCCTTTTGCGGTTTGTCAGTGTCCTGAGTGTCTGCAATAGCAAGAATTTTAAATTCGCCATTTTCATTAAATTTAAGCTCCATAGCTTCCTCCCTGTTCTGCTGTGCAGACTCTGCGAATGCTGTTAGCGGAGTTGTAGCCGCAGCGAGCATTGCACAGCTCATAAGTATAGCTGCTGCCTTTTTTAAGATTTTCATAATTCTCCCCCTATAAAGCAATAATACGTTATTTATATTCTATATTATTTTTAATTTTAAAGCAAGTGAGGTGAAGGAGAAAATTAGTTTCCATTAAAAAAAGAGGTGTATTCCTACACCTCTTTTAATATTTATTCAGAAATTATTTCTTGTCAGCAATAGCAGCCTGTGCAGCAGCAAGACGAGCAATCGGAACTCTGAATGGTGAACATGATACATAGTCAAGACCAATCTTATGACAGAACTCAACTGATGATGGGTCACCGCCGTGCTCACCGCAGATACCGCAGTGAAGCTCAGGACGAGTGGTTTTACCATTCTTAACAGCTAATTCCATAAGCTGACCAACACCTGTCTGATCAAGCTTAGCAAATGGATCGTTCTCGAAAATCTTTGCATCATAGTAAGCATCTAAGAACTTACCTGCATCATCACGGCTGAAGCCGAATGTCATCTGTGTTAAATCGTTTGTACCGAAGCAGAAGAACTCAGCCTCTGTAGCAATATCAGCAGCAGTAAGAGCGGCACGAGGAATCTCAATCATAGTACCAACTTCGTACTTCATCTCAACACCTGCAGCAGCGATTTCTGCATCAGCAGTTTCAACAACCATAGTCTTAACGTACTTAAGCTCCTTGGTGTCGCAAGCAAGAGGAATCATAATCTCAGGAGCAACAGTCCAATCAGGATGAGCCTTCTGTACATTGATAGCTGCACGGATAACAGCCTTTGTCTGCATCTTAGCAATTTCAGGATATGTTACTGCAAGACGTAAGCCACGGTGACCCATCATTGGGTTGAACTCGTGGAGAGATGCAATAAGAGTCTTAATATCTTCAACTGATTTGCCCTGTGCATCAGCAAGCTTCTTGATATCCTCTTCGTCTGTAGGAACAAACTCATGGAGAGGTGGGTCTAAGAAACGGATTGTTACAGGACAGCCTTCAAGTGCCTCATAAAGAGCCTCAAAGTCACTCTGCTGATAAGGAAGAATCTTCTCAAGAGCAGCTTCTCTTTCTTCAACAGTATCTGAGCAAATCATTTCACGGAATGCAGCAATTCTGTCCTCCTCGAAGAACATATGCTCTGTACGGCAAAGACCGATACCTTCTGCACCGAGCTCTCTTGCCTTCTTAGCATCAGCAGGAGTATCTGCGTTTGTACGAACCTTGAGTACTCTGAACTCATCAGCCCAGCCCATGATTCTGCCGAATGTACCTGCGATAGTAGCGTCAACAGTAGGAATTACACCGTCATAGATGTTACCTGTTGAACCGTCGATTGAAATATAGTCACCCTCGTGGTATTCCTTACCTGCAAGAGTAAATTTCTTGTTTTCTTCATCCATAGCGATGTCGCCGCAGCCTGATACACAGCAAGTACCCATACCACGAGCAACTACGGCAGCGTGTGATGTCATACCGCCGCGAACTGTAAGGATACCCTGAGCAGCCTTCATACCTGTGATATCCTCAGGTGAGGTTTCAAGACGAACAAGAACAACCTTCTCGCCCTTTTCGTTCCAAGCAACTGCATCGTCAGCGGTGAATACAACCTTACCGCAAGCAGCACCGGGAGAAGCACCAAGACCCTTGCCTGCAGGTGTTGCAGCCTTTAATGCAGCAGAGTCAAACTGTGGGTGAAGAAGTGTATCAAGGTTACGAGGATCGATCATAGCAACTGCCTCTTCAGGAGTTCTCATACCCTCATCAACTAAATCACAAGCAATCTGAAGAGCAGCCTGAGCTGTTCTCTTACCGTTACGTGTCTGGAGCATAAAGAGCTTACCGTGTTCAACAGTGAACTCCATATCCTGCATATCTCTGTAGTGGTTTTCAAGAGTTTCGCAAACCTTTGAGAACTCAGCGAAAGCCTCAGGGAATTTCTGCTCCATCTCTGAAATGTGCATTGGTGTACGAACACCGGCAACTACGTCCTCGCCCTGTGCGTTTGTTAAGAACTCACCGAACAGACCCTTTTTACCTGTAGCAGGGTCACGTGTGAAAGCAACACCTGTACCGCAATCGTCACCCATATTACCGAAAGCCATTGACTGAACGTTAACAGCAGTACCCCATGAATAAGGAATATCGTTGTCACGACGGTATACGTTTGCACGAGGGTTGTCCCATGAACGGAATACAGCCTTAACAGCACCCATTAACTGCTCCTTAGGATCAGTTGGGAAGTCGTCACCGATCTTCTCTTTGTACTCAGCCTTGAACTGAGTAGCAAGTTCTTTAAGGTCATCAGCATCAAGATCAACGTCCTGAGTAACGCCCTTCTTCTCTTTCATTTTGTCGATAAGCTCTTCAAAATACTTCTTACCAACTTCCATAACTACGTCAGAATACATCTGGATGAATCTTCTGTAGCAGTCCCAAGCCCATCTTGGATTGCCTGATTTCTCAGCAATAGCGTTAACTACGTCCTCGTTAAGACCTAAGTTAAGGATTGTGTCCATCATACCAGGCATTGAAGCTCTGGCACCTGAACGAACAGATACAAGAAGAGGATTTTCCTTGTCACCGAACTTTTTGCCGGTAATCTCTTCCATTTTAACAATGTACTCATTGATTTCAGCCATAATGCCGTCGTTGATTTCACGACCGTCTTCATAATACTGAGTACAAGCTTCAGTAGAAATTGTGAAACCCTGTGGAACAGGCAGACCAATGTTTGTCATCTCAGCAAGGTTTGCACCCTTACCGCCGAGAAGTTCTCTCATGTCAGCATTACCCTCTGAAAAAAGGTAACAATACTTTTTTGCCATTTGAGAAATACCTCCTAATAAAAATTTACAAATTAATTATTTGTACCTTAATGCCGAAGACAAATGGCTATTTGCACTACGGCACAGTACAGTGCAGTAGAATTATACCATAATAAGAAAGAAATTACAAACTTTTTTTATATTTTTTTATATTTAGTATTATTTATCTTGAAAATTTTATTTTTTTGTTGCATAATTAGTTAATAAATACATTAATTCGGAGGTTACACTATGAAATGTGCTATTATACTTGCAGGCGGTAAGGGTACCAGAATGAAGGCGGATTGCCCGAAGGTTATGTGTAATGTTTTATTCAGGCCTATGATCAGCTATGTTGTTGATGCTGTCAAGGAGGCAGGGGCTGAGGATATATGTGTTATTACAGGCTATAAGCATAATGAGGTTGAGGATTACCTTGCTTCTGTTGATACTAACATCAAAACAGCCTTGCAGGAGCCGCAGCTCGGTACAGGTCATGCAGTTATGCAGGCGGACGAATTTATTGCAGCTCATACTGAAGATGAAATACTCATTTTAAATGGTGATGGTCCGCTTATGGATGCCGAAACCATTAATAAGGCTTATGATTACCATAAAGAAAATAATAATTCAATTACATTAATCAGTGCAATTGTTGATGACCTTAACGGTATTGGTCATATTAAACGTGATGAAAACGGTACACTTCTGAGAATTGTTGAGCACAAGGATGCTTCTCCGGAAGAAAAGCTGATTAATGAATCAAACGCAGGCTGTTACTGGTTTAACGGTGCGGATTTGCAGTATGCACTTTCAAAAATTACGAATGAAAATGTTCAGAATGAATATTATCTTACTGACAGTCTTGAAATTCTCATTGGTGCCGGCAAAAACGCAGGTGCTTATGTTGTTGAAAACAATGAGGTTATTTTAGGTGCTAACGACAGAGTACAGCTTAACGGACTGAATACGATTATGAGAAAAAATATCAATAATAAGCTGATGGTTAACGGTGTTGATATTCCGTGTACTGACGGAGTTATGATAGGCAAGGATGTTAAAATCGGCAACTCAACAGTTATTCTGCCTAATACAATTATTGTCGGCAGTACGGTTATCGGTGAAAGTTGTGTAATCGGTCCGAACACCTATATTGATAATTCGGAAATCGGTGACAATGTGGTTCTTGACAATTGCAAAATACTGGACAGCACTGTTGAGAATGATGTTGATGCAGGTCCTTTTGTTAAAGTAAGAGCAAGCTCCGTGCTTAAAAAGGGTGTTCATATCGGCAATTTTGTTGAGGTTAAAAATTCAGTTGTGGGCGAAGGCTCAAAGAGTGCTCATTTAACCTATATCGGTGACAGTGATGTCGGCAACGGTGTTAATTTCGGCTGCGGAACTGTTACCTGTAATTATGACGGAAAGAATAAGTCACGCTGTAAAATAGGTAATGGTGCATTTATCGGCTGCAATACAAATCTTATTGCACCTGTTGAGGTTGGCGATAAATCCTATATTGCAGCAGGCTCAACTATTACAGATGATATTCCTGAAAATGCTCTTTCAATTGCACGTGCAAAGCAGGTGAACAAAGAGGGCTGGGTTGAAATGAAAAAACCATATAAGGAATAATTTTTACGGATGAAAAACACAGGAGAATAAATTGAAAAAGCTACTATCGGTATTATTGGCGGTGATAACAGTCTGTTTGTTGTTTTCAGGCTGTAACGAAAATGCTGATGTTGACAAAACCACATCAACCACTGAAACGACAACTACCACTACCACAAGAACAACAGAGGATTTAAGCACAACCTTCAAGGAAGCTGAAACAAATAAAATTTATCCCGCTCTTGAAATTGATAACGGTGACGGATACAGTAACAAGATTGCAACATATCAGACAAAATATGACAGCTCAAATACGACAAGAACAACAAATATCAATAACGCTGTTTCAAGGCTGAATAATCTTGTTATTCCGAAGGATGCAGTATTTTCCTTTAATCAGGTTGTAGGTAAGAGAACGGTTCTTGCAGGCTATCAGGAGGCAAAGGTTGTTCAGGGGGACGAATTTGTTGACGGACTCGGCGGAGGTATATGTCAGGTCAGCTCAACTGTATTTCAGGCGGTCCTCAGAGCAAATCTAAAAATAAAGATTAGAGCCTGCCACTCCCTTGAAATCGGTTATGTTCCGCTTGGCGGCGATGCGACTGTACAATGGAATTCACAGGATTTTCAGTTTGAAAACAACTGCGGCAGTGATATACGCTTAAGGGCTACTGCTGAAAAGGGTGTGTTAACCTGTACCATTTATTCAAAGGACAAGGTGTCTGTGGGTGATGTTAAGGTTAATATTGACAAAAACGGTGAGCAGTATGTGCTTACAAGACGTGTTAATGGTGAAATCAATTATACCACATACAGTAAATACAGTAAGGCTAAGCCGGCGTCATCGTCAACAACAAAAAAAGCAGGATAACATATTAATTACATTTGTAAATATATACGAAACAACCATAATAAAAACATCAATTTAAATGCCCAATACTTATTGGGCATTTTTTATTCGCAAAAATTTTAAAAAAATTGAAAAATTATGTCAACTTTTTTACCATTTTAGGGACTACTATATGAATGGAGGTGTGTTATTTGGATACTTATAAAAGTAAAAAAGCTTTAGAGGATAGGTTTACTCTGATTTATAATCAATACAAAAGCTCAATTTACAAATTCTGTCTTGTTAAGTTAAATGGGGATAATTCAGGTGCAGAGGATTGTATGCAGAATGTCTTTATGACATTTTACAGGAAGCTTAGAAATAATGAAGAGATTACAAATCCGAGAGCTTATTTGTACAAGATTGCCGGTAACTACATAATGAAACATATTGAAGCAAATGCTAAGCAAAATAACACGATACTGCCTTTAGAGGATTATACCGATAAGGTTGTAGATGACAGGGACAGTGTGGACAGCAGAATCGATTATCAAATTTTGAATGAAAAGCTCAATAAGCTGCTTACGCCAAATGAACAACAGCTCCTTCAATTAAAATATATTGATGACCTGACTATTGAGCAGGTTGCCAAGGTATTAGGGGTAAATAAGCAGACTGTTGCAAAACGGCTGCAGCGACTTCGTGACAAAATAAAAAATTCTATTGTTATAGAATAGAAAGGAGATAGTTATGAATACTTTAGTGGATAAAAAAGTTTTAAATTCGCTTTTAAATGAAAAACAATTTAATAAAGAGTTCAAAGCAATGCTTAATGAGCTGATTGATGATGAGTTAAAAAAAGATATTGACGAAATGGACTGCGATTTAATTGACGAGTGTACAGATATGTTAATTGAGCTTGAGCAGCAGAGTGATAACGGCTTTCCGGTATTTATTCCGCTGACAACAGGCAAAAAAATTATAAATGCCTGCTCAGGCAGAAATTTTAAATCGCTGAGCAGAGGAATGCGAGCCTCTATTGTTGCTTGTATTATTCTTCTGTCGGCAATAAGCTGTAATGCTGCAGTATATAAAATATCAGGTCACAACATTGCCAAGGAAGTGGTTGAAACAATCAACCAGAAATTAAATGATTGGGGAATAGTAGCTGCGGCTGAGAGTGATGACTTGTCATATAAAGAAGCCACATTAAAACACGGCATCAAGGATATAGATGGTGGCTGGGACGAGGAAGAAACCACTGTAACGCCAAACTCTACTGAAAAAAATAAAGTAGAAAAGACGACTAAAAAGTCGGTAGGCATCGAGGATATAGACAGTGGTTGGGATGATGAAACCACAACAAAGAAAATTGGTAATGAAGATATAGATGGCGGTTGGGATGATGAAACTACAACCCAATCAACCTCAAAGCCGATTAAACCAAGCACAAAACAGTTTACAGTAACCTTTGATACTGATGGTGGTATATGTGATGTTGAAACAAAGAGGGTCGAGTTCAGAAAGCCTGTCGGTGTACTTCCTGTTCCAACAAAGCCCGGTTATGTATTTGCAGGCTGGTTTAATATTGATATTGCATATAAACACGTATCTCAGCTTGTCGGTACTATTACTATTAAAGAGGAAGTTCCGATTACGCCGGAGCATATCTATTCTCTTGAAAAGGATGCAGTATTTACTGCACACTGGGTTGAAGCAATAGCAGTTCATCTTGATGCCAATGGCGGTGAGTGTGACGTAACGACGCTCTATACTGACGGCAACGGTAATATTAAGGATATTCCTGTACCTGTAAGAGAAGGTTACATTTTTACAGGCTGGACCTGCAGAGTCAAAACGAATTCGTTGCCATTGTACAAGACGGTAACTCTGACTCCTAATCTGACTATTACTGAAAGTATGACCTTTAAGGCAAACTGGATTGAGGATAAGCCTGAATATAATATAATATTTAACGCCAATGGCGGAAGCTGCGATGTTGATTGCATAGCATTTAGATATGGTGAGCCGATGGGTGAGCTTCCTGTTCCGATAAGAATTGGTTATCAGTTTATCGGTTGGTTTGACAAGGCTAAACTGCCTGCAAATGAGTATACGGCTGAAACTGTATTTGAAGACAGAAATCTCGGCACATTGTATGCACTCTGGGCGCAGGATGAGTATATTCTTAAATTTAACGCCAACGGCGGTGAATGTGAAGTTGAAAGCATGCCGATTTACTACGGTCAAAATTACGGCACACTTCCTGTTCCAACTAAACCGGGCTGTAAATTCAATGGCTGGTATTATAACAGCGATGCGATAACGGCTACAAGCAAGGTTCCTGATTTAAGTAAAACAGGTGAAATAACTCTTATAGCTAATTGGTCAAGAGTTGCAATCAATATTGAATTTGATGGTAATGGCGGTGCCGCAAATGTAATACCTAAAAAATACTATTATGGTGAGAATTATTCGAAGCTTCCTACAGCTTATCTTGATGGATATAAGTTCCTTGGTTGGTTTACAGATCCGGAAGGCGGAGAAGAAATCACTGCTGACAGTATTGTTATGTTTCCTTATGAAGGTACACTTTATGCTCACTGGGAGGAATTCCGTGAGAATGAGATTGTTGTAACAGTTCATACAAACAGATCTATTGACAGTGTTTATGACCTTATTTATAACTACGGTGATACACTTGGTGATTTAGATATACCGGAACGCACAACCAATACAGAACAATTTACAAAATTTGTTGGTTGGTTTGATGATGCACTTTACGGCAATCAATTATCTGAGGATATGGTTTTAACCGAGAATATGGATATTTATGCTCACTGGGAATTATCAGGTGCAATGAGAGTTACCATTACTATTTCTAATGTTAAGGATCATTATATGATTAACGATGATTTTAACTACGACGAAATTGAGGTTAAGGGAAAACTTATGGGGCAGGATATACTGTTCCAGGAAATAATTGATGCACAGGGTGCTGAAAACTTCTTCTTTAACATTGACACATCCACTTTGGGCTGGCATACAGGTAAATTCTGGATGAGTTCAGATGAGTTTGATTATGTTGGTCTCGGAATACTTTCCTTTGAACAGGAATTCCAATATTTCGTTACCAACTGCAGGCACGCAGAGGGAACTCATCTTGAAAACAATCTTGACCCGACATGTGCAGCAGCCGGTTATACCGGTGATACAGTATGTAATGACTGTGGTGCTGTGCTTGAGCAAGGCAAAGAAATTTCCAAGCTAAACCATGCCAAGACTGAAATCAGAAATGTTTGTGAGCCTACTTGCGGAAGCTTTGGTAACACTGGTGACGAGATTTGTGTTGAGTGCGGCACTATTGTTAAAAAAGGTACAATTATTAGCAAACTTCCTCATGTTAATCCTGTTACAGTAAATGTAAGAGAAGCAACCTGTACAGAGGATGGCTACACAGGCGACATCTATTGTGATGTATGCAATACTACTGAGTGCTGTGGCAAAAAAATTGAAAAAACAGGTCACACAACGAAATTTGTTGTTGAAAAAGCTTCAATGGGAAAGGCTGGACGTTGCGGTGAAATCTGTACTGAATGCGGAGATATGGTTAGTGGTAATTATTTCTCAGGAATAGGAAGAATTGCACTTGACCAAACTGAATTTATTTTCAATAGTATGCAGTTTACACCTGATGTGCTGATTGAGGATACTGAGGGTAACAGCATTAGTTCAGATTATTACGATATTGAAATGCCTGCAGGAAGAACGGAGGTTGGTACCTACACAGTAAAGGTTACATTTAAAACCTACTATGAAGGCACATATTATTTGACCTTCAATATTAAAGAAAGGGCTGCAGGAGGTATAATATCAGCTAAAAAGGTATCCCGTGGTATTCAGGCCGAATGGCTTGCGGTAGAAGGTGCAGACGGTTATCAAATTCAGGTTGTTTCCAATGATATTATTCTTAAGGATTTGACCTTCAGTGCTAATGTAACATCACAAACAATTTATATGAATGCTACAAATAATACTTATCTAATTATAAGAACTTACAAGACTGAAGTGATTAATGGTGTTGAAACAAAAGTTTATACCGGCTGGAGTGACAAATTCTATGTTAGCTAACTGACATCAAATAAAGCTCCGGAAGGGTGGCGGCAGAGCAATCTGCCGCCATTCCTATTTTAGTGGAATGCACTGAAATGCTGCATATTAGTATTGTTTATAAAACAACACCCCTGATACGGAATAACCGTGTCAGGGGTGTTGTTAATTATTTTTATTTTGCTGCTGCCCAGATGCACTGATTGTTGTCAGCCAATGCTGAAAGGGTCATTTTAGTTTTATTATTATCTGTTTTGCCTTCGCAAAATACACCGTTATAGGCTGCACCATCAATAACTGCGGTGAAGGTATATGAATCATCATTAAGTTTAAATTCACAGCTTTTGCCGTCAACCGTCAGCTTTCCGTCACTGCTGATTTGAGCCGTAACAGGTGTATTGATGATATGATTTATAGTTGACCAGTCATCGGTTTTCTGTGTTTCATTCTTAAACAGAATCAGCTCATAGCTTCCCGCAATGTCATCAAGACTGACAGGTTTAGCCGTTTCGCCCTTATATGCAAGTGGCAGCATTGTCAGCCAGCCGTTTGAATTCCTGAGCATCTGATGAATCTGTACATTGTGGAAATTGCCCTCTCCGTCATTGTAGCGTGTGTGGTAAGCCTGATATATTTTTCCGTCATCGTCAATCAAGCAGGAGCTGTGACCGCCTGAAAGGTATGCCTTTTCATTGAAGCTGAACTGATAATTACCTATAATATTTGTGCCTGTGCTTTTCATTTCAGTGGCATCATTGCCTGCGGCATCAACATAAGGTCCATCAGGATTTTTGCTTCTGTATTCACGGATGTTATATCCGTCAAGAGCACCAAGACCGCCGTAGGTCAGGAAGAAATAGTAGTAGCCGCTTTCACTGTCATATGTAATAAAGGGTCCTTCGCCTGTGTTTTCGGTTTCTGCGTTAGTACGGGAAATCTGTTTGCCGAAATAAATATCGTAGCCGTCATTGTTGTGCATTTCATCATAGTCCGGCATTCCTGTTTCTTCAATCAGCGGAATAATATAAATGCCGCCGCTGAATGACCCATAGCTCAGCCAAAGGTTGCCGTCACTGTCATAAAAAGGTGCAGGGTCAATGCAGTTTGGTGCTGCACCAAAGGTACAGTCATAGCTGCCCTCTTTGTCAAACCAACGCTGTGATTCTACTTCCTCCTCAGTGAAAACACCCTGCTCAATCAGCTCGCCTATATTGGTAAAGCTGTAGTGTGTGGGGTATTTAATCTGACCAAGTTTTCTCAGCTTGTTAAACCCGCTGTAAACAAGACAATCTTTGAATTCAAAGGTTCCTTCGGGACTGTCTGCTGTTGCAAACCATATCACGGATGCTGTTGTTCCCCATACGGATGAACTGGCATAATAACAGTATTTACCCATAGCCTCATTATAAATAATGTCGCTTGCCCATACATTGGTTTCCCATTTGTCATCACTACGTTTCCATTGTGTCTGTGCAGCATCACACCAGGCAAATGCCTTTGCATAGCTTTCTCTCAGTGTTTTGTTGTCGTTAACTAATATTTTATTGCTGTCGTAAACACCTGATGAAACTGTACTCCAATTTATTAAATCATCACTTTCAGCCATTGCAATGTGTGAGCCTGTAACATAATACTTGCCGTCATTTGATTTGAAAAGTGACGGGTCGTGAACAGATATGCCGTTGCTGTCATCAAACTCAAGGGCGTTGCCCTCAAGATTTTTGATTACAGCATCCACTCTTTTTGCTTTGCAGCCTGCAAAGCAAGTGAGAATAATCACAGAGGATAAAAACAGACATAGTATTTTTTTCATATCATCACCCTTGTCAAATTTTTTATTTTATAGACTATCCTAATCATAAACCATTTCAAAAGATTTGTCATCATATTTTTGAATGATTTACATAAAAAAGGCACTCGTTTCAGAGCGCCTTTTTATGCTTTTAAGATATTTTTTATTTATCTGATGCCGTATTTTTCAATAATATAATCCATATCTTTATCTCCTCTTCCTGAGAGGTTGATAAGAACGGCGCCCTTATCCATCTGCTTGGCAAGCTTAATACCGTAAGCGACAGCGTGGGAGCTTTCTATTGCAGGAATAATACCCTCAAGTCTTGAAAGCGTATAAAAAGCATCAATTGTTTCATCATCATTAACAGTATCATATTTAACCCTGCCGAGATCGTGCAAAAATGCATGCTCCGGACCTGATGACGGATAATCAAGACCGCTTGCTACCGAATAAACAGGAGCAGGCTCTCCGTTTTCATCCTTAAGCATAATACTGTTAAAGCCGTGCATAATTCCCTCACTGCCATATGTAAGGCTTGCCGCGTGGTCTCCAAGAGCTGTTCCTCTGCCCAAAGGCTCAATACCGTAAATGTCAACAGGGTCATTGAGGAATCCGGAAAACATTCCCATCGCATTTGAACCGCCGCCAACGCAGGCAACAACAGCGTCCGGTAATTCACCTGTCATTTCAATGAACTGCTCCCTTGCCTCAATGCCGACAACACTCTGGAAATCACGTACCATCATCGGGAACGGGTGAGGGCCTACTACTGAGCCTATACAATAAATTGCATCCTTATATTCATTGCAATATGCCTCGAACGCAGCATCCACAGCTTCTTTAAGAGTCTGCAGACCATGAGTAACTTCAACAACATTTGCACCGAGAATTTTCATTCTTGCAACATTAGGTGCCTGCTTCTTTATATCAACAGCACCCATATATATATCACATTCAAGACCGAAATAAGCTGCAGCAGTAGCAAGTGCTACGCCGTGCTGACCCGCACCGGTTTCTGCAATGACCTTTTTCTTGCCCATATATTTAGCAAGCAAAGCTTCACCCATACAATGATTAAGCTTATGCGCGCCTGTGTGGTTTAGATCCTCTCGCTTTACATAAAGCTGAACATTACCGCCTAACTGAGATGACAGCCTTTCAAGGTGGGAAATAGGTGTCGGTCTGCCCTGAAATTCCTTGCGTATACGGCGAAGCTCATCTATAAACTTGCGTGATTTGCTTATTGAATAATATGCATCGGTAATCTCGTTCATAGCATTTTGAAGCTCAGGCGGAATAAAAGAACCGCCGTATTTTCCGAAAAAGCCTGATTTATCAGGATAATTTTTAAAGTAGGTGTCAAAGTCAATATTGTTATAATTCATTTTTATTTCCTCCAAAAAGTTAATTTTAATATTTTTAATTTAGTAATATAATTTATTTTTTCAATAATATGTCTGATTAACTGCGCCATCGTTTTGTTAACAGCATTTTATTTCCTCCCATAAAAGTGTTTTACAAATAAAAAAATCCTTGACAGTATTTATATACTGTCAAGGACGAAAAATACTTTCCGTGGTGCCACCTTGATTTATGGCTTTGCCATACTCTTTGCAAGATACAATCATATCTTTGACCATTAACGCAGGTCTGCACGTCATAGAATACTCAGCGTGTGCTTTTGACTATGCCCTCAGCGGTCCATTTAATAAGCCGTTTAATGCTCCGATTCCAGCTCCCGAAGCTCTCTGTAAATGCGTATCTTATTTTTATCTCCGCTTCAACGGTTTGTTATTTACTTGTAAATATGATATCACTAAAATATCAATTTGTCAACAGTAATCTTGAATATGCACTTTCAATGGTTGAATTAAAAATAATGTTCTCAAAAGTCCTTGCACTTTCATAGTCAGCAGAAGTATTTTCAGTAACAAAATAAAATTCTGTACCGCTTTTTTTACACCTGTCAATAAACATCTTAACATAATCGGGTGCTGTTGCGGAATGGTACATTGAGTGAAGCACAATGTCAACATTGCTTAAATTATAGCTGTTATAGTCTATGCCAACGTAGGGTGAAATGACAAGGATTGTTTTGAATTTAAGAACGGGATTTTTAATCGGCTGCTTATTTTCAACTCTGTAAAATCCGTCATAGCTGATATAAACCCTGTCAATTCCGTTTTTAATATGCTTAACCGCAATTTCAAAATTATTGAAGCCGTTAGCGCTTTTGTCCTCCAAGGGCTTGTCACTTGCCACAAGCACAATGGGCTTGTCATAAAACATATTGGCAAGCAGTGCACCTGTAAAGTGCAGGGTATCACTGCCGTGTAATACAATAGCACCGCTGTATTTGTTGAAATCAATACTGACTATATAGTCGGTAAGCTTTTGCCAAAGCGCAAAACTCATATTTTCAGACAGCACAGTGAATGGTGATACGCAGTCAAATTCCACATCTTTAATATTGATATAATCAAGTATTTTAAATGGTGTGTCAAGATGAATATGCTCATCCTTAATACTGCCGATTGTGCCGCCGGTGCCGATAACTAAAATTTTATTCATATATCAATTATTTTGTAAAGAATACTTTAAAAGCTTTGTAAGCCATATAGGTGTCGATTTTTGAAACGATTTCATAAGGTGAGTGCATTGAAAGTACAGGAACACCAACATCAATAACATCAACATCAAGATTCGCAATATACATAGCAACCGTTCCGCCGCCGCCTGCATCAACCTTGCCAAGCTCACCGCTCTGCCATAATACACCATTGTTTTCCATAAGAGCTTTAACAAAGCTTACAAATTCTGCAGATGCATCACTTGTGCCTGATTTACCTCGTGAGCCTGTGAACTTTGTAACACATACACCCTCGTTAATTATTGAGGCGTTGTTCTTTTCAAACTGTGACGGCCATGTCGGGTCGAATGCTGCATTAACGTCTGCCGACAGACATTTTGAGTTAGAAAGAACATCTCTGCCCTCGCAGCCCTCCAGTCTTGCCAAATCCTCAATAAAATACTTGAGATAGCTTGAGTTAAGACCGGTGTTGCCGTCTGAGCCTGTTTCCTCCTTGTCGGTCAAAACAGTTACCGCAGTGTATTCGGGAGCAGTGTCAATATCAAAAATTGCCTGCATTGCAGGGTATGAACAAACCCTGTCATCGTGACCGTAGCCGCCGATAAGGCTTCTGTCAAAGCCAATGTCATCAACTGTGAATGCAGGAACAAGTTCCAGCTCAGCCGATAAAAAGTCACGCTCAACAATGCCGTATTTTTCAAACAGAATGTTTAAAATGTTCAGCTTAATTCTTTCACTTTCACTGTCGTCTTTAAACGGACGTGAGCCGATTACAACATTGAGTTCCTCGCCTTTAACGATTTCATTCGCTTTTCTTGCCATCTGTTCCGCACCAAGGTGAGGGAGAATGTCGGTAATGCAGAATTTAGGGTCACCTGCATCTTCACCGATTTTAACATCAACAAAGCTGCCGTCATTTTTGCAGATTCTGCCGTGGAGTGAAAGCGGAATAGCTGTCCACTGATATTTTTTGATTCCGCCATAGTAATGTGTTTTGAAAAATCCCAGTGAGCCATCCTCATAAACAGGAACCTGCTTTAAATCAAGACGGGGTGAGTCAATGTGTGCGGCACTGATTCTTACACCATCCATAACAGGTTTTGTGCCTTTAACACAAAGTATGATTGCCTTGCCCCTGTTGAAATAGTAAACCTTGTCGCCTGCCTTAAGCGGTTCACCGAATTTGTCGAATTCTTTAAAGCCGTTAGCCTTTGCTGCTTCTAAAGCAGACTGTGCAAATTCACGCTCTGTTTTGTTTTCAAACAAAAACTTTTTGTAGCCTTCGCAGAATTCATCGCAGGCGTTAAGCTCCTCCTCACTCATAAAATCAATGCCGTTTTGCTTTTTGTAAAACAGCTTTTCTTTTAATTCCTTAGCATTTTCGCTCATAATATGTCCTCCAAAATATTGTCGATTTGTGTTTTTATATCTTCGTCGTTATTGTAAATTACATAGTCGGCATTGTTAATATAGTATTCCTCGCTTAGCTGAGCATTTATTCTTTCCATTGCTTTTTCTTCGCTTATGCCGTCACGCTCGGTAATTCTTGTTGCACGCAATTCTTTAGCAGCCATTACAGTAATAATAATATTGCATTTATTCTGTGCTTTTGCTTCAAATAGCTGCGGTGCATCAAGTACCGCAAGCGGTTTTGCAAGCTGTTCGCATTTTGCAATCACCTCGGGGTGCACAATGCTGTTTAAAATTTTCAGCTTTTCTCTGTCACTGAAAACAATTTCCCTCAGCTTATTTTTGTCAAGCCTGCTATCCTTAATAATATCATTACCGAAAACATCTGCGAGCTTGTTTAAAAGCAGTGAATTATTTTCGTAAATATTTTTAACAACATCGTCACTGTTTATTATATTAAAACCGAGTTTTGTCAGGTATTCGCAAACAAAACCCTTGCCTGCACCGCTTGGTCCTGTTAAGCCGATGAAAAACGGCTTGGTTAAATCAATTATGCTGAAAGCGGCAGCACGGATTAGCCTGTTATAAACTGCCATTCCGACACCTGTAGTGTGCGGTATTCGGGCATAAACCTTTTTTGCACCCATTTCATCAAGCTTTCTGAGTGCATCAAAAAGCTCCTTCGCCTGGCTTAAATCGTCATTTTCTTTCCCGAAGGTCACCTTAGGAATTGTTACATTGTCATCCTCAAAGCACAGTGCAAAGCAGTCTTTTTTTGCATTGACAAATTGTTCGTAGCTTTCTTTGTCAGCATTAACAATAAACACGCGTGCCTTTGGTGCGTAGTGTTTGTATTTCATACCCGGTGATGCGGCAATCTCATCATTTTTTATTCCTTCAAGGACAGCCTTGGCTACATCAACCTTGCCGATAACCGCCTCAATCATTTCCTTGGTTACAGCACCGGGGCGGAGAATGGTGGGTGTTTCTGTTGCAAGAGTAAGTACGGTTGATTCTACACCGAACTCGCAGTCACCGCCATCAATTATGGCATCAATTTTTCCTCGCATATCGTCAATAACGTATTTTGCTTTTGTCGGTGAAGGCAGTCCGGATGTGTTTGCACTTGGTGCAGCAACAGGGCATCCCGATGCTTTAATCAATGCCCGTGCAGTTTCGCTTTCAGGCATACGCACAGCAACCGTGTCAAGTCCTCCCGATACTGTATTACCAATCTTTTCACTCTTTGGCAGAATGATTGTTAATGGTGCAGGGAAAAATTCGTCAATCAGTGCCTGTGCCTTTGGCGTAATTTCTTTAACAAGCGGCTTGATGTCGTCCTTTTCAGCAATGTGAACAATCAGCGGATTGTCACTTGGTCTGCCCTTTGCCGTGTAAATGCTTTTAACAGCATCATCATTCAGCGCATCTGCCCCTAAGCCGTATACCGTTTCGGTAGGGAATGCAACCAATCCGCCCCTTGCAATGATTTCACCTGCAAGTGCAATGTCATATTCACTTGTCGATAAAATCTTCGTTTCCATAATTTATACCTATATAAATAGTCTTTTATAAAGAAGTTTATATTATTCCTCGCTCTGGGCTTTGAGTTTTTCGGCGGTGTCGGCAGTGATGAGTGCATCAATCATTTCATCCAGATTACCGTTTAAAAATTGCTCTAACTTATAAAGTGTTAAGCCGATTCTGTGGTCTGATACTCTGCCCTGCGGGTAGTTATAGGTTCTGATTCGTTCACTTCTGTCACCTGTGCCGACCTGTGCCTTGCGCTCGCCTGCAATCTCAGCGTCGTGCTTAGCTTTCTCGGCATCATAAAGACGTGAACGCAGTACCTTAAGTGCCTTTTCCTTGTTTTTGTGCTGTGAGCGCTCATCCTGGCATTCAACAACTGTACCTGTCGGCAGATGCGTGATGCGGATTGCAGATGAGGTCTTGTTGATGTGCTGACCGCCTGCACCTGATGAACGGAAGGTGTCTATCTGCAAGTCCTTCGGATTAATGTCAAAGTCAACCTCCTCAGCCTCAGGCAAAACAGCAACTGTTGTGGTTGATGTGTGTATTCTGCCCTGACTTTCTGTTTCAGGCACACGCTGAACACGGTGAACACCTGATTCAAACTTGAATCTTGAATATGCACCGTCACCTTCAACGGAAAAGCTGATTTCTTTATATCCGCCAAGTCCTGTTTCGTTTGCATTGAGCACTTCGGTTTTAAAGCCCTTTGCTTCAGCATACATTGAATACATTCTGAAAAGCACGCCTGCAAACAGTGCTGATTCCTCACCGCCTGCACCGCCGCGGATTTCGATAATAACATTTTTGTCATCGTTAGGGTCACGGGGGAGAAGCAGTACCTTAAGCTCCTCGCTGATTGTTTCCATATCAGCCTTGCTCTGCTCAAATTCGTCCTTAACCATCTGGGCAAAATCTGCATCCATTCCGCCCTCGTCAAGCATCAGCTTTGACTCCTCAAAAGCCTCCTGTGCTTTTTTGTATTCCCTGAATTTTTCAACAACGGGAGTCAGATGCTTAAGCTCCCTCATCAGTTTCGTATATTTTTCCTGGTCGGAAACGATATCGGGGTTACATACTAATTCATTAACCTCTTCAAATCGTTTTTCGACCTCGTTAAGCTTATCTATCATAAATTAATCCTCTCTAAGTAAATCAAAAAATCTTTTTTTCTTCTGTTCCTGCTGTTCGGGTGTTTCTGATGAATCAACAAATTCAATGGTGAATTTGTCTTTTTTGTTATTCAGTAAATCTTTTTCAGTTAAGACTCTTTTTAATTGGCGTGAAACACCGTCAGCACCGTCAAAGAAATTTACATCGCCCAATACCTCTTTAATTTCAGCCTTTGCCAGCGGATAATGGGTGCAGCCAAGCACCACATTTGAAACCTTGCCCTTGTAGTCGTGCAGATTTCTTTCGAGGTACTCCCTGAGCTCCTCTTTCTTTTCCTGCTCTATTAAATCGGCAAGCCCTACACAGGCAAGCAGGCTGGTGTTGTTGTTGTAATATGTGTAAAAAAGCTTGTGGAATTTTTCGCTCTCAAGGGTTCCCCGTGTTGCCATTACAAGTGTAAAGCCGTCAGGGTTGTAATCGTGCACCATTTTGTAAGCAGGCTCAATGGCAATAATCGGTGTGTCGGTATATTTTTCTCTTAAAAAGCTGACAGCTTTTGCAGATGCGGTATTGCAGGCTAAAACAATTGCCTTGCAGTTTTTTTTATTCACCATAAGGTCGGCAAGCTCATCACATCTTGAGATGATTTCTTCATCGCATTTATCGCCGTATGGGTTATTGACCGAGTCACTGAAAAAGAAATAATCCTCGTTCGGAAGCAGGCGTACTGCTTTTCTTATTACACTGATACCGCCGATACCTGAATCCAGAAAGCCGATAGGTTTACTACTGCTCATTTTCCTTAACTGCCTTTATATTTTTTTCTGCCTTAACTCTTGGTATCATAACCTCTCTGCCGCAGGTGCAGCATTTCAGCTTGTAGTCAATACCGAGTCTTGTTATTTCAAATTCTTTTGAACCGCAGGGGTGCGGTTTTTTCATGATTACAATGTCACCGAGCTGTAATTCCATAATATCACCATTGTATAATATTAAGTATTATTTAATCTAAATTATTATATCACTACTGTTATAATTTTACAACTGCATATCTTGCAAAAGATTTTCATATACATAAATTACATAAGAAAAGTGAGTGATGTTATGAAATTCTACCCGGAGGGGAAAAATCCTGATTTATTAAAAACCTTTGACTCTGTAGATGAGCTGAAAAAGGCTATGATTAACAATGAGGTGATAGAGTCAAAAGCTTTGCTTTGTGACAGAGAACACAATCTTCACGTTGATCTTGGTGCGGTCAGGGGGATTATACCAAGGCTTGAGGGTGCAATAGGAATTGATGACGGCAGTGTCAGGGACATTGCACTGATATCAAAGGTCAACAAGCGTATCTGTTTCAATGTTCTTGGATTTGAAAAGGATATTTATGATAACAGCATAGCCATTCTGTCACGAAAGGCAGTTCAGCTCAGATGCACGGAGGAATATCTCAACAAACTTGTTCCTGGTGATGTTATTGATGCCAGTGTTACACACCTTGAAAAATTCGGTGCATTTATTGATATCGGTGCAGGTGTTAATGCCTTGATACCAATTGATATGTTGTCGGTGTCACGTATAAGTCATCCTAAGGAAAGGCTAAGCGAAGGGCAGAGCATTAAGGTTGTGCTCAGAAAAAAAGAGCCGTTAAAAATGACCTTTTCCCTTAAAGAGCTTTTAGGTACGTGGGAGGATAATGCAAAGAACTTTACACCCGGTGAAACGGTTACCGGTGTGGTAAGAAGCATTGAGGATTACGGCGTGTTTGTTGAGCTTGCACCAAATCTTGCAGGGCTTGCTGAGCCGCAGAATAATTTATTCGTAGGGCAGCAGGTGGCAGTTTATGTCAAATCTGTCATACCTGAAAAAATGAAAATAAAGCTTGTTATCGTTGAAGCCTTCAGTGATGCGGAAGTACCGAAGGAGCTTACATACTATATTGAAGATCGTCATATTGATTATTTTCGGTATTCACCGCAAAACAGCTCCAAACAAATTTTTACCGATTTTAATGAATAATAACCTCCTGAATAAAAAATCCCAAGACAGTCAGTCCTGTCTCGGGATTTTTATTTTAAAATTTTTTAACAGGCTTCAATCTGGATGACAGAAAATTCTCTGCCTGCAGTTATTTCATAATCGCTCCTTTTGCATTCTGGACAGATTCTGCTGTTTTTCATCAGCTCAAATTCACAGCCGCAGGAGCATTTTCCCCTTGCAGGGATATAGTCTAAAATCAGCTTGGTGTTTTCAAAAGCACCACCAATTCTTGCAGCGTTCCAGCATTCCTTAAAGTAATCGGGCAATATACCCGACAGCTCGCCTGCCTGAACGGATACACTTGAAACCTTTTTTAAATCCTGTTCTGTCATAATCTCCTCAACTAATTCAAAGATTTCCAGAACAACGCTTAATTCATGCATTATTTATTCCACTCTTTAATTTCTTTTCTGAGCCAATTGCACCAGTTGTCTACGCCTTCACCTGTTTTAGCTGAAATAAAATAGATTTCACAGTCAGGATTTAGCTTGTGAATACGCTCGATAACTGCCTCATCATCAAAATCAAACACACTCTTTGTGTCAATTTTATTGATGAGAACTACATCACAGATTGAGAACATAAGCGGATATTTCAGCGGCTTATCGTCACCCTCAGGAACGGACAAAATCATTGCGTTTTTGCTTGCACCTGTGTCGAATTCAGCAGGGCATACAAGATTGCCCACATTTTCAAGCACAACAAGGTCGAGGTCGGCAGTACCGAATTCTTTAATTCCTTGCTCGGTCATACCTGCATCAAGGTGGCACATTCCCCCTGTGTGAAGCTGAATGGATTTAACACCTGTGTCAGCAATTGCCTTGGCATCAACGTCGCTGTCAATGTCAGCCTCCATAACACCGATTTTAAATTCATCCTTAAGCTGTGAGATTGTAGCCTTAAGGGTTGTGGTTTTTCCGCTGCCCGGTGATGACATAAGATTGAGCAGAAAGGTTTTTTCCTTTTTCAGCTGTGCTCTCACTCTGTCAGCCTCTTTATCATTGTTTTCAAAAACACTTCTTTTAATTTCAATAACTTTAAATTCGTCCATTTCTATCCCTCGAATATAAAAATATTGTTTATTATAGTATGAACCGAACAATATTACAAGCCCCTATGGGGGATAAGTATTATTTGTATGAGTAATTTTTTTATTTGTGTGGCATTATAAGCGGATATAGCTTATTTTTAGACAAATCATATTCAATTATGGTAGAATATAAAAAACGGTTAGGAGATAAAATATGAGAGAATTTAAAATACCGACTCATTCAAAATCAACAACCAAAACCATAAGATTTCCAAATGATTTGATTGAAGAAATAGAAAATACAATTGTATGCCAAAACTGCACATTTACTGCTTTTGTAGTTGCGGCTGTAAAATTTGCACTTGAAAATGTAAAGGAAAAAGAGAAACCGTAATGCACACAACTGTTTAAATAAAAAAGGCAACCTGTTGCCGGCAGAATTAAAAGGAGCTGTAAAAAAACTTTCGTTTTTACAGCTCCTTAATCGTAGGGGCGGATAGTATCCGCCCGCAAGGTTCTTTTTATTTTACAAGCTCGATTAATTCCTCACGGCTTAAGCCGCAGTGTCTTGCGTTGTCGTTGTTCGGCACGGCTCTGATAACCTCACCATTATAATGCGAAACAAGCAGCTCACAATCCTTGCCGTCAACCGTGACTGTTCGGATTGAGTAATCCTCTTTAAGCGGTACTTGCTTTGCAAGGCTTGACTTTTCGGTTAATGCTCCTGTCGGGCAAAGCTTAACGCATAAGCCGCAGTTGGTGCACTTTGTCTGGTCAAGGGGCAGTGCAAAGGCAGGTGACACACTTGTTTTGAAGCCTCGGCCTAAAAGACCGATTGCACTGATGTCCATAACCTCTTTGCAGGAGCGTACACACAAACCGCAAAGAATACATTTTGCAGTGTTTCTTTCGATAAATGCGTTGTCATCCCTTGTATATTTCTGAGGCATTTCGCCTGCAAATCTTTCAGGATTGATGTCGTATCTCTGTGCAACGGAAAGCAGCTTGCATTTGAAGTATTCACGGCAGCCGCATTCAAGACAGCGCTGTGCCTCCTTCTGTGCCTCGTCAACTGCAAGACCCAGTGATACCTCGTCAAAATTATTGCGTCTGATTTCAGCATCAAGTACTTTTGCATTGGTTCTTGCCACAGGTTCTTTACCGCTTAAATCAATTCTGTCCTCGTCACGCTTGCTGATGTACTTTGGTGTTAAGTCAAGCTCCTCATCATTGAGGTAAGCATCAACAATTTTAACACATCTGTCAGCCTCGCCGATTGCAGCAATCGCAATGGATGCCCCCTTGTTTGTTGCATCACCGATAGCAAATACACCGTCAATATCTGTGGTGAAGGTATCCTCATCTGCACGGATTGTGCCATGGTCTGTTAAGCCCACAACATTTTCAAAGTCACTGCTGTCAAGCTTCTGACCGATTGCCATGATTACACTGTCAAGGGGAAGGTATTCGGTCTTGCCCTCAATTGCAACAGGCTTTCTTCTGCCTGATGCATCAGGCTCGCCAAGCTCCATAAGCTGAAGGGTCATACCGCAGACTTTGCCGTCCTCGCTGTGTATTTCAACAGGATTGGTTAAGAATTTATAAATAACGCCCTCTTCCTTGGACTCCTTGATTTCAATTTCCTCGGCAGGCATTTCCTTTTCGGTACGGCGGTAGATGACATAAACCTCTTTCGCACCAAGTCTGACTGCTGTTCTGCAGGCATCCATTGCGGTGTTGCCGCCGCCGCAGACTGCTACCCTGTCACCGATTTCTGCAGGCTTGCCCTGAATAACACTTCTTAAGAAGTCGATACCGCCGTAAACACCCTGAGCATCCTCGCCTTTAACACGCATAGGGCTTGATTTCCAAGCGCCCGGAGCAAGAATAACCGCATCGTTAACGCTTTTTAACATATCAAGGGTAATATCTTTGCCGAATTTGCAGTTGTTCACAAGGCGAACACCTGTTTTTTCAATCAGGCGAATTTCAGCGTCAAGAACTTCCTTAGGCAGTCTGTACTGCGGAATACCATAGCGGAGCATACCGCCCATTTTGTCCATCATATCAAAAACAGTAACCTCGTGACCGAGTGTTCTGAGATAGAGTCCTGCGGTTAAGCCTGCAGGTCCGCCGCCTACAATTGCGACCTTTTTGCCTGTTGACGGCTTGCATTCAGGCAGATAGCTGTCACCCTTCAGGTCAAGGTCCGCCGCAAAGAATTTAAGCTGTGCAATGTTGATAGGCTCCTCAACCTTTCCGCGTCTGCAAGCCTTTTCACAAGGGTGAGGGCAAACTCTGCCGATTGATGCAGGGAGCGGTATTCTGTCTTTAATAAGCTTCAAAGCTTCGTCGAATTTACCATTGGCAATCAGACCCACATAGCCCTGACAGTCCGTGTTTGCAGGGCAGGCAAGCTGACATGGAGCAATACAGTCGCCGTCGTGAGCAGACATAAGCAGCTCCATAGCAATTTTTCTTGATTTTATAACTCTTTCGCTTTCGGTATTGATAACCATACCCTCGCTGATTTTAGCGGAGCAGGAGCGAAGAAGCTTTGGTACACCCTCAGCCTCAACAACACAAAGACCGCAGGCACCGTAAATTTCTACTGCCTCATCATAGCAAAGGGTTGGTATGTAAATTCCGTTAGCCTTTGCCGCTTCCAATATTGTACTGCCGGCAGGAGCAGTAACCTTCTGACCGTTTATTGTCAGGTTAATCATATCCATTTAACTACTCCTCCTTACTTTCTGATAATTGCACCGAACTTACAGTTCTGAATACATTTTCCGCACTTGATACATTTTTCAATATCAATAATATGCGGCTGCTTAACTGAGCCTGAAATTGCATCAACAGGGCAGTTTCTTGCACAAAGTGTACAGCCCTTACAATTGTCCTCAATGATTGAATACTCAATCAGGCTCGAACATTCACCTGCAGGGCAGGTTTTATTTTCAATATGAGCTATGTACTCATCCTTAAAATACTTAATTGTAGTTAAAACAGGGTTTGGTGCTGTCTGACCAAGTCCGCAGAGCGCACCGTCCTTGATGCCGTAGCAAAGCTCTTCAAGCAGCTCGACATCGCCGTCCTTACCCTTGCCCTCGGTAATTCTTGTTAAAATTTCAAGCATTCTTGTTGTACCGATTCGGCAGTGAACGCATTTGCCGCAGCTTTCCTTGGCAGTGAAGTCAAGGAAGAATTTTGCCATACCTACCATGCAGGTGCTTTCATCCATAACAACCATTCCGCCGGAACCCATAATTGCACCTGTTGCACCAAGAGCTTTGTAGTCAATAACCGTGTCTATCAGCTCGGCAGGAATACATCCGCCTGACGGACCACCCATCTGAACAGCCTTGAAAGCTTTGTCGCCTTTCATTCCGCCGCCGATGTCAAAAATAACGTCACGCAGGGTTTTGCCCATAGGGATTTCAACAAGACCGCTTCTCTTAACCTTGCCTGTTACGGCAAATACCTTTGTGCCCTTTGAGCCTTCTGTACCCATAGCAGCAAAAGCCTCGCCGCCGTTGTTTATAATCCAGGAAACATTGGCGAAGGTTTCAACGTTATTGATATTAGACGGCTTTCTCCAGTAACCGCTCTGGGCAGGGAACGGCGGCTTAAGCCTTGGCATACCTCTATGACCCTCAAGTGATTCAATAAGTGCAGTTTCTTCACCGCATACAAATGCACCGGCACCTGCCTTAATCGTCATTGTGCAGCTAAAATCCGTACCAAAAATATTTTCGCCTAAATAGCCCTTTTCGGTTGCGTCATCAATTGCCTTTTCAAGTCTTTTGATAGCAAGGGGATATTCGGCACGAACATATACAACAGCGTTCTTTGCACCGATTGCGTATGCACCGATAAGCATACCCTCAATAAGATTGTGGGGGTCACTCTCAATAACAGCTCTGTCCATAAATGCACCTGGGTCACCCTCGTCTGCATTACAGATTAAATATTTTTCATCGTCCTCGCTCTGTCTTGCGGCATTCCATTTGAACCATGTGGGGAATCCGGCACCGCCTCTTCCTGCAAGTCCTGATACCTTGATTACATCGATAACATCCTCAGGCGTCATGGATGTAACAACCTTTTTAAGTGCAGAATATCCCTCTGCTTCAACAAATTCATCAATGCTTTCAGGATTGATGATACCGCAGCGGCGAAGAGCAATACGTGTCTGCTTGTCTAAAAATTCCTTGTCCTCGTCACTTACAAGCAAATCGGCAATTGCCGACTCGTTGCCTGTCTGTGCATATTCGGCAATTTTTTCAGCATCCTTTTCTGCAACCCTTACAAGCCTTTTAACATCACCATTATCATCATAAATATCAACAATCGGCTCAAGGTAGCACATACCTATACAGCCGGCGATGGTCAGCTTTGCTCCGTTAAGGTTGCAGTTAAGCAACGCTTTTCTTACTTTTTCGGCACCTGCCGCAATACCGCAGGAGCCTTGACCGATAACGATTTTCATATTACTCAGCCTCCCTTAACTCTCTTAAAATTTTCTTTGTTTTATCAGGAGTCAATGAGCCGTATGTATCCTCATTAATCATCATAACCGGTGAAAGTGAGCAGCAGCCAAGACAGGCAACGCACTTTAATGAGAATAAACCATCCTCTGTTGTTTCACCGTCATCAATTTCAAGCTCATCCTTGATTGTCTGTAAAATCAGCTCGCTTGAATTGACATGGCAGGCAGTGCCCTGACAAAGCATAATTAAATATTTGCCGACGGGTGTAAGCCTGAATTGCGTATAAAATGTAGCAACGCCCATGATTTCACTTTCGGCAATTCCAGTTCTTTCGCTGATTAAACAGATTGCATCCTTTGGCAGGTAGCCGTAAATATCCTGTGTTTTTTGCAGTATTGTTATTAATGAGCCTTTTTTGTCAGAAAGCTCTGTCAGAACAGGCTCAATTAAATTTAAATTAATTTTTTTCTCCAAAATTTCGTTACCTCCAGCAATTTTCATAACTATATATAAGGGAGCATTCATATAATACTAAATTCGACCCATAGTTTCAAGTGTTGATTTATGGAATTTAACATTAATTTATATATTATTTATATATTCGTTAACTGTTTTTGCCAGTCCGTCCTCTGCATTTGACGGCGCAGTGAATTTTGCAGCGGCTTTGCAGTCATCAGATCCATTGCCCATAGCAAAGGAAAATTCTGCCCACTCAAGCATTTGGATATCATTGCCTGCATCACCAAAGCACATTACTTCGTTTGCAGTAATACCTAATGCATTACTCAGATTTGCAATGGCAGTACCTTTGTTTGCTGTCTGGGATGTTCCCTCAAGGCAGCCTTCAAAGCTGACCGAGGTGGTTAATTCAAGCTCCTTCATTTTTGAAGTAAAACATTCATACTGTCTGTCTTCTAACGAATAAAGCGTAATTTTTTCAATCCCCCTGTCACCGAGATATTCAATTAAATCATCGTGTGCATCCATTGTCCCTTCAATCTGGTCTAAGAATTCCTGAGGAAGATCGGTGTTGTTGAAAAACGCAATGCATTCAGTCTGATAATGACTTTTGCCGTTGATATAGACCTCAAAAAATACTTTTTGTTTTAAAAAATGACTGATTGCGTCAATGGCAGTTTTATTTGGTATCAGGTCACAGCATAGTGTTTTTCTTCGGTTTCGGTCATAAACGCCTGCGCCGTTTGCGTAAATTACATAATCGGCAAAGGGAATCTGATCAGTTACATTATCGGTTAGCACAAGGGGTCTGCCTGTGGCAATTGCAATTTTAACACCTTTATTGTGTGCTTTTTCTAAGGCGCTGACAGTGTAATCAGTTATTGTTATATGGTCAGGCGACATTAATGTGCCGTCTAAATCAGTGGCTATTAATTTTATCGACATATTTTTATGATCCTTTCTTTTAAAATATTCTAACATATAATTTGATATTTATCTATATAAAAATTTTTTAAGATATATTAACATTAAATAATTCGGGATAACAGGTGAGTATTATGAGAAAATTTATACATGCATTTTTGATATTGGTGATTATAATCGGTGTTCTGAATTTATGTGATTTGTACTCAGGCTATAAGCTGAGCTTGGGTGTTGACAGAGTTTTCACTACTGAGGAAAACACCATAGAGGCAACGCATAAGCAGGAGGCAAAAAATGAAGAGAATCTCAATAATTATCTTTATCGTCATATGGATGAGCATGATAAAAAAACATATAACACAATTTATAATGCTGTTTTGGGCTTTAAAACTCCCGTGTTTATAGGTTATTTTGAAGATGTTCAGGATGCCTTTGATATATTTAAAATTGTAATGTCGGAACATCCTGAGCTGTTCTGGTGTACAGGTCAATGCTCTTTCGGTGCAGGAGGATTTCTCAATATCGACTATGCTTATTCAAAGAGTGAGGCGATGGAAAAAAAGAAACTTATTGAAGAAAAGACAGATGAATTTATAGCAGGACTGGATGGGGACGAATATACCAAAGCGCTTGCGTGCTACGAATATGTTATTCTGAATACCTGTTATGATATGGAAAATCTTGACAGAATTTTAGAGGTGCCTGAGGATTCCTCAATAGAGGGTGTATTTTTAAAAAATACTGCTGTTTGTGCAGGATATGCAAAGGCATATCAGTATTTGCTGCAAAAAGCAGGATTGACAGCTATGTATGTTGTAGGTGTTGGTTCAAACAGCAGCGGTTCGGAAAATCATGCATGGATTATACAGCAGATTGACGGAAAATATTATTACAGTGATCCAACCTGGGATGATACAAAAAATGACAAGCTTGTGTGTCACAGTTATTTTTGCATTACAGCAGGTGAAATAACCGTTAATCATGAGATTGACGAATTATATCCGCTTTTAACGGCTAATTCTTTGGAAGCAAATTATTTTGTAAGGGAAAACAGATATTTTGATGAATATTCTGTCAGTGATGTAAGAAAGGTTATAGCTGATAGTCTTGAGCAAAATCAGGATTTTGTGGAATTCAGATATAAAACTCAGGATGAATATGAAAAGGCTAAGGAACGCCTTTTTCAGGAGGGTGAAATTTATATAGCTTTTAAACCTACGGATTTTCTGAAATATTCAGTCAATACCGAGAAAATAACACTGATTAAGGATGATGTTCATAGGGTAATAATGCTGATTTATAATAAGGATAATAATTGATGTTTTTGACAATACGCAGGATATAGTCTATAATTAAGATAATAACTTTGAGGAGCAAAAAAATGAAAAAAATATTAGTTTTTTTAACTTCTTTATTTCTTATTATGACGGCTTGTGCAGTCCCTGTGTCAGCTCAGGAAAAGTCGGTTTTAACAATTAAAGCCGATGATACCCGCCGAAAAATTTCGGACAAGCTATACGGCATTTTTATTGAGGATATAAGCTTTGCCTGTGATGGCGGTCTTGTTTCAAATCTTGTTAATAACGGCTCATTTGAGTACGTATTTAACAAGACAACAGGCTGGGTAAGTGACAGTCTTACTTTGTCAACTGATGACAATGCCGTACCTATGAATAAGAATAACCCGACCTATGTGGCTGTTGCGGTTAACGGAAAGGGTTCTCTTAAAAATCTTGGCTATACCGAATTGTATGATTATAAAACCTATGACAGAAATAATAAAAAGGCTGAAACAGCAGATATGGGCTTTAAAGAGGGCGTAAGCTACGATTTTTCCTGTTATATGCAAAACAAGGATTTTAACGGAACAATATCTGTATATCTTGATTCAGCAAAAAACAAGTCAAATGTTACTTCTTTGGATACTTCAACCGTAGGTAATAGCTGGACTGAAATCAGTGCTGTACTTGAGGCTGCCGCCACAGAGGATGGCGGGTTAACAATAGAATTCGACGGCAGCGGGACAATGCTGCTGGATTTTGTAACCCTCGTTCCTCAGGAAAGCTACGGTTACGGCAATCCGAACTGGCAGTATACTACACTCAGGTCAGATCTTTATACTGCACTGGAGCAGATGAATCCGTCATTTATCCGTTTCCCGGGCGGCTGTCTTGCCGAGGGCGACAGTCTTGAAAATCTCTATGATTGGAAAGAAACAATTGGACCTCTTGAGGAAAGAAAGCAGTTTTATAACCTATGGCGTGATGATGTCGGAAGAGATTATATCAACACAATGGCAATGGGTTACCACGAATATTTTCAGCTTTGCGACGATTTGAATGCAGAGCCGCTGCCGATACTCAATGTGGGTCTGACCTGTCAGCCGAGAGCAGCCTATGACGACTATGTTCTTGCTCTTGAAAAGCTGTCAATGACAGATGCTCAGTGGGAAAGCTACCTGACGGAGAACAGAAATCTTGACCCTGAAAAGCAGGCTGACGAAAGAAAGGAATTTACCGATTATATAAACGGATTGAATATTAATTCCCGTGACGATTTTGAAAAATACCTTGATACAATTGCACTTCGTCCCGGTACTGCTGAATGGGATGCATATGTGCAGGATATTCTTGACCTGATTGAATATGCCAACGGCGATGCTACTGCCACATACTGGGGTGCGCTTCGTGCCGCCAATGGCAGCGAAGAGCCGTTTAATCTTAAATATATCGGTCTTGGCAATGAAAACTGGGGCGAGATATATGAAAGAAATTTCAGGGCACTTTACAAGGCAGTAAAGACAGTGTATCCTGATATTACCGTGATTTCATCAAGCGGAACATGGCTTGAGGGCGAGGCGTTTGACAATTGCTGGGATTGGATTGACAAGGGTTTTAAGGATACGATTGTTGACGAGCATTATTATACAAATGATAGCTATCTGATGAACAACAACAGCAGGTATGACAGCTATAGCCGTGACTCGGCTCACGTTTTTGTTGGTGAATATGCAGCGACCTCACCGGGCTTTGGTACACTGCAGACAAAGTCGAATATTTATGAGGCTGCTGAGGAAGCAAGCTATCTGACAGGTATTGAGCGTAACGGTGATATTGTGGATATGGCTTCATATGCTCCGACCTTTGCAAAGGTTAATTCCCAGTGCTGGAATGTTAATCTTATCTGGTTTGATTCACAGGAAATTGTATTGACACCGAGCTATTACACGCAGATGCTTTTTGCCAATAACTATGGCAGTGAATACATATTTTCAACCTTTGGGAATGGAAAAACCGACGAAAACGGTGTCTGTCAGTCCGTAACTGTTGATGAGGAAGGTCAGGTGGTGTATGTAAAGCTTGTTAATACCTCAGGCAAAGAAACAGCAGTTGATGTTAAGCTGGAGGGTTGGGATAATATTAACAAAGCATCTGTTCAGTCCGTCGAAGGCAAATATAAGCAGGCTTGCAATGAACTTGGTAAAAACACAACCTATCCAACAGAGTATGATATAAATATAAGTGATAATCAGATGACAGTTGAGCTTGGCAAATATGATGTTACTGTTTTGAGAATTGCTTACGGCAATAATGATGGTTCATTATTGTACACGTTGCCGAATTTTATTAATACAATGACACAAAACACAACAGATTTTGTGCCTGTTGCATTAAAAGTAGGCATTGGCGGAGGTGCAGCAGGGGCTGTACTTCTTGTTGCTGCTGCCTGTGCCGTAACAGTCATAATGAAGAAAAAATCAAAGAAAGGTGACAATTAAGATGAGAAATGGTTTCAGGAAAGTATTTTCGGTTTTATTATCAATTTCAATTATCGCTGCTGTCCTTGCAGGTTGTTCAAAGGTTGAGGAGTTTACCTTTTGTCCTGCAACTGAAAAGGATAGTGATGTTGCAGTTGTCAGCTTTAATGTAGCAGCACCCTGGGGCAGTCTTTTAAAGAATACATCAGGTAATGCAAGGGTAAAACGCTTTGCGGTTTATATGAACGCTGTTAAGCCTGATTCAATCGGTACGCAGGAAATGAACAGTGACTGGATGAAAAAGCTTGCGGAGCTTATGCCTGACTATGACAGCTATGGTGTTGTTCGTGGTGGTGACGATAATGAAAAGAAAAGTGAAATGAACTCGGTTTTCTGGCTGAAGGATAAATATGACTGTATAGACAAAAACACTTTTTGGCTGTCGGAAACACCTGACAAGGAAAGTAAGTTTGAGGGTGCAGGCTGTTACAGAGTATGTTCTTATGTTGTTTTACAGAGCAGAGAAACAAATCTTAAGTATATTCATATGAATACGCACCTTGATAATGCAAGCGACGAAGCAAGGGTGTTCGGGGCAAATGTTTTGCTTGGCAAAATTGATGAGCTTAAGGCACAGTATCCGAATATACCGATTGTTTTAAGCGGTGATTTCAATGACTATATCGGTGGTGAAGCGTCAGGCGTTCTGGCTGATAAACTTAATGTTCAGTCAGCAGATACAAATACCTACCACGACTGGGGAAAAATTACTGAGGGCGAGCCGATAGATTTTATTTTCACAACAGGTACAATCAGCGATTATCAGATTTTAAATGACAAAACAAATGGTCTTGTGAGTGATCATTACGGAATTTACCAGACAATCAAATTTTAAAGAAACTGAACAACTTCTTCGGTAAAAGTATGAAATAGAGAAATCACCCTCCTGATGTAAAATAACATCAGGAGGGTGATTTTATTTTGGATTAACATTATAAATCATAAGCGTCTGAACAAACTGTGTGCCGAGAAAAGGCTTTTGATAAGCAATTTCAAATCCCATAGATTCCATAAATTCAATCAGACGGCGGGAGAAGGTTTCATATACAACTGCAAAACCTTCTTTTTTAGCAATTGATTTAATTTCCGAAAGCAGATTTTCCAAATCATCCTCTGCTCCGCTTGCTGAGCCATACAGTGTGAGCACTTGGGCATCAATTTTTATAGGTACTATAATTCGTGTAATATGGTCAACATTTTTACGCTGAACAAAAATTCTTGATGCATTTCTATTTATTTTCAGCTTAAACGAATTTTTTCCCGAAAATTTATATTCAAATTCTTTTTTATTCACAAGAGAAGCTATAATTTTAACATTCGGTGAAACGTACAATTGCCCCTTTTCAGTCCAGTCAAACAAATGATAATTTAGAAAATCATCAATAAAATCAGCTCTTTTTGATTTGGCAGGGCAATAGAACATAAAATGAGGATGTGATAATAGTTTTGGTGAAATAAGCTTTTTCATTTCATCTGCTCTGTTCTTATTCATTTTTTCAACCTTCATTCTGTCACCAACTTTCAATTAAAATAACTTATAAAATCAGATGCTTTTTATCTGTGCTTGCTTTTTAATTCCCTTTTTAACAACAAACCACATAATCAAACTCATTATTACGCATGCGTAATCGGCACTTGCCTGTGCCCAGATAATGCCTTCAAGTCCGACAGCAGCATTTAGTATAAACAAAAGCGGAATATAAATCAAGCCCTGTCTTCCGATTGAAAGAATCAAACTCTGGATGCCCTTGCCCATTCCCTGGAAAGAGAAGTTGAGAACAAACATTATACCGATAATCGGTCCCGGACTCATAAGTGCAATAAGCATTTTAACACCAAGCTCAATAACATTGGCATCATCAATAAACATGCTGATTACATTTTCCTTGAATACTACATAGAACAAGGTCATAACCGTGCCGATTACTATGTTGCATACCATACTGAAATGCAGGCACTTTTTCATTCTGTCATAATTTCTTGCACCGTAGCAATAGCCGATTAAGGGCTGAACACCCTGACCCAAGCCGATTTGCAGCATTACAACAAGCATATTTGCTTTCATTGCAACACCCATTGCAGCAACGGCATTATCGCCGTAGGAAACAAGCACAATGTTAACAATTATATTTGAAAGGCTCATCAGCAGATTATTAAGACTTGCGGGCAAACCGACGTTGATTACACCCTTTGCAATACCGTCTTTAAAGGTGTATCTTTTAGGGGTGATGCTGAGAATGCTTTTGCCTTTTAAAAAGTAAAGCAAAAAGAAAACAACAGAACAGATATTTCCGATTACTGTTGCAATTGCGGCACCTGCAACACCTAAGCCAAAACCAAACGGCATTTTAAAGCCAAAAAGCTCATCGCCGCCTGACAGAATAAAAATAGGGTCTAAAACAATATTTACAACCTGACCGAGAATGCTTCCGAACATTGATGTTTTGGCTGCACCCTCACCTCTGACAAGATTGCAGACGGTGATTGCAGTTATAACAGAGGGTGAGCCGATTGCAACCCATTTGAGATAATCGGAAGCAAAACCGATTGTATTATCGCTGGCACCAACCATATAAAGCAGCGGTGTTTTAAAAACCATAAATAATACACCTAAAACAATACCAAGCAGTATTGAGGTGTAAATACAGAAGCTGCTGATTTTTTTGACCCTGTCCTGTCTGCCCTCTCCCAGTGAACGGCTGATAAAGGCACAGCCGCCTACACCAAAAAGGTTGCCGACAGCAATGAATATTAAAAATAACGGCATTGAAACACTTACGGCAGCAACCTGATTGCTGTCGCCTGTCTGACCTACAAAAAATGTGTCAGCAAGATTATATACAATATTAATAAGCATGCCGAGCATACTGGGCACTGCCATTGTGGCAACAGCCTTAGGTATACTGTAGCTTTCAAAAACCTGTTTATTATCTTTCATAATTAACTATCACCTCATATCATCTAAATCAATTCGGAAATTTTTACAAAATCCTCCATACACAGCTTTTCTGCTCTGATGTTCTGTTCAATACCAAGGCTGTCAAAAACCGCAGCCGCATCTGATTTTGCAATGCCCATTGTATTTGAAATACTGTTAAGAGCAGTTTTGCGCCTTTGCGAAAAGGCACATCTTACTGTGGTGAAAAATTTCCTTTTATCTTTAATATCAAAAGGCTGATGACTTCTGACCTTAAGTCTGATAACAACACTGTCAACTTTAGGGCTGGGCATAAAGCTGTCACGCATAACTTCAAAAAGGATTTCACTTTCGGCATAATAATTCACTGCAACGGTAACTGCTCCGGCTCCTCTTGTGCCGACCTCTGCGCAAAGCCTTTCGCCGGCTTCCTTCTGCACCATAACAACGATTTCATCAACAGGAAGCTCGCTTTCAAGCAGCATCATAATTATAGGGGATGTAATATAATACGGCAGATTTGCACATACTTTAACTGAGTCGCAGTCGCTGAATTTATCGCTGATAAGCTGTTTTAAATCAAGCTCCATAACATCGGCATTTATAATTTCAAGATTATTGCAGTCAGCCAGAGTTTCTCCAAGCACAGGCAGCAATCTTTTGTCAAGCTCAATACTTATTACCTTATCGGCAACACGGCAAAGCTCCTTTGTCAACACACCAAGACCCGGACCAATCTCGATAACTCCGATTTTACCATCTGAGCACAAACTGTCTGCCATTGCGGGGCAAACGTCAGGATTGATTAAGAAGTTCTGACCCAGTGCCTTTGAAAAGGTAAAGCCGTGCTTCATTAATATTCTTTTTACAGTGTTAATATCATATAAATTCATAGTCATATACCTATTAATGTATTAAAAGCCTGTTTGGCATTTGAATATTTTAACACATTCACAAATAGTTTACAACCTTTATCTTGACATTTTATGATTAAATGCTATAATACCTTAGCCGACTAAAGTTAGTCGGCTAAATTAACCGCAGAGGATTGAATTTATGGGATTTAAAAAGCACAATGTACCGCCGCCAAGGGGAATGATCGGGCCGCGAATAATGTGCCTGTCAAGGCTTATGCGTCAGAAATTCAATGAAGCAGCGGCTGAGCAGGGGCTGTTTTCCGGTCAGCAGGATATCATTTTTCTGTTGGTGGAAAACGAAGGAATCACATTAAGCAAGCTTGCCGAAAAGCTTGAGGTTTCCGCTGCAACTGCCAGTGTATCTGTTAAGAGAATGGAAAAAGCGGGCTTTATTGTGAAAAGGCAGGATGAAAATGATGCCCGTATTACACGTCTTTATCCAACAGAAAAGGCGAAAAGAGCACCTGATAATATCAGGAAAAGAATGGATGAGCTTGAAAAGGAGCTGAGCCGAAGCTTCACACCCAGTGAAATGGAAATGCTCAGCGATATGCTTGACAAATCAATATGTAATATCCTTGAAAGGAGTGAGGATTAATGATAAAAAAACTTGCCCAATATATGAAGGGCTTGTGGGGACTTGCAATCATAAGCGCCTCAGGAATGATAATTGAGGCAATTTGTGAGCTGGCCATGCCTTCCCTTGCCAGCAATATTTATCATATGGTTGACAATGCGGTCGATATAAGTGCAACGAAGGCTAAGGTGTTTCAATATGGAATATTTATGCTGCTGCTTGCAGTCATCGGACTTTGCGGAGGTCTGGCAACAATGAAAACCTCAGCAATAGCCAGCCAGAAGTTTGCATACCGACTAAGATCGGATATGTTCAAAAAAATCAGCAGATTTTCATTTAAGAATATTGACGAATTTTCTACAGCATCATTGACAACGAGAATGACAAATGATGTAACAACTCTCCAGAATGTTGTTATGATGTCGCTTCGTATTCTTGTAAGGGTGCCTGCTCTGCTGATTGTGTCGGCAGTATTTGCTGCAAGAATAAACCTTAAAATGTCTGCTACGCTTTTGATATTACTTCCTATTTTTGCAGTTATTATAGCGGTTGTTTTGAAATTTGGTTTCCCCATGTTCCAGAAAATGCAAAAGCGTGTTGACAGTGTTAACCGTGTTGTGCAGGAAAACCTGATTGGAATAAGAGTTGTTAAAGCCTTTGTTCGTGAGAAGTATGAAAAAAAGAAATTCCATAAGGTATCCGACGAGCTTGCAAATCAGGGAGCAAAGGCGTCGGGACTGATTGTAATTGTTATGCCTGTTATGATGCTTCTGTTCAATGCAGTAATTGTTTTTGTATACTATAAAGGAAGTCTTGATGCCGTTAACGGCATTATGCAGGTTGAACAGGTATCGGTATTTGCATCATATATTGCACAGATTTTAATGAATCTTATGATGGTTTCAATGATGCTGTTAATGCTTGCAAGAGGTAAGGCATGCGGTGACCGTGTGGTTGAGGTGTTAGATACTGACATTGATATTACCAACCCTGAAAATGCTTATATTCCTGATGCATCTTCTCTGAGGGGTGATGTTGAATTTAAAAATGTATCCTTCAAATATTCAACTGATTCGTCCGGTGACAACATACTTGACAACATCAATTTCAAAGTGAACGCAGGTGAAATCGTCGGTATTGTTGGCGGAACGGGCTGCGGTAAATCAAGTATGGTAAATCTTATACCCAGACTTTATGATGCAACGGAAGGTCAGGTTTTAATTGATGGTGTAGATGTTAAAAACTATGATTTAACAGCACTTCGTGATATGATCGGTGTTGTTCTGCAGAAAAATGTATTGTTCACGGGAACAATCAAAGATAATATCCGCTGGGGTAATAAAAATGCAACAGATGAGGAAGTCATTGCAGCATGTAAGGCTGCACAGGCACACGACTTTATTATAGCTCAGCCTGACGGATACGATACCAATCTTGCACAGGGAGGCTTGAATCTGTCGGGTGGTCAGAAGCAAAGACTTTGTATTGCAAGGGCAATGATTAAAAATCCTAAAATTCTTATTCTTGATGACTCTACAAGTGCTGTTGATACAGCAACTGAAGCAAAAATCAGAGAAAGCTTTTATACTGAGCATGCAGGTACAACGGTGTTCATTATTGCTCAGCGTATTTCCTCTGTAATGAATGCAGATAAAATTCTTGTTGTTGATGACGGTGAAGTAAAAGCAATCGGCACACATGATGAGTTGTTGGAGAGCAGTGAAATCTATCAGGAAATTTATACAACACAGCAAAAGGGGGTGCTTGAATAATGCCGCCAATGGGACCGCACGGGAATACTGATTTTAAAAAACCGAAAAATGCCAAAAAAACCTTTGGAAGAATACTGCAGTATATGGGCAAAAGCAAAATGCTTCTGTTTGTTGTATTTATTATGCTTGTTCTGAGCACCGTCTGCTCTATTGGTGCTTCATACTGTCTTAAGCCAATACTGGACGGTGTTGCAGAGTCTATTAAAAATGCAAGCTTTGACACGGAAGGGAAGCGTATTCTGATTACAAATCTTGCACAGCTTTCCGCACTGTATATCGGTGCAGCAATATTTTCTTTTGTGCAAAGTAAAATTATGGTTAAAATTGCATATTCAACAACAAATCTTATAAGAAAAGATTTGTTCAATCATATGCAGACCCTGCCGCTCAGCTATTTTGATTCACGTACGCATGGTGAAATAATGAGCAGCTTTACAAATGATGTTGATAATATTCAGATGATGCTTGAGCAGTCAATGGTACAGCTTGTCAGCTCTGCCTTCACCTTTGTCGGTATCGTGGCAGTTATGATTAAACTCAGTCCTGCAATGTTTGCAATTGCATTGATATTCCTTTTGATTATGCTTTTGGCAGTTACTAAAATAGGAAAGCAGTCAAGAAAATATTTCAGACTTCAGCAGGAAAATCTGGGAGTTATGAATGGTAATATTGAAGAAAATATTGAGGGACTTAAGGTTATTAAGGTATTCAATCACGAAGAACAGTCAAATATGGAATTTGGCAAGACCAATGAGGAGTTCCGGAAAGCTGCTACAAATGCAAACTTTTTTTCAGGAATTATGGGTCCATGCTCCACAGGCATAAACAATGCAAGCTATGCATCGGTTGCACTTGTAGGCGGTGTTTTAGCATTGACAGGCAGACTCAGTATCGGTACGTTTTTCACATTTCTCAGCTATTCAAAACAATTCACCCAGCCGATTAATCAGATTGCAAACCAGATGAATACCGTATTTTCTGCCCTTGCAGGTGCTGAAAGAGTATTCAAAATAATGGATATTGACAGAGAAACTGACGATGGTACAGTAACACTTTCTGCAGAAAAAAATTCCGACGGCAAAAAGTGGTTCTGGCTTGATGAAAATAAAAAAATACCTGTCGAGGGTAAGGTGGTTTTTGAGAATGTTGATTTTGGCTATGTTCCCGAAAAGCAGGTGCTTAAAGATATTAATCTGTACGCAAATCCGGGTCAGAAAATTGCATTTGTCGGCTCAACGGGAGCAGGCAAAACTACAATAACAAACCTGATTAATCGTTTTTATGATATCCAGGATGGAACAATCACATATGATGGTATTGATATCAAACGCATAAAAAAGGATGATTTAAGAAGAAGTCTTGCAATCGTTCTGCAGGATACGCATATGTTTACAGGCACAATTATGGATAATATACGCTACGGAAGGCTTGATGCCACTGATGAGGAATGTATTGATGCTGCAAAGCTTGCATCCGCACATTCTTTTATCAGACGTCTGCCTGATGGCTACAACACTGTTATAACAGGCGACGGCGGCAACCTTTCCCAGGGTCAGCGCCAGCTCCTCGCAATTGCCAGAGCCGCAGTTGCAGACCCGCCGGTAATGATTCTTGATGAGGCAACGAGCTCAATTGATACAAGAACAGAGATGCATATTGAGCATGGTATGGACCGATTAATGATTGGCAGAACGGTTTTTGTAATCGCTCACAGACTTTCAACAGTCAGAAATTCCAATGCAATTATGGTGCTTGAAAACGGCGAAATAATTGAACGCGGCAGTCATAGCGACTTGCTGGAATTAAAAGGAAGGTATTATGAGCTGTGTACAGGTAAGGCAAAATTAAGCTGACAAAGTGAATTATTATACGGATAATTCGTATATTGTGGTATGCTTTTTTTCCTGACCACAACTTGTAGTATGTCAAAATTTTATTGAAAATATCGTTAAAAAGGACTTTACAAACTCGGGTATAAGTGATATAATTTAGCTGTCTTAAATGTTAAATACTAAAATTATATTTTGAGGTGTTATTTATGAAAAAGTTTTTATCAGTAATGCTTGCTGCAGTAATGGCTGTTTCTGTTTTTGCAGTATCAGTTATTCCGGCAATGGCAGCTCCAAGTCCGACAGCTACAACAGCTACAAAGAAGGGTCCAACAACAACAGTTAATGGTGCTATAAATACCATTGATGTTACCTATACACCTGACAAAAATGATTCAAACAAAATTACTTTTGAATACACAGGTGAAGGCACTGTTGTGGGCTGGACAAACAACCTTGCAAAACTCGGTTATGTTGAGGGCACTGACTTTACAGCAGTTGAAAATCCTGACGGCACTTACACCATCACATTAATGAATGCTGATGCTATAAAGGATTTTGACAACGGTAAAGTAATTGTAGATGTTAAGGTTAAGTTTGACACAACAACTACATCCGGTCCGACAAAGAAGAATGATTCTTCAAAATCACCGGGAACCGGTATTGCTACAACAGTAATTGCCGGTAGCATTGCTGTTGCAGGTGCAGGTATTGCAGTTCTTTCAGCTACTAAAAAAAGAGATGCTGAATAATCAATAATTAAAATAAAGCCTGTTTGCCATTATGGTAAACAGGTCTTTTTAGTGTATCGGGTGATTTTATGAAATCGGATGAAAATATGAATAAAAATGAAAATGCTAATGACGAAGCATATCAGGAATATTATGATAAGTATTATAATGAAGATAAGAAAAAGAAAAATGCAAAGCTTATTATTATATTTTTAATTGTATTTGTTTTGATTTTCTGCGGTGTTTATTTCGGCATTCAGATTTATAACAATCATATAAATGAAACTCCGACTGACACAACCGTGCCCACAACTGTGAGCGAGGTTCAGCAAAAGGTTGAAAATCCAATTGATTTTGCTTCACTTCAGGCAGCAAACAGCGAAATTTACGCATATATCAAAATTGAAGATACAAATGTCGACTATCCTATTGTGCAAAGTGCAACAGATGATGAGTTTTATCTCAGACATACTGCTGAGGATAAAAGCTGGTCAGCAAGCGGTGCGGTTTATACAGAATCAGTTAATACCAAAACCTTTAACGACAGGGTAACCGTTATTTATGGTCATAATGGTTACGGTGATACGTTTTTCACCACCCTGCACAGATTTGAAAAAGAGGATTTTTTCAACAATCACCCCTATTTCTATATTTATACCCCTGAAAAGAAGCTGACTTATCAGGTGATATCAGCCTTTAAATATGATGACCGACATATTATGAATTCCTTTAACTTTGCAGATACCGTTCAGTTTTTGGAATTTGAACAATACCTATCAAATCCGTCCTCTGCTTTAAAAAATGTCAGAACACAGCTTGATAAAGAGCTTGACGAAGACAGTAAAATCGTTGTGCTTTCAACCTGTATAACAAATCAGAAAAGCAGCAGGTACCTTGTATGTGGAGTATTAGTAAAAGATGAACAAACCTATTGATCCAAATTTAAATGACGATTTAGAGCTTGATATTTTAAACGATACAGATGACTTTATGTGTGCTGACAAAGATACAAGCGACGGCAGTGAAAATATAATGCTTACTTTGCAGGAAGGTGAGCATCATCATTCAAGCAGTCATCATCACAGTCATCACCATCATCATCACACCTCGGAAAGTCACAGCCACCATCATCATACGCATTCACGCCATAAGAAAAAGAAGAAAAAACTGCCGGCTGCAGCAAAAATTGCTGTTGTATTTTTAGTGCTGCTGTTTGCGGCCGTTATAGCTATTGTGGGCACATTCTTTTATCTTGAGCAAAAGGGTAAAAACAGCTTTACAAATGTTACCACCCAAACAAATTATGAGGAAGTCATCGAGCACGAGGGGCACAAATATGTTTATAACAAAGATGTTGTTGCCATTGCATTTATCGGTGTTGATAAAAGAGAGCTTGGAGCAGGTGATACTATCGGTACTGCCGGACAGGCTGATGCTGATATCGTGTTAACGGTTGATACAAAAACAGGCAGAGCCAAAGCTATATCCATCCCACGTGACACAATGGTTGATGTAGATTTGTACAGTGAAAATAATATTTTCCTCAGAAATGAAACATTGCAGCTTTGTTTAAGCTTTGCCTATGGTGACGGCAAGGCATCATCTGCCAACAATGTTACAACATCTATTTCACGAATTCTTTATAATGTGCCGATTAACAAGTATTTTGTGCTTGACCTTGACGGCATAGCACCGATTAACGATGCTATCGGCGGTGTTACTGTTGAGTCGCTTTATAACTTTGAAAATCTCGGTATTAAAGTAGGTGACAAGGTTCACCTTACAGGTGATCTGACTGAAAGCTATGTCAGACAGCGAGATATGCAGACTATTGATGCGTCACTTAACCGAACAGCACGTCAGACACAGTACATTAAGGCATTTGCAAACCAGCTTCTGCCTGCGGTACTCAATGATTTCAGCACAGTAAGCAGACTTTATAATACTGCTGCTGATTACAGCACAACCAATATGGATTTATCAAATGTGACCTATCTTGCATCACTGCTTGTTTCAAAGGGAATCAGGGATTTTGAAACCGAAACACTGCAGGGTGAAATGAAGGAAAGCGAAAGAACAGATTATGCAGATTATGTTTATGCCGAGTTTTATCCTGATGAGGAGCTGACTCTTGAAACTGTTCTTGACACTTTCTATACGCAGGTTGATTAATATTTATATATAGGAGAATATACTATGGAAATGGAAACAAAAAAAATGCTTTCCTCCTATGCTGCAAAAATCAGAATGGGAATTATTGAAAGCACCTACGGCGCAAAAGCAGGTCATCCGGGCGGCAGCCTTTCATCAGCAGATGTTTTTGCTTACCTTTATTTCAAAGAAATGAGGGTTGATGCAAAAAATCCTAAGGATGAAAACCGTGACAGATTTGTTCTGTCAAAGGGTCACTGTGCTCCGGGTCTTTACAGTGCGCTGGCATACAAGGGCTTTTTCCCTGTTCAGGATTTGCCGACATTAAGACACATTGATTCATATCTTCAGGGTCATCCGAATATGAATACTGTGCCCGGTATTGATATGTCAACCGGCTCACTCGGTCAGGGTATAAGTACCGCTGTCGGTATGGCAAAGGGTGCAAAATACATAGGCAATAATGACATCAATATTTATACACTCCTTGGTGACGGCGAGATTGAAGAGGGTCAGGTCTGGGAAGCTCTTATGTTCGCAAACCAGTATAAGCTTGACAATCTTTGTGTAATCATCGACTGCAATGGTCTGCAGATTGACGGAACTACAGACGAGGTTATGACAGCAGAACCGATTGATAAAAAGTTGGATGCGTTTGGTTTTGACGTTATTACTATAAACGGTAATGATTTTGACGAGCTTGAAAAAGCATTTGATGCATTCCATAAGTCTGAAAAACCATTTGCAATTATTATGAAAACGGTTAAGGGCAAGGGTGTATCATTTATGGAAAATGAGTGCGGCTGGCACGGAAAAGCACCTAACGAAGAAGAATATAACATTGCAATGGCAGAGCTCAGAGCTGCACTTGCAGAGATTGAGGAGGCGTAAAAATGGCTGATATTAAAAAGATTGCTACCCGTGACAGCTACGGCAATGCGCTTAAGGAGCTGGCACAGGAGGGTGCAGATAAATTAGTTGTTCTTGACGCTGACCTTTCAGCAGCAACAAAGACCGGTATTTTCAAAAAGGATTTTCCGGATAGACATATTAACTGCGGTATTGCTGAAGCAAATATGATTTGTGTAGCTGCAGGAATGAGCACAATGGGTCTTGTGCCGTTTGCATCAAGCTTTGCAATGTTTGCTGCAGGCAGAGCCTTTGAGCAGGTTAGAAATACAATCGGTTACCCACATCTCAATGTTAAAATCGGTGCTACTCACGCAGGTATTTCTGTTGGTGAGGATGGTGCATCTCACCAGTGCTGTGAGGATTTTGCTTTAATGAGAGCAATTCCGGGTATGGTGGTTATCTGCCCTGCTGATGATGTTGAGGCAAAGCAGGCAGTTAAAGCTGCTTACAGCTATGAGGGTCCTGTTTATTTAAGATTCGGCAGACTTGCTGTGCCTGTGTTCCACAATGACGATTATAAATTTGAAATCGGCAAGGGTGAGGTTATCACTGAGGGTACAGATGTAACAATCATTGCTAACGGTCTTATGGTCGCAGAAGCAATTGAGGCCGGAAAGGTGCTTGCAGATAAGGGTATCAGTGCTGAAATTATCAATATTGCAACAATAAAACCGCTTGACGAAGAACTTGTTGTCGCTTCTGCTAAAAAGACAGGCAGGGTTATTACTGTTGAAGAGCATAATATCATCGGCGGTCTTGGTGAGGCTGTTTGCTCATGCCTTAGTGAAAAGTGCCCGACACCTGTTAAGAGAATCGGTGTTAACGATGAATTCGGTCATTCAGGTCCGGCTGTTGACCTTCTTAAGCAGTTCGGTCTTAGCTCTGAAAACATTGTTAAGGTTGCAGAAGAGTTTGTAAAATAATATATGTATTTAAATATAAAATGCACCCCAAAAGTCAGACACTTTTGGGGTGCGTTTATTTCAGGTTAATATTTATTGACTGATAACAGTTACAGTTAATTATAATTCTGCAATCAGTTCTATTTCACAAAGAACGCCCTTTGGCAAATCCTTAACAGCCACACAGGAGCGTGCAGGCTTTGATGTGAAGTAGGTGCCGTAAATTTCATTGAATTTTGTAAAGTCATTTATATCCGCTAAAAAGCAAACTGTTTTAACAACCTTATCCATTGTTGTACCTGCAGCCTCAACAACTGCCTTAAGATTTTCGCAAACCTGTGTTGTCTGCTCGTCAATAGTTTTTGCCTCAACCTCATTGGTTGCAGGATTGATTGCAATCTGACCTGATGTAAAGAGCAGACCGTTAGCTTTAACAGCCTGTGAATAAGGTCCGATTGCGTTAGGTGCGTGATTTGTGCTTACATATTCCATAATATTTAAATCCTTTCTGAATTATTATATGTTTTTAATCACAGACCTCAAAGCCTGCTGCTTTCAGGGCCTGTTTAATCTGTACAATGTGGTGGTAATTTCTTGTTTCCACACCGATTTGCAGATAACAGTCTGTTATGTTCATATCAAGATCGGTGCTGTCATAGTTTACTGAAACTACATTTGCACCCTGCTCTGCGATTACCTGACTTACACCTGATAACTGACCGGGCTTGTCTGAAAGGGCAATTGTAATATTTGCTGTTCGTCCTCCCATTTTCAAACCACGCTCAATTACACGTGAAAGGATTGTAACGTCTATGTTGCCTCCTGATACAAGACAGCAAACCTTTTTGCCTTTAATATCAGGAATTTTACCATTCATAACAGCAGCTACAGGCACAGCACCTGCCCCCTCGCTGATAAGCTTCTGTTGTTCCATAAGCGTTAAAATTGCAAGAGCAATTTCATCATCACTGACTGTAACAATGCCGTCAACATATTTCTGTGTCAGCTCAAAGGTTAGGTCACCCGGAGTTTTAACAGCAATACCGTCGGCGATAGTCTGTACCTTTGAAAGTGTTTCAATCTCACCGTCAATAATTGATTTTTCCATTGACGGTGCACCGGCTGCCTGTACACCATATACCTTGCAGTCAGGATTAATCTGCTTAATGGTGTAGGCAACGCCTGCGATAAGTCCGCCGCCGCCGATAGGAACGATAACAGCATCAACATCGGGGAGTTGTTCAAGTATTTCCAGTCCGATTGTGCCCTGTCCTGCAATGACGTCAGGGTCATTGAACGGGTGAATAAATACGTAGCCTTTTTCATTCTTAAGCTCAAGTGCTTTGTTGTAAGCATCGTCATAGACACCTTTAACCATACAAACCTCGGCTCCGTATTTTTTGGTAGCCTCAACCTTGCTGATTGGTGCTCCGTCCGGCAGACAGATTAATGATTTAATACCATTTTTAGTGGCTGCCAGTGCAACACCCTGTGCGTGGTTTCCTGCCGAGCAGGCAATAACACCCTTTGCCTTTTCCTCTTCACTTAACTGGCTTATTTTAAAATAGGAGCCACGGATTTTAAATGAGCCTGTTATCTGCAGGTTTTCTGTTTTTAAGTAGATATCTGCATCAGGGCAAAGGTTTTTTGCCAAAATCATATCGGTTTTTCTTACAACCTCACCTAATACTCTTTTTGCAGAATAAACTCTGTCAAGGGTCAACATTATATTTCCTCCGGATTACCAAGTAAATTTGCAGTCAGCATAACTGATTTCACCGTCACTGTCGGCATAAATCGTTAATAGCTGATTTTGACTATTAATATAATAAAACTGATATTGCACGCTGTCAATACCATTTTCGCCTGTTCCTATCTGTTTTGTATGATTACTGTGCAATTTTAGTTCATCATTATACATATTGCTGATACTGTCAGCAAGCTTTTGGGCATTATCTGCTGCAAGCTTTTCTGTTTCATTGTCACGCTCATTGGCATAAACAACACCTGTTTCACGGTTGTATTTGTATGTGAATTTTCCGTATTCAAGCTCACCGCTTATTTCTGCATTTTCTTTGTTCCCAAGTGTGTTCATTACAGCGGTTCTAAGCTCGCTGCCTTTCTGACTGTCACTTTTCGGTGGAGAGGTTGTTTTTTCAATAATCTGTTCTGTGGTGTTTTCTGTTGCAGACACAGACGAGACTGCTGTTGCAGTGTTGTTATTGCTGTTATTCTCTGCCGTTTTTGTGCAGGCAGCAAATGATATACAGATTAAAGCTGTCAGCATTAAAGCTGTTATTTTTTTCATATTAAAACCTTTATCCTTTCATCTATCGTTATTGAATCAGGTGTGATAATGCAGTCAACTGCAATAATTTCCACACCATTTTCGGCGGCTCTTTTTAGTTCCTTTGCGAAAGCGGGATCACGCTGCGTGTTTGGAGTAAAGCAGCCGCAGCCTTTCATTTGAATAACGAATATGACTGCTGAACGATATCCGTTTTGTTTAGCCTTTATCAGCTCACCAAGATGCTTTCGTCCTCTTTCAGTAGGTGCATCGGGGAATTTTGCAGTTCCGTCAATCTCCAGTGTAACACCTTTAACCTCAGCATACATTTTTTCGCTTTCATTTTCTATGTAAAAATCAAGGCGTGAATCGCCGTATTTCGTTTCAGGCTTAATAATAGTCGGATTTTCAAGCAGTCCTCCGTTTTTTATCCATTCACCGACTGCTTTGTTGGGAGCCTGTGAATCCATATTAACAAGCACTTTGCCTTTATAAACAGCAATTAAATCATATTGTGTTTTTCGCAAAGGATTGCTGCTTTTTTCAAGAAATACCGTTGCATCGGGAACTAAAAGCTCCTTGCATCTGCCTGTGTTTTTTACGTGAACGATATGTTCTTCACCGTCAATTTCAACCTGTGCCGTAAATCTGTTTGGGCGGTTTAAAAATCTGCCCTTTTTTATACTATTGTAATTCATACTTATTAGATTAAGTCAAATTGCTCAAACTGTCAAGAATTAATTGTCTGTATTCTAAAAAATACTTAAAATTGTGTATTGAATAGTATACAGATTGGGTATAGAATGTTTAAAGAACAGGAGGAATGACAGTGAAGAATAATCATACAGTTAAAGAGAAAAAGAAAATTACTGTTAAATCAATCTGCTTTACCGCAGTGATGGCAGCATTAATTTTTGTGTTTACCTTTACATTTAAAATTCCGCTTGGCAATGGTTATACACACCTTGGTGATGCCATAATCTTTTTGTCAATACCTCTGTTAGGCTCAAAAAAGTCCTGCTTTGCAGCAGGTATCGGTGCGGCACTTGCAGATGTAATCGGCGGGTATACCATATGGGCGCCGCCAACCTTTTGCATTAAGCTTTTGTTGGCTTTAATCTGCGGTATTTTTGCAGAAAAGCTGATGAAAAATAAATTTTTCGGCTATATTATTGGTGCTGTTTTGGGCGGCGTTTTTCAAATCTCTGCTTATACACTGGTTAAAATTGTTATGTTTGATAAGGCGTATGCATTTTCATCATTGCCTACGCTGGCAATACAGACAGCGGTGGGAATAGCGGTTGCACTGGTATTTATTGCAATGTTTAACAAAACTAATGTTACTGCCAAGCTCAGAAAAATGGCGGAGTAAAGGAGTACAGCAATGAAAAAAATTGATGCACATACACATATCGGCAACTTCGGCGGATGGGCAGGCTTGTCCTTTACCAAGGAAAGATTGATTGAACAGATGGATGAATTTGAGGTTGAAAAAACCTTTCTCTGTCCGTCAAACTTTCAGAATAATGACGATGTTGTTGATGCTGTTCAAGCCTATCCTGACAGGATTGTACCGTTTGTGTGGGTTAACCCTGCACTGGATGACGTTGAAAAAAAGCTTGAAAAGTATATAAATCAAGAGGGATTTAAGGGTATTAAAATGCAGCCGCTTTTTGACAGCTTTGTTGCCGATGACCCTGTGGTTTATCCTGTTATGGATTTTGCAAGAGCATATAATGTTCCTGTTTTTATTCACTGCGGTCATCCGCCTTTTTCGCTGCCGTGGAGCATTGCACTGCTTGCAGAGCAGTACCCGGATGTTAAGGTGACTATGATTCATATGGGGCATGGTCATGGTGTTTATATTGATGCTTCTCTTAAAATGGCAAGAAGATACAATAATCTTTACCTTGAAATGAGCGGTATGCCGATGGGCAGCAAAATCAAGGAAGCGTATGAAACCGTCGGCAGTGACAGAATTATGTTCGGTATTGACTCACCATTTCATCATCCTACAGTGGAAATTCAAAAGGTGCTTAGCTGCGGACTTGATGAAAAGGCACAGCAGGATGTTTTCTATAATAATGCTAAAAAATTGCTTGGACTATAATTTATATAAATCGTAGAGGATAGGTATAATTTGTCCCTGTAATACAATAAAACCGCCGATAGCAAGTGTTATCGGCGGTTTTTGTTGTCTCTTCAGCAAAGAAAAAACCCCCGGTTCTACCGGGGGAAATAAAAAGCTTTAGTAAAAATAAGAACGCCGAG